>Ga0182742_1005370_pt1 | contig 10865 bp, 3 predicted proteins | sample eDN5th37CBELigMG_FD_128880 | JGI IMG/M metagenome (GOLD analysis project Ga0182742, IMG submission 128880) | Enriched Miracle-Growth compost microbial communities from Emeryville, California, USA - eDNA 5th pass 37_C BE-Lig MG (version 2)... ... | reverse complement strand
TCCTTGATGTTCTCGACCAGGTGGGCGGCGGCCTGTTCGGCCTTCTCGCCGTCGACCAGGTCGTTGGCCAGGGCCAGGACGTAAACGGCCTGGGTGTCTCCTTCGATGCGGCCGTCGTCCTTGACGTACGCCTTGTTGAACGAGACCTTGACCTTCTCGTAAATCTCGTTGAACCGAGCCGCGTCGTCGGGCTTGTCCAAGACCTCCGCGGCGCGGGCGGTGAGCCGGGCCGCGAGGGAGAAGTAGGCCGTGTAGATGACGTCCTTGGGCGTGTCGGCGCCGATGCTCAGCCAGTCGCCGAAGGCGTGGTAATTCTCGGGCGGGAGCAGCTCGGGGGTGCTCCGGTTGACCAAGAATTCCACATACTTGACCATCGACGGATATTGACGCTCCAGCAAGCGGCGATCGCCGTAGACCTCGTAGATCGTCCAGGGGCAGACGACGCCGGCCTCGGCCCAGGCGGGTCCGCCGTCGTCGCCGGCGACCTTCACCGGGGCGACCATCGGAAACTGGCCGTCGGCGCGCTGGCCGTCGGTCAGGTCGACGAGCCACTTGTTGAAGAACGCCTGGACGTCGCAATTGAGCGTGGCCGTCTTGACGTAGACCTGAGCGTCGCCGGTCCAGCCGAGCCGCTCGTCGCGCTGGGGGCAGTCGGTCGGGATGTCGATGAAGTTCGCCCGCTGGGTCCAGTAGATGTTGGCGTGCAGCGTGTTGAGCATCGGGTCGGACGACTCGAAGCCCCCCACAACCGGCGTGTCGCTCGACAGCGCCAGGCCGACGACCGTGTCGTCGCGCGGGGGCGCGTTCAAGCCCGTGACCTCAACGTATTGATATCCGTGAAAGGTGAACCGAGGCGACCAGATCTCCTCGTCCCCCCCTTTGCAGATATAGGTGTCGATGCAACGGGCTTCGCGCAGGTTGGCCGTGTAGATGGTTCCGTCGGGGTTGAGCCGCTCGGCGAACCGAAGGACGATCTTCTGGCCGGGCTCGCCTCGGACCCGAATTCGGGGGACGCCGGCGAAGTTGCGGCCGTAGTCGAGCACGTAGACGCCCGGCTTGATCTCGGTGAACGTCCGGGGACGAAGCTCGGCGAAGGCGACGACCGGCGGGCCGGGGTGGGGCTGGACTTCGGGGTCCATCTCGGCGCCCGAGTCAACCGGCTCCCAGCCCTCGGCGGCGAACCCGGGAAGGTCCCAGCCGGGGATGTCGAGCCGGGCGTCGTGGACCTCGCCCATCAGGAAGTCGGCTTCGAGGATCGGCCCGGTGGAGGCCCTCCAGTCGGGTCCGGTGGCGACGACCGACGTGGAGCCATCCTCATATTCGATAACGAGCTGGGTCTTGATCCGAGGCTTCTTGCCGTAGTGGTCGCGCATCTTGCCGAAGCCGACGTAGCCGCTGTACCAGCCGTCGGCCAGGATCGCGCCCAGGGCGTTGGGGCCTTGTCGGAGGCTGGCGGTCACGTCGTAGGTTCGGTAATAAACGCGCTTGGTGTAGTCGGTCCAGCCGGGGTTGAAGTAGTCTTCGGAGACTCGGACGCCGTTGAGATGCACGTCGTGGATGCCGAGCGCCGTGGTGTACACGGTGGCCCGCTTGACCGGCTTGTCGACCTCGAAGGTGGTTCGCAGGTACGACGGCTTGGGCAGGACGAGCCCTCGGACGGTCAGCTTGCCCCAGGGGCCGCCGCCGTGCTCGGCGATGACCTCGGCGGGGCCGAGATCGGCCGGGTTGATGTCGCGGTCGTGCCAGTTGGCGCCCGGATTTTCGAGCGTCCCCCACGAGGTGTCGGTGACGCGCTCGACGACTCGGCCATCCTGTAACTTGACGGTCAGCCGGGCGATGAGCCCCGCGGGGCCGGGGGCGCCGTTGGTGGCCTCGACTCGGATCGTGTTCGAGCCCGGCTTGAGGAACCGGAGGGCGTCGGTCTCGACGGGGGTTTTGAAGCTGTTGCCCGTCGCGGCCAAGGTCCCGTTGATCGTGAACTTGAAGCCGTCGTCGGCCGCGGCCAGGAGGTGGGCCTCCTCGATGGGGGAGTCGGCCGGGATGTCGAGCTCGGTGACGAAGAGGCGGGGGCCTTCGGGCTTGTCGGGGCCCTGATCGGCGGCTCGCCAGATCCAAGCGGCGGCGCCGAAGTCGGCCTCCTTCTCGTCGACCTCCTCGCGGTGCTTGTCGAAGCCGATCCATTCGGCCTTCCAGTCGTCCGGCTCGGTCAGGCCCATGGTCCAAAACGCCGGGGCGGCCCAGGCGGAGGGCTCGCCGTCCTTGTTCCAGACCCGAACCGTCCAGACGCACCGCTGTTGGCTTTGCAGGGGCTTGCCCGCGTAGGCGACGCCGGTGGTCTCGTCGCTTTCGACCTTGCCCGAATCCCAGAGGTTCCCCTCTCCGCGAGCCAAGACCGCCTCGTCGTCGGCGACCAAAATTTGGTAGGCCGTTTGATGCTCGCCCCGGATCGACGAGCCGACGATCCAGCTCAGCCGGGGCTCCTTCACTTCGATCCCCAGGGGGTTCGTCAGCGCCTCGACCCGAAGCTGCGTGGGCGAGAGGCCCAAAACGTCTCCCTCGGCGACCTGCCGAGCCGTCGCCGAGGCGGTGAAGCCGAGGATCGCGACGAGCGTCGCCGCGACCGCGCCGAAGCGCCGTCGGGAGGTCGTCGATGGACGTCCATAAAATTGTGCGCTCATGTCTTTCATCCTTACTCCGCGGCCGGCGAATTGATGGTCTCGGGGACTCCGGTCTCCAGCGAGTTTCCGTAGCCGATGATGACCGTCGAGGCGATCAGGACGGCCAGGGTCAGCGCGACGAGGCCCTTGGTCCGGCGGCTGGTTCCGTTCCATTCCTTCAGCGCGATTCCCCAAAGGGTGCTGAAGATCATGATGCTCGCCATGTGCAGGGTCCAGCTCGAGAACTTGAACTGGCCCATCTGGGTCTCGCCCATCGTGTAAAAGAAGAATTGAAAGTACCAGGTGACGCCGGCGATCGCGCAGAAGAGGTAGTTCCAGCCCAGGGGAACGCGCTCCGAGCCGTCGCCGCCGCCCAGGCCGGGGGCCGCCGCGGCGACCTCCTCGCCGGGCGCGTCGGTCGTGGTCTCCAGGATCGGCTCCTCGTCGCGCCCCAAAACCGGCTCCGGGCGAACGAAGGGACTCAGGTACTGATACGCCGATTTGTTCCGCCAATGCAGATACGCGCACCAGATGAAGTTGGTGGTGAAGCCCCCCAAAAGGACGACCACCAAGACGGGAAGGCCCTGCCAGAGCGTGGCCGTCCCATGCTCGAGCGTCAAATCCTTGATCGGATCGCCGGCCGCCAGGCCGTAGGAGAAGCAGGCGCTCATGACTCCCGAGAAGGTGGCCACGAGCATCCCCTTCTTGAAGTCGAACTCCTTGATCGCCTCGCGCTTCGCCTCCTCGGACATCTCGCGCTCCTTCGACATCCCCGCCAGGCCGGCCACGGCGATCCCGGCCAGGCAGACGAGCACGCCGAAGAGGACGATTTGTCCCGAGTGCGTCGGCAGGATCTTCGTGAAGAACTCCCCCTGAACCAAAGGGGGAACCAGGGTGCCGAAGGCCGCCGTGTAGCCCAAGGCCACGGCCATCCCCAGCGACATCCCCAGGTAGCGCATGGTCAGGCCGAAGGTCAGCCCCCCCGTCCCCCAAAGCACGCCGAAGAAATAGGTCCAAAAGAGCGTCTTGGCCGGCGTCTCGCTGAGAACGGCCGTCAGGTCGTTGGTCAACAAGAGCCCCATAAACCAGGGGGCGATGATCCAACTAAAAAACCCGCCGGTCAGCCAGAAGGTCTCCCACGACCACTTGCGGACGAACCGATAGGGAACGTAAAAGCTCCCGGAGGCCAAGCCGCCGAGCCAGTGGAGCAAAACGCCGAGAAATGGATTGGGAGTCATGGGTGTCGTTCTGCTGGCGTAAGGAAATCCCCTCTCCCCCCGGGGGAGGGTGGCCCGAAAGGCCGGGTGGGGGGCGTCGGGTTTACGGAAAAAGCATGGTTCGCGAGAGATGGTCGCCCAGGCTCATCCGTAAACCCCTCGACCCTCATCCGGCCTTCGGCCCGACCCCACAAGTGGGGTTCCCCCCGCTCCCGGGAGGGAGAAGGATGATTGGCGACGGCGTTTCCATTCACCATCAATTCCGCTTGCTCAAAACCTCGTTCTCATACGTCTTGATCTCGCCCACCCAATCTCGACCGACGGGGATTCCGAGGCCGGCGAGGTAATGGTCCCAGACCGCGCCGAAGGGGAGCGTCTTGAGTTCTTCGAGCAAGGCCAGGCGCGTTGTGTAGTCGCCGTCGGCCTCCAACTCGCGGAGCGTGTCGATCGGTTCGAGCAGGGCCAGCAGCATCGCCTTGATCATGGCGCGGGTGCCGATCACCCAGGCGGCGACTCGGTTGATGCTGGCGTCGAAGAAGTCGAGTCCGATGTGGACCCGGTTGAGGTAGTCGCCCCGAACCAGTTCTTGGGCGATGGCCTCGATGTCGTCGGTTAGGAGGACGACGTGATCGCTGTCCCACCGCACGCCTCGGCTGACGTGCAGAAGCGCTTCGTCCACGAACGACAGGGCCGACGTGAGCTTGTCGGCGACCACTTCCGTCGGGTGGTAGTGGCCCGAGTCGATGCAGACGAGCTTCTTCCGGGTGATGGCGTAGCCGAGGTAAAACTCGTGCGAGCCGACCACGAAGGTTTCCGAGCCGATGCCGAAGAGCTTGCCCTCGACGGCGTCTCGGTTGAGCTTCGGGTCGATCGGCTCGGCGAAAACGGCGTCGAGCGCCCCGGCGAGCCGCTCGCGGGGGCCCTTGCGATCGATGGTCTGGTCCTTCATGCCGTCGGGGATCCAGACGTTGGTGACGCAGGGGCTTCCGAGCGCCTCGCCAAACGCCGCGCCGATTTTCCGGCAGGCGATCCCGTGGTCGATCCAAAACTCGCGGATCGCCTTGTCGGGGTGGGCCAGCGTCCAGCCGTCGGCGGCCTTGGGATGGGCGAAGTAGGTGGGGTTGAAGTCCATCCCCATCTTCTTGTTCTTCGCCCAGTCGATCCATCGCTCGAAGTGGGCCGGCTCCAGGGCGTCGCGATCCACCTTCTTGCCGCCGGTCTCGGCGTAACAGGCATGGAGGTTGAGGCGGTGGGTTCCGGGGATCAGCGAAAGCGCTTTGTCCAGGTCGGCCCTCAGCTCGTCGGCCGTCCGCGCCTTGCCCGGGTAATTCCCCGTGACGGCCAGCCCCCCGCCCAGCTCCTCGCCGGCGTTCTCAAACCCGCCAACGTCGTCCCCCTGCCAGCAGTGAAGCGAGATCGGGATCGTCGCCAACCGCTCCAAGGCCTTCTCCACGTCGACGCCCAGGTCGGCGTAGCGCTGTTTGGCCAGGGCGTAGGCTTGCTCCACGTTCTTCGTCGATCCGGCCATGAGCGGCCTCCTAATCAATCAATCAGTCATCCGCATTCGCGGGGAGGGACGCGGCGCGAGCGGGTTTCTTCGTGCGTGACTCGGGATTTTCGCATGTCGACGGCGGCCATTCCAGGGGGTTCTTCCGAGGGTCCGGCGGTTCCTTTTAACCCCTCTCCCACCGGGGGGGGTGGCCCGAAGGGCCGGGTGGGGGTCGAAGGGTTTACGGAAATGGCGATGGCCCGCGGGAAAGGCTCCCCAAGGCTCCTCAGCAAACCCGACGACCCCCATCCGGCCTTCGGGCCACCCTCCCCCGGTGGGAGAAGGATGCTTGGCGAAGGCTCGGATCACTTCCCTTGCCAGATCGACCGAAGCGAATAAACCGCCAAAACCCGGGCGGTCGCCTCGCCTCCTCGGCTGGCGACGCCGATCTCGCGGTTCTCCTCTTCGGGGATTGACGGGATCGACGCCGCGGCGCGGCCGTCGCCGGCGAAGATTTCGATCGAGCCCTCGTCCAAAAACACATGCAGGCGAAATTCCCCATCCTCCAGGGGAAGGGGAATCGTCACGTCCTTGCAGGAAAGCTCTTGCTTCCGAACGTCGTAAACGATCGGGACGCCCCGAAGGCTCAATTCGACGGCCTCGGCGTTTCCGGGATTGATGGCGGCCTCGATCTCGAACAGCTTGCCCGAGAGCCCGCTCAGGGGGTTGGAGCCGGGTTTCAGGACCGCGCCGGCGAAGTCGTGTGTTTCGAGCCGAAGCGCTTGCAGTTCGGGAACCGGGTTGGCGAAGAGTCGGGGGCCGTCGGGGGTTGTCCGGAGGGTCAGTTCGACGGGGAGGGCCATTTGCTGGTTGAACGGCGAGCCGGGGAATTCAACTCCCCTGCCCCAGCCGATCTGGATCCGCCGCCCCTTGGGCTCGTTGCTGAAGGTCTGGGGCGCGTAGAAGGCTCCGCGCCAGAGGGTGAGCTTCTCGGATCCCGACTCGGGGCGGAAGGTCTCGCCGTCAAACGCGCCGAGGAGATATTTGGCGTCGGCCGCGTACAGGACCCAGAGGGTTTTGCCCGGGTCGCCGTCGATGGGCAACTCGAAGATGTCGGGGCACTCGTAGAAGCCGTCGATCCGGCTGGCGAAGGTCCACGCCTTCAGGTCGGGCGACGTGTAAAAGTCGATCCGCCGCTGGTCTCCCTCCTCGCCGTAAACCGCCATAACCCACTTCTTGGTGGGCTCGTGCCAAAGCAGCCGAGGGTCGCGGCCCTGATGCTTGACGACCGGGTTCCCCTCGAACTCGGTCCAGGTCCGGCCCCGATCGTTGCTGTAAACGACGCACTCGCCCCGCCCGGTGCTGGTGAAGGCGGCCACGAGCGCGGGGGAGTCTCCCGTCTGGAAGCCCCCGGTGTTGTTTGTGTCCTCCACCGCGCTGCCGGAGAAGACCCAATCGCCGAAGGCGCGGGGGTAAATGGCGATCGGGCGCTCGGTCCAGTGGACGAGGTCGGGGCTGGTCGCGTGCCCCCAGTGCATGTTGCCCCACCCCCAGCCATACGGGTTGTGCTGGTAAAACAAGTGATACTCGCCGTCTTGCCAAACCAGGCCGTTGGGGTCGTTGAGCCAGCCCCGCCGCGACGTGAAATGGAATTGCGGCCGGCGGGGCTCCTTATACAAAACCTCCGCGCCGGGGACTTCGTCCGACTGAACCAGGGCGTCGAGAATCGTCGGGGTCGGCGGCTTGTCGACATGGACCTTGAGCGTCTCGCCCTTGTGCGGCTCCAAGTCGAGGAAGACGTGGAAATCGGGCTTTTCCCCGGCCAGTTCGATCTCGAACTCGTCGATCAAGGCCCCGCCCTCGGTCGCCACCTTGACCCGGACCTTGTCCGCCCCGGCGCGAACGGGCAGATGGAGATACCGGCGCTCGACTTTAAGGGTTCCCTCAACGGGTGGAGCGTCCGTTTGGGGCGAGGCGGTCAACAAGGCGCTGATCAGGGCGGCGGTCGCAAGCATGGATTACCGGCTCCGGGGAGTCGCGAGGAGTCGTTGCGTTTTCAAAGAAGAGGATAAACCGATCACCGCGCCGGGGAAAGCCACCGCCAATCCTCCTTCTCCTCTCGGGCGAAGGAATGCGCGCGCGGCATCAAGGCTCAAGCCGAACGGTTTTGGAGCGCGCGCTGGGTCGCGGGCCCCGGCCGGGGCGGGCCGGGGCGCGTTCTGGAGGCCGTCCTCGATGCTTAGCCGTCCGAATCGGCGGACGCGGCGACCAGTTCTCCGTCGGCCTCGCCCTCGGGGGCCGCGGCGGCGGTCTTCGGCCGGTTCCAGAATTCGGCGATGTTTTGCATCAGGACGTAGAAGACGGGGATGAAGAAGACGGCCAGAATGGTGCCGGCGAGCATCCCGCCGAAGACGGCCGTTCCCAGCGATTGCCGGCTGACCGCGCCGGCGCCGGTGGCCCTGACCAGCGGGAAGATCCCCAGGATGAAGGCGAACGAGGTCATCAGAATCGGCCGGAACCGGAGCCGAGACGCCTCAACCGCCGCGTCGACGATCGACCGCCCTTGATCGCGCAGGTCGCGGGCGAACTCGACGATCAAAATCGCGTTCTTGCTCGCCAGCGCGATGATTAACACAACGCCAATTTGCGTGTAGATATTATTGTCCATGCCCCGAACCGCCACCGCGATGACCGTTCCCAAAAGCGCGAGGGGAACCACCAGGATGACCGCGGCGGGGAGGAACCAGCTCTCGTACTGGGCGGCCAAGACCAGGTAAACCATCAAGACGGCCATGCCGAAGACGTAGAGCGACTGGCCGCCGACCCGCTTCTCTTGGAACGACATGGCGGTCCACTCGGCGCTCATTTCGGCCGGGAGCTTTTGCTCGGCCATCTGCTCCATGAGCTTCAGGGCCTGTCCGGTGCTGAACCCAGGCGCGGCGCCTCCGGTGATCGAGGCCGACGAGTAGAGGTTGTATCGGGGGATGATCATCGGTCCAAGTCGCTTCTCGACCCGAACCATCGTGCCCAAGGGGACCATCTTGCCCTGGCTGTCGCGGACCTCGATCCGGCGGATGTCCTCCGGCTCCAGCCGGAACCGCTGATCGGCCTGGACGCGGACCTGATAGGTGCGGCCGAACTTGTTGAAGTCGTTGACATAGGATGACCCGAGGGACGTTTGAAGGGCGGCGAAGACCGAGTCGAGCGGGACGCCCATGCTCTTGACCTTCTCGCGGTCGACGTCGGCGTAGATGACCGGCACCTCGGCCCGGAAGGAGCTTTGCAGGCCTTGGAGCCCGGTTTGGGCGTTGCCGTCCTCGACCATCTCGGCGACGACCTTCTGGAGCTCGGCCAGTCCCACCCCGCCGCGGTCCTCAATCTGCATCTGGAAGCCCCCCGCCATGCCCAAGCCCGAGATGGCCGGGGGCGGGAAGGCGAAGAACATCGCCTCGTGGATCTTCGACGTCTCGGCCATGAACCGGCCGAGGATCTCCTCCATGCTCAGTCCCGGCTTGCCCGTCCGCTCGGCCCAGGGGGTGAACGTGATGTAGATGGCCGCCGCGTTCGAGGCGATCGCGCCGTCGAGGACCGACTGCCCGCCGACGACGAACCAGTTGTCAACCCCGGGCAACTCCGCGAGGATCTTGTTGGCCTTCGCCACGACCTCTCGGGTTCGCGTCTGCGAGGCCGCGTCGGGAAGCTGGACCCCGGCGATCGCCCACCCTTGGTCCTCCGTCGGCAGGAACCCCGTGGGCAGGCGGTTGAACCACCAGGCGGTTCCGGCCGAGAGCGCGACGAACAGCGCCATCATCAGGAGAACGTGCCGAACGGCCCGTCGAACGATGGCCACGTAGATCGCTTCGCAACGACCGTAGACCCGGTTGAACCCCCGGTAGAACCAGTTCTTCTTGGTTTTGGTGGGTCGCAGCCAGACGGCGCACTGGGCCGGCTTGAGCGTCACCGCGTTGATGGCGCTGATGAAGGCGGTGGCGGCGATCGTCAGGGCGAACTGGCGGTAGAGCATGCCGGTGACGCCCCCCATGAACGCCGCCGGGAGGAACACGGCCATCAAGACGAGCGTGATGCCGATGATCGGCCCCAAGACCTCCTCCATCGCCCGAATCGTGGCCGGCTTGGCGGCCATTTTGTTGTGGTCGATGTGGTGCGCCGCGTTTTCGACGATCACGATGGCGTCGTCGACGACGATGCCGATGGCCAAAATCAGCCCGAAGAGGGTCAGCATGTTGACCGAGAAGCCCAAGACCGCCAGCCCGGCGAAGGCGCCGATGATCGTCACCGGAACGGTGGTCGCGGGGATCAAGACCGCCCGCCAGTCTTGGAGGAAGACCAGGATGACGATCAAGACCAGGACGCCGGCCTCGATGAGCGTCTTGTAGACCTCGTGGATCGACTCTTCGACGAACGTGGTCGTGTCGAAGGGAATCAGGTAATCAACCCCTTCGGGGAAGGTGGGCCGAATCTCTTCGAGCATGGCCCGGACGTTCTTGGCGACCTCGAGCGCGTTGGCGCCGGGAAGCTGGAAGACCCCCAGGCTGGCGGCGGGCTTGCCGGCGACCTGGGAAAACTGGTCGTAGCTTTGCGCGCCCAACTCCACCCGAGCCACGTCTCGGATCCGGGTCAACCGGGCGGAGGCCGATCCGACCTCGCCCGCGCCGTCGCCCCCCTCCCCCTCGCCCGCTCCGCCTCCGCCTCCGCCGGCGGCTTTGACGATGATCGCGCCGAATTGCTCGGGCTCGCTCAAGCGGCCGAGGGTCGTGACGTTGTATTGGAAGCTCTGGTCGGTGGGCGAGGGGTATTGGCCGACCTGGCCGGCGGCCACCTGGACGTTCTGCTCTCGGATGGCGTTGAGCACGTCGTCGGTCGTCAGCCGGCGCGCCTTGAGCTTCTCGGGGTCGAGCCAGACCCGCATCCCGTAGGCGCTTCCGCCAAAGGGCATCACGTCGCCGACTCCGTGAACCCGGCTCAGGGCGTCCTTGATTCGAAGGACGGCGAAGTTGCTCAGAAAGAGGTCGTCGTAGCGCCCGTCGGGGGAGATCATCGAGACGCCCATGACGATGTTGGTCGACTGCTTCTTGGCCGTGATCCCCAGGCGCTGAACCTCCTCGGGGAGCCGCGGCTTGGCCGCCTCAAGCCGGTTTTGGACGAGGATCTGGGCCATGTCCAAATCGACGCCGATCTCGAAGGTGACCGTCAGCGAGTAGCTGCCGTCGCTGGAGCTGGTCGAGGACATGTAGATCATGCCCTCGACGCCGTTGACCTCCTGCTCGATCGTCGCGGCCACCGTGTCGGTCAACACCCGGGCGTCGGCGCCGGGGTAGGCGGCCGAGACGCGGACCGTGGGCGGCGTGATGTCCGGATACCGCTCGACCGGCAGGTCGTAAAGCGCCACGGCGCCGATGATCATCGTCAGGATCGCGATCACGTTGGCGAAGATCGGCCGATCAATGAAGTACCTGGAGAGCATGACGGACTCGCTGGAGG
>Ga0182742_1005368_pt1 | contig 10866 bp, 13 predicted proteins | sample eDN5th37CBELigMG_FD_128880 | JGI IMG/M metagenome (GOLD analysis project Ga0182742, IMG submission 128880) | Enriched Miracle-Growth compost microbial communities from Emeryville, California, USA - eDNA 5th pass 37_C BE-Lig MG (version 2)... ... | reverse complement strand
GCTCCGGACCCACTTCGACTTCCCCGAGGGCTCGATGCACGCCGCCGCCGACCGCTGCCAGCGGATCGGCGCCTGCCGCAAGACGGGCTCGGGCGTGATGTGCCCGTCCTACATGGCCACGCGCGAGGAGGAGCACGCCACGCGCGGGCGCGCGAACGCGCTCGTGAAGGCGCTCGGGTCGCCGGATCCGCGGGCCGCGCTGGGCGACGAGCGCCTGCACGAGATCCTGGACCTGTGCCTGGAGTGCAAGGCGTGCGCGCGCGAGTGCCCGCTGTCGGTCGACATGGCGACGCTGAAGTCCGAGTTCCTGGCCCAGTACCAGGCGATCCACGGCACGCCGCTGCGCTCGCGGCTGTTCGGGGCGATCCGGACGCTCAACCGGCTCGGGGCGGCGACCGCGCCGCTGTCCAACGCGCCGCTGCCGCGAGGGCTGATGGAGCGCGTGACGGGGATCTCCCGCCACCGGCCGCTGCCGCGCTTCGAGCGCGAGACGCTGGTCAAGTGGTTCGCGAACCGTCGTTCTCGCGGCGGTTCCCGCGGCCCCGTGGTGTTCCTGGCGGACTCGTTCACCACGTTCACCGAGCCCGGCGTGGGGCGCGCGGCGATCGAGCTGCTCGACGCGGCGGGCTACGACGTGCGGCTCGAGAGCGGCGGCTGCTGCGGGCGGGCGTCGATCTCCAAGGGTCTGCTCGACGACGCGACGGCGAAGGCGCGGGCGCTGCACGAGCGCCTGCAGGGCGACTTCACGGTCACCGGCGTCGAGCCGTCGTGCCTGTTGACGTTGCGCTCCGAGCACGTGCAGCTGATCGGGGACACCGGCGTCGCCGGGCGGGTGCGGCTGGTCGAGGAGCTGCTCGTGGAGGCGATCGACGACGGCGCGCTGCGCCTGCGCGACCTCGGGCCGCGGCGGATCCTCTTCCACGGCCACTGCCACCAGAAGGCGCTCGCGGGGACGGCCGCGACGGTCGCGCTGCTGCGGCGGCTCCCGGGCGCGGAGGTGGTCGAGCTCGACGCGGGCTGCTGCGGGATGGCGGGCTCGTTCGGCTTCGAGGCCGAGCACTACGAGCTGAGCATGCGGATCGGCGCGCAGCGGCTGTTCGGCGCGGTCCGGCGGGAGCCGGCGGCGACGCTGGTCGCCGCCACCGGTGTCTCCTGCCGGCAGCAGATCGCGCACGGGACGCAGCGCCAGGCGCTGCACCCCGTGCAGCTCGTCCGCGCGGCCCTCTAGGGCGCCAGGTAGCAGGCGGCTTCCGGGGTGGCGATCCGGAAGCTGAAGCTCTCCTCCAGGTAGAGGTGGACGTTCTCGGCGTCGTGGTGGTCGTAGCCGATCGAGAGGTCCTGCCCGGAGTCGAACAGGAAGTCGCCGCCGCGCAGGCTCACGACGACCCCGCCGCGCACGCCGGGCGCCCACACGATCGGCCCGCCCGCGAGGATCTTGCGGATGTGGTCGAAGAGCGGGTAGCCGCCGTGCTCGGCCGTGCGGATCACGCCGGTGTACTGGTCGGGCGCCAGCGCGAGCGCGTACGGGCCGCCGATCCCGGAGCGCAGCAGGGTCTCCACCGCCTCGGCCGTGTAGCGGGCGTAGGCGTTGAAGTCCTCGCCGACCGCCACCGTGGGCTGCTTGCAGGACTCCGCGATGCCGCGGATGCCGGCCTCCGCCCAGCCGTGGAAGACCGCGACGTTCTCGGCCCGCGCGATCCGCCGGGCGGCCTCGTCGAGCGCGTCGAGGTCGATGTCGGGCGCGCCGCGCTCGAGGTCGTCGAGCTCCGCGCGCGAGACGGTGAACGACGCGCGCAGCTCGACCACGGGCAGCACGCGCCGGCGGGACACGCTGACGCCCTCGAACTCGCCGGTGTCGCCGGTGCGCCCGAGGTTGGCGGCGCTGAAGTCCCAGCCGTGTGGGCCTTGGAAGTCGACGACCTTGCGGGCGGCGAGGGCGGGCTCGAGGCGCTCGCGCGCCTCGCGGTCGAGCTCCTCCCAGCCCTGCTCGGTGATCGGCGCCTTCTCGCGCAGCAGGTGGTTCATGTCGCGACCCCCTTCAGGCTCCCGATTCCCAGCGACCCTTCAGGGCCGCCGCCGCCCGACCCGCCGAGGCCGGCGCCTTCCTCGGCCTCCTCGCCGGCTTCGACGATGTCCTCGTCGGTGAACAGGATCCCGCGTGCGATGTCGCGCCAGACCGGCGTGCGCCGCAGCAGGAACTCGAGGTCCATCGCGAAGTGCTTGAACTCCTCCGTCTGCGCGTTGCGCATGACCGCGAGCGCTTCGGGGTCCTGCTCGACGGCGAGCCGCTGCTCGTACCAGCCGATCGCCTCGGCCTCCTCGGTCAGCGACGCGCACAGCCGCGCGAACGTCCGTGTTCGCGCGGGTAGCTCCTCGGGTGGTTCGTGGTACTGGTCGAAGCCCATGCCGGGACCTTACGCCCCGGCGCGGGCGTCAGTGGGCTCCACGGGGTGTCCGCTGACCTCCGCGCCCGCGGACCAGCCGCAGCAGCGCGAGAACGATCATGGTGCCGATCACGGCGCCGATGATCCCGCCGAGGTCGAACTTGTCGTCGTCGCCGATCCCGAGCACGCTCGTGAACAGGAAGAACCCGACCAGCGAGCCGATGATGCCGACGATGATCGTGGGGATGATCCCCATCGAGTCGTCGCCAGGAAGCAGGGCGCGGCCGATGAAGCCGGCGATGAAGCCGATCACGATCGCGGCGATGATTTCTCCGAGCACAGCAGTCCTCCAGGAAGTGGGTGGCGGACCGGGCCTACCCCTCCGGTGCGTGCCTTACTCGGGCGCCCAGGCCAGCACGACCGTGCACGGGGCGTGGTCGAGCACATAGCGGGTGGCGTGGCCGATCGAGTGCGGGCCGGGTTCGAGGTTGTCGCGCGTGAGCACGAGCACGTCGGCGTCGGCGATCGCGTCCATGACCACGGTCTCCGGGTGGCCCTTGGCGGCGACCTTGCGCACGCGCGTGTACGGCTCGCCGCGGCTGGCGGCGGCGACCCGGTCGGCGGCCGTCGCGCCCGTCAGGCGCTCCTCGGCGTCGATGAGCAGGGCGCGCGCGGCCTCGGCCGCGAGCGCGTCCATGCGCTGCAGCACCTGCTGGTGACGGCGCCCGCGCGGGCCCGGCAGCTCGACCTCGGCGACGTGGATGAAGACGACCTCGTCGGGGCGGAGTCGCCGCGCCGCGTCGACGCAGGCCTCCCAGCCGGCCTCGGTGATCCACGCGACCAGCTTCATGTGACCAGCCACAGCGCGACGGTAGCGCCGATCAGGATCGGAGGCACCGTCAACGCGCCGAGACGGTGGAACTCGCCGTGCTCGGGCTCCTCGCCGCGGTCCTTGAGCACGCGCCGCCACAGCAGCGTCGCGAGCGAGCCCGTGTAGGTGAGGTTCGGGCCGCAGTTGACGCCGATCAGCACCGCCAGGACGGTCTCCGGCCCGACGGCGGCCGCGGCGGGCAGCAGCACGAGCAGCGCGGGCACGTTGTTGAGCAGGTTGGCGAGCAGCGCGGCGATCGTCGCCGTGCCGAGCAGGGCGAGCAGCGTGGCGCCGTCCGGGAGCACGTCCGCCACGAGGTCGCCGAGCCCGTTGTCGGCGAGCGCCCGCACGATCAGGCCCAGGCCGAGCACGAACCCGATCAGGGGCACGTCGATCGCCTTGACCGACGCCCTGGTGGCGACGAGCATGGCGGCCGCGCCGAGCGCCGCGGGCCAGGCCGGGTCGACGTGGAGCGGCTCGGCGGCGACGAACCCGGCGAGCGTCAGCGCGAGCACGATCAGCGGAGCGCGCGCGAACGGCGGCGGCGGGCCGTTCCTCGGCATCCGCCCGTGCGGCTCCAGCTCGCGCCGGAACGCGAACCGCAGCGCCGCCCACTCGATCGCGATCGCCACCGCCCACGGCAGCGCCATCAGCGCCGCGAAGCGCGCGAACGACAGCTCGCTCGCGTTGAACGCCAGCAGGTTCGTGAGGTTCGAGACCGGCAGCAGCAGGGACGCCGAGTTCGCCAGGTGCGCGCACGCGTACACCGCCGGCCGCCCGGTGAGCCGCGCCTTCGCGGCCGCCGCGAACGCCGCCGGCGTGAGCAGCACCACCGTCGCGTCCAGCCCCAGCACCGCGGTCACCCCCGCCGCCGACGCCACCACCAGGCCCAGCAACCGCGACCCCGACCCCCGCGCCCCACGCGCGAGCCGCGCCGCCAGCGCGTCGAAGATCCCGGCCCGCTCGCACCCGTCGCCGAGTACCAGCAGCGCCGCGAGCACCACCAGCGTCGGCGCCAGCCCTTCCGCCTCCTCGACCGCCTCCCCCCACCCGAGCGCCCCTACGGCCAGCAGCATTCCCGCACCGCCCAGGGCAACCCACGCTTCGCGCCGGTTCGCGATCGCGGCGGCGATCGCCCCCACCAGCGCGACCGCGGCCAGACCCTCCGCAATCACGCGCGCAGAGGCTAGACGCGCCCCACCTCACCTCCGTGAGATGTGGCGCGTCTAGACGGGATCGGCGGCGACCTGGTCCTCCAGGCCGCCGACGCGCTTGAGCTTGGTGCCCGTGATCTTGCGCTCGCGCAGCTCCAGGCGCCGCGAGAGGCGGGAGAGCGCGTAGTTGACGATCACGAACAGGAAGCCGATGAAGATGAAGACGTGCAGGATCGGCGCCTCGATCGGGTTGAAGAAGCCCGAGGAGGTGACGATCCGGCCGCGGCGCATGACCTCGGTGATCGCGATGATCGAGACCAGCGTCGTGTCCTTGTTGAGCGTGATCAGCTGCGAGACCGTCGCGGGCACCATGCGGCGCAGGCCCTGGGGCAGGATCACGTAGCGCAGGGACTGGCCGTAGGTCATGCCCAGCGCGGAGGCCGCTTCGCCCTGGCCGCGCGGGAGCGAGAGGATGCCCGCGCGCATGATCTCGGCGAGCACGGCGCTGTTGTAGAAGACCAGGCCCATCAGCGCGCCGAGCACCAGCCCGGACTGGAAGGCCTCGGGCGCCCACGAGGGCATCGCGTCCTCCCAGGCGTCCTTCCACGAGCCCGGGATGCCCAGGGCGAAGTAGAGGATCAGGAAGATCAGCGGGAGGTTGCGGAAGATGTCCACCCAGGCGCCGGCGAGGAAGCTCACGGGCTTGACGCTCGAGAGGCGCAGCAACGCCAACGCCAACCCGAAGATCAGCGCGAGGATGATCGAGACGACCGCGATCTCGAGGTTGATCAGGAAGCCCTCGAGGATGAAGCGGAAGTTGCCGCCGGTGGTCAGCCACTCCCAGTTGTCGGGATCGAACAGGTAGTTCATCGGCGGATCGCGAAGCGGTTCTCGAGGTTGCGGATGAGCAGCGTGACGGCCCCCGTCAGCAGCAGGTAGCCGATCGCGGCCCAGAAGAAGGTCTCGTTGGTCTCGAACGTCCGGGCCTGGACGATGCGCGCCTGCTTGAGCAGGTCAGGCAGGGCGAGCAGCGAGACGCCGATGATCGCGGAGTTCTTGATCATCGCGATCGTCAGCGAGCCGAGCGGCGAGATCACCGTCCGGAAGGCCTGCGGCAGCACGATCCGCCGCAGGGTCTCGGCGTAGGAGAAGCCGAGCGAGAGCGACGCCTCGATCTGCCCCTTGCCGACCGAGAAGACGCCCGAGCGCAGGGCCTCGGCGACGTAGGCGGCCGTGTAGAGGCCGAGCGAGGCGATGCCCGCCACCCAGGGGCCGATGTCCACCCCGCCGCGCCGCAGGCCGGCGAAGGAGATGAACAGCAGCACGAGCAGCGGGATGTTGCGGAAGACCTCGACGTAGATCCCGCCGAGGCGCTGCAGCCACTTGTTCGGGGCGATCCGCAGCGCCGCCACCAGCGTGCCGACGACCATCGCCACCGCAAAGGAGATGACGATCAGCCGCACGGTGACCCAGAAGCCGGAGCGGAACTCCGCCCAGTGCTCGGTCAGCGTGTCGATCAGCGCCAGCGACGGCGCCGCGGACCCCAGCATCAGTTGTTCTTGACCAGCTCGATGGCTTCCTCGACGTTGATCGTGGGCGGCTCACCGGGCTCGCCGGTGTACTTGCCGATCCACTCCTCGTAGAGCTCGCCCCAGCGACCGCTGTCCTTGAGCTCCTGGAAGACCCCGTTGACGAAGTCCACGACCTCGGTCTCGCCCTTCTTGATGCCGGCGCCGTAGGGCTCCTGCGTCAGCGGGTCGCCGACGAGCTTGAGCGTGTCGTCCTGGATGATCATGCCGGTGAGGATCACGTCGTCGGTGGAGACCGCGTCGACCGCGCCGTTCTGGATCAGCTCCAGGCACTCCGAGTAGGAGTCCACGAGCCGCAGGTCCGCGTCGGGCGCCTGCTCCTTGAGCGTGGCCTCATACGTCGAGCCGAGCGCCGTGCAGACCTTCTTGCCGGCGAGCGAGTCGACGCCCGAGATGTCCGAGTCCTGCGGCACGAGGATGCGCCCGCGCGCGATGTAGTACGGGTCCGAGAAGTCGATCTGCTCGGCGCGCTCCTCGTTGATGGTCATCGTCGAGAGGATCAGATCCGCGGTCCCGTCCTGCAGGAACGGGATCCGGTTGTCCGAGATCGCCTCGATGAACTTGGGCTCGACGCCGAGCTTCTCCGCCACGGCCTTGCCCATCTCGATGTCGAAGCCCTCGACATCGCCGCTCTGCGGGTTCTTGACCCCGAAGGGCGGCACGTCGAACTTGACGCCGATCGTGATCTCGCCCTTCTCCTGGATCGCCCCCAGCGTCGAGTCCGCCGGGAACTTCTCGGCGGTCGCCGCCGGCGTCGAATCGGCAGTCCCGCCGCCACCGCCGCCGGCCGGCTCCTCATCGTCGTCGCCGCAGCCCGCGAAGGCGAGTACGCCCGCTGTGAGCGCCACGCCCAGCCACCTGAACTTCATACCCCAACCCTCCCTAGTGGTGGATGATCTTGTCGACGAACTCCCGCGCCCGCTCAGAGCGAGCGTTCGCGAAGAACTCCGCGGGCGGCCCCTCCTCCACGATCAGACCGCCGTCGATGAACACCAGCCGGTCGCACACCTCGCGGGCGAAGCCCATCTCGTGCGTGACGACCAGCATCGTCATTCCGTCACGCGCGAGGTCGCGCATGACGTCGAGCACCTCCCGGATCATCTCCGGGTCCAGCGCCGAGGTCGGCTCATCGAAGAGCATCAGCTTCGGGTCCATGGCGAGCGCCCGCGCGATCGCCACCCGTTGCTGCTGTCCGCCCGAGAGCTCGGCGGGGAACTGATCCGCCTTCTCGGCGATGCCGACCCGCTCGAGCAACTCGTGCGCGGTCTTCTTCGCCTCGGTGGCGGACAGGCCCTTCACCTTCACCGGCGCCAACGTGATGTTGTCCAGCACCGACATGTGCGGGAAGAGGTGGAACTGCTGGAACACGAACCCGATCTGCGCACGTAGCGCCGACAGGCCCTTGCCCGGCTTGACTGGTTGTCCGTCGAACCGGACTTCGCCGCTGTCAACGGTCTCCAGGCCGTTGACGCATCGGAGCATGGTCGACTTGCCGGAGCCGGACGGCCCCGCAATGACGATCACTTCGCCCCGCCTCACAGAAAGATCCACACCGTCGAGGACCACGTTGTCCCCGAACGCTTTGCGGACCTTGGTTAATTCGACCAGATTCTGGTCGTTCATAGGCCCCTCATCCCGGCCGGAAACCTACAGATCGAATCGGAAGAACGTATTAGGCCTGATACGCTCGTGGTCTAATGGTCCGGCCAATTCCGTTCGGGACGGTGACGAGGGACGCGCTCCCCGATCAGATCGCCGCGCGGCTGATCGACCTGATCACGGAGCGCCAGCTCAAGCCGGGAGATCGCCTCCCGCCGGAGCGTGAGCTCGCCGCCACGATGGGCGTCAGCCGCTCGTCGCTGCGCGAGGCGCTGCGCGCGCTGGCGATGCTGGGCGTAGCGGAGATGCGCCAGGGTGATGGCACCTACCTGACAACGCTCGACCCGATCTCGCTGATGAAGCCGGTCGGGCTCGTGCTGGCCCTCAACGACGGCGGCCTCGAGCAGCTCTTCGAGGCGCGCAAGATCGTCGAGCCCGGGCTCGCCGCGCTGGCCGCCAGGCGGATCAGCGACGAGGCCGCGGCCGAGCTGCATCGCGTCGCCGAGGCCAGCGCCGCCGCGCTCGACGACCCCGAGGCGTTCATGCTGGCCGACATCGAGCTGCACGCGCTGATCGCCCGCGCCGCCGACAACGCGGTGCTGATCCGCCTGCTGGACTCCGTGGCCGGGATGGGCATCGCGAGCCGGCGCCGGACCGGACGCCTCGCCCCCGTGCGCGAGCAGAGCGCGCACGACCATCGCGAGATCGCGGCGGCGATCGCCGCGCATGACCCAGAAGCTGCCGGCGCGGCGATGCTGCGCCACCTTGAGAACGTCGAACGGGCGGTGACCGAATGATCCAACGGCCGGGCAAGATCGTGGCGATCGGCCTCAACTACATGGACCACGTGCGCGAGTCGGGGGCCGAGCCCCCCGCGAAGCCGCTCGTGTTCTGCAAGTTCACGACCTCGCTGATCGGCGACGGCGACGAGATCCGCATCCCGCGCGCCGTCACCGAGCGCGTGGACTGGGAGGTCGAGCTGGCCGTCGTGATCGACCGCGAGGCCAAGAACGTCCCCGAGGCCGACGCGCTGTCCTACGTGCGGGGCTACACGGTCGCCAACGACGTCTCGGCGCGCGACCTGCAGTTCGCCGACGGACAGTGGGTGCGCGCCAAGTCGCTGGACACGTTCTGCCCGCTCGGCTCCGAGCTCGTCCAGGTCGAAGACCCGCAGAACCTGCGGCTCACGACCAAGGTCAACGGCGAGCTCGTCCAGGACTCCAACACGTCGGAGATGATCTTCGGCGTCGCGGAGCTGATCAGCTTCTGCTCGCACTCCTTCACGCTCGAGCCCGGTGATGTGATCCTCACGGGCACGCCGTGGGGGTGCGGCGAGTTCATGGACCCGAAGCGCTCGCTCAAGCACGGCGACGTCGTCGAGTGCGAGGTCGAGGGCGTCGGCGTCCTGCGCAATCCCGTCGTGGAGGTCTGATGTGAAAGTCCACGTTCCCGAATCCGTCGACGAGGTCGTCGCGCTGCTGGACACCGGCACGGTCCTCGCCGGCGGCACGCACCTGATCGCCCGTCACGTACCGGCGAAGGAGCTCGTGAGCCTGCGCCGGGCCGGCCTGGCCGGCATCGAGCGCGACGGCGACCGGATCACGATCGGCGCCGCGACGACGCTCGCGCAGGTCGGCCGCGAGGTCGAGTTCCTGCACGACGCAATCGAGTCGATCGCGTCGCCGAGCATCCGCAACCTGGCCACGGTCGGCGGCAACCTGTTCGTCCCCCAGCCGCACGGCGACTTCGCGGTCTGCCTGCTCGCGCTGGACGCGACGGTGCACCTCGCCGACGGCCGCGAGGTCGGCGTGCTCGACGCCGAGGGCCTCGTCACCAAGGTCAGCTTCACCGTGCCCGAGCGCTGGTTCTACCGCAAGGCCATGCGCCGGCGCCAGAACTCCGCGTCGATCGTCACGGTCGCCTCCGACGGCGCCCGGATCGCGCTGGGCGGCGTCGCCCCGAAGCCCGTGCGCGCGCTCGCCGCCGAGCAGGCGCTCGCCGCCGGCGACATCGAGAAGGCCGCCGAGCTGTCCGTCGAGGCCGCCGACCCCTTCGACGACGCCTACGCGAGCGCCTGGTACCGCCGCCGCGTCCTCCCTGTCCACGTCCGCCGAGCCCTCACCAATGCCAGCTAGCGTCATCGAACTCGAGATCAACGGCGAGCCGCGCGAGTTCCTCGCGCAGCCCGGAACCACCCTGCTCTCCAGCCTGCGCGACACGCTCGGGCTGACCGCCGCCAAGCGCGGCTGCGGCACCGGCAGCTGCGGCACTTGTACGTGCCTGCTCGACGGCGAGCCCGTCATGTCCTGTCTGGTGCCGGTCGAGACCGTCAACGGCGCCAAGGTCAAGACGCTCGAGGGCGTGACCGAGCCCGACGGCTCGCTGGCCCCGATCCAGGAGGCGTTCCTGGAGGGCTTCGCGACCCAGTGCGGGTTCTGCACGCCCGGCATGATCATGGCCGCGGAGGGCCTGCTCGCGGAGAACCCGGACCCCACGCGCGAGGACGTCGTGCGCGCGATCAGCGGCAACGTCTGCCGCTGCACGGGCTACGAGAGCATCATCCGCGCGATCCTCGACGCCGCCGAGAGGATGAAGAAGGCATGAGCGACAACGGCTTCAAGGTCGTCGGCAAGCCCGTCCAGCGCCTCGACGCGCTCGGGCACGTCACGGGGCGCACGCAGTTCTTCGAGGACAACCGCCCGACCGGGCTGCTGCACCTGAAGATGCACCGCTCCGAGCGCCACCACGCGAAGCTGCTCGACGTCGACATCAGCGAGGCGCTGAAGGTCGACGGCGTGGTCACGGTGCTCACGCACAAGGACGTGCCCAACAACTGGTACACGATCCTCACGCTGATCAACGTCGGCTACCCCGAGGAGCCCGTCCTGCCCGAGGACAAGGTCCTCTACTACGGCGAGCCGATCGTCGCGGTCGTGGCCACCTCCGAGCGCGCCGCGCGCGAGGGCGCCGCCGCCGTCAAGGTCACCTACGAGGACCTCGAGCCGGTGCTCGACGTCGAGGAGGCGATCAAGGACACGGCGCCCGTGCTCAAGCCGCACGGCACCAACTACTTCATCTACGAGGACCACCCGTGCCGGCGCGTGCGCTTCGGCGACGTCGAGAAGGGCTTCGCCGAAGCCGACCACGTCTTCGAGTGGCGCTACCAGTCCTCGCCGATCGAGCAGGCCCCGACGGAGACCACGGGCTGCATCGTCGAGCCCAAGGGCGACGGCCGCTACAAGATCTACTCGGACACGCAGGCCGCGTTC
>Ga0182742_1005367_pt1 | contig 10866 bp, 9 predicted proteins | sample eDN5th37CBELigMG_FD_128880 | JGI IMG/M metagenome (GOLD analysis project Ga0182742, IMG submission 128880) | Enriched Miracle-Growth compost microbial communities from Emeryville, California, USA - eDNA 5th pass 37_C BE-Lig MG (version 2)... ... | reverse complement strand
GCCATAGGAGACAGCTAGCTCCTTTAATTCCTGTAGTGCACGAATTTGTTCAGAAAGTTCTTCTCTGTCACGAATGATGTCGTCAGTCATGGTTCCATTTCCAGTTTCAAGAAGGTCTTTCTTCTTTTCTTCAATGAGTCTATCGACACCATAAAGGGCTACCCTGCGATAATCACCAATGATTCTTCCACGACCATATGCATCAGGTAGTCCTGTTATAATACCCGCTTTTCTCGCAAGTCTCATTTCTGGTGTATAAGCATCAAATACACCTTGGTTATGCGTTTTTCGATAGTCAGTAAAAATCTTTACAATTTCCTGGTCTATTTCAAACCCATAGGATTTCGCAGAATCAACCGCCATTCTAATTCCACCAAACGGTTGAAGTGAGCGCTTAAAGGGTTTATCCGTTTGGAATCCAACCACTTTCTCCTTTTCCTGATCAAGGTAACCAGGACCATGTGAAGTAATCGTAGATACAATATTCGTATCCATATCAAGTACGCCGCCATTTTCCAGCTCTTGCTTTGTTAACTCCATTACCTGCTTCCATAGCGTATTTGTCGCTTCGGTCGGTCCCACTAAAAATTCATCGTCACCCTCATATGGTGTAAAGTTCTCTATTATGAAGTCACGTACATCAATGTCCTTTTGCCATTTTCCTTCTTTAAAACCATCCCATGCTTTCATCATCAATGACCTCCATCCAATAAAAGGTTGTTTACATATATGTTTGTTTTAAGACTTAGTTTGTTCACTACTGAACAAACTTTCTTACAAGTCAATCATACATCGGGACAAGTTTTATGTCATGTGAAATATTTCACAAATAAATAGAGTTACCATTTTAGCCATATTTTCATCAAAATTTGGTCAAAATTACTTGCTCGGAGCAAAACTAACCGGCTTGTGCACCATTAATTTCTTATGATTCGGTAGGTGGTGACACTACAATATGGCTGGATTAGCGTAACCCTCCTAATTTATGGATCTTGATGTTACTCCAATCCTGCTGGAGTACCACCAAACAACTAAAACAAATGGGACGGAGGGACAGGTCCCTTGTCCCTGTAAAAATGTGGTGGGACGCGGGACCTGTCCCTGTGACCCGGAGACTGGTAATACGTGCCAGTCTGTATTATGATAAAAATAAAAAAATTGGGGTGTGGGACTTACATGGCAAAACTAGTTATTACGCAAAACATAGAAGAATTTCATTTGGATCAGATTAAAAAGATTGTTCCTGACTGGGAGATTGTTGCGGGACGAGATTCATCTGTTTGGTTAGATCATCTAAAAGATGCTGAGGTTATTGTTGGCTGGAAAAAAGAAATTGCGGAGCATTCCATTTTTGCTGACTCAAAGCTTCGCTGGTTACAAAGCTGGAGTGCTGGTGTCAATAGTATGCCACTTGAGGAAATGGAGCAGAAAAATATTGTTCTGACGAGCGCAAATGGAGTTCACGCCTATCCGATTTCAGAAACTATTTTTGCCTTAATGCTCGGGTTAACGAGAAAAATACATACATATGTCCGTAATCAACAAGAGAAAAAGTGGCATCATGCCGATATGAATCTGGAAATTCATGAAAAGACAATTGGGGTTATAGGTGTCGGTCATATTGGGAAGGAAACGACGAAGATTGCTAAGGCCTTTGGTATGAAGGTAATTGGGGTTCGCCACTCTGACCGGGAAGAGGAATTTGTAGATGAGATGTATACAACGGCCCAGCTGTCTGATGTTCTGCCTCATTGTGATTATGTCGTAGTAACTTTGCCATTGACTAATGAAACGCATCATTTGTTTGGGGCTGAAGAGTTTAAAAAAATGAAGTCTTCTGCATTTTTCATTAATATCGGACGCGGTGAAATTGTCGTTGAAGATGATTTAATTGAGGCACTACGCTCAGGAGAAATCGCTGGGGCAGGTTTGGATGTATTTACAAAAGAACCGCTTGAAGAAAACAGCCCGCTGTGGGACTTTGAAAATGTGATAGTGACACCGCATACGTCTGGTTCAACAGAGCATTACACCAAACGTGTCATTGAAGATATCTTTATCCCGAATCTAAAAAGCTACGCTCAAGGCGGAGTTCTGCCGAGGAATGTCGTGGACTATAAGAAAGGGTATTAGGGACAAGTACACTGCCCCTGTAAAAAAATGGTGGGACAAGGGACCTGTCCCTGTGTTCCACCTTAATCTTCATCCTTCACATCAATATCTTCTGGGATGGGTTCGTTTAGCCATTCTAGGTAGAGCTTTTTGTATTTTTCAAGCTGCTCGAGGGTAGTGTTGAATTGTTCCTTATTTAATAAGTATTGTTCCCCATCGAAAAGTGCACGTACCTTTTTTTCTTGGATAAGTTTTTTTATAAGCTCTTCTGGGATTGATAAATATTCTGCTGTTTCTTTAACTGTTAAATACAACTTACTTCAACCTTCTTTATCTTCGAATTTTATAAGCCCGCCGTTCCGCGTATTCCGAGCATGGAATACACACCTTTATTGTATTCCCCTTATCATCGACATATTGTCGCAAAGGCTTAATTTTTCTTTTACAAATCGCACATTTCGCACCAAAAAAAGAGAACATTTTTACCCTCCTCTTGAAGAAAAAAATGAGAGATATGCTCTCTCATTTTATTTTACCGCAACAAACTGATCAACAAAATGCTGCGGGTTAAGCCTCTCACCAGTGGCTCTTTCTATTTTTTCATTCCAATTATATAACGCACCTGGCTTAAAGAAATCATTTAACAAAAATTCTCCCACTTTTTCCGTGAAAAGATCTGTTGATATATTCTTCTCGATATAGCGCTGCAGCTGAGAAGTTGTTAACTCACCAAGTAAATAGTTTTGATAATACACCGGAACCAACGTAAAATGAATTTTCGCAGCCCAATGTGGATAATCCTGATTTTCTGGCGGCGTTAACAATTGAATCTCACTGACAATTTTCCACCATAAACGATTCAAATCCTGATCCGGATTTTCATAAAGCTCACGTTCGAAAAACACAAATGTCATAATCCAACGGCCCGCAATCAGCATTTGACGACGCAATGATTTTTCAATGAGTGGCTTCAACTCTTCAACTTGCGCTTGGTCTAACCCTAAAAACTGCTGAAGCCATTCCGGATTTTTCCCAAAACGACCGTATAGCATCGCAATTGCCTCAGTTGTTAGTGTATGTGCTGGACTGCGCAATAGGAATGGTAGATCACGGTCAATATATTTAAAATAAACCGCATGCCCATATTCATGTAGCATTGTATTGGACCAGTAATCGGAAGGTACATTGTTACTTAAGACACGTACATCACCCTCGCGATCAATATCGGTACAGAATGCATGCTGATTTTTCTTCTCTCTTGGATACAGATCACTTTTTTGCAGCATATCTGTAATATCCATACCCATTTTTGCGAAAGTCTGTGTTGATAATTCTTCAAGATTTTTCCCATCATAAAACGGATCCAAATCTAATTCCTTAGATGGCGGCGCCTCTTGGAAAAACGGGTCCGCATAATGCCATGGACGCAGGTCCTCTACTTTGATACCAAATCGTTCAGCAAGTTCTTCATCCATTTCCTGCTTTAGTTCACGGAATGGTTCATCCGAAAGCTGCTTAAGCTCTGTAAAAATAGAAAAAATCTCTTCACGGTCAAGTTCCTGTGATTCAAAACTCATTTGATGGAAGTTTTCAAAACCTAGTGAACGGGCCGCCTCATTGCGCTTTTTCACAAGTTTCAATAATTTTTCTTCTACTTCTTTTGCAATCTGCTTACTTGCATGCCATGCTTCTTCTCTTAGTTCAAGATCATTGCTTTTTATTAAAATTTGGCGAACATCGTTCTCCGAAACTTGCTTTCCGTCTAAAGTCGCACGGAATGTATTAAATACACCTACTAATTCTGTTGATAATTCAACCATTTCCTTTAGTTTGTCTTCCGGGAGTTGGTTTTCAAGCATTTGTGAATATAGTAGTTCTAGCTGGCGTTTTTGAACTGAATCATCCGTCTGTTCGAGGTATTCTTTCACCTGTTCAAAGCGCTCCGCATCTGAAAAATAAACACTGTAAGCAGTTTCTGCTTCTGCTGATTTTGCATTCCACTCCTCTTCACCAGTTGTGGCGGCCATCCATGATGCTTCTGCACCTTTAATATGTAATTCGCGAATTGCTTTATTTTGTTCCTCTAAAAATCGTTCAATTGACATTGTAAAACCCCTCCTCATGTCTATAATTCTAGAAAAATCGACAAAATCCTTTTATGCTCACAATCTTTCAAACCCTAAATAACGTGTTCCTTGAAATGTCAGTTTCCCCGTATCCCCTTCGGCAAGAAGACCGTACTCTCCACCAGATACCATAAACTCAGATCGATCTCCACTCTCAAACTCAAACGTAACATAGTAACTTGTCGATGATGTTACATGATCGTGGTGGTGTGGCTCTGTATGATGGTGGGTATGTCTACTAACATGTGTGCGCTTTGATTTTATTATTGCAGGAACACTTAGCCTAGGAGAATCCTCGTTCTTCTTCCACTGATTGATTCCCTTTCCTAGATTAAGAATAACGAGTACGATTACAACAATAAACCCAATCATTATAAAAATTGGAACAGCATTAAACATCATATCTCCAGGATACATAATCTTCCCCCTCAAAAAACTTCTGTAGTATCCATACGCAAAAAGGATTATAAAGTTTCAATGTTCGAAAAATTTTTTCGTAAAAAAGTGTGGGACAAGGAACCTGTCCCCTCGACCCACACTTTTATACACACAAAAAAAGACCCTTGGTTTGGGACAGGGGACCTGTCCCTCTGTCCCAAAGGGTCTGGTTTGTTTGTTATTCGCCTAGGTCGACGTTGTGGTAGACTTGGCGCACGTCTTCTAAGTCTTCTAGTGCATCGATCATTTTTTCGAATTTTGCTTGTGCATCTTCTGGAAGGGTTACATCGTTTTGAGCAAGCATGGTAAGCTCTGCTACTGCAAACTCTGTAATACCAGCATTTGTAAATGCTTCTTGGACAGCATGGAATTGTTCTGGCTCCGCGTAGACGATGACAGATTCTTCCTCTTCCAAGATATCACGTACATCTACATCTGCTTCCATTAATAATTCTAATACCTCATCGGCTGTTTTTCCTTCGATACCAAACACAGCTGTTGCATCAAACATATAGGCTACTGAACCACTGACACCCATGTTTCCACCGTTTTTACCAAATGCTGCACGCACTTCAGATGCAGTACGGTTCACGTTATTTGTTAATGCATCAACAATAACCATTGATCCGTTTGGTCCAAAGCCTTCATAGCGAAGCTCATCGTAATTTTCTTCTCCGCCACCTTTTGCTTTTTCAATCGCACGGTCAATGATTGCTCTTGGTACATTATATGTTTTTGCACGTTCAAGAACGACCTTTAAGTTTTGGTTTAACTCAGGATCAGGCTCGCCCTGTCTTGCTGCTACATAAATTTCACGTCCAAATTTTGCGTAGATTCTACTTGTGTTTGCATCCTTAGACGCTTTCTTTTCCTTAATATTGTTCCATTTACGTCCCATTTAGAACACTCGCTTTCAACTATTGAATCATTTAATATTATACATCAAACTTCCCATTAACAAAATATGTGTTTGACAGGCTATATTAGGTTTATTTTCCAAGTTAAATAATAAGCAAAAACCCCGGCACTTTTTTTGTGTCCGGGGCTATTTCATCTGTTAGACAAATTTCTATTCGGATAGATTAATAAAGAGTCATATATTGGTCTCTTTCCCATGTGTCGACTTGAGTACGGAACTGATCCCATTCAATTTGTTTTGCTTCAATAAAATGGGTGCTAATATGTTCTCCTAAGGCATTAATGAGTAGCTCATTCTTTGAAAAGGCTGTAACAGCTTCTTTTAGATTTTCCGGAAGACTTTGAATTCCTAACTCTGCCATTTCCTCATCTGTCATATGATAGATATTTAGATTCACAGGATCCCCTAATTGAAGTTTATTTCGAATACCATCCAAACCTGCAGCAAGCATAGCTGCTAAGGCAAGGTATGGGTTTGCAGATGGGTCTGGATTTCTCAACTCAATACGTGTGCTTAACCCTCGGCTTGCTGGAACACGTACAAGCGGACTACGATTTTTCGCTGACCATGCAATATAGCTTGGTGCTTCATATCCTGGAACTAAACGTTTATAGGAGTTAACTGTTGGATTTGTGATTGCGGCAAAACTATGCGCATGCTTCAGAATTCCAGCTAAATACTGCTTCGCTGTTTCACTTAGACCTAATTCATCACTTTCATCGAAGAATGCATTTTCGTTTCCTCTAAATAGGGATTGGTGACAGTGCATCCCTGAACCATTTACTCCAAAAAGTGGCTTAGGCATAAAGGTTGCATGTAACCCATGTTTTCTCGCAATATTTTTCACAACAAGCTTAAATGTTTGGATTTGGTCAGCAGCATCAACAGCATCAGAGTATTTGAAATCAATTTCATGCTGTCCAGGAGCCACTTCGTGATGGGATGCCTCGATTTCAAATCCCATATCCTCTAATGTTAGTACGATATCGCGTCTGCAGTTTTCACCCAGGTCAGTTGGAGCTAAGTCGAAATAGCCTCCATTATCATTTAGTTCCATAGTTGGGTTGCCTTTTTCATCGGTCTTGAATAAAAAGAATTCTGGCTCTGGGCCGACATTCATCGCCGTAAACCCTAAGGAATTTGCTTCACTCAATACTCTCTTTAACACTCCGCGAGGATCGCCAGGGAATGGATTGCCATCAGGTAAATATACATCACAGATTAGCCGTGCAATTTTGCTTTCATCTGCACTCCATGGAAAGATAAGCCATGTATTTAAGTCTGGGTATAAATACATATCGGATTCTTCTATTCTCACAAAACCTTCAATTGAAGATCCGTCAAACATCATTTGATTATCCAATGCCTTTTTCAATTGGCTAACCGGAATTTCTACATTTTTGATAATACCGAACAAGTCTGTGAACTGTAAGCGAATATAGCGTACATTCTCCTCTTTTGCGTTTTGTAGAATTTCTTCTTTCGTATAAGTTCTTCCCATAAAATTTTCCTCCTTATAGTGCGTGTTCAAAAAGTAGGGTAAAAAGGACCGAGAATTTCAAGGCGGAGCAGCTTCGAGTACCGGAACGTATGCAGTTAATACGTGAGGAACGGAGAAGCAAGCCAACGCAGAAATTCGATGTGTCATTTTTGGCCGACTTTTTGAACAACCTCTTATATTTGTAATTAGTATCGCTACCGCTCACATCGTTGCTATTTACTCATCAAGGCATCAGATATCACTGTCTAGATACGGGCGAAAACTAACTAATCCTAATTTATTTTTGTAATATGCCTTGCTAAGGATGCCTGTACATCGATCTCACCGTGACAAATGTACTCTGCAGCCCCTTTTTTCCAAATATGATTGTTCTCATCCCACCTGATTTCCAAATCACCTCCTGGAAGGTGAACCGTTACAGGTATGTGTTTTGCTATTTTCCCAGTTAACGTGGCTGCAACTACAGCTGCACAAGCACCGGTTCCACAAGCCATTGTAATTCCGGAACCTCTCTCCCACACTCTATAATCAATTTCATTACTGTTTCTGATATGGACGATTCCCACATTTACTCTTTCAGGAAAGTGGTATGAGTGCTCAATGGCAGGACCTAGTGTCTCTAGTGGTACTTCATGAACATCGTCAACAAAAAGGATTGCATGTGGGTTCCCCATTGAAAGGCAAGTTAAAAGAAATTGATTATCACCAATACTTACAGGTTCATTGATTGTTGTTGAATAAGGGTCGCCCGCCATAGGGACCATTCCTTTTAGTAATTTAGGCTCTCCCATGTCAACTGTGATTGACTCGACGACATTTTTGTGTCCGGTTGTAACAGTCACATACACAATTCCACCTAGAGTTTCTATTGAAAATGTGTTTGATTCTGCATACAAGTGATCGACCAGATATTTTGCAACACAACGGAGTCCATTTCCACAGTTTTTTCCTTCTGATCCATCCTCATTAAATATTCTCATTCTAAAATCCGCTACACTTGATGGACAGATGAGAATCATCCCATCAGAACCAATGCCAAAATTCACATCGGATACCGCTTTGGCGAGGCTAGTAAGGTCCTGTTCCCTCAAGGAGGATTCTAAGAGATTGAAAATGATATAATTGTTACCTAAACCATGCATTTTTGTAAAAAGCACTTACACTCACCTTCCTTCTCTAAAATATGAATTGGACTCTACTTAACCGTGATTTGATCTCATCTATGACTTTCTTTTCACCTTCCCTACTGTCTGCCTGGAAGGTCACTGAGAACCGAATATAGTTGCCCACATCGTCCCATGGCACACTTGAAATAAGGTGCTCACGAATCAGGTACTGTCCAAATTCTTCTGCATTTGTAAAAGTCGGACCTCCGACAACTCCAACAGGTATTTCTACGTAAAGGAAGAAGGAGCCCTTCGGTTTTTCCGCCTTAAATCCACAATCACGAAGCGCGTTAACAAGTAATTCATGGCGGCGTGAATATTTTTCAGCTGTTTTTACTGTAATTTCTGGATGTGCCAAGGCATATGCTGCTGCTTTTTGGATAGGTATAAATTGGCCTGAGTCACTATTGTCTTTAATTGTTGCAAATGCCTTAACTAGATTTGGATGTCCGGCGATAAAGCCTATTCTCCATCCGGTCATATTAAAGGATTTTGATAAAGAATGAAGCTCTACCCCCACTTCCTTTGCTCCGGGGATTGATAGAAAACTAAGTGGTTTCTCACCGTCAAATACCAGTGCGGCATAGGCTGCGTCATGGACAACGATTAAGTTATTCTGATTTGCAAATGCAACTACTTCCTCAAAAAATTCTTTAGTTGCCGCAGCACCAGTTGGGTTATTAGGGTAATTTAAGTAAAGTAGTTTTGCCTTTTTCAATGTATCCTGATCAATTTGACTAAGATCCGGTAAAAATCCATTCTTTTCTAATAGCGGCAGCTGTACGATTTCACCCCCATAATATTTTGTATAAGTAGCTAGTACAGGGTAACTTGGTGTTGGCATTAGTGTGATGTCACCTGGGTTGATAAAAGCTGCTGGCAACATCGCAAGTGCTGATTTTGAGCCAATTACGTGATTGATTTCCGTTTCTGGATTAAGGTCGCTTACCCCAAATACCTCTTCCATGTAGCGAGCAGCCGCTTCCTTAAATTCAGAAATTCCGTTATCTGAGTAGAATCGATTTTCTGGCTTTGCTGCTTCTAATGACAGCTTTTCTACAACCGCTTCATCAGCCATTGCATCTGGTTCACCAACCCCTAAATCAATTAATTCAATATTGGGATTCTCTTTTAAGGCAGCTTTTTTAGCCCTTTTTATTTTTTCAAATTTAAAAATCTCATCTTTGAGTCCGAACGACGATCCACCGATTCGATCAGCAAAGAGTTGTTGGGTATAGTCTGTTAATGTCATTGGTACTCCTCCATATCAATCAAATGCGCATTGGCGTATTTACGCCAGATTTTAGGCCCACATGAAGTGGGTCATAAAGACGTTGCCACAGGACGTGGCGTTCTTAGTCTTTGATCTTACTTAATCGAAAAGTTCCCTTTAAAAATCTGTGGCATCCGCCGGAGGGATTAACTTTATTCAGTCTGTGTTTGAACACAAACTGAATTTATATTCACTTTATTTTCATCCCAGTATTTACAGAATGGGGACTTTACTGAATAAAGTTAAATGCTCATTAAGTAGTTGTGACAGGCTTCTGCAGCTTCTTTTCCTTCTTGAATAGCCCATACTATTAAACTTGAACCGCGGCGGGCATCACCTGCTATGAAGGTTCCTTCCTTGTTCGTCTGGTAAGGATCTTCTAGTTTGTCGGCTCTCGTTGTATTTCCTTCTTGGTTGAATTTCTCTAAGAGATCTTGATCCATCCCTTCAAATCCGACCGCTAATAAAACAAGCTGGGCAGGCCAGACTCTTTCTGAACCTGGGATTTGCTCTCTGATTTTCTCTCCGTTTTCATTCACTATCGTCCTAACTTCGATACTCTTAACACTTATTAAGTGCCCATTCTCATCTCCTAAAAATTCAATAGCTGATGTCGCATATGCACGGGGGTCACTTCCAAACCTCGCTAATGCCTCCTCGTGTCCATGGTCAAGCTTGTGAATGATTGGATATTGCGGCCAAGGATTCTCCTCCGTTCGACTGGTTGACCGCTCAGGATAAATATCAAACTGTACTAGACTTTTACAATTATGCCGGAGAGCCGTTGACACACAGTCTGTCGCTGTGTCTCCCCCACCAATCACAATGACGTCTTTGCCTTCTGCAGAAATAAAATTCCCATCCGCGAAGTTAGAATCCAGCATACTTTTCGTATTGCGATGCAAGTAATCCATTGCAAAATGGATACCTTCTAGATTTCTTCCTTCCGCCACCACATTCCGTGGCTTTGTTGCTCCGGTACAGATAATCACACTATCAAACTCTGAATCTAGTTTTTCCAAAGGATAATCTTTACCAATCTCTGTATTCGTCACAAACGTGATTCCTGAATCTCTTAAAAGATTAATCCGACGATCCACGACATGCTGTTCAATTTTCATTTTGGGAATTCCATACGTTAGCAATCCTCCAACTCGGTCTGACCTTTCAAACACTGTAACGGAATGTCCTTGTTGATTCAGTTCCGATGCACTGGCTAATCCTGCAGGTCCTGAACCGATAATCGCAACTTTCTTTCCTGTTCTTTTCTTTGGAATCTGTGGAGTTACCCAACCTTCCTCAAAGGCTTTATCGATAATAGCCCATTCGAT
>Ga0182742_1005366_pt1 | contig 10869 bp, 10 predicted proteins | sample eDN5th37CBELigMG_FD_128880 | JGI IMG/M metagenome (GOLD analysis project Ga0182742, IMG submission 128880) | Enriched Miracle-Growth compost microbial communities from Emeryville, California, USA - eDNA 5th pass 37_C BE-Lig MG (version 2)... ... | reverse complement strand
ATTCATTAATAGCCGATTCTACCAAATTATTTAATGAATTCACATCTACAAACGATAAGAGTTCCCTTCGGTTTCCATCAACAATGGCAGTAATAATATCTAGTATTTGTTCCTGTTCATGTTCGTCATCATAACAAAAATGATTCTTTAAGATTTCTCGAGACCAATCCACTAATTTAATTTCCTGAATAAATTGTCCAAATGCTTTTTTCACAACCACTTCTTCCAGTTTTCCATCGCATTTTACTATATGTTTATCTTCTATAAGAAGAGTCTCATGATTCAAATGGTGTGAGGATTGTGCGTGATTCTTTAGCAATTGGTGAAATCTTTTCGCATCCTCTTTATTTTGGAAAATGATCTCAAACAACCAAATCCCCCCTTTTGGTGAAATCAACGTTTGAAATGTCCATGCTACTGCATGTTCGTTTTCACAGTCTCTGCTTTCATGTATATGGGGAACTTGGTCAAAATAGAATAAGAGCCAGCGGACTTTTTCCACTGGCTCTTTTATTTCCTATTTCCTTCTATTTGGACCATCCACTTGGACAGGGTGAGCTAGGTATCTAATCCTCTCTAGAAGTCTTCTTGCTTTCATCTTCTCTTCTTCTCCACGTTGACTATACGTTAAATGATGCTCTAACTCGTTAAAGTTAAAGTTCGATGTAAAGAAGGTAGGCAGATTTTCAAGCATACGGAATTGAAGAATCGTTCCTAGCACTTCATCTCTCGCCCAACTTGATACCGTTTCAGCACCGATATCATCAATCATAAGCACTGGTTCTCGTTTCACTTTTTCAATTTTATCATTGAGTGTCGAGTCACCAATTGATCCTTTTAACTCCCTAATCAACTCTGGGAAGTACACAATCATAGAAGATACCTTCTTTTTTGCGAGTTCATTAGCAATTGCTCCAAGCAAATATGACTTGCCAACTCCGAACTCACCGTAAAAATAAAGTCCCTTTTGTTTTACACTTGAATTGTAGTTTTCTACAAACTCCTCTGCTAATGAGATTGCTTCAATTCTACCTGAGTAATCACCTGACATATCAAGGTCCGCAAAGCGAGCGTGTAAAATCTCTTTAGGCATATACATACTCTGAATGAGCTTCTCACTTTTTCTTCTCTCGTCTGACATTACCTTTCTAGGACAGCGGTCGTAATGAATCTCAATAGACCCACGGACAAGAACTAATTGAGGCTGATACCCCTGCATAATATTTTTACAGCCCTCAAGGCTCGGACATTCGGTACATTCCGTGCATTGAGTCGAATACTCATAAAGCTTGGACAAATTTCTTTCAATCATTTGGCTCGTAAGGATGTCACTATGCTTAATAATAAATTCTCGAATGTCCGGGTGCTGCATAACTTGCCGCTTTTGACGCTCATACCGTTCCTGAAAATTTGAACTGGCAGAGAGTTTTTTTAAAGTATCATTAATTCGTTCCATTTAACCACCTCCTACTTTGTATATTTTTTTAATCTTTCCTGTAACGCACGCTTTTTCTCTTCGAGTTCATTATTTTCTGTGCCTGTTTGAGTAGGTTTTTCCTCAGCCTCTTTATCAAACCAATCCGGTAAGCTTTCTGTTCGTATGGCCTTTTTTCTAGCACTAGTCTTTGGAGTTTGATTTGCTGTTTGCTTCCCCTCTGCCCAGTCTAAGTATTGACGATGTTCTTTTTTGGCAAGTTCCATTGCCTCAGACACCGTCTGGACCCTTTTACGCGCCCAATGAGAAGCAATCTTATCCACATAAGCCTTCGTCAACTTCATATCTGTTTTCAATAATACGTACTGTATAAGCACGTTCACGACACCAGGAAGAAGCTTTTGTTGAAACATCACATCTTCAATAATTTGCAAATCACTTTTCGATGGTTCTCCCCCACCAGAAATATCAATTAACAATTGTCGAGGAGACGTTTTCTCCAGGTATTGAACCAATTTCTCTTCTTGAGTTTTAGGCTCCACCGTTGTTGTAACATGTGGAAGTGGTTGTATTTTATCTATTAATAACGGGAGTTGGTCAGAAAAGTTAAGCTGATACCAATCTCTTGCAGATTTTCTAAGTTCATCAATCTGTATCTCACTTGATTCATCAACTGCACTAATCACAATATTTTTCATTTGGATCGGGTCAATCCCATAGAGGAAGGAGAGTTTCGCAATGGCTTCTCGAACCTTTTTATTGATTGCACGTTTAGGAACAAGATTTTCTGAAAGCCCTGCAAATAGCAGGTCAAAATCAAAATGTGCTTCATCAACCTTAATTGTCTCAGGATTCACTCGATCGAAGTACACACGTTGCTCTTCAAGTTTTAGGTCATCTACCAGATGTGACGAAGGGTTACCCGGAACAGCAGAATCAAATACTTCTTGAAACGATCTTGTAACATTCTCGTACCCATTTTCTTTTTCCAAGAAATGCTCGTCACTAAAAAACCTTTTAAGTTTTAAAAATTGATTTTTACCTACTTTTCGATACAAATACACGTTAAGCATACCGTCTAGAAAAAACTGACTAGGTGTTAAGGGAGGCGTAATTTCATATACAAATGATCGAAGCCCTTCCTCTGTTCGCACATACGTGGAGAGAAGGCCAATTCCTTCTAACTTAAGACGGGCATCGTAAATTTGTTTTAAATTACTGTCCATCACGTTCATAAGAGCATGATGTGAACTTCCATCCGAAGATAAACGGTTCTCGTCTAATTGCGACCAAAGAGTCATATAGAGACTGTATGCTATCGGACCAATCAATGGCTGATATAAAAGAGTCAGCACCTTTCGATCATACTCAAATAACAACCCATTTGAGACTACCTCATAGCGATCCACAGGTAGCATTTCCTGCCAATGCTGAGCCATAGGCTTCATTTCCTCTCTTAACATCAAACTTCCCTACTAATCCTTTTTTATTAATTCCTTCAATTCTTCAATAAAGACGTTTATATCTTTAAATTGTCTATATACAGAGGCAAATCTGACGTACGCAACCTCATCTAATTTTGCTAAGCGATCCATAACCATTTCTCCAACTGCTTCACTCTTTATTTCCGATACTCCATGACTGCGAAGTTCTTTTTCTATATCGGATGTGATTTTTTCTAATTCAGGCAAAGCAACGGGTCTTTTTTCACAAGCTTTAATCAGTCCACGTAGAATCTTATCACGGCTAAACTCTTCTCTAGTTCCTTCCTTTTTTACGACAATCAAAGGTATTTCTTCTACCTTCTCAAAGGTTGTAAAACGAAAAGAACATTTCTCACACTCTCTTCTTCTGCGAATCGATCTATTTTCATCGACAGGTCTTGAATCGAGAACACGAGTATGATTATTTTGACATGCAGGACATTTCATAACATCAACTCCGAAACAGAATGGATTCTGCTGAATCTAACACTATCTTATTAAAACTTCAATTGTTGTACAAGTAATTCTATTCTCCTGCGTGTTTTCCAACACCTATATACGGATGCTTTTTATCTAATTCTTGATAAATACGATTGATTTCTGCTTTTAAGCTTGGATATGCTCCCCACAGCACCGTTTGTTCGGTGGAAACATTAATATCTACAGCCGTCTCATAAGGCTTTACCGTTATAATCGTAATAATAGCAAACATTTTCTTTCCACGATTGATTTCAACCGCAATTTCCCCGTGGTCAATTGAATCACTTACCACTTTTGCTTGCTTATCATTTTCAAGGATTTCTTTTACAGATTGGAACAAGGATTGGAGATTCACACGATAATATCTCGTTCTAAGCTCTTCCTCTACATGATTCTCTTTTGTTTCACATTGCCTATTAAATTGTCTAAACACCTGTTTTACAAATGACATAATGATTCCTCCAAACCGAAAGATGTATGTACATATATTTTAACCTAAAAGGACGGGCAATGTTAATGTTCAATAACAGAGAAATTAAAAAAGAGAAATTAAAAAGAGGTGTATAATATACACCTCTCGAATTTCATAAGTTTAGTAAGCTACGATTATAGTACTTTCGCTTTTGCTTGTTTAACTTGAACAGGACCCATTCCACGAGGAATTTCGATGTTCTCACGAGTTTGAGCACCTAATGCTTCAGCGATATAGTCTGCAGCGATATTAGGATCCATGTCTCCACAAGTATAAACATCAATACTAGCATAGCCATGTTCAGGAAAGCTGTGAATAGTTAAATGTGATTCAGAGATGATTACCACTCCACTCACACCTTGTGGTGCAAATTTATGAAAAGCAACCTCACGAATTTCAGCACCTGATTTTAATGCTGCATCTGCAAAGATTTGCTCAATTTGCTCCATATCATTTAACTTTTCAAAATCACAACCCCATAACTCAGAAATAACGTGACGACCCATAGTTTCCATATTCAAATTTCCCCCTTTAACCATTTTTACTACAGTAACTGAATTCCCCTAATTTTTTGGGTTATAACTACCACGGGGGAAAGTTAGTCCAAAGAGGTCCTAACCCTTTAAGTAGATATAGATTCCAAATTTCAAGAAGTTCACGATGACTAGTATACTTTGTTTGTTTTTTTTTTGCAATAATGTATTTAAAAAATCTTTACAAAAAAGAGGAAAAAGGAAATTCCTTTCTTCAAATGCACACAAAAAATCAGTCTTCTGAGAGTTTTCCCAGAAGACTGTCTCCTTACAACGAGCTCACTCGTTTTATATTATCTGAAGCTAAAGAAAGTTGATTAGCCACATGCTTCGTTAGATCAACAACACGGCAAGAATAGCCCCACTCATTGTCGTACCATGCGAGTACCTTTACCTTATTAGCACCTATAACCATTGTAGACAACCCATCGACAATCGCAGAGTGTTCATTGGTATTAAAATCAACTGATACTAGTGGCTCTTCTGTAATCGCAAGTATTCCTTTAAGTTCATCCATGGAGGCTGTTTCGAATACATCATTTACCTCATCTATTGTTACTTCTCGCTTTAAATCAACTACTAAATCAACTAATGAGACATTGGTTGTAGGAACCCTTAATGACATTCCATGCAGCTTGCCTTTCATATTAGGGAGCACTAGCGAAAGAGCTTTAGCCGCACCCGTGCTTGTCGGAATGATCGATTGACCACAAGCTCTCGCTCTTCGAAGATCTTTATGCGGATTATCAATGTTTTTTTGATCATTTGTATAGGCATGCACGGTTGTCATTAACCCATTAATGATGCCAAATTTATCTTCCAGTATTTTTACAACAGGAGCTAAACAGTTCGTCGTACAAGACGCATTTGAAATAATATCATGCTCATAAATATTTAACTCGTGCTCATTCACACCCATGACGATTGTAATATCTTCTCCTTTTCCAGGTGCTGTTAATATGACCTTCTTTGCGCCAGCATCTAAGTGGAGACTCGCTTTCTCTCTCGCATTAAATTTCCCAGTTGCCTCGATAACAATATCAATATTAAGTGAATGCCATGGAAGCTCCTCTGGATTACGATGGTTAATCAGCTTCACCTTTTTTCCATTTACCAATAAGGAATCATGTTCAGCTACTACCTCACCATCAAACTTTCCGTGATTTGTGTCATACTTTATTAAATGTGCTAATGTTTCCGCAGGATAACTAGCATTAATGGCTACTATTTCTAATGTTTCATCACATATTGCCTTTCTGAAAACCATTCTTCCTATTCTTCCAAACCCATTAATCGCTACTCTAGCCTTCATGTTACGGCTCCTCTCGAAAAGTGTTATACTTTATTTCCGTAATTTACAATTAGTATAACATATTAGTTACGAATTGTGTTGATATAAAAACCTATTTTCAATAAAAAAACCATCACATTAATTTGTGATGGTTTTCCAATCCGCAAGAAGCTCTATCAGTTGCTTTTTCGTATTATCTATCGACCCATTATTATTAATCACTTTATCAGCAAGCTTCCGTTTATCTTCAATCGGCATTTGAGATCGAATTCGAGCAAGTGCTTCCTGCTTTGTTAACTGATTTCTTTCCATCAATCTCTGCAGCTGTACATCTTTCTCTACATAAACAAGCAGAACTACATCAACCATATGCTTTAATCCACTTTCAAATAAGAGTGGAATATCCAACACAACTACTTGGTCTCCTCGCGAAATAGCTGCTTCCTTCTTCTCATTCATCCTTCTTCTTACATCCGGATGAACAATTTCATTTAACTTTTGTCTCTTCGCACTGTCATTAAAAATGATTTCACCTAATCGGGATCGATTAATCGTATGATCATCATTCAGAACATCTTCACCAAAATATGTAACGATCTGTTCGTATGCTACTTCGCCTATCTCAACGGCCTTTCTTGCTTCTATATCAGCGTCAATGACCTCTATTCCCATTTCTATTAACATATTTGCCACTGTGCTTTTCCCACTAGCAATGCCACCAGTTAATCCAACGACTAAAGTCATATTCAACCCCTCCGTTTAACGTAAAAGCCTCCACAAAAGGAGGCTTTTTTCAAATTTTCCATATTCCAATAATGATTAACAATACCCCAGGTAAAAAGGCGAAGCGCTGAAGCCAGCTATTCTCTGAAAAATGTTTTCCAAGCTGTAACCCCGCATAAATAAAGAGAAAGCTCATTAATGCCACAGCAGTCCCTAATATGCTTGGAGAAAAGTCTAGCATGGCAGCCCCGATTCCTGCACCAAATGCATCTAAAGATAAGGCTAAACCAAGCATATAAGCTTCAATCCCATTGATCGTACCCGATTGATCAAAGTCTGCTGACATCGGCTTTCGTAATATTTGAATCACAATCCCAAGAGATTTAATCTCAAAATCAATGATCGTTTTTGGATGGGGAAGCATGGATGAGGTGGATTTCTCTGATCTGAAAAATTGAGCGAGAACCCAAGCCCCTAATATAATGAGTATAATTCCCCCTATACTCTCAGCAATATCAGGTGATAAAACAGACTCAATGAAATGGCCAATAATCATCCCTACAGTGAGTGTTCCTGCAGAGCATAAAGAGATGACCGCGATTGACTTAAAAGGAATTCGCATTTTCCTCAGACCGTATGTGAAACCTACACTAAAACTGTCAATGCTAACTGCTAATGCAAGTAGTAATAATGGAACAGATAGTACCATTGGAAAGACTCCTTCCTAACAAAATGCTAGGATAGTATATGATAGGAGCCCATCCAAGGTTCAACTACTTCTTCTTTTGACATTTTGGACAAAACACGGTTCCTCGCCCACCAACGACAATTTTTTCTAGAGGAGTATCACATATTTTACAATTTTCACCTTTCCGACCGTAAACAAATAATTCAAGCTGAAACATCCCCATTTGTCCTTGTGAATTCACGTAAGATCGTACCGTACTTCCACCCTTTTCAACCGCTTCACCTAGTGTTTCCTTTATTTGTTCATAAAGGATGCTCCACTCTTTTTTCTTCAAGGAGCTCGCAATTCTCTCAGGATGAATTTTCGATCGAAAAAGGGCTTCATCTACGTAAATATTGCCTAATCCAACGACCACTGTTTGGTCAAGCAAGGCAGTTTTAATTGATCTTTGTGTTTTCGACAACCTTTTCTGCAAATAGGATGACGTAAAATTCGGATCAAATGGTTCAGGTCCGAGAGTCGATAAAGGTGGCTGGTTAAACTCTTTTCCTTTTTCAAACAAGTGCATCGTCCCAAATTTACGTACATCTTTGTAACGGAGCTCTGTCCCGTCGGTAAAAGTAAAAATCACATGCGTGTGGAGAGCGACTGGTTCCAAAGCCTCAAAATGCGCATATCTACCTTCCATACGCAAATGAGAAATTAACGCATATTTTTCTGTATATAAAATTAAAAATTTTCCTCTTCTTCCTAACTGAACAAATCTCTCTCCAATTAAAGCGTCACAAAACTGATCTATATCTGGATGTTTTATGATTTTGGGCCAAAGAACCGTTACTTTTTTTATTTCTTTATCTAAAATAAGCATTTCAAGTGTTCGTCGAACCGTTTCGACCTCTGGAAGTTCTGGCAATATTCTTCCTCCCTACTGCCTTTATTTCGCGTCAAACCAAGTCGGACCGTAGGAGTAATCAACCTTAAGCGGTACCTTTAACTCCACTGTATGTTCCATTACGTCAGGGACGATTTCCTTCAATCGCTCGATTTCTTCTTCTGGTGCTTCGAATATTAATTCATCGTGTACAGATAGCAACAATCGTGATTTTAGATTTTCCTTTTTGAGCCTGTCCGCCATATCGATCATCGCTTTTTTAATAATATCCGCTGCACTTCCTTGAATCGGTGTATTCATCGCCGTACGTTCCGCAAAGCTACGAAGATTGAAGTTCCTGCTTGTTATTTCTGGGATATATCTTCGGCGGTGCAAAAGCGTGGACACGAATCCCTTTTGTTTTGCATCTTTTACGATTTCTTCCATATATTCTTTAACACCTGGAAAACTCTCCAGATATCTTTCAATAAAGCTACCTGCTTCTTTTCTTGTAATGTTTAAGCTTTGTGACAACCCATAATCACTGATACCGTAAACAATTCCAAAGTTTACCGCTTTTGCATGTCGTCTCATGTTGGAAGTGACTTCTTCCTTAGATACATGGAACACATCCATCGCTGTTTTTGTATGAATGTCCAGACCCTCTTGAAAGGCCTCTATTAGCTTTTCATCATTTGCAATATGTGCCAACACACGTAATTCAATTTGTGAGTAATCTGCTGCAAAAATAACCCAACCTTCCTCTGATGGGATAAAGGCTTGACGAATTTTACGACCTTCTTCCAATCGAATAGGGATATTTTGCAAATTCGGATCTGTAGAGCTTAATCTTCCTGTCTGAGTTAAAGCTTGATTAAACCTTGTATGCACTTTTTTTGTTGTAGGATTAATTACTTTAAGTAAACCTTCAATATAAGTAGACTGAAGCTTACCAAGCTGTCGGTAATTTAATATTTCTCGAATAATTTCATGCTCATCTTCAAGCTTCTCCAGTACATCCGCAGAGGTTGAATAGCCTGTTTTTGTCTTTTTCGCTACCGGAAGCTGTAATTTCTCAAAGAGAATGACGCCTAACTGCTTTGGTGAATTAATATTAAAGCTTTCGCCCGCAAGATCATAGATACGGGCTTCAATGGTACTTAATTGCTCAGTAATTGCTTCTCCCATCGCATGAAGTCGATCCATATCAACCTTAATTCCACACGATTCCATATCGGCTAAAATCAAAGATAAAGGAAGCTCCAAATCATAATAAAGTTCAAATTGTTCATTTGCTTTTAACTCTTGTTCGAGTTTGTCGCGAAGTTCCTGTAACACGAGTCCTTTTCGAACGAGATGCTCTCCAAGCTGTTCCGGTTCAGGAATCTTTCTCTTAGCCCCTTTTCCGTAAAAAGCCTCATCCGAACTAATACTCGTAAAACCATAGCGTTTTGCAGTCGTTGAAATATCATCAACAGACTCTGCTGGATTCATAATATAAGCAGCTAACAGTAAGTCAAACTCAATACCTTTTAGATGGATATGGTGATGTCTTAGTGATACCTCTGTCCTTTTCGCGTCATACACAATTTTTTTAGAAGCTTCATTTTCAGCCCAAGCTTTAAAAACGGATGATTCTATGGCTACATTGGTAGGAATGAAAAAGTTCCCCTTTTCATTCACTAGTGATATACCTACAAGATCAGCATAATGATAATTATCATCTAACACTTCAATGTATAAGGCATTCTCCGTTGCAAAAAGTTCTTCCGTTACTTCTTTAACCGTCGTGTATTCCACACTCTCCAAGGGTTCTTCCACTGAAGCTCCTTCGTTGTCTCCTAATTTATCAAGCAATGAGTTAAAACCTAGTTCTTTAAATAACTGAACAACCTTATCACGGTCAAATTCGTCGTATTCGAATTCATCGAGTTGTACGGTCACTGGAGCTTCTCTCGTAATGGTTGCAAGCTCTTTACTCATAACTGCTTGGTCTTTAAATTCCTCTAGTTTCTCTTTTAGTTTCTTTCCACTCACTTGATCAATCGACTCAAGTAGCTTTTCAAGCGTCTCAAACTCCGCTAGCAGTTTGATGGCTGTTTTCTCTCCAACTCCAGGAACCCCAGGAATATTGTCTGACGTATCCCCCATTAACCCTTTCATATCAATGATTTGCTTTGGTGTTAAACCATATTTCTCTTTGATATGCTCCGGAGTATATTCCTCAATTTCTGTGATCCCTTTTTTCGTAATGGCAACAGTGGTTTTTTCAGAACTCAACTGAGTTAAATCTTTATCTCCTGAAATGACCTTCACTTCATAGCCATCTTCCTCTGCCTTCTTCGATAACGTACCAATAATATCATCTGCTTCATAGTTTTCAAGTTCGTACCTTTTAATTCGATAAGCGTCCAATACTTCTCGAATAAAAGGAAATTGTTCGGATAATTCAGGTGGCGTTTTTTGACGTCCTCCCTTATATTCACTAAAAGTTTTATGACGGAAGGTTGTTTTTCCAGCATCAAACGCAACCATTATATGTGATGGCTTTTCATCCTCCAATATCCTCAAGAGCATCATCGTAAATCCATAAACAGCATTTGTATGAATTCCTTTATCATTGTTTAGCAATGGCAGAGCAAAAAATGCCCGGTAGGCTATGCTATTTCCGTCAATTAATACGAGTTTCTTATTCAAAGGAAGCCTCCCTTTCTAATTAAAGCTTGTCTCATGTCATATGTAAAAAAGCCAGTGTTTTCCTTCTTTATTCTACCATGACCATGATAGGAAAGGAAAACGCCGGCTTCATATTTACTCCGTATATCCCATAAGCAAACGGGCATAAGGTGAATCTGATGGCAGAACAATAACGGTTTCTCCGTTAATCGTCTT
>Ga0182742_1005364_pt1 | contig 10878 bp, 9 predicted proteins | sample eDN5th37CBELigMG_FD_128880 | JGI IMG/M metagenome (GOLD analysis project Ga0182742, IMG submission 128880) | Enriched Miracle-Growth compost microbial communities from Emeryville, California, USA - eDNA 5th pass 37_C BE-Lig MG (version 2)... ... | reverse complement strand
TGCGCGCCCGCGCAGCATCAGCGATCGCCCACTCGGCGGCGAGCTTCGACCGCGCGTAGGGGCTCTCGGGGGCAAGCGGCGTCGTCTCGTCGACGGCGTCGACGGTGGGCGTCCCGTATACGGAGCACGACGAGGAGAAGACAAGCGACTCGACCCCGGCGTCCGCCATCGCCTCGAGGAGCGAGAGGGTGCCGCCGACGTTGAGGCCATAGGCGTGCAGCGGCTCGGCGACGGAGACCCCGGCGTACTTCATCCCGGCCGCGTGGATGACCCCGGTGACGTCGTGGGTGACGAGCGCGGCACGCACCGTCTCCGCATTCCTCACATCACCGGGCACGAATGCGGCGCCCGCCGGCACGAATTCCCCTCGCCCGGTCGACAGGTCGTCGAGCACGACGACGTCGAGGCCCGCGTCGAGGAGGGCCGCCGCGATGTGCGCCCCGATGTAGCCGGCGCCACCGGTGACGAGCCAGGTCATGGCCGGCCGAGCCCCCGGTACGTCCAGCCGGCGGCGCGCCACGCGGCGGGTTGGAGGACGTTCCGCCCATCGATGATGGTGGGGGCGGCGCCCGCGAGCCGCGCCATGGCGACGGGGTCCAGCTCGCGGTAGTCGCGCCATTCGGTGACGAGGACGGCGACGTCGACGTCAGCGAGGGCCTCCTCGGCCGTGGCGACGTACGTGAGCTGCGGGTGCATCGCGCGGGCGTTGTCGAGCCCGCGGGGGTCCGTCACGACGACGTCGACGCCGAGCCCGCGCAGCCGGACGACGACATCGAGCGCCGGGGAGTCACGGATGTCGTCGGAGTCGGGCTTGAAGGTGACCCCGAGGACGGCGACGCGTCCCGTGTAGCGACGCTGACCGAGCGAGTCGAGCACGAGCTCGACGACGCGGTCGCGGCGGCGCAGGTTGATCGCATCGACTTCTTTGAGGAAGGCGACGGACTCCCCCCGACCGAGCTCCTCGGCGCGGGCGGTGAAGGCGCGGATGTCTTTCGGCAGGCAGCCGCCGCCGAAGCCGACGCCCGCGTTGAGGAAGCGCCGTCCGATGCGCTCGTCGTAGCCGATCGCGTCCGCGAGTGTCGTGACGTCGGCACCGGTGACCTCGGCGATCTCGGACATCGCATTGATGAAGGAGATCTTCGTCGCGAGGAATGCGTTGGCCGCGACCTTGACGAGCTCCGCAGTCGCGGTGTCGGTGACGACTTTGGGGGTGCCGCTCGCCACGATGGGCGCGTACACCTCGTCGAGGAGCTGTTCGGCGACGGCAGCCGACACGGCGGCACCGGGGGCGTCCCGCACGCCGTACACGAGCCGGTCGGGCTTGAGCGTATCCGCGACCGCATAGCCCTCGCGGAGGAATTCTGGGTTCCACGCGAGGCCCGCGCCACGCCCGGCGCCCTCGACGAGCTCGGCGAGCCGCGCGGCGGTCCCGACCGGGACGGTCGATTTGCCGACGACGAGCGCCCCAGCACCCAGGTGTGGCAACAGGTCCGTCACGGCCGCGTCGACGTAGCTGAGGTCGGCCGCATTGCCGCCGGCGACCTGGGGGGTGCCGACCGCAATGAAATGGACCCGCGCGGTCGCCACCTCGCTGAGGTCGGTCGTGAAGCGTAGCCGCCCCGAATTGAGTCCGGTGCGCAGCAGCGGCTCGAAGCCGGGCTCGTGGAAGGGTGTCTCCCCCGCCTGGAGCCGGGCGATGCGCGCGGCGTCGATGTCGACCGCGACGACGTCGTGCCCGATCGAGGCCATTGCGGCGGCGTGGACGGCGCCGAGGTACCCCGCGCCGATGACGGACACCCTCATGCCGCGAGCACCCCCCGGAAGTAGTCCACGGTCCGCTCGAGCCCATCGGCGAGGTCGATGCGCGGCTCCCAGCCGAGTGTCGCCTTTGCGAGCGTGATATCGGGCCGGCGCTGCTTCGGGTCGTCAGTGGGCAGTTCGCGGTGCTCGATGGGCGAGGCACTGCCGGTGATCCGCAGCACCTCCTCGGCGAGCTCCAGCATCGTGAACTCACCCGGGTTGCCGATGTTGATCGGACCCGTCACCTCGTGGCCGGTCCCCATGAGCCGGACCATGCCGTCGATGAGGTCGTCGACGTAGCAGAATGCGCGGGTCTGGGACCCGTCCCCATAGATCGTGATCGGCTCGCCGCGCAGCGCCTGCACGATGAAGTTGGAGACGACCCGCCCGTCCTGCGGGTCCATCCGCGGACCGTACGTGTTGAAGATCCGCATGACCTTGATGTCGAGGTCGACCTGACGGCGGTAGTCAAAGAAGAGCGTCTCGGCCACCCGCTTGCCCTCGTCATAGCAGGAGCGCGGGCCGATCGGGTTGACCCGACCCCAGTAGTCCTCGGTCTGGGGGTGCACCTCAGGGTCGCCGTACACCTCGGACGTGGACGCCTGCAGGATGGGCGCGCGCAGCCGCTTCGCCAGGCCGAGCATGTTGATCGCGCCCATGACCGAGGTCTTCGTCGTCTGGATGGGGTCGCGCTGATAGTGGATCGGCGAGGCGGGGCAGGCGAGGTTGTAGATCTGGTCGACCTCGACGTAGAGCGGGAAGGTCACGTCGTGCCGCATGAGCTCGAATCGCGGGTGGTCGAGGAGGTGGGCGATATTGCGCCTGGCGCCGGTGAAGAAGTTGTCGACGCAGAGGACCTCGTGGCCGTCGGCAAGGAGTCGGTCGGCGAGGTGGCTGCCGAGGAACCCGGCACCACCGGTGATGAGCACGCGCTGCACCCGACCAGCCTACCGAGCCGCGCCCGCGTACCAGCCGGTTCCGGCGGGTTGGCCGGGCTCCCGCATTCATCCTGCTGCCGTGTGGACGGGCCGCCCGCTCCAGGCGATGACGGGGTCGCGCCGGTGCCGCCACAGCCGCTTGCTCAGGAACAGACCGGGGCGTTGCGCATAGAACTTGGCCTCGCCCTGGAAGGTCATGAGCCAGGGCTTCAGCCGGAGGCTTGTCGTCGCGCGCGCCCAGGAGTGCATCCACTGCGCATCACCCGTGACGATGACGGGGTGGCCGGCCTCCCAGGCGTCGAGGCAGAACTCCTTGTCCTCCTCGTACACGAAGTACCGCTCGTCCCAGCCACCGATCGCCCGGATGGTCGCCGCGGTGCCGGTGATCGCCGCGCCGATCGCCCAGGTCGCGTAGCGGGCGACGCCCGGCTCGCACAGCACGTAGTAGTTCCGAGCGGACCAGTCGGGGAAGCCGAGACGGTTGATGACCTTCCGCGGGTAGGTCGGGGCGTGCCGGCCGTTGGGCTGCAGCCGCCCGTCCGGGTAGGTGAGCTGCGGGGCGACGATCGCGTCGTGCTCGTCGATGGTGCGCTCGAGGACGGGCAGGGTCGCGTAGTCGACCCGGACATCGGGATTGACGAATGCGATGTACCGCCCGGCGGCGATCTCCAGTCCCTCGTTGTTCGCTCTCGCGAAGCCGGCGTTGTCGGCGCGGCGGATGACCCGCGCGCCGAGGCGCTCGGCGGTCTCGGCGGAGCCGTCGACGGACGCGTTGTCGACGACGATCCACTCGACGTCACCGGGGCGCTCACCGTCCCAGTGGGCGGCAAGGGTGGCGGCCGAGTTGTAGCTGACGGTGATGAGCGACCAGCGCGTGTGTGGGCGCTCCCCCGCGATCTCACTCACACCGCGCCGTCCTTGGCGAGGACGACGCGGATCGTGCGGAAGAGGATCTCGATATCCCCGATGAGCGACCAGTTCTCGATGTAGTAGAGGTCGAGCCGCATGGCTTCCTCCCACGGCAGGTTCGACCGCCCGGACACCTGCCAGAGTCCGGTGATGCCGGGGCGGCGCAGGAGCCGGCGGTGCGCGACGTCGTCGTACAGCGCGACCTCTTCCGGCATCTGCGGGCGGGGGCCGACGAGCGACATGCTGCCGCCGATGACGTTGAAGAACTGCGGGAGCTCGTCGAGGGAGTAGCGGCGGATGAACTGGCCGAATCGGGTGATCCGGGGGTCGCCGTCGATCTTGAACAGTGGGCGGTCGTCTTTGCCCTGCTGCCGGAGCAGGTCGGCGAGTTCCTCGTGCGCCCCGACTTTCATGGAGCGGAACTTCAGCATGTCGAACGGCCGCCCGCCGCGCCCGATCCGCGGGCTGCGGTAGAGCACCGGGCCAGGACTCGTGGCTTTGACACCGATCGCGAGCACGAGGAAAGCCGGCGAGAGGACGACCACCGACAGGAGGCCGACGACGAGGTCGAAGGTCCGCTTCGTGAAGGCCTGCGCTCCCCGGTACCGCGGGGTCTCGACGTGGAGCAGCGGCAGGCCGGAGACCGGCCGCGAATGAATGCGGGGGCCGCCGACGTCGGTGAGGCTCGGTGCCATGACGAGGTGCTGCCGCCCCGCCTCGAGCCCCCAGGAGATGGCACGAATGCGGTCCGGTGACAGCCGGTCGCTGCTCGTGAGCACGAGCGTGTCGGCGCCATGCTCGGCCATGCGCTCTGGGATGGTGTCGAGGTCACTCGTCGTCGGCACCGCGAGGCCGGCATCCCCGGTAGGGGTGACCGCGGCGACGACGTGGTACCCGTTCTTGGGGTCGCGCTCGAGGTCGCGCGCGATCGCCGCGACCGAGGCGTCGGAGCCGGCGAGGAGCACGCGGTAGCTGTAGCGGCCGTGGCGCCGCTGCGCGACGAGCCACCGCCGCCAGAGGAAGCGGGACACCAGCAGCAGGATGAGGCCGGCGGGAAGCGCGATGAGGATGTACGTGCGCACCAGATCGAGCTTGATGAGGAACACCACGATGGCGACGAGGCCGAAGACGCGGAAGGTGGCGTCGACGATCCGCCGGTACTCGGTGGATCCCGTGCCGACGATGCGCGGGTCGCGGGTGCCGGTGATGCTCAGGGAGGCGAACCAAATGGCGGCCAGGAGCACCGACAGCAGGGTGTAGTTGAGACTCAGCTCGAAGCTGTGCTCGATGCGCGCGGCGTCGACGGCATCGAGACCGAAGCGGAGCACCTGCGCCCCCGCGATCGAGGCAGCGACGACGACAAGATCGGTGATGGCGATGAGCACCGCGTAGCGCTGCGGCCAGGTCCACCGGCTCGTGTCGCGAGACGCGGGGACGGGCGGCATCGCCGCCGCCTGGTCACGGCCCTCCACGACGGTCACACCGCGCCTCCTCTTGACTGGGGGATTCTATCGGCCGAGACATGCGGGAGGGCCCAGCCTCGCGGCCGGGGCTCGCTCGTGGTCTCGACGCGGCCCCGCGCATTCCTCCACACCTCGTCGACCCGGCGAGCTATCCACAGCCTGCGCGGCGACGCGGGCGCGGTGTCCGCGGCTGCTGGCAAGATCGCAGCATCAAGCCCACAATGGGAGGGTGACCATGTCCACTGAGACGATCGCGATCGTGATCAGCACAGCGGCGTTGCTGCTGAGCTTCTTCGGCGCGTTCGGGTGGATGGTGCATCGCATGGACTCGAAGGTCGATTCGCTCGAGGCCAAGCTCGGGGCTCGGATCGACCGGGTCGAGCAAGAGCTGGTGGAGGTCAAGGTCGCCATCGCACGCCTGGAGGGACCGCCGCACCGCCTGCTGACAGCGCGCTGATGCCGTCTCGACGTGCCGCGGGGACGCCACCCGCGCATTCCTCCCGAATGCGCGACTAGCGTTGACCGCATGACCTCCGCGAGCGGCGACGCACCCGAGACCACCGCTGCCGACGCGAGCGACGCGGACCGCACCGAGGAATCGGTCGGAGGCGGAGCGACCTTCGCCGAGCTCGGGCTGAGCGAGCCCGTGCTCAAGGCCATCAAAGACATCGGCTACGAGACGCCGTCGGCGATCCAGGTCGCGACCATCCCGGCGCTCCTGGCCGGCCGCGACGTCGTCGGGCTCGCGCAGACCGGGACGGGCAAGACCGCCGCGTTCGCGCTGCCGTTCCTCTCGCGGCTCGACGTCACGCAGAAGCTCCCGCAGGCGCTCGTCCTCTCCCCGACGCGCGAGCTCGCGCTGCAGGTGAGCGAAGCGTTCGAGGCGTACGCCGCCCACCTGCGCGGGGTCAGCCTGCTGCCCATCTATGGTGGCCAGGCCTACGGGGTGCAGCTGTCGGCGCTGCGGCGTGGCGTCCACGTCGTCGTCGGCACGCCCGGCCGCGTCATGGACCACCTCGCGAAGGGCACACTCGACCTCAGCGAGCTGAAGTACCTCGTGCTCGACGAGGCCGACGAGATGCTGAAGATGGGGTTCGCCGAGGACGTCGACACGATCCTCGCCGAGACGCCCGAGGACAAGCAGGTCGCGCTCTTCTCCGCGACCATGCCCGCTGCGATCCGGCGCATCGCCGCGCAGCATCTGCGCGACCCCGAGGAGATCACCGTCGCGGCGCGGACCACGACCTCGGCGAACACGACCCAGCGCTACCTCATCGTCTCCTACCAGCAGAAGGTCGACGCGCTCACGCGGATCCTCGAGGTCGAGGACTTCGACGGGATGATCATTTTCGTCCGGACGAAGACCGAGACGGAGACCCTCGCCGAGAAGCTCCGGGCGCGCGGCTACTCTGCCGCGGCGATCAGCGGCGACGTCGCGCAGGCGCAGCGCGAGCGGACCGTGCAGCAGCTGCGCAGCGGGCGACTTGACCTCCTCGTCGCGACCGACGTCGCCGCCCGCGGGCTCGACGTCGACCGGATCACCCACGTCATCAACTACGACATCCCCATCGACACCGAGTCGTACGTGCACCGCATCGGCCGGACCGGGCGGGCCGGGCGCAGCGGCGCGGCCATCTCCTTCGTCACCCCGCGCGAGCGGCGACTCCTCGACGCGATCGAGCGCGCCACCCGGCAGCCGCTCACGCAGATGCAGCTGCCGACCGTCGAGGACGTCAACGTCACGCGCCTCGCCCGCTTCGACGACGCCATCACCGCGGCGCTGACGCAGACGGACCGCATCAGCGACTTCCGCGACATCATCGACCACTACGTCCGACATCACGATGTGCCGGAGTCGGACGTGGCCGCAGCGCTGGCGGTCGTCGCGCAAGGGGACGAGCCGCTCCTGCTGGCGGCGGATGATCCGCGTTTTCGGCGGACGGAGCATCGGGGGGATCGCGGCGGACGCGACGGGGCTCCGACGACGCGGGACGAGCGGCGGGACCGAGGCGGCCACCCAGCGCGGGGCGAGCGGCGCCTTCGGTCGACCCAGCCCATGGCGCCGTACCGGATCGAGGTTGGCATGCGTCACAAGGTCGAGCCACGGCAGATCGTCGGCGCGCTCGCCAACGAGGGCGGGCTCGGCCGCGACGACTTCGGACGCATCGACATCCGGCCTGACTTCTCGATCGTCGAGCTCCCGGCCGACCTGCCCGGCGACGTGCTTGACCGACTCTCGGGGACCCGGATCAGCGGCAGGCTCATCGACATCAAGCCGGATCGGGGCGGGCGCGGTGGGACCTCCCGTTCCTGGGGGGATCGGCCGCCGCGGAAGTCCCGGCAGGACTGAGAACTCGCCCTCGCGACTTCTCACAGGTGTCTTGGCGGACCAGTTATCGACTGGGACGACCGGCGCCGCGCGCCAGGGTCGGCGGCCGCTAGCAGGATCGGAGCAAGCGTTTCACAATAGGAGCGTGACCATGTCCGTCGAGACGATCACCACCGTGATCAGTGCTGCAGCCTTGCTGCTGAGCTTCTTCGGTGCGTTCGGCTGGATGATTCGCCGCATGGACGCCATGGAGGTGAGGCTCGAGCAACGGCTCGGGGCACGGATCGACGGGGGTGACGAGAAACTCAGCACGCGGATCGATACGCTCGACGAGAAGCTCACTGCACGCATCGACGGCGTCGAGCGCGAACTCGTCGAGGTGAAGATCTCGGTTGCCCGGCTCGAGGGCCCACCGCGCCATCTGCTCCCCGCACGCTGAGGCGGAGCCGACCCACGCAATCATCCCGAATACAGCGAGAGCCGACCTACGCATTCATCCCGAATACGCGGTGGTCACCTCGACAGCTGGAGCGCCGCGTCCGTCTCGGCGAGCAGGCGGGTGACGAGCGCCGGATCGTCGGCAAGCTTGACGCCGTAGCTCGGGATGAGGGCCTTGAGCGTTGGCTCCCAGGCGGGCAGCCGGTCCGGGAAGCAGCGGGCCACGAGGTCGAGCATGATCGGGACCGCCGTCGAGGCGCCGGGTGAGGCGCCGAGCAGGCCCGCGATGGAGCCGTCCGCGGCGGCGACCACCTCGGTGCCGAACTGCAGCGCGGCCTTGCCATCGGCGCCGCGCTTCATGATCTGCACGCGCTGGCCGGCGGTGATCTTGTGGAACTTCGACGTGTCGATGCCGGGGGCGAACTCCAGCAGCGCCCGCTCCTGCTTCGTCCTCGACGCGAGCACCTCGCTGATCAGGTACTTCACGAGCGCAACGTTCTTGAGACCGACCGCGATCATCGTGCCGAGGTTGTGCCACCGGAGGCTGCCGAAGAGATCGAGCAGCGAGCCGTGCTTGAGGAACTTCGTCGAGAAACCCGCGTACGGGCCGAAGAGGAGGCTCCGCTCGCCGTCCACCACGCGGGTGTCGAGGTGCGGGACCGACATGGGCGGGGCGCCGACCGATGCCTTGCCGTAGACCTTCGCGAGGTGGCGCTGCACAATGTCCGGGTCATCAGTGCGGAAGAACTCGCCACTGATCGGGAAGCCGCCGTAGCCGCGGATCTCCGGGATCCCGCTCGATTGCAGCAGCGGCAGCGCCGCACCGCCGGCGCCGACGAAGACGAATCGGGCCGTCACCTGCTCCGGCGTGCGCCCCACCTCGTGACGAGTGTGCAGTCGCCACAGGCCATCCCGGGTCCGGCGCAGTTTCGTCACCCGGCGGTCGGTGTGGAGCGTCGCCCCGCGTGCGAGGAGCCCATCGATGAGGTCATGCGTCTGCGCACCGAAGTCGACGTCCGTGCCGCCGACGATGCGGGTCGCCGCGATCGGCTGGTCCTTGCGGCGCCCCGGGATGAGCAGCGGCGCCCACTGCCGGATGACGGCTGCGTCCTCGGTGTACTCGATCGAGGCAAAGAGCGGGTGGTCCTTGAGCGCCTCATACCGGCGGCGCAGGAAGTCGACATTCGCCTCCCCCCACACGAAGGTCATGTGCGGGACCGGGCTGAGGAAGTCCCGCGGCGCCGGCAGCGCCCCCTCCGCGACGAGACTCGACCAGAACTGACGCGACACGAGGAACTGCTCGCTCACCTTCACGGCATTCGCGATCGCGATCGAGCCGTCCGACTGCTCGGGCGTGTAGTTGAGCTCGCAGTACGCCGCGTGGCCGGTGCCCGCGTTGTTCCACGGGTTCGATGACTCCTGTGCGACGTCGCCCCGCGCCTCGAAGATCGCAATCGTCCAGTCCGGCTGGAGCCGCTGGAGGAGGGTACCGAGGGTCGCGCTCATGATTCCGCCGCCGATCAGGGCGACATCGACGTCCGGGCTCACCCTGCAATCCTACCGAGCGCGCTCAGCCCGCCCGTCCTCACCGAGCGGATGGGGCGACCCACCGCATTCATGCACGAATGAGGGGCGCGCGACCCGCGATCAGGCGACGGCCGCCGCGGCGGTGAGGCGCGCGGCGACGAGCTCCGCGATCTGGACGGCGTTGAGTGCGGCGCCCTTGCGGAGGTTGTCGTTCGAAATGAAGAGCGCGAGACCGCGGCCACCCGGCACCGACTGGTCGGTACGGATCCGACCAACGAGGCTCGGGTCGGCGCCGGCGGCATCCAGCGGCGTCGGGATGTCGACGAGCGCGACACCGGGCGCGGTCGCGAGGATCTCGCGGGCGCGGGCGGGGGTGATCGGCTCGGCGAACTCGGCGTTAATCGACAGCGAGTGGCCTGTGAAGACGGGGACGCGCACGCAGGTGCCGCTCACCGCGAGGTCGGGGAGGCCAAGGATCTTGCGCGACTCGTTGCGGAGCTTCTGCTCCTCATCGGTCTCCTCGGAGCCGTCGTCGACGATCGAGCCGGCGACGGGGACGACGTTGAATGCGATGTTGCGCGGGAACTTCACCGGCGTCGGCAGCGCGACCGCGTGGCCGTCACGGACGAGGCCCATGAGGTCCTGCTCGGTACCGATGCGCACCTGCTCGGCGAGCTCCTCGCCACCGGCGAGGCCGGCCCCGGAGGTCGCCTGGTAGGTGCTGACGATGAGGCGCTGGAGGCCGGCCTCGTCGTCGAGGACCTTGAGGACCGGCATGGCGGCCATGGTCGTGCAGTTCGGGTTCGCGATGATGCGCGGGCCATCGGGCGCGATCGCGGCATCGATCTCGTGCGGATTCACCTCGGCGACGACAAGCGGAATCGTCGGGTCGAGGCGCCAAGCCGAGGAGTTGTCGATGACGACGACGCCCGCAGCGGCGAAGCGCAGCGCCTGCACCTTGCTCATGGCGCCGCCGGCGCTGAAGATCGCGAGGTCGAGTCCGCTCGGGTCCGCCGTGGCGGCGTCCTCCACGGTGATCGGCGCGCCGGCAAAGTCGATCGTGGTCCCCGCTGAGCGCTCGCTCGCGAAGAAACGAAGCTCCGCGATCGGGAAGTCCCGCTGTGCGAGGAGTTCGCGCACGACCGCGCCGACCTGACCAGTTGCTCCGACGACGCCGACCCGAACGCCCTGGTTGCTGCTCATGGGCGTCAATTGTACGGGGGCGTGCTGGGCGTGCCCTCCTGTCAGGCCGACCTCCGCCCGATGTACGTCAGATCAGATGCACATCGGAGGACAACATGCACCTCCGACGAATGCGGTACTACCGCCCGGTGCCGGCGTAGACGACCGCCTCGGCGTCACCGTCGAGACCGAACGCGGTGTGGATCGCTCGGGTGGCGGCCTGGACGAGGTCGGCGCGCGTGACGACCGACATGCGGATCTCGGAGGTGGAGATCATCTCGATGTTGATGCC
>Ga0182742_1005361_pt1 | contig 10883 bp, 9 predicted proteins | sample eDN5th37CBELigMG_FD_128880 | JGI IMG/M metagenome (GOLD analysis project Ga0182742, IMG submission 128880) | Enriched Miracle-Growth compost microbial communities from Emeryville, California, USA - eDNA 5th pass 37_C BE-Lig MG (version 2)... ... | reverse complement strand
GAAATCAAAATCCTCAAACACAGTACAAGCTGCGCGTGTGGAATGAAATTAAAGAAAAACAAAAACCGTTATGTAAGTTAAGCTCGACTATGTGGTCGAGCTTTTTTAGTTTGCAAATAACAGGTGGATTACATTCCTCTAAAAGGTCGTAACGAAACATCGATTGGGTGAATAACCTAATAGTGCAAAGGAGGGATCATATGAACTACAATCCATACGGCATGCAAATGCCACAAGGGCATAATATTCAAGACACTTGTCATCGACTACGGAATTACTATGTCATCGGACAAATGAGAGATGGTTCTCAAATGCAAGGAATCATCGAGGACATGGATGATGAAGGCGTAACAATGTTAGTACCTGAAGATGTGGAAGATACTGAGATGGATCGTCAATTCGGAGGATATGGTGGTTTTGGGGGCTATGGCGGTTATGGACGCAGACGTTTCCGTCGCTTCCGCCGTCGTCGTTTTCCATATAACTTTTTCGTATTCCCATTCTTCTTCCCTTTTCCATTCTATTATTAAAGTTAAGCACGAAAAAGCGCACCTTAGCAGATGCGCTTTTTTAGTTCGTGTTCAAAAAGAAGGATGAAAAGGAACGAGAAATTAGATGTTTCATTTTCACAGGACTTTCTGAACATCATCTTATACTTTTAAGAACTTACGGACAGACATTAAGCTTCCCCAAACCCCAATGAACGCACCAATTAACAGTAAGAGTGCAGTTACTTGGAAAGCAAATGGATTAAATGGCAATAGCTCTAGGAATGTTCCGTTTAATTGTGGTTGAATCATGTCATATAAGTAATTATAGAATCCTAGGATTATTCCAATAGGAATCAAAGAACCAAGAACTCCAAGGAATAGTCCTTCTAGGAAAAACGGCCAGCGAATAAACCAGTTCGTTGCTCCTACTAGCTTCATAATCTCGATTTCTCTTCTTCTCGCAAAGATCGTAATTTTAATTGTATTTGAAATTAAGAACATCGCTGTAAAAAGAAGCCCGATGATCAATCCGATTCCAACGTTTCGTGAAACACCAACTGTACTGAAAATCTTTTCAACTTTTCCTTTTCCGTAGTTCACACTGTAAACATACTCCATTTTTTCAACTTTATCAGCAACCGCCATAATCTCTTGAGGTTTTTTCGTTTCTACGATAAACACATCATGAAGTGGATTACTTTGTTCGTATAAAGCAAAAACTTTTCCATCTTCTCCAAAGCTATCAATCATCTTTTCTAACTCTTGATCCTTTGATGAGAAGGTGACAGTTGCAACCTCAGGAATTTTTACAATTTCTGCTTTCAAGGCTTCCTGCTGTTCTTTTGTTGAGGTTAGTTCCGTGTGAACACTGATACGAACATCTTTTTCAAGTGATGTCGCCATGCTGTTCAGATTCATCATGATGACTAAAAATACACCTACTAGGAGTAGTGTAACGGTAACGGCGCTGACAGATGCAAATGTCATCCATCCGTTTCGCCCTAAGTTTTTTGTACTTTCACGTAAATGACGGCGGAGTGTGTTAAGCTTCATAACCGTACTCCCCCTTTACCTCGTCACGCGCAATTTTTCCACTTTCAATGGCAATTACACGTTTTTTGATCGTATTCACAATTTCACGGTTATGAGTCGCCATTACAATGGTCGTCCCACGGAAATTGATTTCTTCAAAAATGTTCATAATTTCCCAAGACGTCTCTGGATCAAGGTTACCCGTAGGCTCGTCCGCAATAAGCGCACCTGGAGAATTTACGATTGAACGCGCAATCGACACACGTTGCTGTTCCCCACCAGAAAGTTCATCTGGTAAATGTCGTGCTTTGTGTTTAAGACGAACAAGGTCAAGCACATCCATTACACGTTTTTTGATGTTCTTCGGATTTTCTTCGATAACCTCAAGCGCGAACGCCACGTTTTCATAAACCGTTAGACGTGGTAACAGCTTGAAATCTTGGAACACGACGCCAATATTTCTACGTAAAAGAGGAACCTTCTTTTCTTTTAGTTTAGCAAGATCAATCCCGTTAATGATGATTGAACCTTTTGTCGGCTTCTCTTCACGATACATCATCTTAATGAACGTCGACTTCCCCGCACCACTCGGACCAACGACATACACGAACTCACCTTGATCAATTTTTACATTTATTCCATTAACGGCCATGACACCATTCGGATACTTTTTAAAAACGTCTTTCATTTCTATCATTGCTAATCACCTATCATCGTTTTTTTATCCCTCGTTTAACCGGAAGTAAGAACCCCACCGATCTCAGTGGGGATTATATTTTTCTTGTTTAGTAATCTATTTATATTATAATGTAAGCGCTTATGTCCATATAGACATACTTGTGCTTCTATTGAACTATGCAACTAGAAATTATAAGCCAAAATGAGGATAATTTCATTACTTTTTTCATTATAACATCATTTTTCGTCAAAATACGACTCAATTTTATTACATTTTTATTTCATACTAGTTAATGTTTGATGGGATAGGGGTTAGCTGGTGGGGTGTAAATATTGGAATTGGGGCAAACGGTACATCCTTCCTTTTTTCTCTCCTACATACTCGAGATTCATAGTTTTTATCAATCGAAAGACAAATTTACTTGATGGGATTTGTAAAAAATCACGTATTTCCTCGTTCGTAAATACTGGTTTTATGAGCAAGCTATAATCCTGAAGTGCTTGAATAAACGCATCTTGAGATTTCGTACAACAATTATCACAATACCAATAGCCTCTTTTTCTTTCAATCGGGAGAGCGGAACATTTTGGACAATGAACCCCTCTTAAAATTTCAGTTTGAGAGATAGAAAACTGTACTAGTGGGTCAGGCTTTTTAGGGGTATCGTGTTTTTCAATGGTCCCCGCTATTCTCTTCATTTCCTTCATTGTCAACGATTCTTTCGTATGTCTATTTTGAAATTTTTCAAATGTAAATGGGAGATTTGCACTATGCATTACTTTTGTGAAGATACTTGGTCTTGACGCTTTAATGATTGTCTTTGGATCACTGATAATGACTAAATGTTCGATGGGCAATAGCGGTAACTTCCTTTGAGTGAGCCAGTTTTTGAATTGGCGGGAATGTCGGAGCGATTGCAAAATTGGATTATGCATACCCTCTTCTTCATTGTTCAAGGTTCGTATCATTTGATTAGAATCATCTTCAAAATATAAAGTTCCTGTTATATTTTTGATTTCTAGGATTAGATAAAAATAAGGTGTAATTATGAGGGTGTCAATTTGGAAGAAGCTTTTGCCATCTGTAAGTCTGATATCGTGCAAAATGAGGAATTCGGGTGTGTCGATGAGCTCCAAATAATAATTTAACGAAAGTTCTCCCCGGTAACCCTTCTTTCTTTTGACTAATTCGACTTGAATTTGTGGTCTTTTGGGATGATCTTGCGGGATTCTCCGTAATAATGCTTCAAGGATTAAAATAATAATTGGAACTGTACGCACTTTTCTTATCAAATACATCTACTCCTTTCATTTTTATTGGGTATTCGACATTTTTTTCGCCTTTCCTGCAATTTTGATAAAAATATTTCACCTGGTCAATGGAGAAAGTTTTAGATATCGGACATAACACTATTTTGTCCATATTAAAAGCCTTCCGGTACATCCGGAAGGCAGACTATCTAATTAGATTCTTCGATATCGGACAAAACTTTGATTTTATCGGACATTGTCGCCGGGATATCGGACATTCATCCACATTTATCGGACACAACTCTGAAGATATCGGACATTCTCCACTTTTTATCGGACATTACACTATTTTCGGCCATATTAAAAGCCCTCCGGTTCACCCGGGAGGCAGACTATCTAATTAGGTTCTTCGATATCGGACGAAGTTTTGATTTTATCGGACATTGTTGCCGTGATATCGGACATTCATCCACATTTATCGGACATTACACTCTTTTTGGACATATTAAAAGCCTTCCGGTACATCCGGAAGGCAGACTATCTAATTAGGTTCTTCGATATCGGACGAAGTTTTGATTTTATCGGACATTGTCGCCGGGATATCGGACATTCATCCACATTTATCGGACACCACTCTGAATATATCGGACATTCTCCACTTTTTATCGGACATTACACTATTTTTGGACATATTAAAAGCCCTCCGGTTCACCCGGAAGGCCTGACATTCTACTTATTTTTTCTCAGCTAACCAAGCAGCTACTGCGTCTTTTTCTTCACCTTTAATGATGCCACCAGGCATTGCGCCTTGACCATTTTCGATGATTCCAGCAATTTCATCTTGGCTGTATTTAGATCCGACCTTTGTTAGGTCAGGACCTGCTCCACCTGACAAGTCTTTTCCGTGACAAGATGCACAGTTTTGTTGAAAGATTTCTTCAGCGTTAACGGTAGCTTCTCCACCGCCATTATCACTTGCTGGTGCTTCTCCTGCATTGTCGTCCCCACCGCCACATGCAGCTAAAGCGAAAACAAGTGATGATCCTAATAGAAAACTAAATAGCTTACGTTTCACAGAATTTACCCCCTGTAATAAATTTTTCCATTATACAATTTTTATTATACCCCTTTTACGCTCTTTTAAAACCCTCTCCTAATACCTCTGAAGCGTCCATTACGACGACAAATGCAGATGTATCAACGCTTTGAACCACTTGTTTCAATTTTGTGAACTCTTTTTGATCGACTACACACATGAGCATCGGTCGCTCATCGTCAGTGTAACCCCCATATCCAGAGAGCTTTGTCACACCTCTATCCAGTTTGTCAAAAATCTCCTGTCGCACTTCGTCCTGACGGTTCGTAATAATGAGAGCCATTTTCGAATTACCTAGACCTACCTGTACCAAATCAATCGTTTTACTTGTAACGAAAAGTCCAATTAACGCATAGAGCCCACTCTCAATATCGAACACAATTGCCGCGGTCAGAACAATCAAGCCGTCAATAAAAGCAACACTTTTGCCAAGAGAGATTCCTGTAAACTTATGAACAATCTGAGCGGCGAGGTCTGTCCCACCTGTCGACGCATTGCCGCGGAAAGTAATACCGAGTCCCAAACCTACTCCAATTCCTCCAAATAAAGCACCAAGCAATGGATCGAATGTTGCGGGTTCCAGATTTCTAGAAAGATAAACAACAAATGGTAAAAAAAGAGTGCCAATTAACGTCCGTGCACCATACACCTTCCCTAGAAAAATGATCCCTGCAATGAATAATGGGATATTAAATGCCCACTGGACATAGGCTGCTTCCCAACCGAAAAGGGAGTTCAGGATGGTACTAATCCCGCTCACACCACCAGATGCCACCTTGTTCGGTAGTAGAAACAGATTAAACGATAGAGCCACTGTGGCCGAACCTAGTAGTATGTATATGAATTCCTTTACCTTTTGAAGTGTTGGGTGAACTTCGTGCTGACGTCTTCTTCTATTCATGAAACTACCCCCGTATACAATCCTAGCAATTAGCTTCATTTTAAATAATAGATGCCTCTTGCCTTGCCTAATTACGCCAAAATAACCTTTGGAAGTATAACACGGCTTCAAAAGCAAGTAAACGCCAGCAAAATAACGTGGTAAAGCAACAAAATATACACCTACATCATTAGTTTGTAACGATAAATAAATTATTATTACAAAATAATGATTCTTCCCAACTACTCGCTTAAATTTTTACGAAATGTCCAAATATCTGAGACTACCCGTCCTGTAAATTTATCTTCAACCACAGTATACCACGAGTATGAACGGTCATTTTCAAGCCCCGTCCACAAGGCCTTTGCGGTTTTACCACTTTTCGCCTTATCAGTCCCGATTACCCTGTCTGTATAAACATTGACCGTAAAGTAATCAGTTGCGACCCGCTTCGTGACTGGTGCTAAATCCATTTCAATTACAAATTGGTCTTTCTGCGGATAAATATCTAGGTCATAAAAATTATAGTCATCCATATAAGGTGAGTATGTTTTAACCAAAATGCGATTGTTATCTTGGTCAAAATGCAGGAGCCTCATATAGCCTTGGCCACCTTCTGGACCTGCTTGATAGTCGGCCAACATTTGCGTAACGGTGCGATCTGGATTACCATCACCATCATCATCAATTTCATCGATAAAGGTTTGTGCTTCATGATAATGACCGCTCAATACCGCCATGACATTTTTGTTTGGTACGACAATTTCATTATAGAGTTTATCTCCCATCGGATGTCTCGTACCTGTCGCAAGTAAATATTCATGAAAGCTTAAAATCGCTTTGCGATCCGGATAGGCTGCAAGCACCTTATTGACCCACTCTATACCTTCATCCGTTACGTCCCAGCCAAGGTAGACCATGATAAAATCATTGCCACCTACCGAAATTAAATCGTAGTGCCCACGATTATTTCGGTACGAACCACCATAATATGGCTTATTGTTAAAACGGTCCTTCCCAAAATAACGATAGAACTCGGAATAATCATTATTCACCTGGTCAACGTCATGGTTCCCGGCTAACACACCGTATGGAATGTTGTTCTCATCCAACACCTTCATATACTTATCCGCATTTCGCCACTGCTTCTTTTTCCTCGATTGATTGACCAAATCACCGGTATGAAACACATATTTGATACCTAGCTTTTTCTTCATTTTTGCAATCCATTCCGTTTGTTCCTTAAAAATCTCCGGATAGCTCTCAGCGTAAAATTGGGTGTCGGACATCCAGACGAAGGTGTAATCAAATTCTTCAGCAATTTCGTCTTGAATCAGGACATTGATTTTCGAATCAAGTACATAGTTACGGACAGACACATCAGAAGCAAGTTTAAAATCTTTTGAGCCTGCTATCTTAAAATCAAGCAAAACCCATTTTCCCTCATTATGATTCCATGCGTACATCGAAACTTTTCGACCTTCAAGTGAATTCCCTTTCCATAAAAGCTCAACCCTGTCATTGTCACCGAGAAACTCATCAACCGTGACATCAAAACGGTGGTACGGGAATTTTGTGTCAGAATCCGTAACTAAATAGCGGCCATCTGCTTTTGAAACGAGTGAGATGTCTTCTGTTGTGAAAGCATCCTCTCCTTCTGGAAGCATCCTTTTAGGTGGCTCATGCTCGGTCGCATTTTTAAATCCTTTCACACTGGAAGTTACGTCATGCTTGTAGGCTTCATAAAAGGTAACATCAAGCTTATCCTTTGTTGGATCTTTCACCTTCACTTGTAAAAGTGGATCCCCTTCACTCTTTCCCTTCGGAGAAATGCGCTCTGGTTTTTTTGGGTTTTCATTCACCACTTTAAAATAGAAAACATCCTTTGTTTCATTTCCTACTTTGTCAATCGCATGTACTTTGAGCTTATGTTTACCTGGTTTAAGCTTTGCGGACGATGTTTCAAACGGAACCTCAATTACTTCTCCATCCAAGATTACCGTCTTTTTTTCAATACCAGAAAGCTTATCCCTCACGTCAATATTAATTGTAAAGGCCCCTTTGTATGGTTTATTTTTCAGATTTGTATTGACAGTTGGGGCCCTATTATCGACCAAAACTTGTGAACGAACCATTTTGTCACCAGCCTGTACTGTGACGTTATGTTTTTTGTCGTGCACCTCGGTTGTGTTCCATTTATAGGTGAACGAACGGGCCTCTTTTTCCGTAATCGTAAAGGTAAAATCGACATGCTTACGCTGATCCCCCATGTTCAAGATGCGATTTGGGTCGTTGTAAATCGGATCTTTGATCACCGTTCCATCGCCTAGAATGAGTCGAACGTTTCGCAATTGAAAGTCATCGCGATTTTCCCTCGACCAAAGTTCAAACGGCGAAGCTTTGTTTCCAGAACGAATCGTGATTGTTGTGTTGCCTACGGGAAGTCGCTCAGGCTCAATTGGAATCGTGAATGTCTTCCATTTCGTAAGCCAATCCTGGTCCATCACATGTAATACTTCCTTGCCCATCGTGACAGCATTTTGAAAATACGTATTCAACCCATTTACCTCAAACGCAAAATAGGCGGTGTGTTCAAGTGAACGATAGATGCCTTCCTGAACCTCATTTCCGTTAATCATCAGCTTCAAATGCGTATTTTCTTCTGAAGTAGCCTTGATTATTTTCTCTCCCCGAAGCATTTCTTCATTTTTCAGATTGAGTCGTAGACTTGAGTGGTCAAGTTCATTCTTGATGTTAACCCGATAAGTCTCACTTTTCACCTCATTGCTTCCATCGGAAACGACATAGTAATAATCGATATACTCGCGGCCAATTAATGCTGGTGCATCAATCGTGTGATGAAACAGTAAATCATCGTAATTCTCATGTAAAATGACTTCATCGAACTCGTTATCCTGGTCGATTTTATAATGTAATTTAACAGATTTAACGGTATGGTCGTCTGTAGCTTTTGCGATGAGCTCCAGGTTGTCTTTTTGATTGACTTCAGAATTTAATGTTAAATCCTCAATACTCGGTGGGACAGAATCTTCCTCAATATGAACAGGCTTTTTCGGTACCTGGTAGCTTTCTACCTTACCAGGAGTCGCATCCTTTGTGCCGATTCTTTTAGAGACCGTGGATTTGTTGGTTGGATATCGGTATATAATTGCCTTGTCAACTTCTGTCTTGTTATAGTATGCAACTGAAATTTCACGATGCGTATTCGTTCCAATCACGACACCCCGCATGCTTTTGTTTGCCATACCGCCACTGTAAACCCGCACAATATCCTGATTTTCCTTCAAGTTAGTTCCATAATGTGCATTAAAATCCTCCACCGTCTGCTCGCTATTTTCGCCATTGATGATCCAGAGCACAAGTGTTTTGCGGGCAGGAATGACCACATTCTCTTTTACAGAAGGCCACATCACATCTGTTCGGGGATTCTTTCCATATCGATAGTAGAGTTTATAATCCTTAAAGTTGATTGCTTTGTTGTTGTTATTGTAGATTTCTACAAATTCAAATCCATCTGCACTGCCCACATTCGTTGAGTCTGGAAGAACCTCCGTCACAAGCAGCTGAGGCATTTTGGTATAATCGATTTCTTTTTGAATAACTTGTATGGTGTTCTCGTCCGTTTTTTCCGTATTGGTTCCGTCACTTGCCTCGATATAATAAGTGATTTCATCATATACGTGAAAGCCCGGGATTTCGGCAATGTATGTTTTTTCCTCGTTCAATTGCATCGGGATTGCTTTGAAGTCATCTGAGTTACCTGTCTTATAAAAAAGTGTTACATGTTGAATGGTGGTGTCATCCGTTACACCAGCCTTTATTTTGATGGGTAATAGCGGCTCACTTGTTGTTTTCGGATTATGTGTGATGACAGGTGAATGTGTGTCCCGTTGTGCAACTACCATGTCTGGGCTTACTGTAGTTGTTAAAAGTAGTAAGAATAGAACAGCTATTTTCAGCACGTGTTGCCAAAAAATCATACAGCATACCCTCCAGAATTATTTTCCAATCTTAGTTTGCCAATTGCTTATAAAATGATGTATTAACTAGAATGAAATAAGCAAAAAGGACTAGATTCTGGATAAAAAAAAGACGACTTATGAAAGTCATCTTAATCAGATACGCCAAGGCGTATCTGCGCCCAGATTTTTTCGCGCGCCCACGCGAAAAACTTCTTTTGAAAATCTGTGGCATCCGCCGGAGGCTTTAACTTTATTCAAATAAGGTTAAAACAACACTTAATATAATTCCTAGCACTTATCCTAGTTACAATATCTAGGGGAAATAGTCCTGAATAAAGTTAAACTTCAATAGCGGCTGCCACGGTGCCTACTGCATCGAGCATTTCGTGCCATTCCTCGTATGTATTTAGTTTAATGTGGACTGGATTTTTAACATCCTCTTTATATTCCACAATCCACATTCCTTTTTTGGATGGTAAAAAGAAGACGATGTTCGCGAGTAGAAAATCACCTTCAATGTTCGGAATCTCGAAGTGTGAAATATTATAAAGTGACCATTCATGCTCTTCTAGATCCTCAATGAATAAATTGAAGCTCTGTTCCTCAGTCGGTGTTAACTTTGCTTTCTTCCGGACCTTCTCTGTTTTTGACTGGTCACTTAGCCAATCGAATAATTTGTCTGTGAGGAAGAATTCGTGTGTCCCCTCGATTTTTGTACCTTCGAACGAATAAAAGTCTTTGATCACCGTTGGAATTTCATCATTTGATAATAATGCAAATTCATGCATGATGTCTTCTGCGATGACATGGGCAAGCCAGATATCTTCTTCGAAATGGTGGATCATTAATACGTTTCGCCCCATCATATTCGAGCAACGGATCATCCATTTGGATTCTACGTATTGCTTGATAAAAATTTGCATTTCTTCGCTAAGTGGATGCTCATCCTCACCTGTTTTATTTGGGTCCCATAAGGACTTGATTACCAACTGGTGGATCGTGGATTCCATGATGGCGTCCCATTCTTCAGGAGACTTCTCTCCGTACGAAGCTTCTGCAATACCTTTGGCAACAGTTGGGTATCCACACACTGTAACCAATAATGCCAATTCCTCCGTCGTACATGTTAAAGCATGTTTCATGACGGGTACCTCCTTTGTTTTTTGAATGCTATGTTGTAGTTTAATTTATGGTGTCTAGCGGTTTCTTTGTTTTGTACCGTCATCCCTTTAGGTGCTTAGTGGGTGGGGGACGATTACGATTGAGGAATTTTCTTACCCTCAATCCCTCGATTGCTTGACTGTGAGGGTACGAGTACGACCTTTTCTTACCCTCGACCACTCGAGCGCTTGATTGTGAGGGTACGAGTACAGCATTTTCTTACCCTCAATCCCTCGCTTGCTTGCCGGTGAGGGTATGATAAACATTTTTTAGCATCACTCAATCAACTTAATTCCTACTAGAAAACGAGG
>Ga0182742_1005355_pt1 | contig 10893 bp, 12 predicted proteins | sample eDN5th37CBELigMG_FD_128880 | JGI IMG/M metagenome (GOLD analysis project Ga0182742, IMG submission 128880) | Enriched Miracle-Growth compost microbial communities from Emeryville, California, USA - eDNA 5th pass 37_C BE-Lig MG (version 2)... ... | reverse complement strand
GCATGAAGGCCGGCACCAGCAGCCAGAAGCTGATGTTGTTCAGGCGCGGGAAGGCCATGTCCGGCGCGCCGATCATGATCGGCACGAACCAGTTGCCGAAGCCGCCGATCAGCGCCGGCATGACCACGAAGAACACCATGACGACACCGTGGGCGGTGACCATGGCATTCCAGACCTGCCCGTCGGCAAAGATCTGCATCCCCGGCTGCTGCAGCTCGATGCGCATCAGCACGGAGAGGGCGACGCCGATGCAGGAGGCGAAGGCAGCGAAGATCAGATAGAGGGTGCCGATGTCCTTGTGGTTGGTGGAGAAGAGCCACCGCCGCACGAAGCCAGGCTTGTGGTCGTGGTGGTCGTCGTGGCCATGCGAATGGCCGTGCGCGTCAGTCGCGGTCGCCATGAATCCCGTCCGCCTCGTTCGAATGTGTCAGGGGTGCCGCCGGCTCACCGGTGGTCCGCGGCCAGCCGCAGGACCGGCTCCGCTGCGGCGGCCTCAGCCACCACCGGGGCCTGGCCCTGGGCGTATTTCTTCTTCGCCTCTTCGACCCAGGCCTGGAACTCGGCCTGCGGCACGGCGCGCACCTCGATCGGCATGAACCAGTGATTGGTGCCGCAGATCTGGTTGCACTGGCCGTAGAAGGTGCCCGGACGGTCGGCGCGGAACCAGGTCTCCAGCGTCCGGCCGGGGATGGTGTATTTCTGCACGCCCAGCGCCGGCACGAAGAAGCTGTGGATCACGTCCTGACCCGTGGTCAGCACGCGGATATTGGCGCCCACCGGAACCACCAGCGGCTCGTCCACCGACAGGTTGCGGAGCTGGCCGGGCTTCAGGTCCTCATCCGGGATCGGCCGGCTGTCGAAGGCGAGGCCGCCATGGTCCGGATACTCGTAATGCCAGTACCACTGACGGCCCTGGACATTGATGGTGATGTCCGCGTCGCGGGCCCGGTCCTCATAGTAGATCAGCCGGAAGGAGGGGATCGCGATCACCACCAGGATCAGCACCGGCACCACCGTCCAGGCAATCTCCAGCAGCGTGTTGTGGCTGGTGCGAGACGGAGTCTTGTTGACCGAGGCGCGGAAGCGCCAGACGCACCAGCTCAGCAGCAGCAGCACGAAGATGGTGATGGCGATGATGATCCACAGGACCAGCGAGTTGAAGTCGCTGATCGCCGCCTTCACCGGCCCACCCGAGCCCTGCAGGCCGATTCCCCAGGGAACCGGCGCGCCCAGGGCCGTCGGCTCCGAGCCGACGACGCCGCCGGTGCCCTGGGCACCCTGCTGCGCCAGCGCCGGTCCGAACAGGCCCAACGCGCCGAACAGGCCAGCCAATGCCAGCCCCGATGCCTTACCGAACCACCGCCCGATCACACGTCGCATCCCATATCCCGTTGGCGCCCGCCGGGCGCGCCGCCTGATGCCTGTCCCGCCGGACCACCTGGGCGGACCGGCGCGCCTGTTCCCCCCCGCAAGCGAGGCGGACGGCGCGGCCGGACCATAGTCGCGCGGGACGGCACCGCACAAGTCGGGCCGCGCCGCCATGATGCGGATCAAGGGCTCAGGGCGCCGAATCGACCTCCGCATCCACCTCGGCGACATGGTCCACCATGTCGGAGAGCATGGAGCGGATGTGCTCGTCGCCCACCACATAGAAGACCTGCCGGCCGCGCCGCTCCGCCTGCAACAGCCGCGCCGCGCGCAGCAGGCGCAGGTGGTGCGAGACGAGGGAGGCGGAAATGCCCAGCCGCTCCGCCATCTCCCCCACCGCCGCCGGGGCGTCGAGGCAGGCAAGGATGATGCGCAGCCGCGTCGGGTCGCTCATCAGCCGGAACATCTCCGCCAGCTCGACGACCTGGTCCTCGCCGATCCTCACCCGCCCGCGCATCCCGCCATTCCTTGCCGTCGCTTCCAGAGTTGCGCCGGGATCGCGCCGCGGCAAGCGGCGCTTGACAGCGGCACCGCTTCGACGCACCTGGACAACGCACCCTAAGCCACTGAAATATAAGGAACGTCTGCACAGTTGAAGACCTGTTCAGCCATGCCTGCCGCCCTCCGGCCATGCTGACCCGCCCGGAACGGGCCGAGATCCTGGAGCCCCTGCCCTCCCGGCCAGGGCCGGAGGTGAGCCTGCCGGAGATGCACCGCAGCGTCCGGGTGCCGAACGCCGCCGGCTGGCTGCGCCGGCTGCTGGCCTTCATCGGGCCCGGCTATCTGGTGGCCGTGGGCTATATGGATCCAGGCAATTGGGCCACCGCGCTCGCCGGGGGCTCCGCCTTCGGCTACACGCTGCTCTCGGTCGCCCTGGTCTCCTCGCTGATGGCCATGCTGCTGCAGGCGCTCTGCGCCCGGATCGGCATCGCCACCGGACGGGACCTGGCCCAGCTCTGCCGCGACCGCTACCCGCGGCCGGTCAACCTGGCGCTCTGGGCCCTGGCGGAGATCGCCATCTGCGCCACCGACCTGGCGGAGCTGATCGGCACCGCCATCGCCCTGCAATTGCTCTTCGGCATCCCGCTGCTGGCCGGCGTGGTGCTGACCGCCCTCGACGCCCTGCTGATCTTATGGTTGCAACATCGCAACGTGCGCTGGCTGGAGGCACTGGTGGCCGGGTTGATCTTCCTGATCTTCGGCTGCTTCGCGGCCCAGCTCGCCATGGCTCAGCCGGCCTGGGCCGAGGTTCTGGCAGGCTATGTCCCGAGCCGCTCGATCCTGACCGACTCGGCCCAGCTCTACATCGCCATCGGCATCCTTGGCGCCACGGTGATGCCGCACAACCTCTACCTGCATACCGCCATCGTGCAGTCCCGCGCCTACGGCACGGACGAGTCGGGGAAGCGGGAGGCGATCCGCTTCGCCGCCATCGACAGCACGGTGGCGCTCTGCCTGGCGCTGCTGGTGAATTCCGCCATCCTCATCACCGCCGCCGCGGTCTTCCATGCCGGCGGCCGGACCGAGGTGGCGGAGATCCAGGAAGCCTATGAACTGCTGACCCCCATGGCCGGGACCGCCGCAGCGGCGATCCTCTTCGGCGTGGCGCTGCTCGCCAGCGGACTGAACGCCACCGTCACCGGGACGCTGGCCGGCCAGGTGGTGATGGAGGGCTTCCTCGGACTGCGGCTGCCTCCCGTGATCCGGCGGCTGCTCACGCGGCTGGTGGCGATCCTGCCCACCATCGCGGTGACCTGGCTCCATGGCGAGAGCGGCGCGGCGCATCTGCTGCTCCTCTCCCAAGTGATCCTTTCCCTGCAGCTTCCCTTCGCGGTGGTGCCGCTGATGCTCTTCGCCGGCGACCGGGGACGGCTGGGCGGGCTGACGGCGCCGCGCTGGCAACTCTGGCTGGGCTGGGTGACGGCGGCGCTGGTCGTGGTGCTGAACCTCAAACTGCTGTGGGGGGTGCTGGCCGGATAGCGGTGCCGGCGCCACCCTGTCGGCCATGCTCCGCGCCGCCGCCTGTACCCTGCTCTGCGCGCTGGCCGCCCTGCCCCACGCCCCGGCCGCAGCGCAGGACAGCGCCTGGACCGCCTGCCGGCGGGCGATCGCGGCGGCCGAACCGGGATCGGGGCTGCCGCCCGGCCTGCTCACCGCCATCGCCCTGGTCGAGAGCGGCCGCAGCGACCCGCACTCCGGCCGCATCGAGCCCTGGCCCTGGAGCTGGAATGCCGGCGGCGAGGGCCAGACCGCCCCGACGCGGGAGGCGGCGGTGCGGGAGGTCTCCGCCCTGCTGGCCCGGGGCCAGCGTTCCGTGGATGTCGGCTGCATGCAGGTGAACCTGCTGCACCACCCGGACGCCTTCCGCGGGCTGGAGGAGGCTTTCGATCCGCCGACGAATATCCGCTTCGCCATCGCCTTCCTGAAGGAATTGCGGGCCCGCACCGGCAATTGGGCGGAGGCCATCGCGAATTACCATTCGGGCGAGGCGGGGCGCGGCCTCGCCTATCACCGGCGGGTGGTGCTGGCGCGGCTCGGCGCGGCCTGGGCGGGCGGCGGGACGGTGCCCCTGCCGGCCGGGGCCGGGGCCGGCCTCTGCGCGCCGGGCCTCCACCCGGCCATGGTGCTGCGCCGCGGCACGGCGCGGGCGGCGCCGGTCAGGCCGCGGATGGTCTGCCGGCGCGCGGCGGCCAGGCCCGGATCGCCCTGACCTCGGATCAGGCCGGGCTGGCCGCAGGCTGGGCCAGGGCGCGGTTCGGCACCCGGACCAGGGTGAACAAGCCGAAGGGCGGGCAGGCGGTGATCTCGGCCGCGGCCCGGGGATCCTCCAGCAGGTCGCCCAGGGCGAAATCCGGATGCCAGCCCAGCACGCGGGAGAGCGGCGCGAGCGTCCGCTCCGCCCACCAGCGCAATCCGCCCTCGGCGGCGAAATGATTCACGAAGAGCAGCTCGCCGCCCGGCCGGACCACCCGGCGCATCTCGCGGAGCAGCTTCCGCGCATCCGGCACCACCGTCGCGGTGAACATGCAGACGGCGATGTCGAAGCTGGCATCGCGGAAGGACATTGCCTCCGCATCCATCTCCACCAGCCCGACGACGTTGCGCAGCCGCAGGCGCTCCACCCGGCTCTGGGCCCGGCGCAGCATGTCGCGCGAGAGGTCGATGCCGACCACCCGCTTCTCCGGCGCGTAATGCGGCAGGGCGAGGCCGGTGCCGACCCCCACCTCCAGCACCCGGGCGCCGGGCAGCCCGTTCACCGCCGCAACGGCGCGGCGCCGTCCGGCGCGCGAGACGGCGCCGAACACCTCGTCATAAATGCCGGCCCAGCGGCGGTAGGCTTCCCGCACCGCCTCGGCATCCAGTGCCGCGCGGGGGTGTCCGCCCTGCCCTGCGTCCAGCTTCAGTCCGACGTGGCGAATGGGATCCCCTCCTGCTTCGGGGGCCAGGGGCTAGACCAGCCGGGGCAGCGATGCAAGCTGGGACAGATGCAGCCCAGGGCCGCAACGGACGCGGCCGGGCTGGCCCCTCCGGTCACCGGACATTGCCCCGGCCCGGCAGGGCCACCAGGATGCCGCCACCCGCGATGACCACCGCCCCCAGCAGGGAGAGCCGGTCCGGCCAGTCACCGAAGGCCAGCACCCCCGCCAGGCTCGCCCAGACCAGCTGGGTATAGGAGAGCGGGGCCAGCAGGCTGGCCGGCGCCCGGGCATAGGCCAGCACCAGCAGCCCATGCCCCGCGCCCCCGAGCAGGCCGAGCAGCACCAGCAGCGCCCAGTCCCCACCCGAAGGCCAGGTCCAGACCAGGGGCTGCACCAAGCTGGTCGCGATGGTCGCGGCGAAGCCGGTATGCAGGATGGTGGTGCGCGAATCATCCAGCCCCGCCAGCCGCCGCGTCAGGATCTGGTAGACGGCGAAAAGCGCGGCGGTGCCGAGCGGCAGCAGCATCGCCCAATGCATCGGCGCGCCGGTGAGGAAGGGCGGCCGCAGCACGATCAGCACGCCGAGCAGCCCGATGCCCACTCCGGCCCAGCGGCGCCACCCCACCTTCTCCCGCAGCCAGAGCGCGGCCAGGGCCACGGTCAGCACCGGCGAGGCGAAGCCCACCGCCGTCGCATCCGCCAGCGGGATATGCGCCAGCGCGGTCGAGAAGAGCAGGTTGCAGGCGGCCAGCAGAAGGCTGCGCAGTGCCTGTAGCCCCGGCGCGCGGGAGCGCCAGGGCAGGTGCCCCGTGGTGATGCGCAGCACCACCGCCGCGGCCAGCAGGCTGAACAGGAAGCGCGCCCACATGAGCTGCGGCACGGCGTAACGCGCCGTCAGCAGCTTCACCAGGGTGTCCATGGCGACGAATAGGGCGAGCGCGGAGAGATGCAGCGCGACGCCGGCAAGCCGGCCGCTCATCGCCCGGCGGAGGATTCGGTCATGCGGTCAGCATCGCCGCCGCGGCGCCGCGCGCCAAGCCGGCAGGTGGCGGGGCAGGTATGCCGGGACGGCGGCGGGGGTGCCGCCGCCGGCCGGGTCATACCGGCGTTCCCGGCGCGCCTCTGCGGGCGCGCCGGGCTGTCAGGCCGCGTCCTCGCGCCGGTCGCGGACCTTCACATAGGCGATCGCGGCATGGTCGGCGCAGTAGGGCTTCCCGGTCATCGCCTCGGCCGCGCAGAAGCGGAATTCCGGCGTGCCGGGCTCGCCGAGCGGCCAGCAGCAGCTCCGGTTGGAGAGGCGGGGGAAGGGGCGCACCACCGTGGCGGGCGCGCGCGCCGCGGCAGGCGCCGGTTCCGGCCGGCGCAGCGGCGCAGCCTCGCGCGACGGCAGGGTGCGGCGCGTCAGCGGCGCCGAACGCAGTGCGCCCTCGGTTTCGCGCCGGATCGGGCTGGGCCGCGGCGGCAGGTTCAGGCGGTGCGCCTTGCCGACCACGGCATTCTTCGAAACGCCCATCCGGCGGCCGATCTCAGCCGTCGAATGGCCCTCCGCCCATAAGCCGCGGAGCTGTTCGATTGCCTCGGCCGTCCAGTCCATGTGGTTCTCCCTGACCAAGACCCACTATATCTCGTGACCCACAAGATACGGTAGGCTAACACCAGAGGGCGCCACAAGTTCTGGCTGCAACCAATGATGCGAAAAGCTGTGGAAAACCTTCCGCCTGCGGTTATGTATACGGCCTAGAAGAGCAGTCCCTTCCGCAACATGCCGTGGACGCCCTTCTCTCCGTTCACCGTCTGGGTCACCCGGAAATCCACGGCCAGGCTGCAGAGCTGATAGGCATCCGCAGCGGAGATATTGGCGCGGGACACAATGAAGCCGATCATCTCGCGCAGAGCCTGCTTCATGGCGAGGTCGAGATCCTCGTGCATCCCCATGCTGATGAAGTGGGTCGCGGTCTCCGCGCGGGGGAAGCGCAGCACCGGGTCCCTGGCGCCGCCACCCTTCTGCAGGTCCAGACGGAAATGTCCGGTCAGGCACATCTCCAGTGCGTTGATGCAGACCTCGCCGTCGCCCTGCACGCCATGCCCGTCGCCGGCCGAGAAATTGGCGCCGGGGACGAAGACCGGCAGGTAGAGCGTCGCACCCTCGCCAAGCTCCTTGTTGTCCAGGTTGCCGCCATGCGCGCGCGGCTCCTTGGTGGAGATCTGGCCCCATTCCGCCGGCGGCGCCACGCCCATCACGCCGAAGAAGGGCGCGAGCGGCAGGGTGATGCCCGGGCCGACCGGCACGGTGCAGGTGCGGGCGGCCCGGTCCACCGGGATGTGCAGCACGCGGCGATAGGGGAAGTCCTCCGGCAGGGTGCCGACCAGCGGGCGGAAGCCGCAATAGCCCCAATCGGCGCCAAGCTCGATCCGCTCGATATGCACCTTCAGGCAGTCGCCGGGCTCGGCGCCCCGCACCGCCACCGGGCCGGTCAGGATATGCGGGCCGAGGCGCGGCACGCCACCCGCATGGATGGCCTGCAGCCGCTCCGGGATGACGAAGGGGCCGCCCGGGGCGGGCATCTGGTCCGGCCCGCCGGAGACGCATTCCAGCACGACGAGATCACCGGGATCGACCGTCGCCACCGGCGGGAAGCTCGCATCGAAGGCGCCCCAGCGGACATTCTGGAGCGACGGCGCAATGTGATGGGTGCTGGGCATGCGGAACTCCTCTGCGGAACGGCACATGGGAGGCAAGAGCCGCGCCGCGGTCAATCCGCGCTGATGCCCCGCAGCCTCTCCCGCAGCGCCCGCTGGTCGGCGGGACAGACGCGGGCGAGGCGCCGGTACTCGGCCTCGGTGTCGATGGCGCGATGCGCCGCGTTCTGCGCCCGCTGCATCTCCGCGATGGCCGGCTCGATGGCGCGGCGCAGCCCCCTTTGCAGCGCCGCCAGCGCCTCCTGCTCGGTCGCGCCGCGGCCCTCGGCGGTGGCGGCCCAGCGCTCCGCGGCGCGGCGGGTGCGGGCCACGGCGGCGCGCAGGATGCGGCGGTTCACCTCCACATGCCGGCGCTCATGCGCTTCCGCCTCGCGAAACAGGCAGCTGCCGCGCCGGAGCTCGCGGGCGATGCGGATCAGGTGCTCGGTCCGCACCAGGCTCAGCACCACCCGCTCCGGCCTGGCGCAGACGCCGCCCCGGCCAGTCACGGTACGGGCGTCGATCTCGCCATGCCATTCGATGCGGGAGCTGGTGAGGGCCAGGTGATGCACGGCGGCGCTGCGCGGCCGCCCGCTCTCGGCATGCAGCGCGTCGATGCCGAGCGCGGTGTTCAGCACCGGTTCCGGATCCATGGTCGTGACGCGGATCTGCGCCTGCACCGGCGGACAGGCCGGCCCGGCCGCCGATGCCTGCCCGGCCGGCAGGGCCGCGAGGCCGAGGGCGATGGCCATCGCGGCACCGATGGCCGACTTCAGAGCCATCCCTTCCGCTTGAAGTAGAAGATCGGCAGCACGGCCGAGACCACCATCAGCAGAAGCGCCATTGGATAGCCGTAGCTGACATGGAGTTCCGGCATCACGGCGAAATTCATTCCGTAGATGCTGGCGATCAGGGTGGGCGGCATCAGCGCCACGCTGGCCACGGTGAAGGTCTTGATGATCGCGTTCTGCTCGACATTGATGATGCCGAGCACGGCGTCCAGCAGGAAATTCGCCTTGCTGTTCAGGAAATTCGCATGCTCGACCAGGGAGCGCACGTCGCGCACCAGGGTCTTGATCAGGCCCTGATTCTCCTTTCGCACCGCCGTCGCCTTCTCGGCGCTGACGAAGGTGAGGATGCGGGAGAGGCCGAGCAGCGTCTCGCTGGCCCGCGTCGTCACCTCCCCCACCTGGCCGAGGGTGATGAGCGCGTTCTTCAGGTCGGCATCCTTGGTCGTGGCCTTCTCCTTGGCCCGCGCGGTGCGGAAGGCGGCCTGGCTGGCGCGGTCCATATCCGCGCCGATGCGCTCCAGGATGTCGGCCAGCCGGTCCACCACCTGCTCGAACAGGTGCAGCATCACCGCGTCGGGGCTGGAGAGCAGCGCCATGGGCGTGCGCTGGCAGCGGGCGCTGAAGACCTGGAAGGCGCGGGGCGTGGCGTAGCGCAGCGTCACCAGCGTGGCATTGCCGAGGACGAAGGTGATGGCGGTGGAGCCCATCTCCCCGTCCTCCACCCCGTAGAGGAAGGAGGCGGTCAGGAACAGGGCGTCGCCTTCCCGGTAGAGACGGGAGGAGCTCTCGATCTCCTGCATTTCCTCCCGCGTCGGCATTTCCAGGCGAAGGGCGGCCTGGACCTGCTTCTCCTCCTCATGGGTCGGGTTCAGCAGGTCGATCCAGACGGCGCGCCGCAGCGCATCGGCATCCTGGACGCCGTTTCGCACCGCGAGCCGGCCGTCCTCAACGGCATAGGTTGTCAGCATGGCTCGGCTCCCGGCCAGTCGGGGCCTCGGCTTCTAGCCGGAGCCTCGGCGCAAGTCACCCCTGCAACGCCGGCGCCATGGCCGAAGGTGACATGCGCGGGCAGCAAGCCCGACGGGCCGGTGTCAGGCCGGCAAGCCGAATTGTCGGGCGACTTCGGGGAAATCCGCCGCTTCCCGATGCCGCCCGCTTCCCCGCGTGCCGTCCGCGGCGCGGACGAGCTGGCAGGTCCGCATGCCGGCGGCGGCGGCGGCATCCAATTCCTCCGCCACATCGGAGAGGAACAGGATCTCCCCGGGTGGCAGGGCCAGGGCGGCGGCGATGGCGGTGTAGCTCGGCGCCTCCCGCTTCGCGCCCATGCGCGTGTCGAAGAAGCCGGCGAAGAGGGAGGCGAGGTCGCCGGCCTCGCTATGGCCGAAGAGCAGCCGCTGCGCCTCGGCCGAGCCGGAGGAATAGACCGCGAGCCGCACCCCGCCCGCCGACCAGGCCCGCAGGCAGGGCGCGACATCCGGCCAGAGATGCCCCTTGAGCCGCCCGTCCAGATAGCCCTGGCGCCAGATCAGCCCCTGCAATGCCTTGAGCGGCGTCACCTTGGCATCCGCCGCCATCCAGGCGCGCAGCGCCGCCACGGGCGCCTGGCCGGGGGCGGCGGCGCGGACCTCATCAAGGATCGCCGCCACCTCCGGCTCTGCACCGTGGTCGCGCAGGAACTCCTCCAGCGCTGCCTCCGCGAAGGGAAAGAGGCGGTCCTTCACGAAGGCGATGCTGGTCGTCGTCCCCTCGATATCCGTCAGGACAGCGGCGGGGGCCGGCATGTCAGGCGCCGACCGGGAAGCGCTGCGCCATGTCGCTGCCGGTGAAGTGCGCCACCCAGCCGGAGGTGTCGGTGAAAACCCGGAGCGCGGTGAAGTTCGGCTTCTCCCCGGCATCGAACCAGTGCTTCGTGTTCGCCGGCACCGAGATCAGGTCGCCCTGCACGCAATGCGCATCATAGACCCTGCCGTTCACATGCATCACGAAATCGCCGCTGCCGCGGACGAAGAAGCGGACCTCGTCCTCGGTATGCACATGCTCGCTCAGGAATTTCTCCCGCATCGCGGCGGCCTGGGGATGGTCCGGCGTCATGCTGACCACATCGGCGCTGCCGGCGCCGGTCTCGCCCATCAGCCCGTCGAGATAGGGCTTGTAGGCGGCCAGGATCTCCTCGTTCGAGGCGCCGTCGGGCACCTTCACGCCCTCCCAGCGCTCGAAGCGCACGCCGATCTCGCGCAGCGCGGCGGCGATCCGTTCCGGATCGTCGGTGCGCAGGATCTCGCGGCCGCTATCGGCCTCCCACACGGTCAGACGGCTCATCGCGCCAACCTCCTGTCTTCCAGCTCGCAGGCGAGCATGAATTCCAACGCCTCCAGCCGCATCAGCGCGGCGGGCATGTCCGCCGCCCAGACATAGAGCCCGTGGCCGCGGATCAGATAGCCCGGCGGGACCGGATCCATCCCCTCCCAGCGCCGCTCCACCGCCGCCTGCAGCCGGGGGATGTCCTGGTCGTTGTCGAAGACCGGCAACTCGACCGCGCCCGCATGGGTGGGCAGGCCGGGGAAGGCCTTCAGCAG
>Ga0182742_1005354_pt1 | contig 10893 bp, 11 predicted proteins | sample eDN5th37CBELigMG_FD_128880 | JGI IMG/M metagenome (GOLD analysis project Ga0182742, IMG submission 128880) | Enriched Miracle-Growth compost microbial communities from Emeryville, California, USA - eDNA 5th pass 37_C BE-Lig MG (version 2)... ... | reverse complement strand
TGTATGGTCATGAAGTGGTGGGAGAAAATGCATTTTCTCCCACCACTTCATGACCATACAGCAACCTTTCAGCATAGCTGAAAGGCGTGTGAAATGTTCATTTCACACGAATGAGTCAAAAATTTGGTTTATCAACATAGTACTTTAACATAGCTATATTTTTAGAAGTCATCATTTTTTGCTTTTATTCCTGCTTATGTTAAACTTTTTCAGGAGGATATCCTTTTTATTATTGGCTAAGGAAGGATTATCAATAAAGTTCATTAAGATATACGAATATTGGAGGATATTACGGATGAAGAAAATCATATCGGAACAGGAATACAGGGATCAGATTAATCAAAATGAATTAACGATTGGGATTTTTACAACTACTTGGTGTCCGGATTGTAAACGTTTAGGTATGTTTATTAATGAAATCATTGAGGAAAATCTGGATAAAAAGTGGTTTACTATTGACCGTGATGAGTTTCCTGAAATCTCAGAAGAACAACAGGTAATGGGAATTCCCTCATTATTAGTCTTCAAGAATGGTGAAAAACTTGCCCATTTACATAGTGCAAACGCGAAAACACCTGATCAGGTAAGAGAGTTCTTAAAGAGTTTATAAATAACTCTTCCTATGTGGAATGAAAAAAGGATACTTTAAACGGTATCCTTTTTTCATTGGCTTTGTTAAATAATATGGTTGATTTTTGACTCATTTAAGCTGTATGGTCATTTCACACGAATGAGTCAAAAATCTGGCTTATCAACACAGTACTTTAACAAAGCCTTTTCATTATATGTGAACATTTGACATTATACCCCTTGAGGTATAGTATAATTAATAATTGCGTAAAATTAGTGAAAATATGTATGTGTGCACTATTCGATTGTCCATGTAACAGAAAGGTGGATGAATAATGGAATACGATAAAAGCGTTAAAAATCGTCTAAGACGAATTGAAGGACAGATAAAAGGCGTTCTTGGAATGATGGAGCAAGGAAAGGACTGTAGAGAAATTATTACCCAATTATCTGCTGCACGTAATGCACTTGACCGTACAATGGGTGTAATTGTGAGCACTAATTTGGAGCATTGTGTCCGAGTGAATATTGAAAAAGGTGAAGATACAGAACAATTAGTAAAAGAAGCGGTTGAATTGTTAGTAAAGAGCCGTTAAAAAGAACCGCCATACAAAAGAAAGCCATCTTTCTTTTGTATGGCGGTTCTATCATTTATAAAGAAAAATTAATTTTTAGCTGTAGGGGGTTGTCCTTATCGCTTTATTCCTGTTTGCATAATATAGAAATAAAAGGCAGGTGAATAAAATGTATATGATTGGTTTCTATTCTCCAAAAGCAAAATCAGGAGTCACTGAATTATCTTTGTCCATCTATCAATGGCTAAAGGAAAATACGAATTTAAATGCCGCTTTTATTTCATATGGGTCGTTAGAAAAAGAAGAAATCTCAGAAGAACTCATTCATAAGTTTTCCGAATTAACACTTACGCAACAAAAACAAAAAATCAAAAGTATGAAGAAAGAATACAATATTATCATTTATGATGCATCAAGTCAGCTTTCTGAAGGAGTATTGAACCTTTTACCCATTGTGGACAGGTTGTTTGTGGTCGGTGAAGAACATGCCGATTTTGCCATTAAGCTGCACCAAATTATAGAATTTAACAAAATCTTTGATAAAAGAGTGAAGAATTTTATTACCCATTTGCAGGGCAATAAAACCTATATTCTTAGTGAAGATAAGGAAAATCGTGTGATTGGTTTTAATTATTCGAAAAAAGATTCAAATCGTATTGGACAAATGATTTATACAGATTATGTAACCCATTATGTAAAGGTTAAATTTATTGAAAAGAATGAGAAGATTTTAAGGAAAATTAAACAAATCCCCCAGGATGAGCTTCATACAGGTTTATATGATTTAGGTATTGATTTTGAAAAAGCGATATTATTCCATCGGTTTGTTTTTTTAAGAATGGCTTTAGGACAGCCTTATTACGAAGCAATTGAAACATTGTTTCCGTTTTTAATACACGCCTCTTTTAATGAGCTTTTAGATAAGTTCCATAATGAATTATATGTCATAACAAAACTTAAGAATTAAAGATGTTTATCAAACAATCTAAAGGATTCCTCTCTTCCATTGCGTTTAATGGAACCTATTTTTAAAAAAATTCATAATTTAAATTAATGATTTCTGAGAAAAAAGGGGGATGGGAGTGAGTCTTTTTATTTATTATGGGAAAGTACCGCATATCAGCCGTTTTCGAGCAGTACAACAAGATATTTATTTAGCTTTAGCAAATAGTTCATCACCTCATTATTATGAAACTACCCATCAGTTTTTATTTGATATCCGCTTAAGGGAAAACATCATAAAGGCTGCCAAATTGCTAAATGACAAAAGTCCTGACTTTGCACCTTTTACAACCTCTAAATTTAATCCCGCATTTTGGACAAAAACTCCTTTTGGTTATCGATTAAAGCATAACGTTCTTCCATCGGATGCAATTAGAGATGTTTATAGCAATGGCAGCGAATATGCATTTGAATGTGAAACAGCGATTGTTCTAATTTTTTATAAAGCTGTATTAGAATCCATTTCAATTAGAAGTTTTAATCACCTATTTCAAAACCTGCTCGTTTGGGATTGGAACTATGATCGTGATCTTGGAATCTATACAGAAAGGGGAAATGATTTTATCCCGGGAGATGTTGTTTATTTTTATAACCCAGATTATGACCACCCGATTTGGATGGGTGAAAATGCCGTTTATTTAGGGGGAAATCGATATTTTGGTCATGGAATAGGGATAAAAACAGAGGAAGAAATGATAGAAGCATTGAATACCCTTAGAAAAAAGAACTCAGTCAAATCGGCCTATTTAATTTCTCAATACAGCCGCTTAAATGTTAGATATTTAGCTCAATTTTCCGCTCAGTGATAAAGTGAATTAAGGAAGCATCTATTTTATTCGTCAGAAAAATATTGAATAAGAAATCAAAAATACCATAAAGTAAAGAAAAAGATAGTAGGAGCTTTCTATGAGTACCATATCGATTCAACAACTGGCAGAAAAGCTTAAATTAGAAATTGTGGCAGGGAAACAAGGTCTTAATCGAATCATTGATAATGATGATATTCATCGCCCTGGATTAGAATTAACGGGCTATTTTCGTTTTTTTCCAAATGAAAGAATTCAATTATTAGGCAGACAAGAAATTACTTATTTACATTCATTGACGCAGGAACAACGCGATGAAAGAATTGGAAATGTCATTAAGAAACATCCGCCGTGTATCATTATAACCCATAATCAGGAAGGACTTAACTATTTAATTAAACATTGTAACGAAGAAGGGGTAGCGCTTTTGCGCGCAAAAGAAAAAACGACAAGAGTAATTAGTACCTTAAATAATTATTTAGAAAAGGAATTAGCCAAAAGTATTGGGATTCATGCCGTTTGTATGAATGTTTTTGGAGTTGGGTTATTAATTAGAGGCGAAAGCGGGATTGGGAAAAGTGAAACGGCACTCTCATTGATAGAAAAAGGGCATCGTCTTATTTCAGATGATTTAGTGATAGTTAAAAGAATAGATCCTGAAACATTAATTGGAACACATAATCAGACGAACCGTGACTTTTTATCGTTACGGGGAATTGGTATGATTAATGTACCTAGATTGTACGGGTCTGGCGCCTTTCAGGATGAAACAACCATTAGGCTGGATATCGTATTGTCAGCATGGGATGAAAAGAAATATTATGATGCTATTGTTCTCAAAAATGAAATCATTGAATACTTGGATGTCCCGGTCCCTCATATTGAAATTCCTGTACGTCCAGGCCGAGATATCGCCGCCTTGATTGAAGTGGCAGCAAAAAATTGGCGTTTACAACAGCAAGGTTATACCGCCATAAACGAATTTTCCGAACGTATAGAAAAAATGCAGGATAGTGGTCCATAAAGGGCTGCAGAAAAGTCAATAATAGATGACTTTTCTGCAGCCCTTTACGATGCATTTTTATCTCTTCTTCTTATTTTAGGTACGTCTGTTTCGTCACTCCATTAGATGAGCCTTAATAACGCATGAATTCCAGTAAGGAACAGCCCAATAATAAATCCGCAAACAGCCCCGTTGACTCGAATCCATTGTAAATCCTTGCCAAGGTTATTTTCCACCATATCAATCAGTTCTTTGTTTGAGAGTTTATCTAAATTTTCTTGGACAAGATTTCCAATTTGTGAATGATTCTTTTCAACAAACAAGGTTATTTGATTTTGAATCCATTTATCAATAGAAGAATGATTTTCTTTTAAGTAATCCAACATTTGATTAATAATCGGTATTAGATACGTATCGATAAAAGCTTTATTATCTATAAAGTCCAATGTCTTCTTCTGCATAGTAGTTAGGATTTCTATTATTTTTTGATCAGGCTCCCAGTTTGCTAATGCTTCCTTACGCCAGTTTTCAATCATGTCGACAAGCCTCTGATTGTCACTTATACCTATCATCTCATTTTGAATGTACTGAACCAGTGCTTTTCGATTAGGATCCTCCTCATGCTTCAAACTGTTAATTCCGCTTAAGAGTAAGTTTTTGATGATGCTTCCCAGCTTTTCTTCATTAAGAATACCTTGCAGAGATTTTACAGCAAACTGTAGAAAACCATCTACTTCGATTTTATTTAGTACATTCATGGAAATGTTTCCTAGTTTATATTTTGTTTGTGGATGGCTTAGCCATATCTCCGCTTTTTGCAAAATATAATCCAACGCCTTCTTATCAACCTGTTCATTTAGTAATTCTGAACTTAAGTATTGAAGAAGTTTTTTTACTTCAATGTCAGATAGGGTTGAAATGAGCTGTTTTTTTACAACAGGTACGATTTTTTCGATATCAATCGATTCAATGGTCTGCTTAATAAGTTTGATTAGGGCTTTTTGTATTAAATCTGTTTGTAGTTGCCTAGATAAAAGTGGAATGAGTTTTTCTGTAAAGGGAATTTTTTGTACTTTTTCTTGAATGCTTTCCTTTGAAAGCCAATCCCTTTTGATTGTTTTGACTAAGGCATTTGTAATGCGGTCACGATTATTTGGCAATAGGGCTGTATGCGGAATCGGTATTCCAAGAGGGTGGCGAAAAAGTGCTGTTACGGCAAACCAGTCGGCTAATCCTCCTACAAGCCCCGCTTCAAAACCACCTTGTAATAAATCAACCCAAAATGTTCCTTGAAATGGAATGGTTGCAATGAAGCCGACACCCATAATTATGAGTGAGTATAAAGCAATTTGTTTAGATTCTTTCTTTTTTGTACTCATGTCATTTCCTCTTTATTCATTGATATACATTTACTATACCCAAACTGGAATAAATATCAAATAGTAAATTAAAATACTTCAGTCTTCTATTAAATGGTATATCAAAAAAAGACGCTAAAACAATTTTTGCGTCTTTTTTTGATATTAATTAAAAATTATTTTTATGGTTTATGCTATTTATTCAAAAACTTTTCTTTGGTAGTATACCTATCTTTTATTTTAATATAGTTATTTATTTTTTTGTAAAAAATACATTGTTTTAAAGGAGGAGTAATATTGGTTTTATTATGGATTAATTACAGTAAAAAGGCAAAAAAACATAATGTTTTAGGTCTATATATACATAAATGTCAAATATACAGTATGTATGGTATAAAAAATACATTTTTTAATAGTATTTTATACCTATATTAAAATAATAATCATAAAATTTTTAATTTTTTATTTTTTCTAAAAATTAAATTGCAAATCGACAGATTTTTAACATATAATCAGCTTGTAAATATTTTAGAAAAAAGAAAGGGGATAATGACTGTTTTTTTGAAATCGTTATCAAATTTATTGGGGGGCATTAAAAACATGAAAAAAAGTGTATTTCTACTATTAATCGCTTTCATGATGCTGTTGTCTGCATGTAGCGGTGGTGCAATTAGTACAACCTCATCAAAGGAGGATAAAGGGAAAGGTGAAGCGTCCGACACGATTAAAATCGGTGCATTATTACCTTCAACCGGTGTTTATGCATCATTAGGTGAAAATCTATTAAACGGTATGAATCTTTATTTTGAAGAAAATAATTGGGAAGTGTCTGGAAAGAAAATAGAAATTATTCATGAAGATACTGAGGCAGACCCGCAGGTTTCTCTAAGAAAGCTAAGAAAGCTTATGGATCAGGATAATATTGATATTCTAACAGGACCAGTCAGCACAGCGGTTGCCTATGCTATCCGTGATGAAGTAGACAATAAAAAGCTTCCATTCCTAGTTTCACATGCAGGTGGTAATGATTTAGTTCGTTCAAAGCGTAGCGATTATATCTGGAGATCTTCTTTCAGCTCATGGCAGATTGGTTATTCTATGGGTGAATGGGCTCATAAAAATGTCGGTGATAAAATTTACTTAACAGCTGCTGACTATGCGTTTGGACATGAAGTGGCAGAAGCTTTTAAAGAATCCTATACAAAAGCAGGCGGAACGATTGTTGATGAAGTTTATCCTCCGCTTGGAAATAATGACTATGCATCATACTTAGCGAAAATGAATCGTGATGATATTGATGGTATTTATGCATTCTATGCAGGCAGTGACGCCGTACGTTTTGTTCAACAATATGAAGAATATGGCTTAAAAGGAAAAATTCCTCTAGTTGGATCAGGCTGGCTGAACGCTGAAGATGTGCGTCCACAGCAAAAATTAGCAGCTGAAGGTATCAAATCAACATTGTTCTGGGATTATCACTTAGAAACGGAAGAAAATAAAGCATTTGTTGCTGCGTATGAGAAAAAGTATAATCAAAGACCAAGTATTGAATCACTTGAAGGTTATGATGCAGCAGCTGTTATTGCAAAGGCTATTGAAAGCTTGAATGGCGATGTATCTGACTCTAAGAAGATTGTTGATGCTATTGCTGCAGTTGAGCTTGATAGCCCGAGAGGACCAATCAAGTTTGACCAAGAAACGCATAATATTATTCAAAATATCTACATCATGGAGACAGAGGTTGTAGATGGTGCAACTGAGAATAAGGTCATTGATACAATCAAAGAAGTGGCAGATCCAGGGAAATAATAGGATGGCCGCGATAATACGCGATAATAATTAAAATAGAAAAGAGGCAGTTTTTCAGCCTCTTTCTATTTTAAATATTGAAATTTTCTAAGGAGGTACTAATGGGTACTTTATTACTGCAATTGATGAATTCATTAAGCTATGGATTTCTTCTTTTTATCATAACATGTGGGATTTCCATTGTATTTGGTATCCTTGGTGTGTTAAATCTTGCTCACGGATCTTTGTATCTTCTTGGTTCGTATGTAGCCTATTCTATAATTATGAAAGCAGGGCTGCCATTTTGGGTTGCATTAATCGTAGTGCCTTTGGTGATTGCTATCATTGGATATGTTACTGAAATTGTCATCCTCCGTCCTACTTATAAATTAGGACATCTCTCACAAGTTCTATTAACCTTTGGATTAGCTTATGTTTTTCACGACATATTTACCATTATATGGGGGAAAAACGTATTATCTGTAAACCCTCCTGAAATATTCAGCAGTTCTGTCGATTTCCTAGGATATGCTATTCCATCATACCGGCTGGCATTAATCGTGATTGGTGGAGCAATTGTGTTGTTACTTTGGTATATACAAGAAAAAACAAAATGGGGAGCCGTTGTTCGTGCAGGTCTATCTGATAAAGAAATGGCGGGGGCTCTAGGAATCAATATTCATCTTGTTTTTACAGCGGTATTTGTATTTGGAAGTCTGTTAGCAGGACTTGGCGGTGTACTTGGTGCACCTATACTCGGTACCTATCCAGGTATGGAATTCTCTATTTTAATTCTATCGTTGGTTGTTCTTGTTGTCGGGGGTCTTGGTTCAGTTACGGGAACGTTTTTAGCAAGTCTATTAGTTGGATTTGTTGAAACATTTTCAAGGTATCTTGTACCAGAATTAAGTTTAATTATTACATTTGCTTTGATGGCTATTGTACTGGTTGTTCGCCCTCAAGGATTAGTTGGGAGGAAAGCTTAGATGAGAATAAAACAGCTTTATGGATGGGGATTGTTCTTACTTATGGCATTTGCTCCATTTGTAGTATCACTCTATTACGTTAATATTCTAACGGAAATTTTTATTCTCGCTGTTTTTGCTGTAAGTTTAAATCTATTGGTCGGACAGACAGGACTCGTTTCATTAGGCCATGCCGCCTTTTTTGGTGCGGGGGCATATGCAACTGGAATCGTTGCGGCTAATGTGAATGCAAATGTATTTCTAACGATTTTTGTTGGTATGCTTGTTGCAGCAGTATTGGCTTTATTGATTGGATTTTTATCCATCAAGGCACATGGATTTTACTTTTTGATGCTGACTCTTGCCTGCTCACAGATTTTCTACTCTATTATTTATCAATGGACAGATGTGACAGGAGGATCGAATGGTTTATCCGGCATATCTACACCAGTGCTGTTCGGAGACTTTACCTTATCAAATCCAGTGTTCATCTACTATTTTATTTTAGTAGTTTTCGGAATTCTATTAGTAATCATTAATAGACTTCTTCATTCTCCGTTAGGTTATGTATTTATTGGCATTAGAGAAAATGAACAGAGAATGAAATCAAATGGCTACAATACAGTATTTTATAAAAATCTCAGCTTTCTTCTTGCTGGAACTTTAGGTGGTTTGGCAGGGAGCTTATATGTAATCTTTAATGGTTTTATTTCACCGAATGATATTTATTGGACCATGTCAGGTTCGGTATTAATTATGGTATTAATCGGTGGTGCAGGAACTTTATGGGGTCCTGTCATTGGAGCGGCCTTTATCGTATTGATGGAAACGATTATCAGTTCTTATACAGAAAATTGGATGATGATTATTGGCCTTATTTTCATTTTGTTTACGATTTTTGCACCGAAAGGGATTGTCGGCATTTTAGAAAATATTAAGGCTCTGTTTACGAAAAAAGAAACAAAAGCAATCTTACAGCCTGCAAAACAAACGAATATGGATGGATAGGATTGGTGAGTAGCATGTCAAAAAACACGATTCTTTCTTTAAATGGCATTGCCAAACAATTTGGCGGATTAAAGGTGATTGAAGATATAACATTAGATATTGCCGTAGGTGAAAAAGTTGGTTTAATTGGTCCAAATGGGGCCGGGAAAACAACATTATTTAATATGATAGCAGGTGACCTTGAACCATCGGGCGGTACTATTTCTTACTTTGGCGAAACTATCAATAAAATACCAAACTTTAAACGGACACAGTCAGGGATTGTCCGAACGTTCCAAAAAAATAATTTAATGGCTGGATTGACTGTTAAAGAAAACCTTATCCTTGTTTTGCAAAGGATGAGAAACGAGCATAAACAATGGTGGAAACGGGCAAATAAGAAAAACTATTCCGAGCTATTTGATACAGCAGATCAATTTCTGGCTGAATGGGGATTAAGTGAGCACTCTAAGAGCCTTGTAAAAGATTTATCCTACGGTGTACAAAGACAAATTGAAATTATTCTAGCAGTAGCCGGAGAGCCCAAATTACTTCTTTTAGATGAACCGACAGCAGGGATGTCACAATTAGAAACGGATCAAATTATAGGGTTAATTAATAAATTGCCAAAGGATGTTTCAATTATTATGATTGAGCACGACATTGACGTTTTGTTCGGCAATATGGATCGGGTTGTGGTACTCCATACCGGCAGATTAATCTGTGACGGCAAACCAGAAGAAGTTAGAAATGATCCTGAAGTGAAAGAAATCTATATGGGAAAAGAGGGTATGGTTCATGCTTGAATTAAAGAGTGTTCATAGTTACTACGGCGAGAGTCATGTCCTGCACGGGATTAACCTAGAGGTACAGAAGGGGAAGGTTGTTACTCTTTTAGGTAGAAATGGTATGGGAAAAACAACAACAATCCATTCCATTATCGGCTTTGTCAGGAAAAAACAGGGTGAAATCATATTAGAGGGAGAGAATATTGCTGGGCTTGAAAGCCATCAAATTGCCAGAAAGGGGATTGGTATCGTCCCTCAGGGCAGACGGATTTTTCCTAATTTAACGGTTACAGAAAATTTGAGTGTTTTTGCTAATCATAAAGGCGGGGAATGGACACTCGAAAGAATTTTTGAACTGTTTCCTCGACTGAAAGAAAGGGAAAAGTCACATGCAGGAAATTTAAGCGGCGGTGAACAATCCATGCTTTCAATTGGAAGAGCTTTGATGCGTAACCCGAAAATCCTTCTTTTAGATGAACCGACTGAAGGGTTATCTCCTCTTATGGTAGGCGAAGTAATGGAGATTCTCTTGAAATTGAAGAATTCTGGAATGTCGATGCTTTTTGTAGAACAAAATATCAGCACAGCTCTAAGTATCGCAGATGATGTGTACATTTTAAGTAAGGGGCAGGTTGTCTATCACGGTCAGCCGGAAGAACTGCAGCAGAATATGAATATTGCATACCAATATTTAGCATTAAGCAGTTAATTAGTAAAGACAACGATAAATAATCTAAATCTTCAAAGACCGCTTGGGCTGATAGCTTGGCGGTCTTTTTAGTTAATGGCTCTACCCTGAAATAACTGTGGATAACTTTTATTTCATTCATTTATGTGCCAAACAATTTTGCATGGGTGTCTGTTAAATCATATTGTTGATTTTTGACTCATTTAAGTTGTATGGTCATGAAGTGGTGGGAGAAAATGTATTTTCTCCCACCACTTCATGACCATACAGCAACCTTTCAGCATAGCTGAAAGGCGTGTGAAATGTTCATTTCACACGAATGAGTCAAAAATCTGGTTTATCAACATAGTACTTTAACATAGC
>Ga0182742_1005353_pt1 | contig 10893 bp, 7 predicted proteins | sample eDN5th37CBELigMG_FD_128880 | JGI IMG/M metagenome (GOLD analysis project Ga0182742, IMG submission 128880) | Enriched Miracle-Growth compost microbial communities from Emeryville, California, USA - eDNA 5th pass 37_C BE-Lig MG (version 2)... ... | reverse complement strand
CTCTTTGGCAATCCGGACGAAACGCGCGAGGCGAACCACAAAAAAACCGCGCGAACGAACCCAATCTCCGGCCGCGCAAACTCGGCGCAAGCGATGATTTCCCAATCGTTTAGCTCGCTCTGACCTCCGCTCGCGGAGCGCCGAACGAACCCAATTCCGGCCCGATCGCCGACGCCCCTGGAACGCGCTTTGCTCTCTCGCCGCGGATGTCTTAATGGAAAGACTTTGCGTAACTTGAGCAAATGAGGCAAACTAGGCTAGCCGCGGCGCGCGAAATGTTGATGGGGCGTTTGGAGGTTGGGATGCCGATAAGGGATGAACGCGAGTTCGGCGTCTGGATTCTGGTCGGGTTTCGACGTTGACGCCCGAGTCGGTGGGCCGAAGAGGAGCAATCATGAGCGTCTCGGAAACCGTTCGCCCGGGGTCTGACGGCGGAAGCCTTCAGCGGCGGATCATGCTGTTGCGGCGGCCCGACAATCACACGAACCTCCTCTACTTGGTCCGGGAGTACGCGTGTCTGGTTCTGGTGATCGCCGGCGCGGTGGTTTTCGCGGAGTCGCGAGCGGGCTGGGGGCTCTCCTGGTTCTGGAATTTGCCGGTCTTCGCGGTGGCGATCGCGCTTGTGGGGGGCTTGCAACATCGGTTGGCGGGGCTGGGGCACGAGGCGTCGCACTACACGTTCTTGAAGAACCGATACGCCAACGACCTGATCCCCGACCTCTTCTGCATGTTCCCGATCTTCACCTCGGTGCATTTCTACCGCCTTTTCCACATGGCGCACCATCAGCACACCAATGATCCCGAGAAGGATCCCGACCTGCTGAACCTGGGCCGGGGGAAGCGGGCGTTCGAGTTTCCGATGTCGCGGGGCCGGTTCATCGCGGTCGTCTATTTCTGCATGTTCGTCGCGCCGATCCGGTTCATCGAGTACCAGTTCGCGTATCTGACGGTCAACGCGCTGGGCAAGGGCCGAAGCATCTACAACGGCACGGCCAAGGGCCGGGGCCCGGCGATCCACCTGCCCTGGTTGGCGACGGGACTGGGGCTCTTGTACATAGTCGGGATCAGCCTTTTGTTCGCCTGGTTGCAGTCGGCCGGCCTGGCGGGCTCGATCATCCCGGCGGGTCTGCTGGCGGGCGCCGCGGCGACGGTCGTTCTGTGGCTGCTGCCCGATCGGGCGGTGTTTCAGTCGCCCTTCCGCCAGGTTTATTCGACGAGGTTCGCGGCCGGGCTTCGGCTCTGGTTCTTCACGGTCGTTCTGACGAGCCTGGCGGTTTTGCGACATCAGACCGACGGCAAGTCGGCGGTCTACGTGTTTCTGCTTTGGATCGTCCCGCTGATCTCGACGTTCCCGTTCTACATGCTGTTGCGCGACGTGTACCAGCACTCCAACGCAGACTCGGGCCGGCTGACCAACTCGCGGGTCTTCTTCGCCGACCCCTTCACCCGATGGGCCGTCTTCGTCTACGGCCAGGACATGCACATCCCCCACCATCTTTATCCGACCGTCCCCCACTACCGCCTGGCCGAGCTTCACGAACTCCTCAAAACCAACCAGCGGGACTACGACCGCCTGGTCGTCGAATGCCACGGCACCTTCAAGGGCGCCCCCGACCACCCCTCCATCCTCGACGAGATGACCAAGCCCCGCCCTCCCCTCGGCGCCGGCCAGCCAGTGGCGACGTGAGGGGAGGTTGAAACTCATTTCGACGAGGTCGTCCCATGAGAGCCCTCCCCTGATGCAGTCTCGTGCCGCGAGCCGCGCCAGGCCTTATCGAGCGCGCGGGATGCTCGTTGATTAATGCGAATCGATGAACCCTTTGCAGTGGCTGGGGTGCCGGTCGCAGCCGTATACGTAGCAAACGCCCGCGTCCGCCAGTTGTAAGCCGAGGACCACCTCGCCGACCTGAAACAAAAATCGCATCGGGTCGCCGCACACGTCGCATGTCGGATCGTGAGGGTTCTGAATAAGCAGCGGCTCGCCGCCTACATAAGCGATCTCTGGCGCGTCAAGATCGGAGCCGTGAAAACCAGGGCAAATAATCTGTGAGAGCAGCCCGGCGGGATCGTCGGTGAACTCGCCAAGCAGTTCCGGGATGGCCGGCATCAACGCGCATATTCGGGCGGGGGGCGACGGGAACGGAGGCTCTTCGTCCTCAATCTCCACAGGAAATCGGAGCAAAGTCAGCGGGATGCATGGTCGAGGGGAGGCGGGAGCCGCGTCGGCTACAAATCGGTTGATATGGGGAGCCCCGTAACTCCTCACCACCAGCTCCGAGTCGCGGACCAAGTACGCCGTCAACAGACGTCCTCGCCATGCCTCGCCCAATTCCGGCTCGTTCAGGCGGACCTGTAGAAGGAATATTGCCGAATCGTCGATCGACTGAGCATCGCCCGCTTCGGCGTAAGGCGAGCCGCCGACATGGGATTGTAGGAGGGCGTCCCGCGCATCGCGCTGAAGCTCTTCGTCCGGCCGCAATAAGGCCATGGACGGACGTCCCGAGGCGGCCTCCTGGATCAAATCGAGCACTCGATCCCTGACCCAAACCGGTAAGGTCTGATAGGCTCGCCGAACTCGCCAGACCCGCAGGTTGTGCCGGATGACGCCGACAATTAGGATGCCGACAACAACGGAGCCTAGGGCGGCAAGGATCCAAGCTGAGTAAGTTCCGCCCAGTCCCATAAAACACCAGCGCGTAGCAAATGCCCGTCATGAGCCAGTCAAACGACATCCAGAACCAAAAGCGAATCTCGGCGGGCGGTGCCCGCCCTACGAGGCGTGCGGGCACCGATGCGAGGAACAACCTCAATCCCCCGCCTTCCGCTCCTCCAGCGCCGAGGTTTCCGGCGGTCGGCGGAGGTGGTTGACGACGTCCTCCAGCGAGCCGAGGCTCATGGGGAAGTGGGGGGGGCGGACGGCGCGGCGGGCGAGGTCGGCGCGGGCCTTGCGGCGGGCGAGAAGGCTGGGAAGCTCGCGGGCGGCGTCCATCTTGCCCAGGAAGAAGGGGACGAACCGAAGGCGGAGCATTCTCCAAACGCCTTGGGCCACGAGTAGGCCGATGTGGGGCAACAGCGCGAGGGCCAGCTTGCGGGCCGGCAGGTTCATCCAGAAGACGAGCTCGGCGTTGCGGGCGATCCGGCGCTGAAGTTCGGGGCGGCGGTGGTCGTTGGTCGCCGAGATGTCGTGCAGGATCCGACAATGCGGAGTGAACATCACCCGATATCCAGCCCATCGGAGGCGGAAACCGAGATCGACGTCCTCATAATACGAAACCAACGACGGGTCGAAGCCCCCGCCGACGCGCTTCAGGGCCTCGGCCCGGTAGAACGAGCTGGAGCCGCTGGCGGCGAAAACCTCCTCGACGGGTCGGGAGCCCCAGCGCTCGATGGGCTGACCGTGTCCCCGCTTGGTGGGCCAGCCGGCCAAGCTGTACGAGTCGCCGGCCGAATCGACCCGCTCGGGGGTCGAGCGAACCAGAACCAAGGGCGTCACCGCGCCGACGGTCGGGTCGGAGAAGGGTTCGAGCCCCGCCTCGATCCAGCCGGGGGTCACCTCGGTGTCGTCGTTGAGCACCTGAATGAACCGTCCCCGAGCCGCCGCGATGCCGACGTTGGCCGCCACGCAAAAGCCCCGGTTCGGCTCAAGCCGAATCACCCGAACCCAGGGATGCGTCCGATCGATCCACTCCCGCGTTCCGTCGGTCGAGCCGTTGTCGACGACGATCGTCTCGCACTCGATGGCCGGGTCGCGCGGAAGGTTGCGGAGGATGCTGGAAAGGCAGGTCTCCAGGAGCGCGCGGCCGTTGTAGGTGGGGATCACCACCGAGCAAACCGGGCGCCGGTCGCGACTTCGGGAAAGTCGATGCGGGATCGGATTCACGATTCCGGCTTCCTCGGCGTTCGAGAGAGGTTCCACGAGGTCTTTCCCCAGGCGACGTGCTGAACGGTCATGAGCAGAATTCGGAAATCGAGCCAGAAGGACCAGCGATCGATGTAGTCCAGGTCATACTGAATCCGCTTGCGGAGCGAGGTGCGCCCGCGCCAGCCGTGGACCTGGGCCCAGCCGGTCATGCCGACGGGGACCGCGTGGCGGAGGTCGTAGTCGGGCATGGCGGACGCGAACTGTTCGACGAACATCGGACGCTCGGGACGGGGGCCGACCAGGCTCATCTCCCCTTTGAGGACGTTGAAGAGTTGAGGCAGTTCATCAATGTTGGTTCGCCGCAACCAGTCGCCGATTCGAGTGCAGCGGGCGTCGTGGTTGGAGGCCCAGATCGGCCCGGTCTCCTTCTCGGCGTCGCTTCTCATGCTCCGGAACTTGATGATCCGAAACCGACGCCCCCCCCGCCCGACCCGCTCCTGCTTGTAGAAGATCGGCCGGCCCGAGCTGAGCAGGACCGCCACGGCGACGACCAGAAACAAGGGCGAGAGCGCCGCGAGCGCCGCGGCGGAGACGACGATGTCGGCCAGTCGCTTGGCGAGCCGCGCGCCGTCGGCCCGGGACCATTCGCGGAGCCCCGACCACGCCCCTCGCCAGTCGCCGAGGCTCGGGCGATCCACCGAGCCCGACTCGACCGGATCCAGATCGGCCAAGTCCAGGTCCTCGCCGCCGGAGATCCAGCGCACGACGACTCGGGGGTCGGCGAGCCGAGTCGGAAACCGCGAGCGGACTCCGGGCTTGCCGGGGAGGGCGACCAAAACATGGGTGGCGCCCGCCTGATCGACCAGCTCGTCGATTCGGCTGATGTTCCCCAAAATCGGCAGGGGACTGGTTCGAGGATTGACGGCCAGGTGCCGGCTTCGCAACCGAGGGCCGGACGCGCGCTCGTGTCCGGCGTCGATGAAGCCGACAATCGGCGCGGTCTCGGCGTCGACGTGGCGCAGAAGCCTTCGCGCGTCGCGACGGGCTCCGACCAGAATGATCCGCTTGCGGGATCGTCCCTCGACCCGGCCGACGCTCTTTCTCCCGACGATCTCCAGGGACTCATTCATAAGACGCCACCGATCCATCGGTCGAACTCCCGAGGCTCCCGCCGAGGCCGCTCGGTCGCCCGATTGGCCTTTGCGAATCCCCGCCGTTCCCCGTACCATCCTTGGCATGCGCCGCCCCGAGCGGAATTGATTTAAGCTTTTCCATCGGCCCATCCGAACGGAATCATCCAGTGAATCCGATCAAGTCGTCGGAATGGGCAGACCCAAGACCCCCCGCCGAGGCCGACCGCGTGGACGCATCCCGCACCCCATCGCAGCATCATCCCCCGCCCCGGTTGACGGTCGTCATCGTCAATTACAACGGCTGGTCCGACGTTCTCTCCCTGCTCGAAAGCCTGGAGGCGGAGCCCGAAATCCATTCGGGCGTCTGCCGGATCGTCGTGGTCGACAACGGGTCGAGCGAGCCGAAGCCGAACGCCCGGTCCCTTCGGGGACCGGGGGTCGATCTCGTGCTCCGGCCCGATAATGGCGGATTCGCCGTTGGTGTCAACGCGGGTTGGCGCAAGTCGCGCGGGCGCTGGCTACTCTTGCTCAATCCCGACGTGGACGTCGAGCCCGGAACGCTGGAGCGCGTCGTTGGCCGAATCGACGAGTTGGAGACCCGCCCGGAGGGTCCCCCCGGCATCGTCGGCTTCGGCCTGCGAAACCCCGACGGCACTCCCCAAGGCTCGGTCGGCGCCTTTCCCACCTTCGCCCGGTTCATCCGCGAGCAGTTCCGCCCCCGAAGCCGTCGCAAGTACGTCCCCCCCCAAACCGCTCGGCGGGGGCCCGTCGACTGGACAACGGGCGCCTGCATGCTCCTAAACGCCCGGATGATGGCCGAATTGGGGGGGATGGACGAGGATTTCTTCCTCTATCATGAGGAGGTGGCGTTGTGCCGGGTCGCCCGCGACCGAAGATGGACGGTCGAGTACGATCCAACCATCCAGGTTGTCCACCGACATCCCTTGCAGGATCGGCCGATTTCGCCCAAGATGCGCGTCGTCATCCGGCACGCCAAGCTCCTGTACTTCCTCAAGCACGCGCCTCGGCGGCAATTTCTGGCCCTGTCGCGGGTGGTCGAGCTTGAGGCGGTCGCCAAGGGCGCCTGGGCGGCCGTTCGACGCACAACAGCCGAACGGAGGTCGTGGAGAGCGATCGGCCGAATGGCCAGAGCCATGCGACGAGGCCGAGGCCCCCGAGGCGTCGAGGCCCTCGCCCTGGCCGAAGAGGTGGAGCGCGGAGAGGAGGACGGGGAGATTCGAGAGAAGCGCGGAGCGAAAGCGGACCCTCATCCCCTCTCCCTCTGGGAGAGGGGATGATTGGCGACCGCCTTCCGAATTTCGATGGAATGATGGGACGAACCACCCCCCGAAAGGATGGAACCGCTTGACCACCGCGAAGCACGCCGCGCGGATCGGAGCGCTGATGGTCCTGGCCGCGGGCCTGCTCGGCTGGCTGGCCTCGCGAACCGAGGTCATGTACGCCGATGGCCTGCGATACGTCGCCGGCGCCCGGGCGGTCGAGCAAGGCGACTGGAACGCGTCGGTCGTTCGGGCCGTCGATCACCCGGCCTATCCGGTGGCGATCGCCGGGGCCCATCGGCTGCTTGGCGGAGGCGAGTCGCCGCAAGACTGGCAAACCGCGGCGCAGGTTGCTTCGGTCGTCGCGGGGGTTTTGCTCATCATTCCGCTTTACCTCGTCGTCCTCGAGCTTCACGGGCCAACGGCCGCCTGGCTGGCCTGCGTCCTGACCTTCCTGATCCCGAACACCGGGCATGTTCTGGCCGACGTTCTCTCCGAAGGGCTCTTTCTCCTGTTTTGGACGTGGGGATGCTGGTTCGCCCTGCGATTCTTGAAGCGAGGCGGAACCCTTTGGCTCGCGCCGATGGTCGTCGCCGCGGGCCTGGCGTATCTGACCCGCCCCGAAGGGCTCCTGCTTCCCGCGGCGCTGGCGGCGACGCTCGGCCTGATGCTCCTTCGACCCTCGATCCGGCTGAGTTGGCCCGCGTGGCTCCGAGCGGCGGCCCTGATCGTGGTCGGGCCGCTCTTGATCATGGGGCCGTACATCGCCCTAAAAGGAGGAATCGGAACCAAGCCGGCCGTGGCCCGACTGCTCGGGACCGCGCCCAAATCCACGGCGATGGCCATCGAGCGGGAGCGTCCCCTCGACCCCGATCAAACGGCGATCAAATCGCTGGCCGTCGCCTGCCGAGCCGTCGTTCGGGCCCTGCAAGGCGCCGTGACGACCCCCCTGCTCGTTCTCGCGATCGCCGGCCTGTTTTTCCGACCGTCCGAACCCGACCCAAGCCGGTCGCGGGGAAGGCTGTTCGTCGGGGTCGTCTGCGCGGCCTGGATTCTGGCGCTGGCCCGCCTGTACGAAACCGGGGGATACTGCACCCCCCGACACGCCCTGATCGCCGCGCTCCCCTTGATCGCCGCCGGCGCGCGCGGGCTGGTCGGTCTGGTTGAGGCTCTCGCGCGTCGGTTCGCCGCCGACGCCGCCCCCCGCCGGCGGCTCATTCAAGCGACGGCCCACGGCGCGTGTCTGCTGACCATCGCCGGCCTGTGGGGCAAACAGACCCTGGCCCCGATCAACGCGGGACAAAACGGCTACCGCCAGGCCGGCGAGTGGCTGGCCGAGCAAACCTCGCCCGACGCGACGGTCTTCGATCTCAAGGGCTGGGCGCTCTACTACGGCGACCTTCCCGGCTATTCGTTCGCCGACTACGGCCAGGCCCTCGGCGACCCGAAGCTCGGCTGGCTCGTCGCCCACGACGCCTTCCTGATCGGCGAGTGGAATTACTGCCAAACCGTCCGCGACCTCACGGCCGGACGCGAGCCCGTTAAGTCGTTTCCCGAGGCCCGCCGCAAGGGAGTCTCGCGCGTCCACGTTTTCAAGCTTTCACCCGACCTGGCCCGGTCGGAACCGCCGCCCGACTCGACGACCCAATGACGACGGCCCGCGGGGCGGGCCCCGCCCGCCGAGAGACGCCCGCTGTGATTCGATTCGCCAAAGCACCCAAAGGAGGCCGGACATGGATGTCGCCACGACCCACGCGAGACCATTGACCAAGCCCGGTTCCGGTCCCGGTCCCGGCCCCAATTCCGACGTTAAGCCCGCGCCCGTCGACGACGGCGGGGGCGTCTCGATGGTGGATCACGTGGCGCGGGTCTTGATCTGGATGGCGATCGCGGCCGGGGTTTTGCTCTGGACGCTCCGCCACTCCGAGGCCCAACTTCGCGACGGCCTGCGGTCGATTGAGCTGGCCCAGCGGATCGACGCGGGGGCCTGGCGAGAGGGGCTTTTGGGAGGGATCGACCACCCGTTGCACCCGCTCGGGATCGTCGCCCTCCACCACCTGCTCGGCGGCGAAGGGCCCGAGTGGTGGCAGCGCGCGGCGGTGGCCCTGGGCTTCGCCTCGATGGTCTTGCTGACGATCCCCCTCTACCTCTTGGGTCGCGAGCTTTTGGGCGACCGCGCCGCGTGGTTGGCCTGCGCGCTCTTGCCGGCCAACCCGGTGATCGGCTCGATCGTCGTCAACGCGATCAGCGAATCCACATTCCTATTGGCGTGGACCTGGGGGCTTTGGGCGGCCGTCAAGTACCTGCGGGATGGGAGATTCGCCTGGCTCCCGACGGCGTTGGGCTTCGGGGCGCTGGCCTATCTGAGCCGACCCGAGGGTCTGCTCTTGCCGGCCTCGATCCTGGCGACGTTGGCGCTTCTGCCGCTGCATCGGGCGACCCGGATCAACTGGCCGAGATGGTGGGCGGCGGTCGCCTTCGTGGCCGTCGGCTCGGTCGTGGCGGTCGGCCCGTACATGGCCGCGAAGGGAAGGTTCGTCACCCGCCCCGGCGTGGCCCGGGCTTTGGGGCTCCAAGCCCAATCGCCGGCCAACGCCCTGGAGCGCGAAGCGCCGTTGGACGCCGATCAGACGACGGCCCAGACCTATCGGCTCGCGATCGTTCGGACGCTGGAGGCGCTCGGCGCCAACATCCCCCTCGCCCTGCTGGCGGCGGCGGCGCTGGGGATCTTCTTCGCGCGGGATGGAACGATCCCGGCGCGGACGTGGCTGTTTCTAGGAGTCGTGTTCTCGGCCTCGCTCTTGGCGTTGGTTCGGCTTTACGCCACGGCCGGATACTGCTCGCCCCGCAACGCTTTGGTGCCGGGGATTCTGTTGATCCTGGCCGCGGCCAAGGGGCTCGACTGGCTGATGAAGACCATCTCGTTCGACGGCCGATTCGTCGGTCTGCCCGGCGAACGACTCCGGCCCGGCGCGGCCGTCTGGGCCCTGGCGGTCGTCCCCTTGATCCTCGTCCCCCGGCTCGGCGAACCCGTCGTCAGCACCCCCGGGCCGTTCAACGTCTATTGGGACGCCGGGAACTGGCTCTCGCAAGCCGAACCTCGGGAGGGCAAAGCGCTCGACCTGACCGACTGGTCGCTCTACTTCAGCCGTCGCGAGGGCCTGCGGTTCGCCGACCTACCCACGGCCGCGACCGACCCGAGCATCCGGTGGGTGGTGGCCCTCGGCGAGCAGGTCGACACCCCCTCGACCTACTCCGACGCCCTCCACAACCTCATCGGCGACCGCCCCCCGATCGCCGCCCTGCCGGCCGAACCCCGGCCCGGCCAAACGCAAATCCGAATCTACGAGCGCGTCGCCCCCGCGCCGAGCGTCCAAACGGCCGAACAACCCGACGACGCGCCGGCGCGGCGTTAGCCATGGCGTACCCCCGCGCGAACCAAAACCGATCCACCAACGTCTATTGGATGGAGGCCCACGAAGAACTTTGGAGGGTGATTCGATTCCTCGTTGACGGAGCGGGGTTCGCCTCCTAGAATCCCATTGCCATGTTTTTTTGTCCACCACGCGTCGTTCGTCACATTTTAGGGACTGGGAAGAGAGGTTAAATCACATCTTGATCGATACAAGCCGCGGCGAGCGTTTGGAGCGTCCCGAGCGCGCGATCCTGGTTGGAGTCATCCTGCCGGGGGGCGAGTTCAACACCGACGATCCCCTGGACGAGATTCGCGGGCTGGCCCAGACCGCCGGCCTGGACGTGGTGGGGACCATGCTGCAAAAGCGGTATCAGGTCGATATCGCGACCTACATCGGATCGGGGAAGGTTGAGGAGTTGAAGGAGCTGGTCTCGGCCCAAGAGGCCGACCTGGTCGTCTTCGACAACGACTTGGGCCCCGGTCAGACGCGGAACCTGGAGAAGGCCCTCGAGGTCAAGGTCATCGACCGAACCGAGGTCATCCTCGACATCTTCGCCACCCGCGCCCAAACCCACGAGGCCCATCTTCAGGTCGAACTGGCGCAGCTCGAATACGCCATGCCTCGACTGAAGCGGATGTGGACCCACCTGTCGCGCTACAAGGGTGGAATCGGCGTTCGCGGCCCCGGTGAAAAGCAGCTTGAAGAAGACCGTCGGCTGGTGACGCGCCGGATTCGCGACCTGAAGGCGAAGCTCACCAAGATCCAGGCGCGGAAGGAGCGCGAGGTGGCCGGTCGGAGCGAGTTTCCGACCGTCTCGCTGGTCGGCTACACCAACGCCGGCAAGAGCACCTTGATGAACGCCCTGACCGAGGCCGGCGTGCTGGTCGAGGACAAGCTGTTCGCGACCCTCGACACCCGGACCCGTCAGTGGCGGTTCCGCGGCGGCGGCGTGGCGCTCTTGTCCGACACGGTCGGCTTCATCCGCAACCTTCCTCACTCGTTGGTCGCCTCGTTCAAGGCGACGCTCGAGGAGGCCAGGCAGGCCGACCTGCTGCTGCACGTTGTCGACGCCTCAAGCCCCGAAGCCGAAACCCAGGTGGCGGCCGTCTCGGAAGTGCTTGACGAACTGGGACTTAAAGACCACCCGACGCTCTTGGTTCTGAACAAGACCGACAAGGTTCCCGACCGCTCGTTCCTCGACG
>Ga0182742_1005352_pt1 | contig 10893 bp, 8 predicted proteins | sample eDN5th37CBELigMG_FD_128880 | JGI IMG/M metagenome (GOLD analysis project Ga0182742, IMG submission 128880) | Enriched Miracle-Growth compost microbial communities from Emeryville, California, USA - eDNA 5th pass 37_C BE-Lig MG (version 2)... ... | reverse complement strand
TCGGCTGCCGGGCAGGCGATCCGGTAGTCGCACATCGAGCACGCCGCCCACGACGGCGTCGGCTCGAAGCCCTGCGACTGGATCCCGTCCGCGACCGTGAAGACCGTCTCGGTGATCCAGTCACGGTCCTCCTCGGAGCGCTCGACCGGCACCTTGGTGTCGTCGAGCACGTAGTAGTAGGCCTGCGAAGCCGCCTCGAGCTCCCACGACTCGCGCGCGCCGACCGCGTACAGCGACAGCTGGACGTCCTCGCGCAGCTGGGCCGCGGTCTTCGGCCGGCCCGTCTTGTAGTCGATCAGCTCGTAGCCGCCGTCGGGCAGCCGGTCGACGCGGTCCACGCGCCCGCGCAGCAGGTGCGGCCCGAGCCGGAACTGGAACGCGCGCTCGAACCAGACCGGCTCGCCCGCCTCCTCGCGGAAGCGGTCGTGGTAGCGCACGAGCGCCTGCGTGGCCTTGGCCCGGAACTGGCGCTCCTCCTCGCTGTCGCCGAAGCCGCCGCGCCGCCAGCCCGCCTCCAGCAGGCCCAGCAGCTCGGGCAGGCCGGCGTTCTCGGCGCCGTGGTAGCGCTCGAGCACCTGGTGGACGAGGATCCCGAAGCGCTGGTTCATCGTCGGCTCGCTCGGGATCCGGAACACGCGCGCGAACTTGTACTTCAGCGGGCACGTCCGGTAGGTCTCGATGTCGGTGGCGCTCAGCAGCAGCCCGTCGCCGCGCTTGGGCAGGAACGTCTCCAGCGACGGCTCGTTGCGGGCCGCGACCGCGCGCTGGCGCAGGCGCTCGTCGCGCTCGGCGTCGAGCAGGTAGTCGTCGAGCGCGCTCGTCTCGAAGATCTCGCGCTGCTCCCACGTCGCCGCCTGCAGCAGCCGCGCGTTGATGTCCGGCAGCGCCTCCTCGACCGACAGCTCGCCCGTGCGCGTGCGCTCCAGCAGCGCCGACAGCTTGATCAGCTCGAGGTAGCGCACGACCGCGTGCGAGACGTCCAGGTCGGTGTCGAAGCGCAGCTCGCCGAGCCGGCCGCCGACCTGGGCGACCGTGGTCAGCAGCTCGTCGCGCAGCAGCCGGAACGTCGACTGCAGCGTCTCCGCCGGGCCGAAGAGCTCCTCCTCGCGCGGCTCCCACTCGCCGCCGACCGCCGCGCGCGCCTCCTCGGCGAACGGCGACGGCTGCTGCGCGGCGCCGCGGTCCGTGCGCTCGGGGTAGGCGAGCACGAGCCGCTTGCGCGCGCGTGACATCGCGACGTGCAGCAGCCGCCGCATCTCCGCGTTGTGGGCGGCGCGCGAGAGCGGCGGGACGGTCTCCTTGATCAGCGCGTCCGGGATCGGCTCGAGCGTCTGCCGGCGCGGGCCGGGCATGCGCGCGCTCATCAGGCCGAGCACGTACACGTGGTCGAACTCGTGGCCCTTGGCGTCGTGCATCGTCATCACGCGCACGCCGCGCGCGGCCTCGCCGTCTGACGCCTCCTCCTCGCGCAGGCCGGCGTCGGCCACGGCGGCGATCGAGCGCGCGAACTCGCGCGCGGTGGCCTGCGGAGCGCGGCGCACGTAGGCCGCGGCCAGCTCCGCGAAGCGCGCGAGGTTGCGCAGCCGCTCGACGACCTCGGTGGTGGCCGCGAACAGCAGCTGGCGCCGCAGCCCGAGCCGCTCGATCAGCCGGTGCACGTACAGGTCCGGCCGCGAGGAGTCCAGCGCGGACGCCGCCGACCGGTAGAGCTTGAGGAAGGTGACGATCCGCTCGCGCGCCTCGGGCGGGATCTGCGGCGACTCCAGCGCGGCCGACAGCGCCGCGACCATGTCGAGCTTGCGCCGGCGCGCGATCTGGGTCACGCGCGCGAGGTCGATCGCGCGCAGCTCGACCGGCGGCCGCGCCAGCGCGCGCACGACCGCGCCCGCGTCGCCCGGGTCGACCAGCAGCCGCAACCACGCCAGCAGGTCGCGGACCTCGGCGCGCTGGAAGAACGCCGCCGCGCCGCTGAGGTGGTACGGGACCGCGCGCTCCTCGAAGGCGACCGCGACCGCCTGGCCCTCCGCGCGCACGGAGCGCACGAGCACGCACACGTCCTCGGGCGCGACGTCCTCGCGCGAGATCAGCCGCTCGACCTCGGCCGCGACGGCCTGCGCCTGCGCGCGCTCGGACGTGCAGCGCCAGAACGCCACCTCGCCGCCCGGCGGCGCCGTGAGCGCCTTCTCCAGCCGGTCCTCGATCGGCGCCACGACGGCCTGCGCGGCAACCAGCAGCCGGTCGCCGGCGCGCAGCGACTCCTCCAGGCGCACGATCGTCGCCAGCGGCCACTCCGCGCGGAAGTCGCGGATGTTCTTGGTCGCCGCGCCGCGGAAGCGGTGGATGGCCTGGTCGTCGTCGGCGAACGCGGTGATCCGGCCGTGCTCGGCCACCAGCAGCCGCAGCAGCAGGCCCTGGGCGAAGCTGGCGTCCTGGAGCTCGTCGACGAGCACGTGCGCGTAGCGCTCGGACAGCCGCGCGCGCACGTGCGCCTTCTCGCGCAGCAGCCGGAAGGCCTGCAGGACGAGGTCGCCCGTGTCGAGCGCGCCCGCCTCGACCAGCAGCTCGTCGTGGGCGGCGAACAGCGCCGCGAACTCGCGCTCGCGCGCCCCGCGTGCATCGTCGGGCAGCGACTCGGCCCAGGCGCGGTAGTCCGCGTGCGAGATCAGCTCGTCCTTGAGCCGGTCGATCCGGCGCACGATCGCGCCGAGCGTCGCGCTCGGGTTGCCGCGCAGGTCGTGGTGGCGCAGCGGCAGGTCGTCGATGCGCTCGAGCAGCATCGCCAGCCGGTCCGCGGCCGACACGGGCGTCGCGAACGGGTCGATCCCCGCCTCGAGCGCCTCGTCGCGCAGCAGCCGCGCGCACAGGCCCGCGAACGTCGTCACCGACAGCTCCTCGTAGGGCTGGGTGAGCCGGTCCTCGATGCGCTCGCGCAGCCGGTCGGCGGCGCCGTCGCCGAACGTCAGCGCCAGCAGCGCGTCGGGCGCGTGTCGATCCGCCAGATGCGCGAAGCGCTCGATCAAGGCGGTCGTCTTTCCGCTGCCGGGGCCGCCCAGGACGAGCAGCGGGCCCCCGGCGTGCTCGACGGCCTCACGCTGGGCGGAGGTCAACACGGCAGGCACCGCCGTAGGATAGGCGCGCATGGCTGCCGACTCACCCGACTGGTTGGGGGCGTGCCGGCGGTCCGTTGCGGCGATCCGGACGATGCTGGCCGACCACCCGACGACCGCCGAGCGCGTGAAGGAGACCGGCACGCGCGGAGAGGGCGGCGACCGCACGCTCGAGATCGACGCGGCAGCCGAGGACGTGGTCTTCGCCGAGCTGGAGCGCCTGCACGACGACGGCGCCCGCTTCACCGCGATCAGCGAGGAGCGCGGGATCGTCGACTTCGGCGACCCGGACCGCCTGGTCGTGATCGACCCGATCGACGGCTCGCTGAACGCCAAGCGCGGGCTGCCGCACTACGCGCTCTCGATCGCGGTCGCCGAGGGACCGACGATGGCCGACGTCCAGTTCGGCTTCGTGCAGGACTTCGGGCCGGAGGAGGAGTGGATCGCGCACCGCGGCAAGGGCGCCGAGCTCGACGGCCGGCCGCTGGACACCTCGCTGGCCGAGCGCCGCACGCGCGAGGGCAAGCTCGAGGTGCTCGGGGTCGAGTCCGCCGACCCGCGCTGGGTGATCCAGTCCGTCGACGCGCTCGAGCAGACCGCGCACCGGCTGCGCGCGATCGGCGCGATCGCGGTCTCGCTGTGCCAGGTCGCGGGCGCGCGCTTCGACGCGATGGCCTCCTTGAAGCGCTGCCGCGCCGTCGACGCCGCCGCCGCCCAGCTGATCGTGCGCGAGGCGGGCGGCGCGGTGTCGTTCATCGCCTACGACGATCCGCTCGCGGCGCCGCTGGACCTCGAGCCGCGCTCGCCCGTGATCGCCGCGCGCACGCCCGACGGGCTGGCGTCGGTGGCGCAGGTCCCCGTCTGGCCTTAGCGGCCAGGGGTACGCTGGACCATGTGATCGATTGGAAGCTCGCCGGGACCGTGGCTCGCGGTGTCGCCAACCTGCAGCCCGCCGGCGATCCCGAGCCGTATCAGCAGCTCGGGCCCTACGCCGAGGAGGCCGTCCGCCTCGTCTCCGAGTACACGGGGCTGTCCGCGGACGGCGTCCCGGCGGCCGAGCCGGTCGACCGGCCCGGGTGGATCGACGCCAACCTGGCGTCGCTCGCGCTCGTGCTCGAGCCCGCCGTGGACAAGCTGGGCGCGAACGCGGGGCCGTTGCGCGTGCTGGCCGGCGGCGTGCTGGCGGTCGAGGCCGGCGCCGTGTCGGGCTTCCTCGCCGGGCGCGTGCTCGGCCAGTACGAGTTCCCTGTGCTCGAGCCGGACCGGCCCGCGCGGCTGCTGTTCGTGGCGCCCAACCTGGCGCAGGCGGCGAAGACGCTCGACACGCCGGCGGACCAGCTGCTGCGCTGGGTCGCGCTGCACGAGCTCACGCACGCGCTGCAGTTCGGGGGCGTGCCGTGGCTGCGGCCGCACCTGGAAGGGCTGCTGCGCGGGATCCTCTCCTCGCTCGAGCTCGACCCGCGCGCGATGCTGCGCGTGCCCGACGTGACCGACCTGCGCAAGCTGCTGGACCGCGTGCGCGAGGAAGGGCTCGCCGTGGTGGCGATCGGCGCGGGCCGGCGCGAGGCGCTCGACCGCGTGCAGGCCTTCATGGCCGTGCTCGAGGGCTACGCCGAGCACGTGATGGACGCGGTCGGCGCGACCGTCCTCGACGACCTGCCCGGCCTGCGCGCGGCGCTCGGCCGCCGCCGCCACGACCGCTCGGGGCTGCTGAAGCTGCTGGACAAGCTGCTGGGCATGGACCTCAAACTGCGCCAGTACGAGCAGGGCAAGGCGTTCTGCGACGGCGTCGTCGAGCGCGCCGGCATCGAGGGGCTCAACCGCGTCTGGGCGAGCCCGGAGAACCTCCCGTCGGTGGCCGAGCTCGACGACCCCGCCGGCTGGCTCGCGCGCACCGAGCCGCCGCAGCTGCGCAAGTCCGCGTAGCGTCGAACCTGCGTTCCGTTAAGCACAAAGTCCGGCCCGTTTTACCGCTTGTTTACGGGCAGCTCTCCGCTGCCTGCTACAAAGTAGGTCGTCAGCTGTAACCCGTCCGGGGGAACGGTTTACGTACATATGTTCGCTGGGTACGAGCAGGGCGAACAAATATTCGATCACCCGGGCAAGGGGAAGAGCCACATGGCCGAGACGACGACCACCAACACCACCGCCACCAGCAAGCCCGCCGCCGCGAAGAAGAAGCCGGCTGCTCGCAAGCGCCCGGCCCGCAAGCCGGCCGCGCGCCGCAGCACGACGCCGTCGCGGACCACGGGCCGCCGCGTGCGCACGCAGGCGCGCAACGAGACGCGTCAGGCCGTCGGGGCCAACGCCCGCGCCGCGCGCACCACGGCCGAGCAGGGCAAGTCGCTGGCCGAGCGTGCCGCGCTGTCCTACGTCGGCGCGACGCTCGAGGCGCGCGATCGCGTGCTCGGCACCGCCGGCTCGCTGGCCAGCACGTTCAGCACGCGCAAGAAGGCGGTCCGCGAGCTCGAGAAGCTCCAGGCCCGCTACGAGCGCCGCGGCGTCCGCGCCCGCAACCAGATCGAGCGCGACGTCAAGAAGGCCCGCACGCGGCTCGAGCGCGTCGTGCGCCGCAACCGCAACGCCGTCGAGCGCGACGCGGCCCGCATGCCGAACGTCGTGACGAAGCAGCTGTCGGGCGTCTCCAGCCGCGTCGAGGAGGTCGCCCAGGTGGGCGTCGCCGCGACCCAGCGCGTCGGCACGCTCGCCAAGGAGCGCATCTCGGCGCTCGCGTAGTACCGATTTCCCCCGCGCGCCGGCCTGGAGAGGGCGGCGCGAGCGGGTAAGCCTGCCGGCCTCATATCCCGCCGGTGGGACTCATCGGCCCACATATCCTGGCCGGTGGGTGCAGCACCCTCTCCTCCCTCAACCGTCGCCGTGCTCACCCGAGCGCGGCGCCGGTCGTTAATGGGGGGATTGGCCCCATGCACAATTGCGTGTTCTCACCCATGGTCAAACGGCCAGGTCGCTGTGATGCTGGGTCGTGCGACATGGACGTAGGGCCCACCGGTATCGCCGACCGTCTCACTGGCGGCGTGCTCGCGGCCAGACCCCCTCGAGCACGCTTCGGCCGGCGTGCCGGTGGCGCCCGAATCCATTCACACTGAGCTCTCAGTGTTCGCTCGCACCCGCGGTCCAGCGCTGTTCTGGCGCCTTGCGATCGGCAACGCCGCCGTGCTGGCCGCGGCGTGCGCGATCACCGCGTTCGCGCTCGCGCCGCGCGCGGAGGACATCGCGCTGCGCGAGCTGGCGATCTTCGTCGGCGGGTTCGTCGTGATCCTGGCGCTGAACCTGTTGCTGCTGCGCCGCGCGCTCGGGCCGCTGCGCCAGCTGGCGCTGTTCGCGCGCACGATCGACCCGCTCGAGCCCGGCCCGCGCGTGGAGATCGCCGGCGGCGACTCGGAGGCGTCGGCGCTCGCGACGGCGTTCAACGAGATGCTCGAGCGGCTCGAGGTCGAGCGCCGCGACAGCGTCCGTCGCGCGCTCGCCGCCCAGGAGGGCGAGCGGCTGCGGGTCGCGCAGGAGCTGCACGACGGCGTCGGGCAGTCGCTGACCGGGGTCGTGCTGCAGCTCGGCCGGGTCGCGCGCGACGTCGGCGACGAGGCCCGCGAGGGCGTGCTGGAGGCGCAGGAGACCGCGCGCGCGAGCCTTGAGGAGGTGCGCCGGATCGCGCGCATGTTGCGGCCCGAGGCGCTCGACGACCTCGGCCTGGCGGCCGCGTTGCGCGTGCTGGGCGAGCGCGTCGCCGAGCTCTCCGAGCTCGAGGTCGCCGTGCACGTCCAGCCCGGGCTGCCGGCGCTCGGCGGCGACGCCGAGCTCGTGCTCTACCGGGTCGCGCAGGAGGCGCTCACGAACGTGGCCCGCCACGCGGGCGCGTCGCGCGCCGAGGTGCGCCTCACGACCGCGGGCGGACGCCCGACGCTCGAGGTCCACGACGACGGGGCGGGCTTCCCGCCGGGCGGGGCGGAGGGCGGCGGCGTGCGCGGGATGCGCGAGCGCGCGGTGCTGATCGGCGCCACGCTGCGGCTCTCGCGCGGCCCGCTGGGCGGCGCCCGTGTCACCCTCGAGCTGCCGCCCGCGTGACCGTGCCGCTGCACACCCGGATCCTGCTCGCCGACGACCACGCGGTCGTGCGTCGCGGCCTGCGGCTGGTGCTGGAGGGCGAGCCCGACCTGCGCGTCGTGGCCGAGGCCGGAGACGGCGCGGAGGCGGTCGAGCGCGGGCTGCACGCCGACGTTGACCTCGCGGTGCTCGACATCTCGATGCCGCGCATGACGGGCCTGCAGGCCGCGCGCGAGCTGACCTCGCGGCGCGGGGACCTGCGCGTGCTGATCCTCTCCATGCACGACAACGAGCAGTACCTGTTCGAGGCGCTGCGCGCGGGCGCGTCCGGCTACGTGCTCAAGAGCGTCGCCGACCGCGACCTGGTCGAGGCCTGCCGCGCCACGATGCGCGGCGAGCCGTTCCTGTACCCGGGCGCCGTGCGCTCGCTGATGCGCGACTTCGTCGAGCGCGCCCGCCGCGGCGAGGGCCGGCCCGACGACCCGCTGACGCCGCGCGAGGTCGAGATCGTCAAGCTCGTCGCCGAGGCGCGCACGACGCGCGAGATCGCCGCCGAGCTCGTGCTCAGCGAGAAGACCGTCGAGCGCCACCGCACGAACATCCTCGCCAAGCTCGGGATGCGCGACCGGGTCGAGCTCGTGCGCTACGCGATCCGGCGCGGACTGGTGGAGCCCTAGCGTGACTTTGGGGCCTTTCCCCTATGGCGCGGCGGCCGCGCGCGCGTCAGCATCGCGCGGATGGACATCGTGCTCGTCGACGATCACCCCGCCGTCCGGGCGGGGCTGCGCGGGCTGATCGAGGGCGAGGCCGGCCTGCGCGTCGCCGCCTGCGCCGCCACCGCCCGCGAGGGCCTGGAGGCGATCGCCACCACCCGGCCGGACGTCGCCCTGGTCGACCTCCATCTGCCGGACGACGACGGCCTGAGCCTGTGCCTGCGCACGCGCGCGCTGGAGCGGCCGCCGCGGGTGATCATGTACTCCGCGTTCGCGGACGCCGGGCTCGGCGTGCGCGCCGCGATCGCGGGCGCGGAGGGCGTGCTGCCGAAGGCCACCCCGCCGCAGGAGCTCTTGGCCGCGCTGCGCGACCGGGCCGGAGCGGGGCTCGACGTCGCGGCGCTGCGCGAGCTGGGCGAGCGCCTGGACCCGGACGACCTGCCGATCCTCGGCATGCTCGCGCACGGCGTCCCGGCGGACGAGATCCAGGCCACGCTGGGGCTGGAGGCGGGCGAGCTCGAGGGGCGCCGGTGGGCGATGCTGGCGCGCCTGGGCGGCGGGCGCCGGGCCCGGCTCGCCGCGGCCTAGCCGCCTGCCAGAATGGTTGGCATGCCCACGAGAGATCAGATCCTCGAGGCGCTGAAGGTCGTCATCGACCCTGAGCTGCACCGCTCCATCGTGGAGCTCGGGATGGTTCGCTCGATCGACATCTCCGACCAGGGGGCCGTCAACGTCACGGTCTCGCTGACGACCCCCGGCTGCCCGATCAAAGGCCACTTCCAGACCAGCGTGGTCAAGGCGGTGCAAGGCGTCGAAGGCGTCACGGCCGTCAACGTCGGCTTCGACGTCCTGACCGACCAGGAGAAGGCGGGGCTGCAGAAGACGCTCGGCCGCCCGGGCGGGCTGCCCGCCGGCGCGCTGGCCGGCGTCGGCAACGTCGTCTGCATCGGCTCCGGCAAGGGCGGCGTCGGCAAGTCGACGCTGACCGTGAACATGGCCGCGGCGCTGCAGGCCGAGGGCAAGAAGGTCGGCGTCCTGGACGCGGACGTCTGGGGCTACTCGATCCCGCGCATGCTCGGGCTCGGCGGCCAGCGCCCGAAGGTCTCGGCCGAGCGCAAGATCATCCCGCTCGAGGCGCACGGCCTGAAGGTGATCTCGATCGGCTTCTTCCTCAAGGAGGACGAGGCGGTCGTGTGGCGCGGCCCGATGCTGCACAAGGCGCTCACGCAGTTCCTCGACGACGTCGCGTGGGGCGAGCTGGACTACCTGCTGATCGACCTGCCGCCCGGCACCGGCGACGTCTCGATGACGCTCAGCCAGCTGCTGCCGCAGGCGACGTTCATGATCGTCACCACCCCGCAGGACGCCGCGCAGAAGGTCGCGCGCCGCGCCGCGCAGATGGCCGACAAGGTCAACCTCGAGATCTCGAGCGTGATCGAGAACATGTCCGGCTTCACCGCGCCGGACGGCCAGCGCTACCCGATCTTCGGCGAGGGCGGCGGCCAGCGGCTGGCCGACGAGCTCGACGTGCCGCTGCTGGGCCAGGTGCCGCTCACCATGCCGCTGCGCGCGCACGCCGACTCGGGCATCCCGCTCGTGGCCGTGGACCCGGACGATCCCGCCTCGCAGGCGATCCGCCACGCGGCGCGGGGCCTGATCGCGCTCGCGCCGGCCAAGCCCGTCGAGCTGCCGGTGCTCGACGTGGTCCAGACGGGCCCCCCGCAGCCCGTCGGCATGTCACTTCCGATGGCCTAGGCACCGCTGGCAGGACGTCCCCGCCGAGGGTCCGACCTGGTTGAGGTCGGATGATCGGGGTGGGGCGGAGGGGATGTCCTGCCTTTACTTACCGCCCGGCGTAGTAGGCCGCGTTCTTCTCGGCGTAGTGGGCCCACTCGTCGGGCAGCTGGTCCTCGGCGAAGCACGCGTCCACGGGGCACGCCTCGACGCAGGCGTCGCAGTCGATGCACTCCTCGGGATCGATGTAGAGCATCTCGACCTTGTCGTAGTCGGGCTCGTCGGGCGTCGGATGGATGCAGTCAACGGGGCAGACTTCGACGCAGGAGTTGTCCTTGGTTCCGATGCAGGGCTCGGCGATGACGTAGGCCATGGGCCTCATAGTCGCATAGCCTGAACTCCGATCGTGATTTTGCTGACCGGGGCGACGGGATTGCTGGGCCACGCCGTGCTGCGGCGGCTGATCGCGCGCGGCACGCCCGTGCGCTGCCTCGTCCGCGACCCGCGCCGGCTGGGTCCGGAGCGGGTCCGTGTCCAATTGGCGATCGGCGATCTGGCCGACCCCGCGAGCTGGCGCAACGCGCTGCGCGGCGTCGACGCCGTCGTGCATCTCGCGGGCGGCGCGCGCGACCAGGCGCGGGCGACGGTGGAGGAGCTCAACGGGCTCGCGGCCTGGCGCCTGCTGCGCGCCGCCGAGCGCGTGGGCGCGCGCCACTTCGTCTGGATCACGCCGCTCGGGGCCACGCCGCACCACCCCATGCGGATGCAGCGCGCCAAAGCGCTGGCCGCGGTCGCCGTCGCGGACGCGCCGATCCCGACCACGACGCTCGCGCACAGCCTGATCTACGCGCCGGGCGACCGCCACCTGCGCTGGCTGGAACGGCTCGGGCTGCTGCCCGCCGTCCCGCTCGTCGGCCGCGGGGTTGCACGCACGCAGCCGCTGTGGGCCGAGGACGCCGCGGACTGCGTGATCGCGGCGCTCGACGCGCCCCCGCGCGAGCACGCCCGCTACGAGCTGGCCGGCCCGCAGACGCTGACCCAGCGCGAGTTCGTCCGGCTCGTGCTGGCCGCGCACGGCCGCCGACGGCGCACGCTGCCGCTGCCGCTGGCCGGCCTGCGCGCCGCGCTGCGCGTGGAGGAGACGCTTGCGGGCCCCGCGGCGCCGCTGACCTGGGACGACACGCAGATGCTCGCGGTCGAGATGCTCGCGGAGCGCGGCACGGAGGACGCGCGGCGGCTCGGCGTCACGCCGCGGCCCGTGCGCGACGTCCTATTCG
>Ga0182742_1005351_pt1 | contig 10894 bp, 10 predicted proteins | sample eDN5th37CBELigMG_FD_128880 | JGI IMG/M metagenome (GOLD analysis project Ga0182742, IMG submission 128880) | Enriched Miracle-Growth compost microbial communities from Emeryville, California, USA - eDNA 5th pass 37_C BE-Lig MG (version 2)... ... | reverse complement strand
GTTATAGTTATTTTATATCTCATTTTCACCCACATACTTTTTCAACAACCCACTTGCACTACTCTTCGTGTCCTTCAAGCAATTGATGTCGCCAAAGACGAAAAAGTGATCCTTGGCACGGGAAACTGCAACATTCATCAGGCTCTCATTAGCATCAATGAAAAAGCATCCGTCCTGCTTTCCATACACTGTCGACAGTATAATAATTTTCCTCTCAGCACCTTGAAAGGTATGTACCGTACCAACGCTTATCTTGGAATAAACTTTTGGCATCTGCTTCTTCAATTCTAACTTTATGCATCCAACCTGGGCTTTAAATGGGGTGATAATACCAACCAAATTTTCTTTTTCCTCTTTGGAGTATGCATCAACAATAACCTTGAAATTTTTTGGTTATCTCTTTTGTCTTGCAATACATTTTATCTACCTCATTATCATGGATACATACTGCTACTATATTCCTAATTTTGGACTATCTTTAAGAAGTAATTCAGACTCTCTCTAATAGGACTAACTCCTCTTAACCTAATCTTTTTGATATTCGTCATGTATTTACATTATCCTCCAAATCAAAATACAACTGAACTCTAAATCAGCTATTGTATAGATTCGTTAAATTCGTTACGTTTGTATACTAACTTATTTCAAAACTTAAAAGCCCTCTCCTCAAAACCTCAAAGGATTGGGCTTTTTAATAATGAGATCATTTTTACAACGTTCCTGCGCAGTTCCGCTATGATTGAGCCAGCGATAAAAATGTGAAAGGTCCGATAAGAATCGGTATCAGATTTTTTTTCGCTCTAAGGTTACCCCTTGAACGATTATTCTCCATTGATATGGATAGTTCTTGCACTATCGTCCCAATTTGCCGTATAACCGAATGCTTCAACGATGAATCTTGCCGGTGCCATTAAGATTGCCTATTAGCCAATTATGTTGTAACTGCATTGTTATCGTTCAAAACCCCAGCGTTTACCTTCTGCTCCTTCTTCATTCTGACCGACCTGAGCCACAATCCGAATCCGACGAACAGAACCGTCGTAATAATGCCAGTGGTCGGGCTGAGCCAAAGTTCGCCTGTTTTCGTTAATGTAATGACCCCGGCTACCGACAATAGCAAAGTAGGCACTCCATCTTCCATAGCATGCATCAACACACACGGCCACACAGATTTCGTAAGCCGATACATTTCAACATACATCACCGACCATGCTACCATTAACAGGCAGCCTGTTAAGAGAAAGCCCATTCTCGAAGTTGTCTCGAAGTAAGAGTCCGGCAGGAACACCATATAATACGCGGCATGCCACAGCGCCCACACCAGTCCGGATACAAGATAGAGCATCCAGTCATTCAACTTCAGCTCCATCAGTTTCGGGGTCAAGTACCCACGCCATGAAAACTCTTCAAAGATGTTCTTTATCAAGTTACCTGCAATGGAAACACCAATCAGTGATAGGAGTGCACTTAGTTCAACATCAGAAATACTTGCGCTATTAAACAGCAGTGCAAGACCGACGATGATAACCGTCATAACCGGATAGATCGCGATCGCTGCGCCATACCACTTCATATTCCCCTTACATTTCGGCAGAACGCCAATATCCTTCCAATCGCGATTCACAAGCCGCAGAACAAGCATCGTGATCATCGGCAAGATCAGCCACAATCCCATTCCTAATGAAATCTCCGCCGGCTGCTCCGGAAGCTTCGAATCTACCAACACACCAATCCAACCGCTCGCTAACACCACCACAATGAACAATAATAGACTAATCTTTCTTCTTGCCGCTGACATTTCTAACATCTCCTCTTAATGATTGTTGTTCCGCACGACGCTTCGCCGTGCCGATTACATCTTCAGCCGCGCTGCTCATCAGCTGAATCATCTGTTCTTCCGTAAAATCTCCCGGCAGCAATTCATTCGCCACCATCACGCTCATCCCAACTTGAAAAATCTTCATCTTTAGCAAAATGGTCAACAATTCATCATCAGACAATCCGTTAAGATCGGGGTCCATTCTCATCATCTTTATAAAGCCTAGCGTCTCTTCCTCATTCTGCTTCGCCTGATCGTTCTTCTTCATTACAAGATCGCGAAACAAAACCGGATACTCCCTTGCAAACCTGATGCTGGCCACCCCGATATCGCGGAACGGATTCCCCGAGTTTTGCTCCATCAAAATCTGCCTGCTGACCTCGAAGGTCTTCTTGTACACCTCTTCAACCAGCTCGCCAGCCTCTTTGAAATTCACATAAATCGGGGCAATCGAGCTCCCCAGCTTCTCCGCTACCTTGCGGATTGTAATGGAATCGACTCCTTCCGTCCTCGCAATTTCGAACGCCGCATCAACGATCTGTTCTTTCGTAAACTTTGTTCTTGGTGCCATCTGCTCTCTCCTCATTCTGAACATCCGTTATGTATCATTCGTTATATATCTATTATTATATATCTTATAGTTCACATGTCAACACTTTTTTATACAATTTTTTAGGAATTCGTAAGCAAAGAAAACCCGTCTGCCTTTTGAAGGAGACGGGTTTAACTTTATACAAATTCTAAGGAGCTGCAGTAACTTGGACCTGACTAACAGCTTTATACGCTCCGTCCACCGTTGTGACGGTGATCGTCGCGGTTCCGGGTGATACCGCTTTAACCTGTCCTGTCGAGCTTACATCAGCCACGCCCGAGTTAGAAGACTGCCAACGCACTGCTTGATTGGAGGCGAACACCGGTTCCACCGTCGCTTTAAGGTTAGCCGTTTGCCCGACTGCGAGATGAAGCTGAGTTTGATCGATCGTGACACCCGTTACGGAAACTGTCGGATCCTCCACGGTATAACGTCCGAGCTTGTGCCCGTAGGATACGGCGAAGCCATCTTTGTAATATATGTTGCCCATATTATCTTGGGCGAGCCGATATGTGTTGCCGTCTCGCAGCACTTTCGCCTGCTTCGTTGCAGGATCGATTTGGAACAGCTTGCCGTCCGCGTTCATGTATACGTTGCCGTCTTTGCCGATAAGCATTGCAAGCGCGTGACTGCCCTCAAACAAACTGTGTTGCTCGATCACTTGATTCGTTTGCGGATCCAGCACGAACAGCTTGCCGTTGGACGTACCCCAGATGTTGCCGTCCGGACCCACCATCAAGCTTCCTACGGCGGCCGCACCTGCAACCGGCACCAACTCGGCCGTTTTTTGGCCGGATTTCACATCCCAGACGAACAGCTTGGCTTCGCCTTCCACCGGTTCGGTTCCGTCCCCATTCTGAGTCCGAGATCCGCCGTACACTTTTCCGTCTTTATAAACGAGCGAGATAATGCTTTGATTATCCACTATATTACGCAGAACCTGGATGTCTCCCGTCTGCAAATCGTAAATCGTCATTGCCCCGCCATACTTGCCGTAGTCAGGAACGGTGCCGATGAACAATTTCTGATCCTCGGGAGATGCCGTCATCGTTACCGGACGGTTTTGCTCGTCGGCCTTCAAATCGAACAGCCGCTTCGGATTTACGTTCCTTGTCCAAGGCTGGGTCAAATCATATTCGTAAATCGCCGCTCCGGAATAAATACCGAAAAACATTTTGTTGCCAAACGTGTAAATCGATTCAGCTTGGCCGATGCCCGAATTTTGGACTGAAGTACCGCTTAACGGGTTAAATACGGTTACGCCGCCGGAAATATAGCCATTGGAGTAAATGTTCCCCGATGGATCCGAGGCGAGGTTGAAAATGTTGGTCGGCTGCGGCGGAAGCGGCACGGAAGAAATCCGAATCGCGTTATTGGCCGGATTGAACTCGAACGTCGAGCCCTGATAATTCCCGATGAACCCGTATAGCGTCTGACCGGAGAAGTCCCCGCCGCTGCCTTCGACGAAGCCGGATCCGACGGCCGTCTGTCCCAAATGGATCGGACTGCCGTTGATCAACACCTGGCCGAACGTTTTCTCATTGATTTTATATTCATACAAGTGCGGTCCGTTCGTATAGTAAATCGTATTTCCATCCGGAGCCAGAGGACTCATATAGACGGAATGCGCCGTAAATTGCGCATCAATCGTCCAGGTAGCCACGTCGATGACGACCGTCAGAGCCCCCGGATCGATTTTGGCGAACAGCTTGCCTTTGACGTACACCAAATCCGACACGAAGGTGGCATTGTCGAATCCGGGAGGCATGACGTTTTGTTTTTCGCCGGTTTTCAAATCATATCTGATCAAATAAGCTTTTGCGCCGATACCGGCGTATAATACCTCTTGGTCCGGATCGTATGCAACGCTGCGAACGTACATTTGTCCGGGGACCATCTCCCCGAAGTTCGTAAAGCCTTTGGCCGGATCGTATTCGAACATGCGGCCGCCATACGTCGTACCTCCGTAGAATTTCCCGTCCTTGCCCGGAGTCAAGCCGTAAAGCACCGCCTGGTCCGGGACCGGTGCGCCCAAATCTTCCACGGTATTCGTCCCCGGGACGTATTTGTAGATATGTCCGTTTGGATATGTCCCGGTATACACATTGCCGTCACTAGTGACAACGGTGCTCCACGATCCAGTTGCGCCGGGCAGGTCGATCAGCTTTTCGACTGTTTCCGTCTTCACATCGATCACAGCGAGCTTGCCCGGATCGCCTACAACGACCGTGTACGCTTTATCCCGGCCGTTTTCCTTTCCGAACGTTCCTCGCATGATGGTCAGGTTCTGAACTTGGGAGCCCAGATCCTGAAGGGAAGGCTGAACTTCAATAACCGCTTCTTCCGCTGTAATTTCTTGACCGGAAGCATTCAGCAGCCTATAGGTAATCGTGTATAGGCCCGCCTTAGAAACTTTCCACGTCCAATCCGTAGTTTCGCTGTACTCCGGCGCCAGGTTGAAGCCGGGTTCCCCCCACGCGCCGGTATTCATAAAGGAATGAACTTTCCCGGAAGCATCCGTGGCACGGAATAGAACGTCACCGGGACCGTCCGTTTTTTCAAACTGGATTTTTACGCCTTCAAAACCCAGCTTGTCCGCCTTCACGGTTTGCAAGGTGACCGGAACGATAAAGTACTCTCCGACACCTGCCGTCTCCGGCAGCTTGTAGTTGAAGCCGTATTCCGAACGGTGCTTTTCACTGTTATCTTTAACTTGGACGTCTGCCGTTGCAGTGGCGCCGCCATAAGAAGCTTGAATTTGGGCGGTTCCTTCGGCCTTGCCGATTACCTGATTACCCGATACAGTAACCACCTTCTCATTCATGCTGCTGATTTGGGCATCGTCCACTTTTACCGCTCCGCCTTTGGAGTACTTGACAATTACCTGAATATTTTTAGCTTTGCCTAGCTTCAGATTGATGCTTGCTGGAACGATTTTGATCCATTCCATCGAATCTCCCGCAATTTCACTCTTTGCGTTTGCCGGAACCGCTGCGGTAATCAGCAAGAGCAGCGATAAGACGGCGGCCAACCATTTGGAATGCGCTTTCATAACATCATTCGCCTCCTTGAACATGTTTGGGATCATAGGCTTTTTAGGTAATCATCATGTTATGTAGGGCCGGATTCTTCACATTTGGGTTTCTATTGTCATCAACCACCTCCCCAAAAATGGAACAAGTTTAGTACCGGTACCATTTTATATTAATTTCCGTTCCACTTTATGTCAATCAAGAAAATCAATGGGGTGAATAATAAAGCAGACCGGTCAACCATAAAGGTTTCCCGGCCTGCAAGTTTCATAAGCTCCGTTACTCAAGGTTCTTCAGTATTTTCGCCGCCATCACAGCCGGACTTTCCATCCCCGCCCAAAATTTCTTCATTTGACTTTCCAGCTTCCCGCTCTTTGCCGGACTAGGAATGAGTTCGTGAATGAAAGCAGATACTTCGAGATCCTCAAACCCTGCCCCCATCGCTTTCAACCTGTCCAACGGCCACACCTTTTGGTTGACGCTGGAGAAAACGGATAAAAATCCGGTTTCGTCGGCAAGTTTTTGCTGGAAGTCGGGCCGTAAGGCAAACCTCAAAAACAGTTTGGCCAAATCGGTTTTACGGCTTCTTCTCGAAATCATAAGGCCGTTCGCGATCAACAGACTGCCGCAAGGGTTATCGTCCCGTCTTGGCAAAGGGGCAATTTGAACCGGAAACTTGCTTCTCTTCATATCCGTAGCCAACGTGGACGTCAACATCATTCCAATTCGCCCTTCCATAAACATTTCGTTCAAGAACGAAGGGTCGCTGATTCCGGTCACGAGACAAACCCGATCACGATATATGAGGTTTTGCATAAAGCTTAGCGCTTCGGTCAAGCGTTGCGCACTGATGTTGACGTCGCGATCAAAACCGAACCGGTAACCGTGCTTGAGGGCAAATACCGGCCAACGCCAGAGCGAACTGGACATTCCGATACCATAAATATCGTTCAATCCGTCGCCGTTCGTATCTTGCGTCATTTTTTTGGCGGCTTCCGCAAACTGGTTCAGCGACCATTCGCGGGCCGGCCATTCTGCCCCGCTTGCTCGAAACAACTGATCATTGCAGGCAAGAAAGATAGGCGAGAATGTGACCGGGACGGCATAATAAGCACCGTCTTTCTCAAATGCTTTTTCAATTTTCGGATGAATGTCTTCGGCAGTCTCGTGAAGCAAATCATCAACCGGAATGAATTCCTGTTCGCCCATTTGATTGAAATGCCGGTCCCATCCCATTACGATGTCCGGCTTGACGATCCCGTCCAGATCCCGCAAAATGGCATCGAACTGGTGGCTCGTGTTCATCAGCTTCACATTAACGTTCGGGTAGTGCTCCTTGAACATGGATGTAAGAAGGGGAAGTCCACGCTCCGCAAACGCGGACGGATAAGGACTTAAGACGACTAGCGTGTTTTCATCCGGATCGTCCCTTCGGATGTCATGGGCCACCATATTCCCCCGGCCTCCCATTTTGACAAGCAGACCTTCTTCGTGCAACAGCTCCAGCGCTTGCCTGAGTGAATTTCGGCTGATCGAATATTTTTCGCACAGTTCTTTTTCGGGGAGCAGAAATTCGCCCGGCTTCAAATATCCCGTCAAAATCTCGGTACGCATAATTCCCGCCATCTGAACATAGCGAAACTCAGTTCGTTTCATGACCGATTCCACGTCCATTCCTAGTAATTTCCTACAAGATTATACTAGGTTCTTCGCGAAAACTAAAATCTTTATTCCTAGCGTATTGAAAAGACCTGCGAGGTCAATTCACGACTACAAGCCGATTTTATTAAGAAGTTGCTGAAAGCAGCGCAACCGATTCCACATGACTTAAGTGGTGATCGCAGATAAGATGTAGCGGTGTTTACCTAAAGTAGATTTTTAAAATATACATACACTAATTTATGATTTTCTTCCGAACAATACAGTGAAGTTGAAGTACTTATAGACACAATCCACATCCGCTAAACCGATTTCATGTAACCAGTCTAACTGCATTTCCAGCGTGGACATTTTATCCAGTTTCGTTCGTTCATATGCGGCTTCAATTTCTTCCCGTTGAAGTCCGCTTGCTTCCACCTTTTTCTTCCAATCCATCTTATACATAGCGTCGATAAACGCTGAACTCCCGAGCACCTGATCACAGTTAATGAATATTCCTCCAGCACGCAAGCTGTCGAAGGCATTTTTGTATACTTTCCTTTTATCTGAATCCGTAAGGTGATGGATCGACAGGGCCGATACAATCAGATCGAATTTGTTCTCGGCAACATAATTCGTGTAATCATCGATGATATAATGCACATTGCTCAGATCTGCGAATCTCATTTTTGCGACTTCCATCATTTTCTCAGAGATATCAATCAATGTGAGAGTTGCTTGGGGATACTTCTTCAGGATAAACGATGACAGCAATCCCGTTCCGGCGCCTAAATCCAGAATGTTCGGGCACTCACTTTCAGTTTCGGCAATCGATACAGCTGTGTTATAAAAGTCGTCAAAACAGGGGATCAGCGCCCTTCTCTGGTTGTCGTATGCTTGAGCCGCTTGATTAAATTTCACAACCACATCCTCGTGTTGATTGCTCATCCTGAAATCACTCCTTTATGCGATCGAAGGCTTTCTGATTTCAATCTTATAAGACTTTCCTTTATTGTAAAAATATATAAAATTTATATACATTATAGGTTTGGACTATGATACGGAGATGTTGGACACTTCCAGGAGGAGCTGTTGAAGAGGGGGAAACCCTTGTTAAATCGGTGAACATAGCATTTATTTATGTACATCAACAATGCTGGGCATTAATTCAATCCAATCATCTCTATTAAAACAATATGATTGTAATTCATTTTTTCGTATTACCATATGAATACTATCAAATTCATTTTTAATAAACCGCCACCAACTCACACTTTTTGGAGCATTTTGTCCAAATCGAACATAAGTTAAACTCCACGATTTGGCTGAACATTGCATGACGGAAAACGATCAAAAATTTCTACTAATTCTTGTAATTTGTTTTTTACTTGATCATCCATTTTATTCACTCCAATTATAAATTAAAATTAGTTATCTATTTTGATTTATAATGACTCAATAGTTCCTCTATTCGCTTCTGGATCTGTTTTCGCAATGATTCCGGTTTCACCGATATCACTTGATCACCGAATTTTATAAAATAATCAGCGATAAACGACTCTTCTCCCGAATTATAGAACCCCCTGATCACCGTTCTATTCCCAGTATCCAGTTTCATCGAAGGATAATGCTCTTTATAAAAAATATCCTTTGCTCTTTCTTCAATTTCCACCTCAAAGTCAATACTGGACGCGGAGCGATAAAAATCTAACGCACGACTCATCAAATCATCAATGGAATAAGGAGATTTGAGGCTTTCTTCCACTATGCCTGTCACTCGATCACATCGGAATACCCTGTATTGATTCGTTTTTAGATCAATTCCCGACGCATACCATTGACCAAACTTGGCAGAAATCTTGAAAAACTGAACATGGTAACATGCTTCCCCGTTGTTTGTGGAATATTGAATCGTGCAGCTGCTCTCGTTTAGAATGCTTTGCAAGATTTTATCTAAATGTCGACTTTCATTGTGGTGCTGGTACATTTCAAACTGCAGCACCCTCTTCATAAGTTCAATTTGCTCGATCTGCTTTGAAGAAAGACAGTTTACAAACTTTTCATGGAGTTGATCGACGCTTAAATGAAATGGTGTAGATTCATAAGACTGTAATGTCAACATAGCAAAATACAGCGCATACATTTCATCCATCGTAAACATGATCGGGAACAGCAGGCGATTTTTTAGGATTCTGTAACGTCCATATCTGCCGTGCTCCGCAAAAATCGGCATTCCCAATTGCTCCAAAGATGCAATATCCCGCAGCGCTGTACTTTTTGATATCTGATATTTCTCCATAAGATCATGCAAATGAAAGAACTCTCTGCCATTAAGGAATCGGATCATGTCATTTAACCGTTCCGATTTATTCATGATTCAAACCCTCTTTTCAATTAAAGGTATCATATTTTGATACCATTAAAGGTTACAATCAACTTGAGTGGATATCAAGCTGTTGAGAACCAATTAAAAAAGGAGGCCATAACCATGAGTACAACGCTGGAAGCAGCAATCTTTTTATCCATGAGCGGAAGAGCGCAGGAAGCCATCGATTTTTACAAGCAGCATTTTCAAGCAAAGGAATTGCTCCTGGTCACCTACGAAGACATGGCAAAACGTGACCGTTCGTTTCAAATCACTGAGGATAATAAACATCATATTGCTCATTCCGTTTTAACCATCGGCAAAACAAAGATCATGGTAGCGGAGGATACGATGGATGCAAGTGAAGGTTATAGGGTAGGAAATAACTTCTCCTTATGTATCCAGAGCTCTAATTTGGACGAAATTGAGACCTTTTACAAAAGCTTGACCATGGATGAACGCGTGAGGATCATCCTTCCGTTATCCTCCACTGTGTTTAGCAAAGCATATGGGATTATCGAGGACCCGTTCGGGATTCAAATCCAGCTTATGTATGACGACCGGTTGAAATAAACTCGTTCTTTAGAGAAAAAGCCCAATCGCCAAATGCGCTTGGGCTTTAATGCGGCTAGAATGTGGTTACTCCTTCCCCAGCACATTCTCTTTGAGCTATTTACATGAATTTAATCTTGATGTACTAAAAATCGAAAAGTCTTTTATTCAACTTATCGAAACAGGAAAAAGCCATGCCTCCCTTGTGGAAACGATCATTAAACTTGGCCACAACCTGAATATGAATGTAGTGACTGAAGGAGACATCCCTTGATTTTTATTTTGAACCGCTTCATGCTAAACGTCATGTCGGACGCAAACTACTCCCGTACTGTGGCAAGCACTTCCCGGCTTGCGAGCGCTCTAGACGATTGCGCTACAAGTTCCAAACGGAAACCCTCCACTTACACACCAGTGACATTGTGGTTGATATGATGATGATAAGTACATGTCATCATGGGAGGAAATGATAATGATTGACCCTGCTGAAATTGCTCATCTCAATATGGTATTGCATCATTTGCGGAAGGCAGACGAAAAACTCACAGCCCATATTGAAGACCAGGATCAAGACTTAGCTCAAGTCCGAGTTGCTTAGCTTCCTGAATTTCGATGAATTAACTCCCGAGATGTTACATCGTTTAATTACTCGGATTGAAGTACGAGAAGACGGAATGCCGCGGATTCATTACCGTTTCTCTGCTCCAAACAACTGAATAGAAGCAGGTCTCCCCTTATCGGGAGCCTGCTTCTTCTTTTAAGACGATCTGCGATACGCACTCAACATGCCCCGTATGCGGGAACATATAGTACCAGGATTTGATCTGTTACAGTCCGCTAGATCCTTGATTTGACGAACTTTTTGCCTAGGACCTTCTGTTCCTGGATGGTTCATT
>Ga0182742_1005350_pt1 | contig 10900 bp, 5 predicted proteins | sample eDN5th37CBELigMG_FD_128880 | JGI IMG/M metagenome (GOLD analysis project Ga0182742, IMG submission 128880) | Enriched Miracle-Growth compost microbial communities from Emeryville, California, USA - eDNA 5th pass 37_C BE-Lig MG (version 2)... ... | reverse complement strand
CTCCGGCGACACCGGTGGCATCCTGCAGGACGACTGGACCTCCGTCCACCAGAACAAAGTCGCCGAACTCCAGACAATCATGTTCGATCTCGATGACGGGGGCGCGGGCTCGACGGTCGATGGCGTGACGAATGCGGTCTTCACGGTGGAACTGTCCTCCGCATCTGCCACGCCGGTGACCGTCGCTTATAAGACTGTTTCGGGAACTGCGACCGACGGCGACTTCACGCCTGTTGCGGGAACGCTGACCTTTGCCCCAGGGGAGACGAAGAAGGTCGTTCCCGTGAAGGTGGCTGGCGACGCGCTTCAGGAGGTCAACGAGACGTTCCAGCTCGCCCTGTCCAGCCCGACGGGAGCGACCCTGGCCAAGCCATTGGCGACTGCGACGATCCTCAACGATGACGGTGGAACCACGACACCTCCAACAACGCCTCCCTCGACGTCGGCGCTTAAGGCAACAACGACCATCACGAACGACTGGGGGAGTGGGTTTACGGCGAATGTCACCGTGAAGAATACCGGCACGACTGCCGTCGATGCCTGGACGCTCCAGCTCAAGACACCCGTCGACATCTCAAACATCTGGAACGCCAAGATCGCGAGCCATAGTGACGATACCTACCTGCTCAACGACGCAGGGTGGAACCGCACCATCGCGCCTGGTCAAGAAGTGACCTTCGGCTTTCAGGCCACTCCTGGCCACGCCTCCTCTACATCCTTCGACTGGGTGCTATGAGCGTTGTCACTGTGTCTAAGCCGTCCTGGTGGGACTATCCTTTCCGAAGGCCGACATCACCAGTCGGCTTCTGGCAGGGAGAGACCCACCGTCAGACCACCTGCAGACCGGGTAAACCAGCTTTGGATGATGGAGCGAAATGCCCTTCGATCTTTGGGATTACTCTCAACAATCGCTTTCAATACCGCTTTAATCTGGGTTTCTAACCCAGCGCAGCCAGGATAGACCATTGAATGAAGAGGAAGGAGCGCTCGATCTTTCCCTTGAATTGGCTTGTGTCCTCAACAACCCCAGGAATCGTCAGTGGCTGTCCTTACGTTTAGCGCCAGCATGCCGGAAGGTCTCCGACTGCAGGCGCTATTCTCTGCCATTGTGAACAATACCGTGGCTTATGGCCTTGAGGCGGGCGAAGTGACTGCAAGCTTCCAAGTCACGATCTATAACTCACCGGTTGACGTCTACTATCGCGGTCTTGAGGTCGCTCAGGCGCGTGGCGAGATTTCCTACCTTCGGTTCGGCCCAGGCACCGCTCCGTGGCTGACCTACACCCATTCGGGCATCGCATTCGTCTACGACAGTCTTCTGACCTTTCACGCCCAGGGCGCCTTATCGGCGGCTGTTGTGATGGCCGGGGATGACCAACTCACAGGCTCCTGGCAGGGGGATTACCTCGATGGGTATGACGGGAATGACCGACTGGATGGGGGCACAGGCGCGGACACCATGGATGGAGGCGCCGGTAACGACACCTACATCGTCGATCACAAGGATGACCGCATCTTCGAAGCTAACGGTGGCGGATACGACATTGTCTGGAGCAGCACAAGCTTCTCGATGGCTCCTGATGCCGAAATCGAGGAACTGCGCGCGGCTTCCGGGGCCTATTCCCTTGCTTTGGGCGGCAACGGGTTTCGCAATCTGATCGTCGCAACCTCAGGCAACGATGAGATCGACGGCAAGGGCGGAATCGATACCCTGATTGGCGGTGCTGGAAACGATCTTTACATCGTCGATGATGGTCTCGATCTGGTGTTGGAGAGTGATGGGGAGGGATATGATACGGTTATCGCTGAATCCTCCTACCGCTTGGCTGATTACATCGAAGTCTTGAAAGCCGCGAGTGGCTCGTCAGCCATCAATTTGCTCGGCAACGCTCTCTCCAACGAGATTGTCGGCAACTTGGGCTCGAATCGGATTGAGGGTTTTGATGGCGATGACCGTCTCTATGGTGATGGCGGCAACGACACCGTCATTGGGGGCGTGGGACAGGATGAGATCTTTGGAGGAATGGGCCGCGATCACCTCGACGGGGGAGACGGCAACGATACGCTCTACGGCGATATCGAGAACGACGTTCTGCTGGGCTCATCCGGTTACGACAGTCTCTACGGAGGATCCGGAAACGATTCACTCGCTGGCGGCGATGGCGACGACCGACTTTATGGCGACGTCGGAAACGACACCATCGATGGCGGAGCCGAAAACGATCGACTGTACGGAGGAACCGGTAAGAACAAGCTGATCGGCGGAAGTGGGCACGACACCCTTTACGGCAGCATGCACAGCGAGACCCTCCAGGGCGGCAATGATAATGACCGGCTTTATGGTGATGCCGGTAACGACCTTCTCGACGGAGGAGCGGGGAAGGACACCCTGTCTGGCGGCTGGGGCAAAGACGCCTTCATCTTCAAAAACGCGATCAGCGCCAAGACCAATGTCGACACAATCTCAGACTTCAACGTCAAGGATGACACGATCCGCATCGACAATCTCGTCTTCAAGAAGTTAGGGAAAGCGGGAAGTCTCAATCCGGAATTTTTCAACATTGGCAACAGGCCGCAGGATTCCAATGACTATCTGACTTACAATAAGAGCAACGGCTATCTGACCTACGATGCCGACGGCGCCGGCAGCGCGTATAAGCCTGTCCTGTTCGCCAAGCTGAAGGCTGGCTTGAGCCTCACCAGCAAAGATTTTTACATCATCTAACCCAATCGCCGCAGACCTGCTCAGCGCCTCTCTGAAGATCCTGCTCAAGAAAAGCACCGCATGATCGCAAGCTGTATTGCGTCAAAAGAAGTATTGCTGCGCTGCCATAAAACTCCATAGTAGTACTGCCTCTGACTGCCAAATAAGCCGTTTTGAGGAATAGTTTCGAAGACTCGATCCAGCGTAGCTTAAGGCATCTCGCACATGCGAGATCCCAAGATCTCTGGAGAGGGCCAATGCTGCGAGCGATTTCGCGCGGACTATACCTGTTGACTTCGCTGGCAGCGTTGCTCCTGGTGCTTCAGCCGGTGGGAACGGACACCCAGTGGTCGATCGCCATCATGTGCCTGACTGTTATGTTCGGGATCAAACTGCTGAATCTCCAGGGGTATTGGCGCCATCTCTTCTTCGCTCTGGGCGCTCTCCTAGTGCTTCGATACGTCTACTGGCGCACGACGGCGACGATCCCGGATGCGAACAACCTGTTCGACTTCGTCCCGGGCGTGATGATCTACGGCGCAGAAATGTTCTGCGTGGTGATGCTGGCACTCAGCCTTTTCGTTATCTCTCGCCCCATCCGACGTCCTAATGCGTCGAGATTATCCGACAACGAAGCACCGACGGTCGATGTTTTCGTCCCCTCCTACAATGAGGACGCCGCGCTGCTCGCGCTGACTCTGTCGGCCGCAAAAGCCATGATCTATCCGGAGAACAAGCTGGCGGTCTACCTGCTCGATGACGGCGGCACCGACCAGAAGGTTCAATCTCCCAACCCGGCTGTTGCCGAAGCGGCCATGCGTCGCCGAGACGAACTGCAGAAGCTATGCCGCGATCTAGGCGTGCAATATTTGACGCGCGCGCGTAACCTGCACGCCAAGGCAGGCAATCTCTCGAATGGTCTGCTGCATTCGACCGGCGAACTCGTGGTGGTCTTCGATGCCGATCACGCACCGGCACGGGATTTCCTGACCGAAACCGTCGGCTTCTTCGCACGCGACCCGAAGCTCTTTCTCGTGCAGACGCCGCATTTCTTCATCAATCCTGATCCCGTCGAGAAAAATCTTTCGACGTTCGAGCGCATGCCATCCGAGAACGAGATGTTCTACGGCATGATCCAGAAGGGGTTGGACAAGTGGAATGCCTCGTTCTTCTGCGGCTCTGCAGCTCTGCTGCGCCGGACTGCGCTTGAACAGGCGGGTGGCTTTGCCGGTTCCTCGATCACCGAAGACTGCGAGACTGCGCTTGAACTTCATGCGACGGGCTGGAACAGCCTCTATGTCGAAAAGCCTCTGATTGCCGGACTGCAGCCGGAGACGTTCTCAGCCTTCATCGGCCAGCGCACCCGCTGGTGCACAGGCATGATGCAGATCTTCCTGATGAAGAACCCGATGCTGAAGCGTGGTCTCACCCTTGCTCAGCGTGCATGCTACCTCTCAAGCGCCATGTTCTGGTTCTTCCCGATTCCGCGCATGGTGTTTCTGTTTGCACCTTTGTTGTTCATCTTCTTCAATCTGAAGGTCTACAACGCTACGGTGAGCGAGTTCGGCGCCTACACCTGCGCCTATCTGGCGGCGGCGATCCTGCTGCAGAGCTACGCTTACGGCCGGTTCCGCTGGCCATGGGTGTCAGAACTGTATGAATATGTCCAGTCGGTCTATCTGCTGCCGGCGATCTTCCGGGTCTTGAAAAGCCCCAGCCGTCCGACCTTCAACGTAACCGCGAAAGGTGAGTCTGCCGGGGAGGACCGACTCTCGACGCTCGCCTGGCCCTACTTCGCCATCTTCGCGATCCTGCTCGCCGGCGCTCTTACCGTACTTTACCGGCTTCAGTATGAGCCTGAGGCGACAGGCATTCTGATGATTGCCGGCATCTGGAATTTGTTCAACCTGTTCCTGGCGGGGCTTGCACTCGGTGTCGTATCGGAGCGCCGGGAGCGGCGTGGCACACACCGGGTTCCAACACAGGGGCGCGGCCAGTTTCACATCGATGGCGCCGCAATGACAGCCCAGATCGTCGATGTGTCTCAGGGTGGCATGCTGATCCGCATTCCTGGTAACAACCCGCTGCGCATGCAGTCCCAGGCGCGCTTGGCTGTGACCTCTCCCGAGGTGCAAGCCGCCGGGTCCGCTCTCCCGGTGAAGATCGCCAATACGCGCTTCGAGCGCGACAGCCAGTTGGTGGCCTTAACGTTCCAGGAACTGCAGCCGGTTCACTACAGCACCATTTCCGCCTTGATGTTCGGCGATCTGAGGCTGCTGCGAAACGCTCGCATGGCTCGGCAACGCACCAGGAGCATTCTGGCGGGCACCATTGAAGTGATGGCATGGGCGCTTGGCCACACTTTGCGCGGTATGAGCTTCGCCCTCTTTCGCCGCACCGCAGGAGGCGGGTCAACGCCTTCACGCTCATAGATAACACATCACTCGCACTTTCCCGCTTCACCTCATTCCCAGGAGTGTCCCATGCGCCCTCTTTCGGCTCTCGCTATCCTCCTCATGTCGCTTGCTGCAGCTCAAGCTGGAACCGTGGAAGCCCCGCGCAGCCAAAGTGCGGGAGGCCTTGCCTCCCTCACGACAACACTTCCGGAGTGGAGACGACCATTTTCGATGGTCGGCGAGGACAGTCGACTTGTCGGTGAGGCTGCAAGCCGTGAGTTTCCCATCTTTCTCACGGCCGGTGAAGCTGCTCGCATGGCGAAGCTGCAACTGGCCTATCGAAATGCTATCTCGGTCATGCCGGAAACCTTCAGGCTGATCGTCAGGGTCAACGATGTCGTCATCGGTGAAACGGCCGTTCCAAATTCCAATCAACCCGCGGTTCTGAACGTCGGGGTGCCGCTGGGCGTTCTGCAAGCCGGCTTCAATTCTGTCAGGATCAGCATTCGCCAAACACACCGCGTCGATTGCTCCATCAACTCCACCTATGAACTCTGGACGCAACTGCTACCTGAGCAAAGCGCTCTGCATTTTGCTGGCGCCTCCGGAGAAATTCGCACGCCGCGGGAGCTCGCCGCTGTCAATCCGGGACGGGACGGCACGACCCTTATCCGCGTCAGACAACTTGGGGCGAGCGAGCCAACTGATCTCAACCAAGCCTCGCGCGCGGTCCAGGCCGCAGTGATGTTCGGGAACTTTTTCTACCCGCGGGTGGAGCTTACCTCAGAATCGAAAAGCGAAAGCGGGCTTGATGTGGTCGTGGGAACCTCGTCCAACATCATGCATGCAACCGGTCTGACCGTATCAGGAAAGGGCCCCCGCCATCACGTTCAGCACAACACCCAAAGTGGCGCTGTTACGCTGCTCGTAACCGGCGACACGGTAGCCGAGGTCAACTCCGCCTTGGACGCTCTGTTGCAACAAGCGCAAGAGACTAAACCGCAGGGTGCGGCCGCCGGCCTCCGGGCTCTCAGGAATATAAGTGGATGGAAGGCCGAAGGGGGTGAGACCATGACCCTCGCCGATCTGGGACTGGAGACCGAGCCGTTTCGTGGGCGGTTCCAGCGGCAGACCATTCGGCTTCAGATGCCGGCTGATCTTCTGGCCGCCGATTACGACCGCGTCACCGTCTCAGCCGATGCCGTCTATGCCGCCGGTCTTCTGCCGACGAGCAAGATGGTCATCCGAGTGAACGGGACCGCCATCGCTGACGCCTCTATGGGTGCTACCGCTGGCGCTATCCTCAGCAAGCGGTCATTTTTCCTGCCCATCAGCACGTTCAAGCCTGGGCTTAACACGATCGACTTCGAGGCTGAGACACGCACCAGTGCGGATGAAAAGTGCTCTCTGGAAGCTCTTGTCGATAATCGTGAGCGATACCTGCTTTCGGGAACAAGTCAGGTGACCGTCCCGCCCATGGGGCGGGTGGGCGCACTGCCCAACATTTCGTCCGTCATTCCCGGTGGCTTGTCGCAATTGTCCAAGGCCGGCGATCTGACGGTGTTCGTTCCGAAGGCCCGTCATGAGGCCATCGAGACCGCTTTGACGGCCCTCGCTAAAATGGCGACCGTCTCGCGTCACGAAACGAAGGCGCACTTTGCCTTTGATATGGTCCCAACCGGCACCGCTCACGTGCTCGCGCTCGGGGCTTATGACGATATGCCTGAAGCCATCCTGAGAGAGTCTGGTCTTGACGTAGAGAAGGTGCGCAGGGCTTGGCGTCAGCCTGCATCGCGGCTTTCAGAGATGATGGCTGTGCAGCCGCGGGTTCAGGTTGCCTCCATCGGGAAATCCATTGACCTCTCCTTGAACGACCCGACTGAGCGGACGAGCGTCGAAAATACAGGCAGTCTTTCCGCCGTAGTACCCTCGGTGGCGACTTCACAGCCATCTGGATTGTTGAAAGTATTCGACAATGATGGCTCGCACTGGCTGCACCGCTATGTTGAGACCGCGAAGGAAGCCATCTCAAAGCTGACGTCCGGAACGGTCAACCGTGCGAGCCTTCTCGAGGTGGGAAAGCGAGCCGACCTTCCGCTGACAGAAGCGAGCACGCTGATCATTGCACAGGGCGCCAAAGCCGACGGACTTGGAGGAAGCCTCCAATCGGGTCTGCTCCCGAACGTCAGCTCCGTAACCGTGTTTCTGGCGCCAAGTCCGGAGCACTTGTCTCATGCCGTCACAGAGGTTTTGTCCGGATCGCTCTGGCAGCAGTTTGTTGGCGATGCAGCGGTCTACAATGCCAAGGATGGGTCTATCAGCACCCGGGTGTCCGAGCAGATTTTGCTCGTGCCGACCGAGGCACTGAGCCTTCAGAACGTCCGTTTGATTGCCGCGGGCTGGCTGTCGCACAACGTGGCAGTTTATCTCGCAGTTTTGCTTGGCCTTTTCATTCTGATGACCGCCTTTATGCAATGGGTGCTTCGCTCCTCTGGGGTGAAAGAGTGATGACGGCGAGGCAGATGGGACTGGCGCTGGCGATGCTGATCTCAGCAGCCGTTCTCCCTTCGGGTGCAACGGCTGCCAGCTTGGGGGCGGAAAGGTCCCAGGCTACGGGTGACCTTGCTTCCAACTGGCTGGAAACAGCCTGGGCCGCTTACAGAAAGCGCTTCGTCCGGGCTGGGCGCGTGATCGATGACGTTAATCGCATCAGTCACAGCGAAGGGCAAGGCTATGCGATGCTGATTGCCGTCAAGGCCGGAGATCGCTCGGCCTTCGAGGAAATCTGGCAATGGACAAAGCGTGAGCTGTATGTCGATCCGAGCGGCCTTGCCGCTTGGAAGTGGGATGACAGTGCTGCATCGAAAGTGACGGACAAGAATAACGCCTCCGATGGAGACATTCTCATCGCCTGGGCCTTGGCGGAGGCAGCGGAGCGCTGGGGAAGCATGCTGCATCGGCAAGCGGCTCGCGACATCATCCGTGCCATCGGCAAGGACAATATCGCATCAAGTCCAGTGGGAACCGTCCTGATGCCGGGGCGGATCGGCTTCTCGCCCGAGGACCATTCCGACGGTCAGGTTCTCAATCTTTCCTATTGGGTGTTTCCGGCATTCGAACGGTTCAAGGCGCTCGATTCCGAGACCAATTGGAACGCTGTTCAGGCAGCTGGCCTGAAGCTGCTTCGCGAAAGCCGGTTCGGGCCGCTTCGCCTCCCAGCCGATTGGATCGCCGTCGGCGCAGGCCGGCCAACTCCTGCAAAGGCCTTTCCTGCGAAGTTCAGCTATAACGCGATCCGGATTCCCCTCTACCTCGCTTGGGCAAAGCTGGACCAGCCCGATCTCCTGCGCCCTTTTGTTGGGCTCTGGAACGACGAATTGAACCTCGGGCCATTCGAGGTTGACCTTTCCTCGGGCAGCGCACAGCAGTCATTCGGCGGCGCGGGGTTCAAGGCGGTTATCGCTGCCGCGAAATGCGCGCTGTACAAGCAGAAGCTGCACGCGTCGCTGCGCAAGGTCGAGGCCGACACCTATTACACGACAACCCTCCACATTCTTTCACTGTTGGCCGTTCAGGAAAGGTATCCGGAATGTCTATGAAATCGATGTCCCTTCTCCTTGGATCCATTAGCACCACAATCCTGATGACCGTCGCCGCGCCTGCAGCAGATCGATTGGGGTCACGTTCCGGCCTGCTTCTTAGCCAGCTCGATAGCGCTGCGCTTGACGCACCGTTCGATCTCAAGGCTCCCTTGCCGAGCAAGACTGGCAGCAAATCGGCGCCGGCGGGCGGCTCTCTGCTGACGGGCATGGACCGACCGACCTTCTCTCAGACGGCGCAGCCCGTGCGCGACGCCGATGCTAAGGTCGATGAAAGCGCCCTGCGCTTCTATGCCTCGCAGAATGACTCGGCACGCGTTGCCATGGAAATCAAGCGCATCAAGGTACTGAACCCATCCTGGGAGCCTCCTTCCAACCTGTTTGACGAGGCTGGCGATCCGGCTGTCGAACAGAAGTTATGGGATCTGTTTGGGGAGGGGCGCTACGACGAGATCAGGGTCGCCGTAGAGAACATCCGCAAGGCTGATCCGAACTGGCGTCCACCGGCGAAGCTCGTGCGGGAATTCGACAGGGCTCAGGTTCGCGCGCAGCTGATCGCGGCCTCGGACGCCAAGGACGCTCATGGTGTTCTTGCGATCGCTGAATCCCAGTCCAACATGCTGGTTTGCACCGATGTCGATTCCATGTGGAGAGTGGCCGAAGCTCTCATCCAGACGAGCCAGGAAGACAGGGCACAGGAGCTCTACAAGTACATTCTCACACGCTGCCAGAATCCGGCCGAGCGCCTTGCAACCATTCAGAAAGCGATGGAATTGCTGCCGGTGCAAGCCGTCAAAGCTCTTATCGCGGCGACGCGCTACCAAAGCGACAATGGAAAAGCCCTGGAGACGGTACAACTGGATCTCATGCGGCGGCAGATCGGCGCCGTCGCGTCCGACGCTGCGGCAACCCCAGTGCCGCCGGCTGATCTCAAGGCTTTCGAGGCCGTGGTCAAGCAAAGGAAAATAGCAAACGATGCAGATCTCCTGGGATGGCACTACTACGCCCTGAAATCCTGGCCAGTGGCGTCGGAGTGGTTCAAGCTTGCCATGAACTGGGACAAGCTGCCGAAAGCGGCGGAAGGCTATGCGCTCGCATTGCGCCAGCAAGGCCAGCTCGTAGAGGCGGAGACAGTGGCCTACGAATGGCGCGATGCCTCACCGCTGATTGCCAAGCTCTTCGTCGAGATTGTCGCGACCGCCATCACGCAGGCAAATCCCACCTCCCTTGATGAGGTGCGCCTGGCACGGATGGAGGATGTCGTCTCTGCCACCAAGTCCGTGAACGGCAGCCAGGCTCTCGGGTGGTACCACTACAACAAGAACAACTTTCCCAAGTCGCGTCAGTGGTTTGCCTCCTCAGTTAGTTGGGAAGCGACTGAAACGAATGCACTTGGTTTGGCACTGGCGGCTCACCGGACGAATGATACGGCCCTGTTCCGCAAGACGGTCTCTGATTACGGCAAGCAATATGCCTCCGTGGCGGCTCTGCAGGCCTATGACAAGCCTGCGACGGCGACAGTGAAAGGCAGCAAGAACCCTCGACGCGGCGGAGGCGGTTCGCCGCAAGCCGGCCAGTTGGCCAATACCGCCGTCGAGCAGTTCAAGAACGGTCAGTATCGGGAAGCCTTAGCAACGCTTGACAAGCGTTCGGGCGTTGCACGGGAGGACCATGGACTGGGTGTTTTGCGTGGTTGGGCGCTCTACAATCTGAATCAGTATGACAAGGCACGTGAGAAATTTGTCGAGTTGGATAAGAGGCAATCTACTCGCGATACCCAGTACGGTATGTATTACTCGGGTGCCAAATTGGATCCTCTCCATAGGGGCGACTGACCAATGTCGGTCAGTTACTCGGATACCGAACTGTGGGATTTCAGGGCAGCGCGGGAAGCACAGGCGCTGTACATGGCTTGGCTCAAGTAAATCTCGTGAACGTTGAGCAGAACTGATGATGCGGTGACTTGGCTTTGGACGGACACTGCCTTTGCCGCAGGGGGCTTCTGTCTGTTCGTAGGGAGCAACGTCATCCAACGCCGGTTTGGAGCTTACCTTGATGGCCAGATATCTAAGCACAGTCGGCAATCAGATTGTTGATGGGTCGGGCACTGGGGTGACGATTGCGGGCGTGAACTGGTTTGGCCTGGAGTCGAACCGCTATGCGCCGGATGGCCTGCACGCACGCTCCTACAAGGAGATGAT
>Ga0182742_1005349_pt1 | contig 10901 bp, 15 predicted proteins | sample eDN5th37CBELigMG_FD_128880 | JGI IMG/M metagenome (GOLD analysis project Ga0182742, IMG submission 128880) | Enriched Miracle-Growth compost microbial communities from Emeryville, California, USA - eDNA 5th pass 37_C BE-Lig MG (version 2)... ... | reverse complement strand
CTTTTGCCAAAAGAATCACCTCCTTTCTACTTTAAAGCTGGATAAAGATTAAAATACGTCGTGGTTGTCGGTACGCTCGATGGATGACAATACATGGGCACATAATCCACTAAGTGCAACTGCCGCCTGATGAAGTTGATCTGGTGTCGCACTCATACGGATGGATGAATATGATTTTCCTTTAAAAATCGGTTCGCGTTTTTCGTCCAATCCTGTTTCATACATGAGGGTAAGGCGGGTATTCTTGATTACTTGTTGGGCCATGTTGCTCACCTCCTTTCACCTTCTATATAGAAGGAAAGGAGAAAAAAGGACAGGGTAGATCGTACTTTTTTCAATGAAAGAACTGAAATTGCTTTTCTAGAGAAATGTCAACTCAGCTACCCTAAAAGGCAGAACTCATAAGCCAGTGTTGTTTGTTTAGAGCTATTGCGGGTTTAAACGGTTAGTTGTTAGTCTGTTAACTCACTTAAGCAAAGCAGGGGGTCTTTGCGGAGCTTTTCGAGTGCTCCCACTCGCCAGCCTTTGACAGTCGATACGCTAACGTTTTCGATTGCGGCAATCTCTTTGTTTTTTAGACCATGATGGCTGTAGTACAGAACCCACTTCGTTTGGTTCTCGGTTAGCTTGTGATTCTGGCATAACGCGAGAATGGTATCCTCCTCATATAAAGGTGGGGTGTTTGTTGCTTCAAATGGTTCAAAAACTTCATCAGTGGCATAAAAATAGTGCTCGGTGTCTTTGGTCTCTTTGGTTAACTCTTGCATGAGTGACCCTCTGATGTAGGCATATGCGAATGCAGAGAAGCTTCCTTTCGCTGGATTAAAGCGTTGGTGAGCCTGCCAAAGAGCGATGAGGCCAACCTGAAAGAATTCATCTCTATTCTTATAAATCGATAACTTGCGCATGATGTGGTGAATCATCGGCGTAAAGGTTGTTTGCAATTCTTCAAAGCTTTCCATGTGGTTGTGGTTCCTTTCGGAAAGCGCGCTTTTTTGTTATATTCCCGGGTACCTTTAAAATACCGGGAAACTAGGCTGGCAGCGAACGAGGGAAAATCAGCTTTAAAGCGAAAATAGGGGGGGAGGTTTTTTTGGGGAGCTCATAATGACAAGTTGAGGCTGAAAATGCAAATTTGAGCAGGGATCCTGGTAATTTTTTAGAAATTCATTTGTTGTGACACCCCGGGTGGTGGTGGGACAAGGGACCTGTCCCTCTGTCTCATTCAAAAAGGGTGCCGGTTAATCCCGACACCCTTTCCTTATTTTTGGTTAGCGATAACAAACGGCACCAATGATAATCAAGAGGATAAACAACACGACAATTAGTGCAAATCCTCCTGCAAAGCCGCCACCGTAGCCATAGCCGCCATATCCACAACCTCCAAAGCCCATTGACAACTCTCCTAACTGAATTTTATGATTAGTAACCCCACCAAGATGCTCCAATGATGATCAGTAGAATAAATAATACGACTAACAAGGCAAAGCCGCCACCGTAGCCTACTCCTCCGCTCATAAATATCACCTCCATCACATTTAACATAGTATGCTAGATGACGATTAGGTGAATGGTTAGAATCATAATTTTTTTCAATTTCTCATAAATTTATCCCTCACCCCGCGAAGGAATGCCTTTTGACAACGCTTTTTTCGTAAAGGGTGTTGTTAAAAAATGAAAACCGATTTTAACGAGAAATAAGCTTTTCTCTGCAATACTACTTAGTTTGTAAGCTCTTTTCTCACCTTGTAAACGATCTTTGGGCCCCATGAAATCATACTTCCGCAGAAATACTAGGGTGTCTGTCCACTCCTGATTTTTACCAAGAACTTGTGATTAAAATGAGTGGAGCGAAGAACGATGTCAATTGGTTATGATCAAGGGCAGCACCACGCCCAGTTTAGGAGGGGAAACACCGAAGAATACAATGGCCTTTTAAACCTCGATTTAGGGACAAGGGCGGAGGGATTAGGCCTGTCCTTCCGCACCTTCGTCTTCCTCATCCTCAATAAAAATCTCTGTATATGGAGTGTTTCTCTCAGAAGGGCCCGAATCTACATCTGAGGAGGACTCTTCATCGAAAAAATCCTCTGAGTGACTTGTACCCGGTTGGTCCTTTTTCATATCCGCTTTCATATCCTTCATTTTTTCCATATCCTCTTTTACTTGATCGGTCACTTCTTTTGGGACGGCTCCTTTTCCATATGTCGCTCCGATATTTAACTCCCCACTCAAACTCTTAATTCCAAGCTGAGCAAAGTTATTGTTTTGCTCATATTTTTCTAAATAGAGCTTATCCACATAGATCGTTTGTAAAATTGGTTCTTCCTGCTTTATTGATTCTATCGGTTCGTCGGTGGAGTCCGGATCATTATGATTTTGTTGGAGCAGGTCGTCTAACCGTTTTAGCAGATCGGTCTGCACTTCATTGATTAATAATAAATTACGCTCTAACAATTGTACCCTCATGTCAATCTGCTGATAAAAGTCTTCCTTCTCCGCCCTTACTTCATTTGGATGTTCACCTGTTGAAAAATCTTCAGATTCTATGTTGGGGGAAGCTACGGGGGGACTGAATCGATTTTCATGTAGGCCCGAAATCTGATGTTCTAAAATGTGAATTTTTTCAACCAACTGCTTTTCCCGTTCAAGATCAACCGCTCTTTTTTCTAAAATCAGTTGTTCGATAAACTGGATCATCCGTTCATCCAATTCCTGCGCAGGAGGGGTGACGGTAGTCTGATCATCGCGCTGTAGAGCATCTTCCAATTGGGACACTCTTTGCCCCAGTTCGGTTATTTTGTTGTTGAGCATCTTAATCTTATGGGCAGTTTCGACGTTAGAATCCTTTTCTTTCGGCTTTCCTCGCTGTTGGGTTCTTTTTTCCTCACTGTTGTTTTGATACATCGTGGTTCGAACCTTTTTCTCAAACTCCAATAAGGATCTCATTTGAACTTCAAGCGAATTGATTCGTAAAATGTGCTTTTCCCATTCCGCTCGATTTTTCTTTTGAGCTTTTTGATTGAACATTTTTTATCGACATCCTGTCTGCCAGATTAAATCAAATGGTCCCTTCATAAAACTTACTTAATAATTCCCGGTCCTTGATTAGACTTCTTCAATCATTTCTGAGTTCCTCAAAGACGATTACTCAATGTTTACCTGCTCTTCTTTCAAAAACTGCCGTTGATAGGAAACATATAAAAGCCCATTCGTAAATTTAGCTCGAATCTGATCAGGAAACGTAGGCTCCGGGAGCTGGATTACCCGTTCAAAGGGGCCGTGATATCGTTCTTGTTGGATCACCTCTCCGGCCATCAGTTGGTGATTGTTTCCTTTGATTAAAAGCTTCGTTCCGGATACAGATAAGTGAATATGTTCCTTTACGTAGCCAGCTAAATCGAATAGGACTAAAATTTCTCCATCTGTGACGATAATATCGGTTGGAGGAAAATTTTTTCGTTTCTCTGATTTTCTAGCGGCATCACTCGACTGATTTGGATCAAATTGAGTTTTCATCCACTCATCAAAGGAGGATTGATCAAAGATCCCATCCCAAAAATCCCCGGTTTGGTATTTCTTTGCTAAATCCATCCATTGTGAGAACTTGTTCATATCCATGGTGGATCGTCCCCCTTGTCGTCTCGGTACATGTCTTCATCTTAAACTAATCATATTTATGATTAAAAAAATCATTCATATAAAATGCTGGCAACATGGGAAGGTTCAAACCGTTACCGTCGTCCAGGTTCTGAGAAATCATATTTCTTTGTTATCAGTCATATAGTGAAATAGTCTCGGAACAGGTAAAACTCCAACGAGGGAAGGGTCGTGATTTATGTTCTTTCTCCCAACCAACATAAATATTGCCGATATCAAACTTAATAATCTGGATCATGGTAGTTCGCTGTCTCTTAGTTCTACATTGAAACAAAATAGGAATGTAGCCGCAAAGAAAAATCAAGCTTTTGGCCAGCAATTCGGGGATGAGTGTTTAAGAATCTACACAAAAGGCACTACTTTCGATGATGACGTCGAGGATGCAAACGCGCAGAAGGGGATTGGTAAGCCTTTTTAAGATGGCTAGTTTCGTAAAGTTTGTTGTTAAAATTTTAAGGTTCATTTTAATGGAAAAGCAGCTATTTCTAGTTAGCAGGCTTTTTTCTCATTACTGATCGCAAGCAACCTTGTTCGGGTAAAAGCCTATGTAAAAAAGTGAGGAGGAAGTGAATGGTTGGTCCTGTTCCATATATTAATATCAATATCAATATCATAAAGGTGAATTCATTTGAGAATGCATCTGCGATCAATGTCGGTCAAAACCTTTTAGCAGAGTGGCATAATTCAGATAAAAAAAATCAGGGTCTCGGCCAAAATATGGGGGATGGAACCAATTTTATGGGGACGAGAAGCGCTGTCGATGACCGCGACCAAATTGATTCCAATTCTTCTTTTGAGACAGCGAATCTTCCTCGGCCATAAGGAGAGAGCATATGTCATTTGCACCGGTATCACTAAATATTTTAGGAATAAAGATCAATGCGGTTGACCATGCAGGGGTAGTCAATCTCGGCCCAAGTCAACATTTGGATCAATTTGTTTCCTATAAGCGGAATCAAGGGATAGGTGAACAAAACGGGGACCGTTCCCCCACGATCCTGTCGACTTCCTGGGTCAATGACCCGGATGTGTCAGATAGTAATGCCGTTAAAACAAGTCTCTTATAGCGCAAGTGAAGGGTATGGTTGGCGAACAGTGCGAATGAACAAAAAGACAGGGGGATATACATGTTTTTTGTTTCACCAGTGGTAATCAATGCTCTTGGAATCAAGGTGAACACAGTTGATAATGGTGCCGTTGCCAATATGGGAACACTGCAAATCATTGACCAACTCGTCACCTATAAGCGAAACCAAGCCTTTGGCGAACTAAACGGGGATCTCTCCCCAGTAGCCGTTCCAGCCGCAACCGTCATTGACCCAGATGTGAGCGAGAGCAACTCCGTCAAAAACAGCGTCGTATAGTGGCGGGGGTGGTTTCCTTCTATGTCCCAGCTGCTTGTGGTGGGCTAAAGGAACCTTATCTAAGAGGGAAGCGGTGTCGGTAAAACTAGATCGTTCAGAGTTAGCCGGAATCTGCCAGAAAGTACAATAAGATACCATCTCTAAAAGGGGCAGGCATGTGCACTGTCCTTTTCGTCGTGGAAGGATTTCGGTTTCCCCACGAAGCAAGAATCCGCCGTCCTTAGTAGTCTTCATTAGGGAGGTCTGAGCAACAAAACCTGTCCCCGTGTCCCCCAAGCACCCAGTCTGACTGTATTTGTGTTATAATATTCTCATAATTTCCTATTTTAATAATGGAGGAATTGCATGGAGAATTCACTGACGCGAGAGATCGTTTTGGCGGAAGATTATAACGCTTCTGTTCATCAAGTCTGGAAGCGTTATCAAGAGCTCGGGCAATATACGGGGAGTGGAATTCGTGAGAGTATTATTGATTCATGGGAGGATTCTAAAAAACTTGGAGTCTGTCCTTTTCAAAATCGAAATCATGAGGTTATCCATGGGAATGACCTGGAAGAACGGCTGGAACGAAATGAGGAGTTGCTTTCGTTTGTAAAGCCTCAAATCAACCATTTAGCACCATTTTTTAATGAAACGAAAACGATGATTTCCATTGCTGATCGTCAAGGAACCGTTTTACAATCTTCTGGGGAACGGAATGTGCTAAAAAAGGCAGAGAAAATTCAAATTTATGATGGGGGCATTTGGACAGAGAAATCAGCGGGGACAAATGCAGTGGGGCTTGCTCTGAAAACGAAGCAATACGCCCAAGTGTTGTATTCCGAGCATTTCTGTGAGAAAAACCATGACTGGTTTTGTGCCGCATTTCCCATTCTATACCCTTATACGAATGAATTACTAGGCGTCATTAATATTGCCGGCGCCAATCATCAACTGAATCCAAACACCATACAGTACATCTTCTCAGAAGCAAATCAAATTTCGAAAACCATCCAACAATATTTTTCTAAACAAGCTTTACATAATCATTTATTTTTAAACACAGCGCTGGAAGGGATCACAGATGAAGTCTTAATCATCGATCGTGGAAAAAACGTTGTGGGAAAAAATCATGCCGCAAAGTCCCATCCAACCTTTAGTAAACTTGATACCACAGCAACAATCCCAACTTTAAACCACTTTGTTGAAAAAGTCCTACAAACAGGACAACCGATCATAAGGGAAGAAGCGAAGGTCGATCAGCAAAAACAAACATTTATTTTCTCAATTTATCCCGTCACTTACCAATCCAATCCACTTGGAGCGGTTGTATTTTTTAGAAAAAACACCGAACTCCCTGCTTTATCAAGGAAAACAACGAAACCGTCTCGACTAACGAAATCAAAAACAACACGCTATAGTTTTGATGATATGATCGGTTCTTCAAGCGAATTTGGCGCTGTTGTCAAGAAAGCGCAGAAAGCAGCGCGGATTGATTCGACTCTGTTTCTCTGCGGGGAAACCGGGACAGGGAAAGAAGTCTTTGCTCAATCGATTCATCAAGCAAGCGATAGGTGCCAACACCCATTTATCGCAATTAACTGTGGAGCGGTTCCGCACGGATTGCTTGAAAGTGAATTATTCGGCTATGAACCAGGCGCGTTTACCGGTGCGAAATCAAAAGGTCAACCTGGGAAATTTGAAATGGCACAGGGGGGAACCATTTTTCTTGATGAAATTGCCGATATGCCGTTAGAGTTGCAAGTTCATCTTCTTCGCATTCTCGAAGAACGGGTTGTGACCAGACTAGGCAGCGAAAAGACGATTCCACTGGATGTTCGTGTCATTGCCGCCACCCATAAAAATTTGGCGCAACTCGTTGATAAAGGTGAGTTTCGCGAGGACCTCATGTACCGCCTTCAGGTGATTCAATTAGAAATCCCGGCATTGCGTGAACGAAGCAGCGATGTTCCGGAACTGGTCCATCACTTTCTGCAGGAAATGGGCGGCGAGTTTGGGAAACAAGAGATTCTCGTTCAGGAAAAAGCGGTGCAGTGCCTTACACAATATCCTTGGCCTGGAAATATTCGCGAACTCCGGAATGTGATTCAACAGGCTCTCTTTAATATGGAGGGAAATGAGCTCTCATCTTCCGACCTTCCCTTGGAAGTTATTAACCACTCAGGAAAGGGTGAAAAGGAAAGGCTAATCGAAGCGCTCATCCAAGAAAATGGAAATGTCACAAGCGCAGCGAAGCGATTGAAGATTTCACGAGCGACGATGTATCGGAAAATGAACCAGTATCATCTGAAGTCGGAAGATTGGAAGGGGTAAACATCGGGATTTCCATGTATGTGCTCTGTACAGGATAAAGGTTGAGTGCCTTGAATTTATAATCAAGGCTGTTTTCGTAAAATTTGTTGTTAAAATCCTAAAGCCGATTTTAACGCGAAATAAGCTTTTCTCTACGTACTACTTAGTTTGGAAGCTCTTTTCTCATCTTATAATAAATCTTTGGAATAGAATCATAGCAAAATGATTCTTTATTTCCTTTAAAAAACAACAATCTCTGAGAAAAGAGCTATAAACAAAAAAGACGAACAAACCGGATGTCGATTTGTTCGTCTTTCGATTGTTTTACTTTTCGTTCGTTAACGTAGAAATATATTCTTTCACCACTTCATACACATAGCCTTGGTTCGCTGCTGCTGTATTTGGATTGTATTCCCCGTCATTTGTTTTGTTATTAGAGAGTACACGAATGCCAAGGAATGGTACCTCATAAGCGCCCGCGATTTGGGCAGCGGATGCCGCTTCCATTTCTTCTACACTTGTGCCAAAGTTGGTGTGGAACCAGTTGATGCGATCAACTTCGTTGTTCCAGAAATCGGCGGAACCAATTGTTCCTTCCACAACTTTCCCTTTTGTATAAGTGTCTTTCACTGCTTTGGCAGCTGCTAGTAAATCTTCATCGCCTTCGAAATAACGAGCTTTCTCCGCATTTGGATCTTCGCCAGCGCTTCCTTCAGAAGCCATTAAATCCATCGGAATCCATTCGGTAGGAACAATTCCTTCGCCTTCTTCTTTAGTAGGTGTTTTTAATGCCCCGATATTTACCGTTCTTTCTCCTAAAACAATATCAAACACATTGAGACTTGGGTCGTGTCCGCCAGATGTTCCTTGGTTGATGATCGCGATTGGATCGTATTTTTCAATCGCTAGCATCGTAGCAGCTGCTGTATTTTCCATTCCTTTTCCAGTTTTCGCTACAATTACTGGATAATCTTCGAGCGTTCCAATCCAAAACACAAAGTTTCCGGATGTTTCTTCTTTGACGTTTTCTAGTTTTTCAACAAGCTTTTCGCCTTCAATTGGCATTGGAGCTTGAATTAGAATTGGTTTCTGCGATTTTTCCTCTGTAGTTTGCTGTGTCTCATCTGATGTAGCTTCTGCTGTTCCTTCAGACGCGGAAGAAGAACTGCACCCTACGACTGCAAATAATAGTAGTCCGATAATCAATAGAGTTAAAGATGATTTTCTTTTTAAAAATGTTTCTCTCATTCTGATCTCCTCCTGCTGTTTAGGTTTCTCTATTTTCTCAATATAAAAAGGTCCGGAAAATGTAGAATGTTTCTACCTTCCAGACCTACGAAGTCAAAGTATAAGCATAATTAAGCATCGGAAATATGCTAAATCATCCCGGGATGTTAGTTGCTCACTACCATCTTTATACTTCAACTCGTAGTCTAGTTCTTTCAATGGGAACCAGGTAGAAACACTCAGACCATATTACTGAGAATATACGAGTCATGATATGAAGAATGAATACGTTGTTACTATAACAAAGATAGAAACGGGAATCAACCAAAATATCGAACGTTATTTTAAAAATACAATAAAATTGTTCGTGTTTTTAGTAAAAAAGTCCCCGTTTTTCAGAAGGCAACTTATCCTTTTAAGGGAAATAGCCTTTTTTAGTGTTTAAAATGGTTCCCAAGCCTCAATTAATAAAATTCCCGCTATCACAACCATTCAATCTATTAAACTAGCCATCTGTTTTGAAAAGCAAGTTAACTCTATTTACCGTTATCTCACTTGAGACACTTGAGACACATGAGACACATGAGACAATCTGCGTCTCAATGAGACAGTTTGCCAAAGAGAAGGGATGTAAATGGGAGGAGCCAAGTGTTGAATTAACTGGATTTCTATTTTTTAAAAAAGTTGGCACGCTTCTTGCATCTTAAATCAGTGTAATCAACTTTCACTTTAAGACGAAAGCAAGGTGATGAAACCAAATGAAGGAATTTGACCTCATTGTCATTGGAGCAGGACCAGGGGGATATGTTCCCGCGATTCGTGCTGCCCAACTGGGTAAAAAGGTGGCCATCGTCGAACGGAAGAAGCTCGGTGGAACTTGCTTGAACGTCGGCTGCGTTCCTTCCAAAGCTCTTTTGAAACATAGTGAGCTTGTGGAAGAAATTCAAAAAGCCAACTCTTGGGGCATTCATACCGGCGAAGTTTCCATTGATTTTCAAAAATTAATGAAGCGAAAAGATCAAGTGGTCCGGACTTTGGCCGGCGGTGTGGAACATCTTTTAAACAAGAACAACATCGAGATTTTCCAAGGTGAGGCGTCGGTCACAGGTGATTTAATTGTCACTGTTGGCGCCGAAACACTACGGGGAAAGGACCTTTTGTTGGCAACAGGGAGCAGACCATTTATCCCGCCGATTAAAGGCTTGCACCAAGTTAACTATTTAACAACTGATACATTCTTTGATTTGAAAAAATTGCCGAAACAGTTGGTCATCATCGGCGGCGGAGTGATTTCCGTAGAGCTCGCCTTTGCGATGGCTCCACTGGGGACCAACGTTACCATCATCGAAGTGGCTCCTGACATTCTCTTAACCGAGGATGAGGATGCGCGCAAAGTAATTAAAAAGCATTTGAAGAAGAAAAAAATCAAGACAATCACATTAGCGGAGATTCAGGAAGTGACAGACGGAAAAGTTCTGTTAACCGATCAAGAGATATCTTTTGATACCCTGCTCGTTGCGACAGGCAGACAGCCAAACCTTGAAGTAGCAACTGATTTGAATCTAAAACTAGATAGTGCGAACAAGTTTGTAGAAGTAAATGAGTTTTACGAAACAAGCAAAAAGCATGTATATGCTGTTGGGGATTTAATCGGCGGCTATCAGTTGGCACATGCGGCGAGTGCGGAAGGTCTCGTTGCCGTTCATAGGATGAATGGAGAAACGCCGCAACCGCTGAATCAAACAGAAATTCCACGCTGCGTCTATACCCATCCAGAAATTGCTTCGTTCGGACTGAGCGAAGACCAAGCGAGAAAAAGCTATGCTGATGTCAAAGTTACCGTCACGCCGCTAGCTGGAAATGCAAAAGCGATTGCCGAGGGAGAAACGGATGGCTTTGTGAAAATCATTTCGGACCAGCGCTACCAGGAAATTCTCGGCGCGGTGATTGTTGGGGCGAAAGCGACAGAGCTGATCGGCGAAATTTTAGCTGTGAAGCATGCGGAAGGTACAATGAGTGAGCTCGCAAGCCTTGTTCATGCCCATCCAGCGATATCCGAAGCAATCGGTGAAAATGCAAATGCTTTATATAAACAAGCGATCCATGCGTAGGTCACAAGTTTTACGGAGACAGGTTGTTGAAGTTTCCCACCATCTGCTTTTTTATAAAAGAAATGCCCTGTCAGAAAGCAAGATTGGTTTTATAAAAACGGCAAATACCTGAAATAGGCAGACTTCTAAGATAGTGTCCACCCAGAAACCCAATCTGATTTTATATCAGCATGTGTTCTACCAGAAAGCGAATCTGATTTTATATCAGCATGTGTTCTACCAGAAAGCGAATCTGATTTTATATCAG
>Ga0182742_1005346_pt1 | contig 10912 bp, 9 predicted proteins | sample eDN5th37CBELigMG_FD_128880 | JGI IMG/M metagenome (GOLD analysis project Ga0182742, IMG submission 128880) | Enriched Miracle-Growth compost microbial communities from Emeryville, California, USA - eDNA 5th pass 37_C BE-Lig MG (version 2)... ... | reverse complement strand
AGCACGAACGCCTCGCGGATACGGTGGATGCCGGCTTGGTCCAGCTCGGCCGGCGGGCGGTGCTTGGGATCGAACGGGATCGGGCTGGGCGCCACCGTGGTCCAGCCACCCTGGTCCGGACGTAGCTGGGTCCCGCCCCGCCAGGGCACGTCCGAGCTGGCCTTGCGGCCGGCATGGGCAAGCTGGATGCCGAAGCGCTGCTCGGGCGCATAGGTCCGGATGTCGCGCAGGAGCTTGGCCAGTGCCGCCTCCTGGTCGCTGTTCCAGATGCCCAGGTCCGCAGGTGTGATCCGGCCCTCGGGCAGGACCGCCGAGGCCTCCATCACCAGGAGGCCGGCTCCGCCGAGTGCCAGGCTGCCGACATGTTGCTGATGCCAGGGCGCGACTAGGCCATCCCGGGATGCATACTGGCACATCGGCGAGATGGTGATGCGGTTGGGCAGGCGGATGCCGCCGAGCGTGAGGGGGTCGAACAGCTTGACGCTCATCTCGTCCTAGAACTCCCAGGTCAGTAGCGGCGGGATCATGCACGTGCGCCTGGCACGGCTACAGGAACAGCCGGCCCTCGCCTACGCGCACTGCCCGGCCCGAGACTTCAACTGCCGCGTGGCCTTCCTCGTCCAGGAACGGCTTCAGGTAGATGGTGCTGGGCCGGCCCATGGCCACGCCCTGGACGATCTCCACCTCTTGCCCGGCACAGCCCGGCTCGTCGGCAAGCAGGAGTGCTGCCATCGCCGCGGCCGAGCTGCCGGTGGCGGGGTCCTCGAACACGCCCTCCTGCGGGGCGAACATGCGCACGGCAAAGCTGGTGCGGCCAGTGCGGGCGAACACGGTGAGCCCGGTGGCAGGCGATGGCATTAGCCGTGCGATCGCCGCATGGTCGGGCAGGAGCCGGTCGATCCAGGCGGGGTCGTGCACCTGGAGGAAGGCGAAGGTGGTGCCTGCGGTGGCGAGGCGGACCGGGCTCGCCACCTCCGCCTCGGTCAGGCCCACCGCGGCCGCCAGAGGCTCGGCCTGGACGGTGCCGGCCAGTGCCGGCGGCAGCGGTGCGCGCAGGGTGGCGAGACCATCGGCGATCCGCACCGGCACCGGCCCCGCCGCCAGGTCCAGGACCGCCTGGCCAGCACCTCCGGTGGTCGGGAGCCGGCCCAGCTCGGCCAGCAGCACGGTGGTGCCGATGACCGGATGGCCGGCAAAGCGGATCTCCGCACCGGGGGTGAAGATCCGGACGGAGAACAGCGCCTCGTCGCGCTCCGGCGGGAACAGGAACAGGGTCTCGGAGAGGTTGAACTCGCGCGCGATCAGCTGCATGCGCTGCTCGTCGAGGCCGGCGGCATCCGGCAGGACCGCCAACTGATTGCCGGCGAGCCTCGTCTGGGTGAACACGTCCAGCAGATGATAGCGGTAGTCGGTCATCGGGCGATCCTCGTCGGTCGTGAGCCTATGTCAGAGCGGCAGATGGTGCAGGGCCAGGAAGGCCAGGAGCGAACTGCCCAGCGCCACGATGAACTGGCCCGACCAGCGCATCACGGCAAAGCCCACCAGCGCTCCACCCCAGCCGGCCGGGCCGGCACTCCATACGGCCGGCGCCACCAGGGCCGCGAACACCGCACCCGGCACATGGCCGAACCAGGCTTCCAGGAAGGGGCCTGGCCGGAACCGCCGGATCAGGAGGAAGCCGCCGATCCGGGTGGCATAGGTGGCCAAGCCCATCAGCATGATGGCCAGCACGCCCTCAAGCCCGGCGGACATGCAGCCAAGCTCCCAGCAGCGAGCCGGCGAGCGCGCCGGCCAGGATGTACCAGGTGCCCGGCAGCAGCGCCTTGACCATCAGCGCCACGGCGGCGGCCACCAGCCATGGGACCAGATCGCCCCCGCCCCGCCAGAACCCTGCCAGCAGCACGACGAAGAAGCCGGTGATCAGCCAGGCGAACAGGGCCGGGTCGATGTTCCCGGTGAGGTTGCCCATGCCATGGCCGGCAAGGCCTGCCGACAGCCAGGCCAGCCAGAGCGCTGCCCCGGCACCCATCAGAAAGGCCGCGTCGGCATGGCCCTGCCGCCGGTCCGCGACGGCGACACCCCAGGATTCATCGGTCATCAGGTAGAGCGACAACCAGGTCCGTAACCGCCCCACTCCCTCGAACCATGGGGCCACCGTCGCACCCATCAGCAGATGACGGAGATTGATCACCAGCACGGCGATCACCATGGTCGCGATCGGCAGCGGCTCCTGCCAGAGTTCCAGAGCGACCAGCTGCGAGGCGCCGGCGAAGATCAGCATGCAGCTGAGCCCCACCTCCAGCAGCGACATACCCTTCTCGGCCGCAGCCACTCCGTAGACCAGGCCGAACGCGACGGCAGCTGGCAGGATCGGCAACACGCCCAGTGCTCCCCGCCGCAGACCGAAGGTGCTGAACGGGGTGGGTGAAACTCGGGAGCCGATCATGTAGTGATACATTCCCCGCTCATCGCACGGCTCATGATTCAATACCGAGCCGCTATCATCGAATTGACTCGATGCCCGAGTCAATCCGATGATCCATTCATGACGATCCAACGCAGTGACATCACCGACCAGGGCCGCCCTGCCTATCGTGCCATCGCCGATGCGCTGGAGCGTGCCATCGGGGTCGGCGACTTCAGCCCCGGTGAGCGCCTGCCGCCGGTGCGTGATCTGGCCAAGAAGCTGGGCGTCACGGTCGGCACGGTGAACCGGGCCTATGTCCTGGCGCAGAGCCGCGGCCTGCTGACCGGCGAGGTCGGGCGCGGCACGTTCGTGCTCGGCCGGCCCGACCGGCAGAGCCGGATCCGGATCGCCGCACAGGACGCGGCCAACGTGTCCGACCTGGTGGTGAACCAGCCGCCCGGGGTGCTCTCCGACGAGGAGGTCTCGGCCAGCGCCGCCAAGGCGCTCGCTACCGGTGGCGGCGACCTGCTCGGCCGCTACCCGCCGACGGCGGGTCTCGAGCGGCATCGCGCAGCGCTGGCGCGCTGGGTCAGTCGGATCGGCATGCCGGCCACGGCCGATCAGGTGCTGGTCACCGCCGGCGTCCATTCCGCAATCGCCGCCACCTGCCTGGCCTGCCTGCGTCCCGGCGACACGATCCTGGTCGACCAGCTCACCTATCCAGGTGCCCGCGACCTGCTGGGCAGCCTGAAGTTCCGGGTGGAGCCGGTCGCCACCGACGATGCGGGTGCGCTGCCCGACAGTTTGGCGGCGGCGGCGCGTGTCCATGGCGGGCGGGCCTTCCTCACCTGCCCCACCCTGCACAATCCGACCGCGGTCACCATGCCGGATGACCGGCGCCGCCAGATCGCCCAGGTGATCGAGCAGAACGACCTGCTGCTGATCGAGGACGACATCTACGGTCACCTGCCGAGCGTGCGCCCGGAGCCGATCGCGGTGCACCTGCCCGACCGTGCGGTGCTGGTCAGCGGCCTGTCCAAGTGCCTGGCACCGGGTTTGCGGCTCGGTTACATCGTGGCCCCCCTCGACCGGGTGGGGTCGATCACCACCGCCCTGCACGATCTCCTGGTGGCCGCGTCGCCCTTGCCGGCAGCATTGTTCAGCTACTGGCTCGATACCGGGCAGGCCGACGAGGTCCTGGGCCGGATCCGTGCCGCGATCGCGCGCCGCCGCGAGATCACGGGCGACCTGCTGGGCATGGCGCCGCCCGAAGGCAGCCCGCATCTTTGGCTACCGCTCCCGCCGGCCTGGAGTGCCAGCCGGCTGATCGAGGAAGCGATGCACCAGGGCATCTACCTGCCGCGTAGCGATGTGTTCCAGGTCGGCCGCACGGCGCCACCGCCCAAGGCGATCCGTATCGCCCTGGGCTCCGTGCCGGGGGAGGCGGAGCTGGCCCTGGCGCTCGGCCGGCTGCGCGCCCTGCTCGACCAACCGCCGCCGCGGACGGCACCGGTCATCTGAAACAGCAGACCAGCCGCAGCTCGATGGTCCGGCCCGGATCGGCCCCGGCCTGACCCCACTGGAATCCGGCCGAGAACCGGGCGGCCACGTGGTCGGCCGGCAGGCCGGCCTGGACCAGCCGGTCCACGAGCTGGCTGATGCGCATCAGCGAGAGCTGCCAGCCGGAGAGATCGACCCCCGATGGCCCGGCCGCCTGGGCAGCGTGCCCCTGGATCAGCACCTGCCAGCGCCGCTCCGCCGGAATCTGCCCCACCGCGGCCGACAGGCCTTCGATCGCCTGGACGAGCTGCTGGGTCTCGTCGGATCCCAGATCCGCCGAGCCGGGTGCGAAGGTCACCGTGGCGGCGAAGACCTGTGCCGGCGGTGCCTCGTCTCCGGCCGGTGCTGCCAGCACTTGGTTGAAATCGGCGACACTGGCTGCCCGGTAGCGTGCCTGCGTCTCGGCAGCCTCGGCCCGGGCGCGTTCCGCCTCCAGGGTCAGTTCGCCGATGCGCTGGTCGCGCTCCCCGAGGTTGCCGTACAGGACCGCAATCCAGGCGGTTCCGCCGGCCAGCAGCACGGCCAGGAGCGCTCCCGCCAGCAGCGCCGGGGGTGGCAGCCGCCTCGGCAGCCCGGTGCCTAGCGGATCGGCCGGACGACCGGGGGCCCGGCGCTTGCGCAGCAGCCGGTCGAACGACCACGGGTTGGCCAACGGGTCGACCCGTGGCGGTGTCACCGGGTGCTCGGCCGGCGGCTCGTCCCGGTCGAGATCGACGCTGTCGGCGTCGTAGCGCAGCCGCCGGGAGGGATCGCGCAGCACCTCGTAGGCATCCAGCACCCGTTGGAACGCCGCCGGGTCGCCCTTGCCCCCGGCATGGTCCGGATGCAGCAGCTTCGCACGCTCGTTGAACGCCCGCCGGATCTCGTCCGCTGTCGCGGTCACTGGCAGGCCGAGCGCGGCGTAGTAGCCGCGCGGGTCACCTCGGCGGATCATGGGATCGTGGGTATGACGGTCATGCCCCAGGCGCTTGCCGATTGGCCAGCCACTCGTCAAGCTGCGGGCGTACGTGCGGGCGGATATCCGGGAAGCGGATCGAGTGGACCAGCGCAGGCAGACGGCTGCCAAGCCGACGGGAAGCGGTCGCGGGACCAGACAGCCCAGGCCGCGGGATTTTCAGCGCAGCCGCCTGTATCGCTGGGAGAACGAGCACGTCCTGCCGCTGGATGGCCAGCCGATGCCGTTGGAGGCGTGCCGGGCGCTCGTGGCAGCGGTATTCGCCCGCCGGCTCGGCCCGGAGGCCCTGCCGCCGCGGGTGGAGGATGGACGGGGGCGCCGCCATGCGGCCGGCTCGCGTGACGTGATCAAGCTGCCCCGCTGGGCCAGGACCCGCCCGGTGGTACTGCACGAATGCGCCCACGGCCTGGCGACGGATGGCCACGGTCCGGACTTCGTCCGCGCCTATGTCGAGCTCCTCGTGGAGTTCGCGGGCTCCGATCGTGCCATGCTGGAAGCCAGCCTGTCCGCAGCGGGCCTTCAGGTGACGCCGGCAGACCAGCCCCTGCACCAGCCAGCGCCAAGGCAGCCACGCGTGACGGTCGGACGGGACCTCGGTGCACGCCTGATGGCTATCGGCGTCTGCAGCATGGAACAGCTGCGCGCGCTCGGTTCTGTCGCAGTCTGGGTCCGGCTGAAGCGGTGCTTCGGCAGTGCTGTCGGCGAGGCCAGCCTCCTGTCGCTGGTCGCCCTGGAGCAGGGCCGGCCGGTGGCGGAGCTGGACGGGCGCACCCGGGCGCGCATCCGGTTCGAGGCGCTGGGCCAGCTGCTGGTCGCACGGGCACGTGGCGTGTGGATGGACCGGCCGAACCGGCCGCGCGCTCCGCGCTAGTTGATGATCGGGCCGCTCGCGGGCTCGACCGGGATCAGGTGATCGACACCACCGTCCTGCAAGGTGCTGACCCGGCCCGCCTTGAGCGGCGGTCGGGCGAGCTCCACCAAGCGCCTGGGAGCCGGAACCGACGCACGGTCCAGCTGCCGGGCGGCGGGCGAGGCCAGCCGGTCCAGCTCGTCGCGCGGCCCCTCCTCGGACCCCGACGACTTGCCCCACAGGGCTGCGGTGACCAGCGAGGTGGAGACCAGCTGGTTGGTCAGGACACCCAGCGGCTCGGCACCCGGCGCAGCTGCCGGCCGGACGCCAAACTGACCCGCAGCAACGCCCGGCGGCGCGGTCGCCGCGACCAGTGCCGCCGAAGGGACCGGATCAATCGGCACGATCGCGTCCCGGTCGGTACCCTCGGGTTCGGGCATGGGACCGGACTGGGTCATGCGCGGGCTGGGCTCGACCTTCACCGGGGGAGCGGAGTCGCCGGACGCGGCATCATCCTGCGTCACCCAGCTGCTGAACAGCTCCAGGAGCGTGCGCGGCTGCTGGCCCGGATCCGGGTCGGGCGCCACAGTGGGCACGCCGTGATCGGTCACCTTAACGGTCGACGATCCCTGCCCCGCCGGCACGTCGGCGCGCAGCCGCTCCAGACTGCCGGCGGCGCCCAAGGTCTGTGACATCATGAGCACGCCCAGACAGCACGTCGCCAGCCCGGCCGACAGCCATTGGCGCGGCATCTGCAACCGGTCAGCGGAATCTTCGGGACGCTGCGACAATCTGGGGCTCGGACTCGGGGTGATTGGGTTACCAATACTTAATCCCTTTTCAACTGACCGCAACAGATTGTTGGGCCACTGCGGCACGCGGCAGTCACTCAGCTGCGGATCCTCGTGTTGTCCGGATCATACCAGGGACCCAGCTGTGCCTGGACCGGCACTCGCTCCCAGGCGATCTCAACCTCGAGAGGATGGTCTGCCAGCCAGTTCGTATCGATCGGGACGTCGGCCGCGACATAGCCCATGCCCAGCGACTCCTCGAGCCGGTGGCCGTACATGCCGGAGGTGACCGCACCCACGATCCGGTCGCCCGACCAGATCGGCTCCTCGTGGTGCAGCAGCCGGGCGGGATCGGCGAGCTTCAGCTGCACCAGCCGGCGATGCGGCCGGCCTTGCGCACGCAACCGCGCCAGGGCCGCCTGACCGATGAAGCCGCCGGGCTTGTCCCAGGCGACGCAGAAGCCGAGGCCGGCCTCCAGTGGCGTGTCGTCGACCCCGATATCGTGCCCCCAGTGCCGGTAGCCCTTCTCCATGCGCAGGGCATTCATTGCATGGTAGCCGGCGAGCCGCAGGCCCAGCCCCTCGCCTTCGGCCAGGAGCACGTCGAACAGATGGGTGGCGAACTCCGCCGGAACGTAGAGCTCGTAGCCGAGCTCGCCGACATAGGTCAGACGGGTCGCCCGCACCCTGGCGAAGCCCAGCTCCAGCTCGCGCGAGGTGGCGAACGGGAAGGCGGCGTTGTCCAGTTCCTCGCCGCTCAGCCGCTCCAGCAGGGTGCGGCTGTTGGGACCCATCAGCCCGAACATCAGCAGGCCCGAGGTGATGTCGACGGCATGGCAGCGCGCATCCTCGGGCAGATGACGCCGGAGCCAAGCGAAGTCGCGAGCCTGGGCTGCCGCGGCGGTGACCAGCATGAAGCTGGTCTCGGCCATCCGGGTGACGGTGAGGTCGCTCTCGATCCCGCCCCGCTCGTTCAGCCACTGGGTATAGACCACGCGGCCGAGCGGCACGTCGATGTCGTTGCAGCAGATCCGGTTCAGCACCCTCACGGCGTCGGTGCCCTGCACTAGGAACTTCGCGAACGAGCTCTGGTCGAACAGGCCCACGGCGTCACGAACCGCCCGGCATTCCTCGCCCACCGGCTCGTGCCAGTTCTGCCGGCCCCAGGAATAGCGGTAGTGCCGTTCCGTCCCCTCGGGTGCAAACCAGTTCGGCCGCTCCCAGCCCGCCACCTCGCCGAACACGGCCCCTCGTGCTGCCAGCCGGTCGTGACAGGGTGAGCGCCGGGCACCGCGCGCCGTTTCCATCTGCCGGTAGGGCCAGTGCATCGCGTAGAGCAGGCCCAGCGTCTCGGTGGTTCGCTCGCGGAGATAGTGCCGCCCGGACTGGAAGGGCTGCATCCGCCGGACGTCCACGTCGATCAGGTCGGCCGGCATGGCGCGGTCGCGGATCCACTCGGCCAGCACCTTGCCTGCTCCGCCCGAGCTCTGGATGCCGATCGAGTTGAAGCCGCAGGCGACGAACAGGTCCAGAACCTCCGGCGTCTCGCCCAGGAGGTAGCGGTCGTCCGGCGTGAAGCTCTCCGGGCCGTTGAAGAAGGTGTGGATCCCGGCGGTCTCCAGGGCAGGCAGCCGCGCCATGGCGGCCTCCAGGATCGGCTGGAAATGGTCGATGTCCTCGGGCAGCTGGTCGAAGCAGAAATCCTCGGGGATCCCAGTCATCCCCCAGGGCTTGGCCACCGGCTCGAAGCAGCCCAACAGGATCTTGCCGGCATCCTCCTTATAATAGGCGCACTCGTCCGGGACGCGCAGCACTGGCAGGTTCTGCGGCAGGCCGGTGATCTGATCGGTGACGACGTAGAAATGCTCGGCCGCGTGCAGTGGCAAGGACACGCCGATCTTGCGACCGAGCTCGCGCGACCACATGCCGGCGGCGATCACGACCGTGCCGGCGCGAATCTCCTGCCCGTCTGCGGTGCGCACGCCCACTGCCCGTCCGCCTGTCACCAGGATCGTGTCGACCGGGCAGTTCTCCACGATCCGCGCGCCGCGCTGCCGGGCACCACGGGCGAAGGCCTGGGTCACGCCCACCGGGTCGGCCTGGCCGTCCTTGGGCAGGAACACGCCGCCCACCGCGCCGTCGAGGTTGAGCAGCGGGTACATCGCCCGTACGTCCTCGACCGTGAGCAGCTCCGCTGCCAAGCCGAAGTTCTTGGCCATGGAGGCGCCGCGCTTCAGCTCCTCGAACCGCTCGCCGTTCAGTGCCAGCGAGATCGAGCCGTTCTGTCTAAATCCGGTGGCGTGACCGGTCTCGCGCTCCAGCTCGAACAGGAGATCGGAAGTGTACTTGGCGAGTTCGGTCATCACCCGGGTGGCGCGGAGCTGGCCGATCAGCCCTGCGGCGTGCCAGGTCGTGCCGCAGGTGAGCTGGCGACGCTCCAGGAGCAGCGTGTCGGTGATGCCGAGCCTAGCCAAGTGGTAGCTGATCGAGCAGCCGATCACGCCGCCGCCGATGACGATCACGTCGGTCCTGGAAGGCAGATGCTGAGCCATCGCTGCGCCCTGTCGCTGTTCCGCCTGTCTGTCTAGCCCGCACCGGTGCCGGGCGCGAAGCGACAGAGGCGACCAGCTTCGCCGCGCAGAGGCAAGTCCGGCCGTAGCGCCCCAAGCTTCAGGTCAGGTCGACCGGCCGGGCGAGCGGCAGCGGGGCGTCGGCCGGGCGCGTGGGCGGCCGGGTCCAGGGCTGCGCCTTGTACCAGTCGACGACCCGAGCCGTGGCCAGCAGCACCAGGAGGCCCGCCAGGTTCAGCAGCGGCACGACCACCGGCCCGCCGCCTGAGCGGTGCAGGACGATGCCCAGCACCTGTGCTGTCACCAGGCCCGCCAGGAACACGGCGAGCGACTGGCGGCCGATCAGGACGCAGCCGCGCACCACCGTCCCGCCCAGCCGGCTGCCCGCCGGCCCGACCAGCCAGCAGGCGAGATAGGCCAACGCCAGGAAGTGCACGAAGCGCAGCAGGCCGAAGCGGGTCTTGTCGGTGAGCGGCAGGATGAGGTCGCGCACTGCCTCGAGAACCGGCTGACCACGGACGAGCGGCAGCCAGGAGAACGGCACCGCCAGGGCGATGACCGCCAGGGCCGCCAGTGCCAGGGTGGCGCTGCGCGGCGGTGCCGGCAGCCAGCCGCGCACCAGGGCAAAGCCGGTGAAGAAGACGAGCTGCCAGCCGAAGGGGTCGAAGAACCACTGCCGCGTCATCCAGGGATCCGCGGGAAGTGCGGTCAGCCGCGCCTGCGCCAGGCACCAGAGCAGGACCATCGCCGTCAGCGCGGCACCTTTTCCGTACAGCCGCTCCAGTCCCAGCATCAGCGGGATCAGCACCAGGATCACCAGGTACATCGGCAGGATGTCGAAATAGTTGGGCACATAGGTCAGGCTCATGAGCCCGAGGATCCCGCTGCCGGGGTCGGCCAGGAAGCGGTGGAGCTGGAGGAGTCTGGTATAGGCATCGGTGCCGAACAGGTGGTCGGCGGCCACCATCAGGCCCAGCACGGCGATGAACACCCCGATCTGCGCCCACCAGATCTGCCAGACCCTGAGCCCGATCCTGAGCGTGCCGACCGTCCAGCCATGCCGGTCGAACACTCGGGCGAATGCGTAGGCGGACGCCATGCCGGAGCAGAACACGAAGATCTCGGTGGCGTCGGAGAAGCCGAAGCGGGCGGGGATCCAGTTGATCCAGGCATTGCCTGGGATGTGGGCGATCAGGATGATGCACATCCCGATGCCACGGAAGAAGTCGAGCCGCAGATCGCGCTCGCGGCGCCGATGACTCTGACCGTCCACCAACACCCCCGGCTGGCCGGCGGGCCGCCCCCCATATGGCCGGCCCGTTCCCCGCTCCGGCCGGCTACACGGGCGGCGGGTCGCTGTCCACGCCGGGTACCGGAGCGGCCGCGCCCGACGGCGGCACCGCAGTGGCGCCGACGATCAGCCGGGCGCCACGCTGGAAGGTGACATAGTCCCACAGCCAGTTGATCGCGACCATCAGGCGGTTGCGCCAGCTGATCAGGAAATAGATGTGCGCCACGCCCCATACCAGCCAGGCGAAGTAGCCGCTCAGGCGGATCCGGCCGAAATCGACCACCGCGGCGCGGCGGCCGATCGTGGCGAGGTTGCCGGCATGGCGGTAGTGAAACGGTGGCGGCTCGGCCGCCTCGCCCAAAAGAAAGCGCAGGCGGCGGGCGACGTGGCGGCCCATCTGCTTGGCCGCCGGGGCGATTCCGGGCACCAAGCCTCCGGCTGTCCATGGCACGGCCGCGGCATCGCCGATCACGAACACGCCCGGGCGT
>Ga0182742_1005344_pt1 | contig 10912 bp, 9 predicted proteins | sample eDN5th37CBELigMG_FD_128880 | JGI IMG/M metagenome (GOLD analysis project Ga0182742, IMG submission 128880) | Enriched Miracle-Growth compost microbial communities from Emeryville, California, USA - eDNA 5th pass 37_C BE-Lig MG (version 2)... ... | reverse complement strand
TTCCGTTCCCTTACAATCGGAAAAATAGAAAATAGCGAATTAAGCAAAGTAGAAGGATTTGCAAATTGGTATCATAAATGGGAAGAAAGAGTGAAACAAGAAGGAGATTCTACCCGTTCATTGCAACTTATGAAGCAACATAATCCTGCCATTATTCCAAGAAATCATTTAGTAGAAGAAGCCCTTGATGCCGCAAATCAAGGAGATTTGAGTGTAATGGAAAATTTACTAAAGTTACTTTCGAATCCCTTTGCTTACACAGAAGAACAAGTGAAGTATTGTACACCGAAAGACTCAGGTGACGAACCATATATGACTTATTGCGGAACATAAGAAGGAGAAAAGCACACAGTACTATTAACTGTGTGTTTTTCTTTGAAAGGGAGAAGGAAGGGAAGTCAAAGCTGTTTTTGTATGGAAAAACAGTGAAAAGGGAAATGAGAAGGCGGATCAAAGCCATTTTTGCGTGGAAAAAGATGTGAAAAGGGAAATGAGAAGGTCTGTCAAAGCCATTTTTGCATGGGAAAGGTGTGAAAAGGGAAATGAGAGGAGCGATCAAAGTCATTTTTGCACGGGAAAGGTGTGAAAAGGGAAATGAGAAGGCGGATCAAAGCCATTTTTGCGTGGAAAAAGATGTGTAAAGGGAAATGAGACATCCATTCAAAGCCGTTTTTGTACATAAATAAGATAATAAAGGAAATGAGGAACCCAATCAAATCCCTTTTTACATCAAGAGGGATGAAAAGGAAGATTACAATTCCCTTATGCCAAATTAAAAAAAACAAAATAATAGAAAATAACCTATCTTATTAAGGGTATGAATAAAATAGATTACAATAATCATATTAATGAAACTTTTTAACCAATAATCCAGTATATAGTTCTAACGAGATAAATTAGAAAAATCAGCCGAATAAGAGTAAAGAGGTGTAGAGTTTGATCCTTCATTATAAATGTCCGAACTGCGGAGGAGACATGAGCTTTGATGCAGATTCAGGTAGTTTAACATGTTCCAGCTGTGGAAATCAGGAGAATATTGAGAGTTATCCAGAGAACCTTCTGTCTATTTCCTTTGAAGAAAATGAAGTACAAGAATATCAGTGTGAGAACTGTGGAGCAACTTTAATTACAGATGCGAACACAGCAGCTACCAATTGTAGTTTTTGTGGAGCTGGTGTAGTACTTGCCGATCGATTATCTGGTAGTCTTGCGCCAAGGAAGGTAATCCCTTTTACTATCAGTAAAGAAGAGGCAATAGCTGCTTTTAAGAAATGGTGTAAAAAAGGGCTTTTAACACCGAAGGGTTTCATGAATGCAGATCGTATAAAAAGTATTACAGGCATGTATGTACCGTTTTGGCTATATGACTTGAATAGCAACGTAGAGGTTAAGGCCATTTGTACAAAAGTAAGAACGTATACAAGTGGAGATTATATTTATACGGAAACGAACTTTTATGATGCCTTTCGTGAAATAAACCTGGATTATGTTAAGATTCCCGTTGATGCTTCGGAAAAAATGAATGATGAATTAATGGATAAATTAGAGCCTTTTCCATATGATCAATTAAAAGATTTTAAAACACCATATTTAGCTGGATACATTGCTGAAAAATATCAATATTCCGATAGTGAATTATTTCCAAGAGCACAGGATAAAATCAGTGAATATATTGATTCCTATGTTCATTCCACCTTTTCTGGCTATCATTCTATTACTTACCGACACAAGGATGTGGATACGAAGATTAGACAAAGTCAGTATGTGCTATTGCCTGTTTGGATGGTTAGCTATGATTATAAAAACGAAGAACGTATTTTTGCAATGAATGGGCAAACTGGAAAAGTAGTTGGGAAGCCTCCTATAAGTGCAGGGAAGGTACTCGCTTGGTTTAGTGGTATAGCTAGTTGTACTTTCTTTGGCTTAAAATGTGTCTCTTACTTTATGGGAGGTGGCTTCTGGTGAGAAAGTGGATTAAGTATAGTATTCTTGCGTGTTTATCCTTCCTGCTTCTTTTTACTGCAGTAGGTCATTTTGCTAAGGCGGAATCTTCCAATCAAAAGCAATTTATTTATGATGAAGCCCAGTTATTAACGGAAGAGGAGCGGTCCGATTTAGAAAGAGAAGCATCAGAGCTAGGAGAAGAAACAGAAACAGCTTACTTGGTGCTTACGCTAACTGATACGGATGGGAAAGACATTATCCAATATGTAGAAGATTTTTATGATGAAAATGCACCAGGTTATGATCAGCCTTTTGGAAATACAGCAATCTTAGCAATAGATATGGAAGAACGGGAGATTTACTTAGCAGGGTTTAAGAAAGCAGAAGAATATTTGGATGATAGTATACTTGATTATATTAGAGAAGATATTACACCTGATTTATCTGATGGCAATTATTATCAGGCATTTTCTACCTTTATGCAAGAATCTCATGATTATTTATTAGATGAACCAATGAATGATGGGAATAGTGGTGGAGGTTATACTGGTCATTCTGATTATTATGTGGATCAATCAGATAACAGTAATCCGCAGAATATCTTTTTTAATTGGATATTTCAGCTAATTGTAGCAGTTGTTCTAGCTGGCATTATTGTATCAATCATGGTTTTCCAATCTGGAGGAAGAGTAACGGTAAACGGAAATACGTATATGGATAATAATAAATCTAAAATACTAAATAGATACGATCGATTTACACATAGAACGGTGACAAAACAAAGAAAACCACAAAATAATAATTCAGGCGGTGGGGGAGTATCCGGTGGTGGTCATTCCCATAGTGGTAGCCGTGGAAGTTTCTAAACTAGAAAGGGGTAAATGTGAATGGGCTTTTTTCGAAATCAATTTGCTAATGTAGTAGAGTGGGAAGAATTTAGAGAGGATATGATTTTTTACAAATGGCATAATCGCGAAATTAAGAAAGGGAGTAAATTAATCCTGCGCCCTGGTCAAGATGCCATCTTCTTAAACAATGGAAACATTGAGGGTGTGTTTCAAGATGATGGAGAGTATGATATGGAATCAGAAATTATTCCATTTCTTTCTACGTTAAAAGGATTTAAATTTGGATTTAATAGTGGAATGCGTGTAGAAGTATTGTTTGTGAATACGAAGGAATTTATCGTCAAATGGGGAACAAAGAATGCGATAAATATTCCGACGTTGGGACTTCCTGGTGGTATGCCAATTCGAGCAAATGGAACGTTTCAATTTAAAGTGAATGATTATGTGGCATTGATTGATAAAGTGGCTGGAATTAAAGAACAATATTTAGTGGAAGATGTGAAGATTAGAATTATTTCTGTTTTAGATCAGCTGTTAATGAAGTGGATTGTAACAGAAGGAAAAGATATGTTTAATCTTCAGGCAAATGCCTTTGATATTGCAAAAGGAATTAAGGAAGATTTGGATAGCCAAATGACAGATAGTGGCATCACTATTACAGGTTTCCAAATTATGAGTTTTAGTTATCCAAAAGAAGTGCAAGACATGATTAATAAAAATGCTTCCCAAGGTATGGTTGGAAACATTGATCGTTATCAGCAAATATCGATGATTGATGGAATGGCTTCTGGAAAAATGTCTGGAGGAAATTCAGCATCTGATATGGCTGGTATGATGATGGGGATGAACTTTGCCAATCAAATGATGGATAAGATGAATAAGCAAAATAATCAAAGTGACGCCACTCAAACTACCTCCAATCAGGAACAAACGAAACCGAACTTTTGTCCAAATTGCGGCACTAAAGTAGGGGAAGGAAATTTTTGTTCTAATTGTGGGAAGAAATTAGTGTAATAAAATAGAGGGAAAAGAGGCAGATCGGCCCCTTTCCCCTCTATTTTAATATTAACTTTTTACTTGTTCTATCTTTAATTCTGCAGGCTGATTTAAAAATTCAATTGCTGCAATTCCTAATGTCTTTGCGGCAATTAGTAGGGAGCGTTCATCGATGTTAAACCTAGGATGATGATGTGGGTACACTTCATCCCAATCTGGATTCATAGCACCTGTTAAGAAAAACGTACCTTTAACATGTTGTAAATAATAGGCGAAGTCTTCTCCTATCATGAGTGGCTCACATATTCTTACTTTTTGTACTTCTTTTACGTTTTGCGCATTTCTAATTAAGAAATCAGTTTCTTCTTCATGATTTACTGCTGCAGGATATCCACGTTTATAGCGATATTGATAGGTTGCTCCAACCATTTGACAGCTAGACTGAATAACCTGTTCTAGCTCTTTTTCAATCAAATCGCGAGTTTCTTCCTGAAACGTTCGAACAGTTCCAGTAATCTTCGCGTTATCTGCAATTACATTGAAAGGATTTTTAGCCTCAAAGCTACCAATAGAGACTACAGCTGGATGCAATGGGTTAACTCTTCTGGATACAATCTGTTGAACATTGGTAATAAATTGTGCGCCAATCATAATAGCATCCTTTGTTTGATGAGGCTCAGAACCATGTCCACCTTTTCCTTGAATGAGTATATCAAATCCATCTGCTGCTGCCATAATTGGACCAGATTTAATCATAATATTGCCAAGTGGTTCTGGTGCCCAAAGATGGGTACCAAAGATAACATCGACACCTTCTAAGCAACCATCTTCAATCATGGCGATGGCTCCTCCTGGTGCAAGTTCTTCCGCAAATTGGTGGATAAAGACGATATTTCCACAAATATCATCTTGCAATTTATTTAGAGCTTTTGCTAAGACTAATAGAGTAGCAGTATGGCCGTCATGTCCACAGGCATGCATAACACCGTCCACTTTAGATTTATAAGGAATATCATTTTCCTCTTGGATAGCAAGTGCATCGAAATCAGCTCGTAATGCAACTGTTTTACCAGGCTTTTTTCCACGTAGGGTAGCAACAACTCCTCTTCCCCCTACGGCAGTTCTTACTTCATGTCCTAAAGCTTCATGATATTCTGCAATATATTTAGGTGTATGTACCTCGTGATAAGATAATTCTGGGTTTTCATGTAAATATCGGCGGATGGTAATCATTTCATTTTCGTATTCTTCTAGTAAGCAAAATAATTTTTCCATGTTTCTTCCTCCCTTCATTCAAGTACAAAAAGCTAAGTTTTTCGTGAAGTTGAAATAAGTACCTCCTAGGTGTTTGTATAGTTAGTTTTTAAAAATTATACAAATATTCAGTATAATAATCCATATAATTCGTAGTAAAATTAGTAATTTGTATAAATTACATGAGGAATTCTAAGAATGATAGATTTTTTTCACTAAGAAATATCTTATGGATGTACATTGGAAATTGGATGAAATTTTTATCTCCTTTTTCGTTTACAATTAATACATTATAAAGTAGTATGTAGTAGGTTTAGAGATTAAGTGTGTAAGGAGTTGAATTTTTATGAGTACTCGAATGTGTAGTGAACCAGAACCAGAACCCAGGGCCAAGAAAGAGGAAGTCATGAATAAACCATTCCTCCAAAGTTTGAATACTGATAAAGATTCAGCTTTCCCTGGCAGAGATGTTTGACTTCCTCTATAAGAGGAGGTAATAAAATGTTGAAAATATATGTATCAACGGAAGAAGGAACGATTAAAGAAACTACTCAAATAACAAATGGTTGTTGGATGAATGTCATCGCACCAACTGAACAGGAAATAAACGAAGTTGCAACTAGGCTAGATATCCCAGTAGAATTTCTTAAAGATCCCTTAGATGAAGAGGAGAGATCGAGAATTGAAAAAGATGGGGATAATGTATTAATCATTGTAAATGTCCCTATTGTTACGATGGATGAGAACCAACATCCCATATATGACACCATTCCATTAGGGATGATTATTACAAACACTTGCTTTATTACAGTATGTTTAAAGGATAATCCAATTTTTCATTTATTTTCAGAAGGAAGAATAAAGAACTTTCATACGTTTAAGAAAACAAGATTTGCTTTGCAAATTTTATATTTCATGGCAACAGCCTATTTAAAATATTTAAAGCAAATCAGTAAAAAGACAGACGCTATTGAAAAAGAGTTGCATCAATCCATGAAGAATAAGGAATTATTTTCTTTACTTAATATAGAAAAAAGTTTGGTGTACTTTACTACTTCCTTAAAGTCTAACAATATTGTGATGCAGAAAATGCTAAAAAGTAATTATTTGAAAATGTATGAAGATGACCAAGAGTTGTTGGAAGATGTAATTATTGAAAATCAGCAAGCAATTGAAATGGCTGATACGCATATGTCTATTTTAAGTGGAATGATGGATGCCTTTGCTTCAGTGATTTCTAATAATGTTAATATCGTAATGAAATTTCTCACTTCATTTACTATTATTCTATCTTTGCCAACCATGGTGGCAAGTTTTTATGGAATGAATGTTCATATACCATTCCAAGAACATCATTATTCATTTGTCATCGCAATTATGATTTCTTTTTTATTATCAGGAATTACAGCCGTAGTTTTTTGGAAAAAGAAGTTTTTCTGAAGATGAAAAGAAAGCTCTTCCGTTTCAAACGGAAGAGCTTTTTCCTTTTAATAAATATATAGGATAACTCATGGGATCTTAATTAACATTTTAATTAATTAAACATTTGATAAAAAATTGAAATTTACATATATATTATTGACAGCGATTTCACAATCGTTTATATTTTACTTAATGTTAAGAATTGTAAATATATATATTAAGAAGGAGGTTGCAAAAGAAGTAGTTCGTTTCATCTTGGTTTCTATCATTCTATAAAAAAATGATAAATGGAGGAGTTACATATGAAGGTAAATTTATTACTAGATAAAAAAGGTCCGACGATTAGTAAATACATTTATGGGCAATTTGCAGAACATCTTGGCCGTTGTATTTATGAAGGAGTATGGGTGGGCGAAGACTCTGACATCCCTAATGTAAATGGTATTCGAAAAGATGTTGTTGCAGCACTGAAAGATATCAAAGTACCAGTGGTAAGATGGCCAGGTGGCTGTTTTGCTGATGAATATCATTGGAAAGATGGAATTGGTCCAAGAGAGAACCGTAGTACGATTGTTAATACACATTGGGGTGGTGTGACAGAAAATAACCATTTTGGAACACATGAATTCTTTGAATTGATTCGTCAGTTAGATACGGAAGCTTACATTAATGGTAATGTTGGAAGCGGTACCGTTCAAGAAATGCAAGAATGGGTGGAATACATGACCATGAATGGGGAATCACCAATGGCCAATTTACGTAGAGAAAATGGTCAGGACGAAGCGTGGAAAGTAGAATTCTTTGGTGTAGGAAATGAATCATGGGGCTGTGGAGGTAACATGCGCCCAGAATATTATGCAGACCTTTATCGTAGATATCAAACATATGTGCGAAAATATGGAGAGCATAATATTTATAAAATTGCCTGTGGACCAAATGTAGATGACTATAACTGGACAGAAGTGCTGATGAAAAATGCAGCGCCATTTATGGACGGTATTAGCTTACATCATTATTCTATTCCTACAAGAGTTTGGCAAGATAAAGGAAGTGCATTAGACTTCCCTGAAAAAGAGTGGTATTCCGTTTTAGAGCATGCTAATTACATGGACGAATTAATCACGAAACATAGCACGATAATGGATAAATACGATCCAGAAAAACGTGTAGGATTAATTGTGGATGAATGGGGAGCTTGGTACAACGTAGAACCAGGAACTAATCCAGGATTCTTATACCAACAAAATACAATCCGTGATGCAATGATTGCTGCTATAACGTTAAATATTTTCCATAAACATGCAGATAGAGTGCATATGGCTAATATTGCCCAAATGGTGAATGTGTTACAAGCCATGATCTTAACAGAGGGCGATAAAATGATTAAAACGCCAACTTATCATGTATTTGATCTATACAAAAATCATCAAGATGCAGAACTAGTAGATGCTTACGGTGATACGGAAGACCATGTAACATATACTGCATCTAAAAAGGATGGAAATGTTACCGTTACTCTATGTAACTATGATGTATCTGAATCTCGTGAAATTACTCTTACAAGAAATAATGGCGAATTCACGGTGGTAGAAGCTGCTTATATTACGGCAGATGTAATGAATGCACATAACTCATTTGAACAACCAGATGTTATTACGAAAAAAGAGTTCACTAGCTATGCTGTGGATAAAGGAACATTAAAAGTTACTTTACCTCCAATGAGTGTTGCTAGCATTGTAACAAAGGAAAATTAAGATGGCCTGTCTTGGTTGTGAAATCAAGGAACAGGTCAGTCAATTAGACATTGATGCACTTGTTAAAGAACAGTTATCTTTAGAAACAAATATTGCAGATGACAGTATAAGAGATAGCCGTCTAACCATTTGTAGAGAATGTCAGCACTTGAATCAGCATACATGCAGTAAATGTGGATGTTTTGTGTTGTTTCGTGCGAGTTTAACTAATAAAAGTTGTCCAAGTGGTAAATGGTAATTATATTTACAGTCTTGTAAGTGGCAACTGGGATGAATGAAAATGAAAGTCTTTTAAAGCAAACCCGAAAGAAGATTTATTCTACCTTCGGGTTTGTTTATATTCCTTTTTAAAATCTCTAGGACCGATATGTAGGACATCCTTAAATGCAATTGTATAATAATTGCTACTGTCAAAACCGACTTCATAAGCTATATCTGTAATTTTCATCTCAGTAGTTAGGAGTAAATCAATGGATTTATAAATACGATATTTTTTTAAAAAACTTATCGGCGTATCACGGAAATTTTTTTTGAAAAAACGGCAAAATTGTTCTTTGCTTAGGTATAACACGGAACTTAGCTCTTCAAGTGTTAAAGGGAGGGCGTAGTTATTTTCAATATACTCTAATATAATCTTTTGTCTCTGTATATTAAGTTCGATATGCTTAGGGATTGGGTGTGACTTAGGTGGGCTCTTAATAAAATAATATAGTAGCTGAAATAGGAGACCTTTTATCATTATCTCGCTTGTTTCATTCTTCCTTGAATAATGTGTAGCCATTTCTTTGACTAAGAATGAGATTTTCTCTTTTCTGTCCTTTTTTGTAATGACATGAACTTGTTTGTTTTGAAAAAGGGGTGATAAATATTGTTGTTGTATTAAGTCATTTGTATAGCTGTATATGAATGTCGGATGAAAAACGATAGAAGTAAAGCTACAAGCACTTTTGTTTATACGATAAGCACCATGAAGGCTGTTAGGAGGTATGTACAGAACAGAATCTTTATCAGCAATTATAGATTTATCCTCAATAATTATTTCCATTTTTCCTTCCTTTACATAGAGTATTTCTGCTTCTTCATGCCAATGTTTGTATAACATGACCTGTATTTCACCATTTTGCTCTGTATGGTAAATAGAGCAAGGAAATAACAAAGAGCCATGTGCTCTTTTTTCTTTAAACGTAGCATCGACCAGTAAATGGTTCATAGTGAAAAAACTCCCCTCTATAAGATGACAGGATTTTAATAAAGTACAGACAATATAGTGATTTTTATTTAAAACTATCTATTTATACTTATAGTAAGTGCTTACAAATACGAATACAAGGGGAATCGACTATGAACTATTTTAAAATAGAGGATGGTAAATTGATTTGCAAACAAAATGGTGAAACTATTCAGATTGAAGCCTGGGGAGAGAATAGTTTACGCATTCGTTCTAGAAAAATGGGCCCCATATTAGATGCAGATTTTGCGTTATTATCGGTTGAAGATAAGCAAACTAAGATAACAATAGAAGAAAAAATTGCTTGGATAGAAAATGGGAAATTGAGAGCAGAAGTAAACTTAGATAACTGGGGAAATAAGGTAAATATTCGCTTTTATAATGAGAAGGGGGAACTATTATTAAAAGAGATTGATAGAGGAGGGGCACTTGCTCGAGAATCTAGAAAGTTCAAACCGATAATAGGAGGTGATTATCAGTTATCCGTTACATTTGAATCTAATCCGAGGGAGAAAATTTTTGGCATGGGTCAGTATCAAATGGAGCGAATGAATCTTAAAGGATGTAGTCTAGAACTTGCCCATCGAAATTCTCAAGCGAGCATTCCATTTTATATCTCTGATTTAGGATATGGATTTTTTTGGCATAATCCAGCTATAGGAAAGGTGTATTTTGGTTTAAATGAAACGGAGTGGCTTGCTGAAAGTTCAAAGCAATTGGATTATTGGATAACAGCTGGGGATACTCCTGCTGAAATAGAAGAGGCATATGCTACTGTAACAGGGAAAGTACCGATGATGCCAGAATATGGACTTGGTTTTTGGCAATGCAAGCTCAGATACGCTACCCAAGAAGAATTATTACAAGTAGCAAGAGAATATAAATCTAGAAATCTACCTATCGATGTCATTGTAATCGATTTTTTCCATTGGCCAGAAATGGGCGACTTCCGTTTTAATGAAGAATTCTTTCCCGATCCAAAGGCAATGGTGGAGGAATTAAGAGATATGGGGATTGAACTTATGGTATCTATTTGGCCACAAATAGCCCTGAACAGTGAAAACTATCAGGAAATGAATCAAAAAGGTCTGCTTGTAAGAAGCGAGTATGGAGTGGAAGTACAAATGCAATTTGGTGGAGACAGTGTATTCTTTGATGCAACTAATCCAGAAGCAAGAGAGTATGTTTGGGATAAATGCAGGCAGAATTACTATGATTACGGAATTAAAGTTTTTTGGCTAGATGAAGCAGAACCAGAATATAAAACCTATGATTTTAGTAATTACCGCTATTATGATGGTCCGAATGTACAAATAGGTAATGTGTATCCACAGAAGTTTTCGAGAACCTTTTATGACGGGCAAACGCAAGCAGGACAAGAAAATATCATAAACCTTGTTAGATGTGCTTGGGCAGGAAGTCAACGATATGGAGCATTAGTTTGGTCAGGGGATATCCACTCGAGT
>Ga0182742_1005343_pt1 | contig 10914 bp, 7 predicted proteins | sample eDN5th37CBELigMG_FD_128880 | JGI IMG/M metagenome (GOLD analysis project Ga0182742, IMG submission 128880) | Enriched Miracle-Growth compost microbial communities from Emeryville, California, USA - eDNA 5th pass 37_C BE-Lig MG (version 2)... ... | reverse complement strand
CCGCCGTAATCGAGGCCGATCTCCGAGCCGGCGAGCGGCGCGTACCGGAGGCCGACCCGCGGCGCGAAGGGCCAGACGCCGTCACCGGTCGGCTCCTCCACGTCCGGCTCCCGTCCCTCGACGAGATCCAGCGCCGCGGTCATGGCGAAAGAGCCCGCGGGGATCGTGCGCGCGGCGCCGTAGCGATGGAGCGAGGTGCAGCCTGCGAGGAGGACGAGGAGCGGTGCCAGGAGGCGGAGCATGCCCGCGAGTCTCGTTCATGCGGCGGGCCTGGCGCCAGCCCGGGCACGAACCGTGCGTACTCGATCCCGAATACAGGTGGGCGGCGCCCCCCCGGAGAAGGCGCCGCCCGCTCTCCACCGACCCCGCTGTCGGGGGACCAGGTGGAGGAGACGCGGCGCTGCGTTCGCTCCGCCTCCTGCGGAGCGGCGTCCGCTTCGCTACCGACTCACGGCACCCGCGCGCAGCGCGCACCGGCGCCGATGACGCGGTGGTCCGGCGAGCCGTAGTAGCGCTGGTCGGTGGTGATCAGCCCCGCCGAGTCCCAGTGGGCGCCGCCGCGCAGGCCGCGCATCGTCTTCGTGCTCACCAGGTTGACGCAGTCGGTGCAGGTGCCGCCCCCGGGATAGGGCTCCTCGTACCAGTCGAGGACCCACTCCGCCGCGTTGCCCGCGAGATCGAGGTGGCCCCACCTGCCCGCGCCGTCCTGGCGCACGCCGACGAGATCCGGCGCCATGCACCAGCCGCCGCCGGGGCAAGAGTCCATGTAGATGGCGTAGTCGCCGGTCGAGGGATCCGCTGCGCCCCAGGGGTAGAGGCGCTGCTCGTCCCCGCCTGCAGCGGCGAAGTTCCACTCCGCCTCGCTGGGCAGGAAGCCGCCGTCCCAGATGCAGAAGGCCAAGGCCTCCTCCCAGTGGATGCAGTTCATCGCCTTGTTCTCGTTGGCGCCGGGCTGGTCGGTCCAGTTGCAGCCGTAGCCGGCGCCGAGCGATGCCCGCCAGTCGGCGGGGAGCTTCGCGGTCCACGCGGCCTCCCACCCCGCCTCCGCCGTGCCGTCGCCACGCTCCACGAGGCCCGTGCCGCCGCGCAGGTGCACGTGCCTGCCGCTCCCTGCGGCGGGCAGCCAGCCCTGCTCCATCGCCTCGACGAAGCGGCGGAAGCGCCCCACGGTGATCTCGTATTTGTCGAGGCGGAAGGCGCTCACCTCCGCGGGGAAGCGCGCGTCGCCGTCCTGGTGGAAGGCGCCGCCGGGGACGAGGAGGCTGGTGCAGCAGCTCTCGCCGGCGCCGCAATCGTCGACGCCGGGGCCGCCGCCCACGCAGCTCGTCGCCACCGCCTCGGTGCAGGCGCCCTCCGCGCAGACGCCCGAGGCGCAGGGGGTGCCGTCATCCCAGTGGCCCGGCGCGACGCAGCTCTCCACCGCGCTCCCCGCGCAGCGCGTGGCGCCGGGGGTGCAGTCGAGGCAGGCGCCTCCGTCGCAGCCGAAGGGGCACGCGGCGGCGTTCGCCCACTGTCCGTTGGGATCGCAGAGCTGGATCACGTCGCCGAAGCAGCGCGCCTCCCCCGCGTCGCAGGCGATCGCACAGGCGCCGTCGAGGCAGCCGTCCGCGCAGCGCTGCACCGCCTGCCAGGCGCCCTGCTCGTCGCAGAGCTCGACGCCATCGCCCACGCAGCGGCGTGCGCCGGGTGCACAAGAGCCTGCGCAGCGATCTTCGCTGCAGACGAAGGGGCAGATCGCCTCGGTCCGCCACGCGCCGTCCCCATCGCAGACCTGGAGGACGTCGCCCTCGCAGCGCCGCTCGTCCGGCGTGCAGACGCCGGTGCAGCCGCCGTCGGTGCAGGCGTACGCACACGCCTCGCCCGTATCGCTCCAGTGGCCGTCCACGCAGGCCTGGGGCTGCAGGCCGTCACAGCGCGCGGCGCCCGGCACGCACTCTCCCGCGCAGACGCCATCGACGCAGACGAAGGGGCAGCTCGCCTCGTTTGCCCACGTGCCGTCCACGCAGACCTGGACCACCTCCTCCCAGCAGCGGGTGGCGCCCGACTCGCACGCGCCGGTGCACGCGCCTGCCTCGCAAGCAAAGGGGCACGCCTCGCCTGCGGCGGTCCAGGCGCCCTCCTCGCAGCGCTGCGGCTGCAGGCCCTCGCAGCGCTCCGCGCCGGGCAGGCAGTCGCCGGTGCAGGCGCCCTCGCTGCAGAGGAAGGGGCAGCTCTCCTCGTTCTGCCAGCGCCCCGCCTCGTCGCAGCGCTGCACCACCGCTTCCCAGCAGCGGGTCTCGCCCACCTCACACGCAGGCGCCGGCGCCTCCTCGCAACGCGCCTCCCCACCTGAAAACTCACTGCAACCGAAGGCACATGGCGCCCCCTCGTCCACCCACGCGCCGCCAGCGCAGCGCTGCACCTGCGCGCCCTCGCAGCGCAGGTCCGCCTCCCCGCACGCAGAATCCTCCCGCTCGGCGTCCCCGCCGCCGCAGGCGTGCAGCACCACCATCACCAGAACCCACATCGATCGCTTCGTCACGTACCGCTCCCGCCTCGTGCCGCCAGCCGCGTGCACGAGGGCATCGACGCCGCCCCGGCGAAGGGCCGGGGCGCGCGGGCGCATGCGAGAGCGGTGGGGAAGGAACGGGCGCACCCGTTGCGAAAGAAGAGCGGACGAGCCCGGACCTGCCCGCCCTCCCTCGAGGCGCCAGATCGAGACGGGCGCCGATGTCTCCCGGCACCCGGACGCGGGCAGGTCTTCGGACTCGCGAGCACGCCCGGCTCAGAAAGAGAGCCGTGCACCTACTCTCCGCCGCTTCCCAAACCATGGGTTCAGTGCGTGTGGCGGATTTCGTTCTCGCTCACCGCTGCGGGGCAGCCCCGGATTCACACCGGGTTCCCTGTTGTCGCCCGGGATCGCTCCCGGGCACCAGCGTCGCGCGGCGATGTAGTCGAACCGCTGCGGGCCGTCAATCGAAAGGCAGGAACGGGCGCGGCGCGCCCCCGCGAAGGAAGCGCGCCGCCTGCCCGGGATCATTCGGCCGGTATCAATACTTCCAGGGATACCCGCCGCTCTCGATCACCCGCGCCACGATCGTCTCGCGGAGCTCCGCCGGATCGTAGGGCACGTAGTCGTGGAGCTTCTCGAGCTGCGCCAGGTGCATCTTCCGCTCGTCGCCCTGCACCGCGGCGTTGATCACCTTGCGCGCCCCGACCAGCGCCCGCTCCCAGGCGTCGTGGGCGTAGAGGCGGATCGCCGCGATGCGCGCCTCGTCCTCCACGTCGTGCTGGAGCGTGCGGCCCACCATCGAGTCGACCGCGTAGGCCTCGCCCATCACGTCGGCGAGGAGGGCGAGCACCTCCTGCCGCTGCTCGATCCCCGGGCCGAAGGCGTTGATCGCCACCATCGCCGCGTAGCCCGCGAGCCGCTTGATCATCTCCGCCGCGCGCCGCTCCGCGGCGAGCGGGCCATCGAAGGTGGGCAGCCCCTTCTTCAGCTCCTCCTGGATCTGCGCGAACCAGTCGAAGAGCGGCAGGCCCTTCATCATCCGCTTGAAGAGCATGCCGGGGACGAGCATCCGGTTGATCTCGTTGGTCCCCTCGAAGATCCGGTTGATGCGCTGGTCGCGCCACGCGCGGGCGACCGCGTACTCCTCCATGTAGCCGTAGCCACCGTGGATCTGGAGCGCCTGGTCGATCACGTCGCCGGCGATCTCCGATCCCATCACCTTGAGGATCGACGACTCGATCGCGTACTCCTCCGCGGCGGCCATCACCGCCTTGCCGAAGTCGTCCGCGTCGTGGTCGAGACCGGCGAGCTGCGCGTCGATCATGCCGGTGGTGCGGTAGCCCATCGACTCCACCGCGTAGATCTGCGCCACCATCTTCGCCAGCTTCTCGCGGATGAGCGGGAACTCGGCGATCGCCTTGCCGAAGGCCTTGCGCTCCTGCGCGTAGGCGGTGGCGATCTCCAGCGCGTTCTTCGCGCCGCCGATGCAGCCGATGCCCAGCTTGAGGCGGCCGTTGTTCAGGATGTTGAAGGCGATCTTGTGGCCCTTGCCGATCTCGCCGAGGACGTTCTCCACCGGCACCAGCGCGTCCTCGAAGATGAGCTGGCAGGTGGAGGAGCCGCGCAGGCCCACCTTGTTCTCCTCGGGCCCGATGGTGAGCCCCGGGGTGCCGCGGTCGACGATGAAGCCGGTGAACTTGTCGCCGTCCACCTTGGCGAAGACCACGAAGACGTCGGCGAAGCCGGCGTTGGTGATCCACTGCTTGGTGCCGTTGAGCACGTAGTGCTTGCCGTCGGCGGAGCGGATCGCGGTGGTGCGGGCGCCCAGCGCGTCCGAGCCCGAGCCCGGCTCGGTGAGGGCGTAGGCGGCGATCCACTCGCCGCTCGCCAGCTTCGGCAGGTACTTCGCCTTCTGCGCCTCGGTGCCGAACCAGACGATCGGCAGGCTGCCGATGCCGGTGTGGCCGCCGTGGGTCACCGACCAGGAGCCGAGCCGCGCCATCGCCTCGGCGACGATCATCACCGTGGTCTCGTCGAGGCCCAGCCCCTCGTACTTCTGCGGGATGGAGGCGGCGAGGAGCCCCAGCTCCCCCGCCTTGCGGAGGAGGCCGGTGGTCAGCTCGTACTCCTTCGCCTCGATCCGCTCGGCGTGCGGCACCACCTCGCGCCGCACGAACTCGTCGGCGGTCTTGAAGAAGAGGCGCTGCTCCTCGCTGAACCCCTCCGGCGCCAGGAAGGGCGTCCCGCCCACGGGCTCCAGGAGGTACCCCCCCCCGGCGACGGCCCTTGCCGGGGCGGCTTCCATCTTTGCGGCCATACCGACGACTCCTTCACTGGCGGACCGAGGGTCCGCACGCAGAGAAATGAATGAACGGCCATTCATTATGCCCCGCGGGGTGGAAACCGCAACTCGATCTGCACCCTTCCGGGTGCGTACCTTGGGTGGGATGGAGCAGGATCCACGGCCAGGCCACCCCGAAAGGGGTGGAAAACCGGGCTTCTTCGCCAGGCGGCGGGCCGACCGCCTCGCAGCCGGGATCGAGGAGGCGGCGGCGGGGATCGCCCGGGAGGGGACGCGGGTCTACCGGCGGCTCGAGCCCCAGGCGAAGGCCCTGGGGCGCACCGCCGCCCACGAGGGCGAGCGGCTCCTCGCCGCCGTGCTGCTGGCGGTGCTCGGGCTGGTCTTCGCCCTGGTGGCCCTGCTCGCCGCCCTCGCCTTCGCCGTGGTCGCGCTGGCGGGCGTCCTGCCCGTCTGGGCGGCGGGGCTGATCGGCGCCGCGGCCCTGGCCCTCCTCGCGTGGGGCTGCCTGCGCCTCGCCCGCCGGACGCTGGCGCGGATCGACGCCGCCCGACGGCTCGCGACGGAGCGGCGGCGCGCGGGACTCCCTCCGTCGCCGGAGGCGGAGCGAACGTGAGGTGGAAGGCCGCGCCCCAGCGCACCTCCCCCCCCGCCCGGTCCCGTGCCGGGCGGGGCCGGGAGGAGGCCCTGCCTGACGGACTACTTGCCGGTGACCGCGGTCGCCTGGCGGCGCTGCCAGAAGCGCCCCACCTCGCCCAGCCCGTCCGCCGCGTCGGCTGCAGCTGCCTCCGCCGCCATCGCGCTGACGCGGTCGCGGATCGCCTCCCACTCCGCCTCGGGGACGGCGGCGAAGGCCTCGACCACCTTCGGATCGAACTGGGTGCCGGAGCAGCGCTGGATCTCCGCCAGCGCCACCGGGAAGGGCCTGCCGGCGCGGTAGACGCGGTCGGTGCGGATGGCGTCGAGGGTGTCGACCACCGCGAAGATCCGCGCGCCGATGGTGATCTCCTCGCCCTTGAGCCCCGCCGGATAGCCGCGGCCGTCCCAGCGCTCCTGGTGCTGCAGGACCACCTGCGCGGCGCGCTCGAGGTAGTGGATCCCCCGCAGCAGCCGGAAGCCGATGGCCGGGTGCTCCTTCATCTCGTCCCACTCCTCGGGGGTGAGGGGGCCGGGCTTGAGGAGGACCGAGTCGCGGACGCCGATCTTGCCGATGTCGTGGAGGAGCGCGCCCATCTCCACGTCGTGGAGCTCGCTGCCGCTCAGGCCGAGCTGCTCGCCGAGCCGCCTCGCGTAGAGCGAGACGCGGCGGGAGTGCCACTGCGTCTCCATGTCGCGGTAGTCGAGGGCGTTGATCATCCCGTCGAGGAGATCGTTGGTGCGCTCCACCACCAGCCGCTCGAGGTCGGCGTTGATCGCCTGGAGCTGCGCGTTCTGCTCCTGCACCTTGCGGGTGAGGATCTCGTGCTGCCGCTTGAGCTCGCCGTACTCGTAGGCCTGGCGGATGGTGTTGATCAGCTCGGCGTGGTTCCACGGCTTGGTGAGGAGCCGGTAGATCTCGCCGGTGTTGACCGCCTCGGTGGCCACCTTGAAGTCGTTGACCGCGGTGAGGAGGAGGCGGGGCGCGTCGGGGCAGAGCTTCCGGGCGCGGCTCAGGAACTCCACGCCATTCATCCCCGGCATCATGTAGTCGGAGACGATCAGATTGGCGGGCTGCGCCTCCAGCCTGGCGAGCGCGTCCTCCGGGCTGCTGCAGCCGGTCACCTCGAAGCCCTGGGCTTCGAGGACGCGCTGGAGCGCTCGCAGGATGAGCAGATCGTCGTCGAGGAGGAGTACGCGGCGCGGCTCGGTCATGATCCCTCTCGGGAGCGGAGGCGCGCACTCTACCTTAGTTCGATGCTGGACAACAAAGGCGAACCGCCCGCCCGGAGCGGGGGGCGCCGATGTACGGAACCCTGCTCGATTCCAGACGGTTTCCGCGGGCTTCCGCCACCGGTTCTTTGCCGCCCGCCTGCCCGCATGGTAGGCAACCAGGCGTGCCTACGCCTACGCAGGAACAGACGGAGAGCGTCTCCCCCACCGATTCCGCGGGAGCGATCCAGTCGGCCGACGAGCTGATCGAAGGCGACCGGGTCGTCTATCCGAAGCAGGGCGTCTGCCGGGTGATCGGCAGGCAGTCCAAGGAAATCTCGGGGATGAAGCTCGAGTTCATCGCCCTCGCCCGGGAGGAGGACAGCGCCTCGATCCTCGTCCCGGTGTCGAAGGTCCCCAGCATCGGCCTCCGCAAGGTGGCCGACAACAATGAGCTGGGCGACGTCTTCGACCTCCTCGCCTCCTCCTTCGACGATCCCGAGCTCGACTGGAAGGTCCGCCACAAGCTCCACGGCGACCTGCTCGCCGCGGGCGGGATCCTCGGGGTGGCGGAGGTGCTCAAGGCGCTCCAGGCGCTGGCCAACCTGCGACCGCTGCCGCAGAAGGAGCGCGAGCGCTACGACGCCGCCCGGCACCTGCTGGTGGACGAGGTCGCGGTGGCGCTCGGCGTGCCGCACGCCACCGCCGAGGACTACATCGACCTGGCGCTGATCCCGCCGCCCGGCGTGGTCCGCCCCGCCCGCAAGCCGCGGCGCCTCGCCACCCTCCCCCCGAAGCCGATCCGCCCCGGCGCGCGCAGACCCCGGCCGGAGGAGGATGAGGAGGAGTTCGAGGAGCTCGGCCTCGACGAGGAGCTCGGCCTGGACGAGGAGGAGCTGCCCGTCGACGAGGAGGAGGTCGAGGCGGAGGGCGAAGGCGAGGAGGCCGCCGAGGAGGAAGAGGAGGAGGCCCCCGCGAAGAAGCCGCGCAAGGCGAAGGCCCCCGCCGCGGCGAAGGGCGCGAAGGAGAAGAAGCCCGCCGCGGCGAAGAAGGCCCCCGCGAAGAAGGCGGCCGCAGGCGAGGCGGAGGCGAAGCCGAAGCGCGCCCCGGCGAAGAAGGCGGCGGAGGCGGCGGAGAAGCCCGCCGCCAAGAAGGCCCCCGCGAAGAAGGCGGCGGCGAAGAAGGCCGCCCCGAAGAAGAGCGCCGCCGAGGAGGAGAAACCGGCGGCGAAGAAGGCGGGCGAGGCGAAGAAGGCGCCCGCGCGCAAGACCACCCGCGCCAGAAAGTCGGAGTAGCACGTGATCCGTGTGGTGACCCTCGACGATTTCGAGGACGCAGACATCGACGCGCTCTGCAAGCTCCTCTACCAGGCCTACGGGCTGGGTTGCGAGCGCGCGGGGAAGCTTCCCCTGCCCGAGGAGGCGCTGGCGGGCGACGGCAGCTACGACGCCAACACCCTCCTCGAGGAGGCGGAGTCGGTGAAGCTGGTGGCGGACGACAAGCTGGTCTATGTCACGCGCCGCAAGCTCACCCAGCCGGAGGGGCCGCTCGGCGCCCCGCCCACCCACGGTCTCGCCCAGTTCGGCGGACAGCGGGCGGTGGTCTCCACCGCGGGGTTCCCGAAGGAGCTCGAGGAGAACACCGAGGAGTTCCGCAAGCGCCTCGCCAAGCAGGCGGTGCGCGAGGTGGGCAGGACCTGGGAGCTGCACACCTGCATCGATCCCAGGTGCTCGATGCACCCGTCGTGGGCCGGCCCCTTCGAGAGCAACGTGGAGCCGATCCTCTGCAGCTTCTGCCGCGAGAAGAGCGAAGAGGCGATCCGCCGCGCCAAGACGTAACCCCCGGGAAAGAGCAACCGTGGATCGGCACCCACCCCGCATCACCAGCGACGAGATCGATCTCTACATCCGGACCTACTACTCGCTCCTGCGCAGCTCGGGCGAGGTGCGGGTGCGCGCCTTCGAGGAGGCGCACGTCTTCTCCAACTCCAGCCTCCACGCTGGCGCGAGGGACGTGAAGCCCGACGTGGCCGCCTTCGCCTACAGCGCGGCGCGCCTGCCCGCGTGCATGCCGGCGGTGCGGCTGCTGGTGATGGGCCAGAGCCACGAGCATTTCGAGGCGGCGGGCTTCGACGTCAACCAGTGGCAGCGGGTGCGGACCCGCGGGCGCCGGCGTCCCTTGCGCTGGGACGGCGGCGAGACGCTCGCGGCGTTCATCACCTCCACGTCGGACATCGACGATCTGGTGCCGATCACCACCGCCTGGCAGATCGAGTGGAACAAGATGCACCGCGCGCTGGCGCGGAGCGAGATCGGCAGGATGCTGGTGGAGTCGCCGGAGGGCGCGCCGGTCACCGTCGATCTGGACGAGCTGGGACGGGTGCTGGGGCTCGACGCCCACGGCGTGGAGCAGCTCCGCGCCGCGTTCGGCGAGAGCTGGGACGTGGGGCTGCGGGAGATGGCGCGGCGGGAGGCCAACCTCTCCTTCCGGCTGCTGGCCGGCTCCTTCTCCCAGTACCAGCGGGCGGCGCAGCGGTGGTGGGGTGAGATCGAGCCGATCTACCTGCAACAGCAGGAGCCGCGCCGCAGGCCGGTCTACTTCGTCTCGTCCAACACCCACTCCCTCTCCAACCTGCTGGGCGGCTACGCCTTCGCCCACCAGCAGCAGATCCTCGATTTCGCCAGGCGGAAGAACCCGGAGAACCTGGCGCCCGCGCTGGAGCGGGCGATGGAGGCGGGGGACGACGCGGAGACGCTGGCGATCGCCTACTACCTGCTCCGCAGCCTGATCCACGCGGAGGGGCGGCAGCGCGAGGTCCAGCAGTTCGACGCGGAGAGCGGCATCGTCACCATCGAGAGCCCGGGCAAGATCGACGTCAGCGCCCAGCTGATCGAGCTGCGGAAGCTGATCCCGGAGCGGATCGATCCGCGGCTGCGCATGCCGGGCCTGGAGCGGCTCGCCGCCAGCGACGCGGTGATCCTCAACATCGACTACCCGCTGGGCATGGCGGGCTACCACCACCTCTCGCGCCTGGGCCAGGGCGTGGGCGAGCTGCGCGGCATCTACGTGATGGGCAAGGCGGCGACGCTCAACGGCCGCGTGGGCGACGCGATGATCTCGTCGGTGGTCCATGACGAGCACTCCGCCAACACCTACCTCTTCCGCAACTGCTTCACCGCGGCGGACGTGCAGCCGTGGCTGCGAGAAGGCGTGGTGATCGACAACCAGAAGGCGCTCACCACCCGCGGACCCTACCTGCAGAACCGCGAGTACATGGGGACGTACTACCGGTCGGGCTACACGGTGATCGAGATGGAGGCGGGGCCGTACCTCTCGGCGATCTGCGAGCTCTCCAGCCCGAACCGGCACCCGCAGGACGAGATCGTGCACCTGTCGAACATGGTGCCGTTCGACGTGGGCATCCTCCACTACGCGTCGGACACGCCCTACTCCCGCCGCCAGAGCCTGCTCTCCAAGAGCCTGAGCTATTTCGGCGTGGAGAGCACCTACGCGTGCGCGCTGGCGATCGTGCGGCGGATCCTGCGGAACGAGATCGAACGGCTGGGCTGAAGGCCCGCTCCGCTACCACCGAGCCGACCGCGGGCGGTTTCTCACTGCTGGCGCTCGTGCCCCTGGCGGCGCTCCGCCGGCGCGGATCAGAGCAGCGCGCGGAGGAGCGCCTCGCAGTCCTCGCGGCTCCACGGCCGTGGGTTGGTGCGGTGGGAGGCATCCGCGAGGGCGAGATCGCACAGCCGCGGGATCATCTCCTCGGTGACGCCCGCGGCGGAGAGCCTCTCGGGGATCCCCACCCGCCTGCAGAGCGCCTCGATCCGCTCGCAGCCGCGGTGGGACATGGTGCGATCGTCGCCGGCGGGCTCGCCCATCGCCTCGGCGATCCGCGCGAAGCGCGGGTGGGCCTCCTTTTCGTTGTAGACGCAGACCGCCGGGAGGACGATGGCGTTGACCAGGCCGTGGTGGGCGGTGGGGACGAGCGCTCCCACCGCGTGGGCGATGGCGTGGGAGATCCCCAGCCCCTTGGTGAAGGCCATCGCGCCCATCATCGACGCCGCCATCATGTCGGCGCGCGCCGCCAGGTCGAGCGGGTTCTCCATCACCGCCGGGAGCGCGTAGGCGATGCGCCGCACGCCGTCGATGGCGAGGGCGTCGGCGAGGGGGTGATCGCCCAGCGCCACGTACGCCTCCACGCAGTGGGTGAAGGCGTCCATCCCGGTCCACGCGGTGAGGGTGGGCGGCAGGCCGAGGGTCAGCTCCGGAT
>Ga0182742_1005341_pt1 | contig 10919 bp, 6 predicted proteins | sample eDN5th37CBELigMG_FD_128880 | JGI IMG/M metagenome (GOLD analysis project Ga0182742, IMG submission 128880) | Enriched Miracle-Growth compost microbial communities from Emeryville, California, USA - eDNA 5th pass 37_C BE-Lig MG (version 2)... ... | reverse complement strand
CGTCGGAAGTCAGCGACCGAGGCTTGTCGACGCGATTCTCGATGATACGCATCGGCGTACGCCCAACGCGTCTGGACTGCATCTTCGCTACACGGGGGCCGCAGGCGACGATCAGGTCTGAACCGTAGCTCAGCGCGATCCGCTCCAGAAAGATCTTCACGCCGGCACGCCAGCCACGGGCATCGGGACCTTGACTGTGCAGCGTGACGATAAAGCGTGCGCGGGCGATTTTCGCGAGGATCGCGCCCACGATCGTGGCATGTGTCAGATGAGCGTGGATCACGCGCGGCCGCCACTCGCCGATAACCCGTCTCAAGGTCTTCCAGGATTCCAGGTCGAACAGGCCATTCTGCTGAATTTCTACCAGCTCGATTCCCAAGGCTCGAATTCTCTCCGAGGCGGCAGTGGGCTTGGAGAGATTGATGACGCGGATCGAGCAGGAGCCGCTCTGCATCGCACGAAGTTGAACGTCGAGCACGCGCTGAGCGCCGCCGATTCCAAGATCATCGATGATCAGAACCACGTCTTTTCGTTGCGACGGGTTGTCGTGCCGGTTATCGGCATAGTTCTCCTCCGAATTCATCAGTGCAGCCGCCGTCATTTCTTTGAACTCACCTCGATGGAGGAATCGATCAGCGACAGAAGTGCGCCGGCATTCTTGTTCTGGTCGAATTGGCTGAGGACCAGCTCCCTTCCAACCGAGGCACGACGCTGAGCCTCGTCAGGATTCTTGCGAACGTCTTCGAGCGCCCGCGCCAATCCCTGCACGTCGTCGACCTCGAACAGCCAGCCGGTTACACCATCGATGATGATCTCGGGGATGCCTGTCAAACGCGTTGCGATCACCGGCCTCTGCTGGGCAAGGGCCTCCACAATGACGGTGGGAAGACCCTCGGTTTGGTTTCGCGGCCCGATCCGGCTCGGAACAACCATGACGCTGGCGCCCGCCATGGCCTGGGCGACGCGCTCGTTCGGTTGCGGGCCGTGAAAGGTCACCCGCTCGGTCAGCCCGAGTTCCGCCGACAGAGCCTCCAACCTTTGGCGCTCGGGACCTCCTCCGACGATATCCAGGTGCCAATCCCCCAAATCGGCTTGGGGCAGCGCGCGGAGCAGGACGTCGATCCCCTTCCGAAGCTCGAGCGAGCCGACGTAAAGCACGCGCATCGTCTCGGATCGGAATGGTGTCGGCGGGGTCAGATCATCAAGAAACGCCCCCACATGGATGATGACCGGGGGCTTGCCTGCGAGAGCCGGAATATGCCGAAGGATGTATTTGCGATTGTACTCGCTGATCGTACGCACGAAATCCGCTTCGGGAAGCTTGGTGCCCAGAAGAGCCTGCGTCTCGAAAATATCGTGGGCGTGGCAGCTGACGCTGAACGGAACTCCTGCGAGCCGGCGGATGATCCAGGCGCATGTCGCGGGATGTCCCGCATATGCCGCGTGAACGTGATCGCCGCCCCATTCGCGAATATCCTCGGCAATCCGCAGAGACTTGGGGAGAATGAACAGCGACTTCAGCAACATCACCGGATCGCGCCGGCAACCGATCACGATGTCGCGCAACACCCGTCCCAGAACGCGGGGCTTTCTCCACACGGCCCGAAAACAAGCACCGATCACGCCAGGTGAGGCAATATAAGCGAAGTCCCTGGACCAGGGGATGGTTTGCTGGGCGAAATCATGGACCACTTCGCGTCGGTTGAAATGCGTCAGATGATAAATCCGGACGTCGTAGCCGCTTTTCGAAAAGGCGACGACATCCCTCATGATGAATGTCTCTGTTACCTTCGGAAACTCGGTGACGATGACAGCCAAGCGCCGGGGATGGGGCTCCATGCCAGACCACTCGGCGGTCATGCTGGACGCGTCCACTTTCCTGAGGGGCTGGCTAGTCAATGTGAATCTTCCTTTTACCGTCGTACCGCAGAATATCAGGGGCGAAATACTTTATCCGTCCAATGCACAGAAGACTATTTTTAAGTGATGGTCGACATATTTCTCAGTATTCGACCACTTATCATAGCATCACACCCGTCGAGCTTCTAATCAGCCTGAAGGGGTATAGCCTGACGATCGCCTCTGGAGACCATCCGCGTGTTCGATCTGATGCGTCGCAATCGGAGCACCTTCGGCTTGTCGGAACATGGAGATCGCAGTCTCACGGAATATTCCGAAAATCCGGCGAGCTCCCTTCATCATTCGCGGGCTGACCCCGCATCCGAACGTTCGGACGCGGATCAGCCGGCGCATGGTCCCTCGTCGCCTAGGAAAGGCTCGAAGGGTTGGAGTAAACCTTGACCCGCGGCTGTTCCAGAGGCTCGGGCACCACCGGTTCGGGCTGAACGAGTTCCTTCCTGCGGCCGATCACGGCCATGCCGACGAGGAAGCCCGCCGTGAGAAGGAATCCGAGCACACCGCCCAGGATCATCCGCACGGGCCGCGACAGTCCGGACGGGCGAGCGCTGAACGCGGCCGGCTCAACGATCTCGATCGTCGGCCCGAGCTCCCGGACATAGGCGTTATCCAGGCGCCAGCGGCTCTGCTCCTGCAGCATTCTCTCGAGATTTTCGGCGACGCTCTTGTAGCGGCCTTCCAGAAGCTTGGTCGCAGCCGTCAGGGAGTTGAGGTCGAACAGCGCCTCGCGTGTATCCTTGAGGTCCTTCTGAAGAATCGGGACTTCCGGCTGCCTCATTCCCTGCCGCTGGCGTTCCAAGGCGATCAGGCGATCCGAGAGAACCGAATGCTCGATTGATTCATCCGGCACACCCTGTTCCAGGCGAAGCGACGCAATCTTTTCCGCAATGCCGTTCAGTTCGGCCTGTGCCTTTTCGATCTCGCTGCTATAGAACTTCGACGGATCGCGTTCGAACAGCTGCTGCCGCTTCCGAAGATAAGAGTCTACGTGGGCGGATATTATTTTCTCCGCCACTTCCGGGTCGGGGTCCTGAATACCGACTGCGATAAGGGCCGCGCCCTCAACGCGCCGGATCCGCAACCTGTCGGAGAGGTCCTTGGCTGCTGCGACGACCGGGTCGACGGCTCGCTTAGGATTCTCTGGGCTCGCCTCGGAACGGATCAGGCCACCGAGCGACATGACGCCCTTCGCGAATCCGGACACCCGGGATTGAATACCGGACAGGAACGAGTCGCTCGACGGCGTCAGCCTATTCAAGCCGACCTCATTGACCGTGGCTTCAATCACCTCGCGGCTGCGGAGCAGATGCATCTCCGTGAACAGAGCTGCATCCAGGGAAACCTGGACGTTCTCGCCCCAGTTTCGGCGCTCCTCGCCAGGACGTATCGGGAAATACTCTCGCCCGAACCGATAGAGGAGAGTGCTTTCGGCGACGGATTGCTGTGATTGCACAAGCGGAACCAGCATGAACGCGATCGTAACGCCTGCGATCAGAACCTTGCGTTGTCGAATAATGCCGAGCACGTCGGCGGGTAACAGCGCTCTTTGCTGCATTTTCGAACTCCGTCCTTTTATTTGACTCACAGGGCCTGCTCGCCGGCCCGCAGCAACACTCACCTGCCAAAGCGACAGAAGGAGTGCGATCTCGATCCAGAAGAAACGCATGAAAGCGCCGTGAAGGAAGATTGCGGTCGCCACGTAGCCGATGAATCCGATGCACAAGCTCGCGGCAATCGCAGCATCCCGCTTCTCGCCCTTTGCATAAAGCAGCTTCGCGCCCCGTATCCCGACCATCATGGGGATGATCATGAGCGTCGCTAGCCTGATTATTCCGAACAGCCCCTCTTCCGACAAAGTCTCGAGAAAGAGGCTATGGGCGTTCGGTGTCGCCCCGGGGTCCATGCCGGACGCAAGCGCATATTGGCTGTAATGGCTCTGATACTGACCGAGCCCGATTCCCAGGAGCGGATGATCCGCAAACATGCCCAGGGCCGTTCTCATCACCGCAAGGCGATAGTTCAGCGACGGATCACTGACCGCCTGCTCGCCGGTGAGCAGAATGTTGGCGGCCTGACCGATCATCGCGACGCGATCGAGGAAGGAACTCGGCAAAGCAATTATCGCCACCACAGCCAGCACGCACGCCACGCCCAGCAGTTTCCATCTCGCGCGAAGCGTCAGGGCTGCCGCGACGACCATGAGGGCGATCGCCAGCAGCGCGCCTCGGGAAAATGTAAATAACGAGGTGGCGAAGATCGCCAAGGCGCATAGGACGTAGACCAGGCGCATCGTCACGCTTCGCTCGACAAACACGAGACAGCAAGCGAGAGGCAGTGTCATGGCGAGGATCTGTCCGTAGTAGTTCGGGTCCGGCAGCGTTCCTGTCAGCCGCCATCTCTGAACCTCTCCGGCGATTTGCTTAATCGACGCCTGAGAGACACCGAAGTAGGTATTGGCAAAGTCTCCGGTGAGATATTGCCACGACCCCAGAAGGGCGATCGCCCCCATGCACAATACGGTTGCGCGGATCGTTGCGATCAAGCGCTCCCGCGAGGTGACGGAAGCGATGATAACCGTGGCCGTGGATATATCCTTCGCCTGCTCGATCAACTTGTCGATGGTCGGCTCGAAGTTCTCGATGTGGATGATCGACAGCAGGGAAACGCCGTAGGCGCAGATGAGAAGGGGAGCGAACACCCACGCGAATGCCAGATCCTCCTTTCCGGCGGCCCAGCGAACCAGGAGAACCGCGGCCAGAGCGAGGGTCACGGGCGCCTGGATTCCCGGCAGGCCGTGAACGTTCGAGGCGACTTCGAAGAGATTTGTGACCGTTCCCGCCACGAGCAGCGCAACGCCGTATTGAGGCCAGCGGAAAAACACCCAAACCACGGCGGCCGCCGAGATCACGAGCGTCGACGCTATTGGGTCAAGGGCGCCGCATGCGAGCAATGCGGCGAGCAGAACAATCCCTATCGACCTGTAAGACAGTGCCGGCGCCATAGAGCTCGCTCCCATCGTGGCTATTGTGACAGCAGCGGCTGCCGCTTCAATCGCGTGAAGACGGCTACTGCGGACAGGAGAGACGGGGCGGTGACCGAGAGCACAAGAACATAGCTTATGCATCCGACCATAACCAGAACGACGAGTCGGAGGAGAGAACCTTCAATGTGAACGAGTTTGTCGAAGCCTAAGGTTGTTCCCGCCATCAGCAAGGTGGACAGCAACGGCCACCGCAGAGCGCGAAGAAAGATTCTCGGACCGATTCCGACCAGCTTGTCAGCGATGAAAAGGCGCAGAAGCGAAATTGCAGCCATTAGAAGGGTCAGGCCGACCGCAAATCCGACGATGCCCCAGCGGGTCGAGACAAAGGCCACGATGGGCGCGAGCATCAGTCCGAGGACATTCGTCCATGTCAGGACCCACGGCCGTCCCACGGCCTTGAAAAGATCGCCCAGGTTGAAGGCTGCAGAATGCACCATCGCATAGATGGCGAGAACCTGCACGACCGGAACGACCTGGCTCCACTTGTCGCCATAGACCACATGCACGAGAGGATCGGCGACGATTGCCAGGCCGGCTGCCGCGGGGAACGTCAGGGCAGCAATTCCGGTCAAGCTGTCTTCATAAGAGCGACGTAGGGCCGGCAGATCCGCCTGGATCGCGCCGTAGGCAGGAAACAACGCCTGGCTCGCGGCCCAGCAAATGCCCAGAATGATCTGGTCGGTCAGGGAGAATGCCAGAACATAGATGCCGAGGGTCGCAACATCGAGGAAATGACCGATGAGCATGTAGTCGGCGTTCTTGCTCAACACGCTCAAAATCGTGACGAGGGTCATCTGGATTCCGAAAGGGAGGATATCCGCGACGGCGTTGCGATCCAGCGACAGGTGGGGCCGCCATCCCGACAGCCACCAGAGCGCCAGGACACCGACGACCATCCCCGCGATATGACCATAAACGAGGCTCCAGACCCCGAAGCCCGATAGCGCGAGGATTATTCCTATGACCGTTTTGGTGATCGCCTTGAGGACTTCGGGAACGACACGCTTCCGAAACGCGAGATCGCGCTGCAGGATACCTATGAAAACCGATGAAGGTCCCGACAGGATAAGGCAGACGGACAGGGCCCGTATGATCTCGGCCGAGCGGTGATCGAAGAAGACCTCAGCGATGGTCGGCGCGGCGAGAAAGGCAGCTCCGCCGATCAGCGTCGCGCTGATGAGACTGATCGTCATCGCAACGGCTGCGGTCTTTTCGGGATCTTGGCGGCGCCAAACGACGGAGGCGCCGACGCCTCCCTCGGAGACCGCCTCGAGGAGCGCCAGAACAGCCAGGCCCGCGGCCACGAGGCCGAAGTCGTCTGTCCCCAATATGCGCGCCAGAACGGCAATATTGACGAGCGTAATGAGTCTCGTGCTCACAAACGCGAGGTGCGTCCAAAATGCACCCGCAGTAATCTTTTGATTCAATTCCTGTCGAGAAAACATCGATGCGCTACCACTGCCCGCGTATCTGCGACGTAGACATAAGAACTCTGGGCATCGTCACTCCTCTAATCTTTAGGAAGTCGAAAACATCCCTGCGCTGATATCGTCGTTCTCGGGCAGCGGATTTGCGTCAAAACCCTTGGGTTACATGCTGCAAATTTACCCCGGTCCCACTTCGCACCGCATTGATCTTCCGAGTTATCCCCCTGCTACTTATTCGCTGCGCGTTCATTTGCTCCCCGGATGCTCCCAAAGGTTGCGGAAAAGATAGCGAATTCGGATATTCCTCAACGAGCCGTAGGCTGAAGTTCCTATCGCGCCGTGAAGCGAGCTAACATGAATGCCAACTCAGGGGATCTTGGCCGGCGGTCACTGACGGATGAACGGAATGGCCAGCATGCGCCGACGCGGGATGGAACGCAGGCGGCTCCGGACTGAAGTCCTAAGATCTGACTTCCGATCCTGCGCTCTTCTGAGGGGAGACGCAGTTCCGCGTGAGCGAAAAGCGAAGTTGCCAACAATGTTGGAGGACCGGAACGGGCCGTCAGTTGCGCTTCTGCGCCTGCCAAAGCGGCTCGGGATTGTCCGTGATCGTGTTCAGGTTGATTTCGCTGTTGATCAAGCCGGACGCCCGCTGATAATCGCCGTAGATCACCCTGCCGACACCCGCGAGGGTATTTCGCGTTACATTGATGTCACGGGACGGCAGTTCGATCTCGGTATACTCATTGGCGATCATGATGCCGATCGCCGGCTTGCCGTGGCGGTAAAAGTCCTTCGCATATGTGTGATAGACCTTGTTGTCCTGGACGACGGTGGATGGCGCATTGTCGAGGTAGATGTTGACGCTGAAATTGTCGGAGACGTCGTTCCCCAGGATGCGCACGCCCTGGGTGGATAATGTTCCAATCCCCTCGCCGTAGTTGCGATACACGCGGTTGCCGGTCACGGTGCTCCTGTCCGACGCGCTGAGGCTGATGCCCTGCGGCCAGCCACCGTCCCCGCTGCGGGACAGGTTCTCCAGGCAGTTGTTCCAAACCTCGTTGTGCGCAATGACGTTTTCATAGGCCACTCCGACTTCGGCGTGGCCTACCCAGATGCCGGCCTTTCTGTTTCCCTCGACCTTATTGTTCGCGATCTCGATGTGGTGGACGCCCCATGCGGCAATGCCGCCGCGCGTGGCATTGCGGACGGTAAATCCCCTGAAACTCACGTAATTCGCGTTGATCTGCACCAGATTCGTATCCGGCGGCGAGGCTTGTCCATCGATGATGACCTCCTCGCCCGGCGCCGATTCAAAGGTAACGGGAAGCTCCGACGTCCCGCCCGCATTGATGAGAACGACCTCCTTGTAGAGCCCGCCCCGCACGATCACTTTCGACCCTGGCTGCACCTCCTGAGCCGCCTTTGATATCGACCGAAACGGGAGGTCGCTCGTTCCTGGATTCCGGTCGTCGCCGCCGTTTGAAACATAAAGCGATGCGGCCATGGCCGGCGCCGCTTGAAGCGTCGCGACGGCCAGCATCAGCAAAATGTGGACCTTACGGATGTTCATGGCTGCTCCCCTCACCTCAACCTGGCACGCCGGTTGAACTCCTGATAAAGCCTGTGGGCCGGCATCAACATGGACTTGATGATCGGAGCGCCCCGTACGAATTGCCGAAGCCCCGCCTGGCAGCGCCAGATCATGGGGTTTGCGACGACGCTTCCCTCGATGAGCGGAACTCTCCGATTGGCGATGCGGAGCTTGTAATCGTTGTCGCCTCTGCCGAAATCAATCAGGTTGATGCCCAGCTTGGGCGCATTTGCCATCATCTCAAGCAGCAAAAGAATTCCTGGGGAGTGACGCTGGAACTGTGGATCGTAGGTTGGAAACCAATAATGCCAGACATTGCCCGACCGTAGACCGAAATGCGCTGCAATCGGCTGCCCGCCCGCACGCATGACAGACAGCATTCCGGCGAATTCCGGCCCGCTTTGGCCCGCGATCACGTCCATCAGCGACCGCGCCCAAGGTCGCTCGAAGAGATCGGGCGTCCCGATTCGACGGTAATGGGCCGACTTCCACCTGAGGCAGAATTCGAGCATCGCCGGATCAGCGGACTGCAGCTCGACCTCGACCTCGCCGACTTCGCGTTCAAGCCGACGCCTCTTGCGCCGATGGTCGGCATAAAGGGCGGTGGAGCCCGGCGCGTGCTCGTGATCCAGATCAACGACGGGCGATTCCGTTTCGATCAATCGCCAGGGCGTGAACGTCGCCTGCGGCGCCGGCACGTGATCGAAATTCCAATGTCGCAGCCGGCATGCGCGCATGAGCGCCGCGGCATCGCATCTGTAATCCGGTTCGGCGATGAGCCCATGGTAATCGGAAACCGGGCCGCCGACCGGTTTTCCCTGGCCCAACGCGTTGCGCTGGAATGGAAAGAAAGCAGCTCCATTGTCGATGACGGCAACGAAGACGTCATCTCGCACCTTTGCCACCGCCTGGGTGAATTCTGGTCGGAAAAAGGGACTGAAAAGCGCGAGGTTATGCTCTTGGATTTCGGCCCAGCGAGCGATCAGATCTTTCGAAAGCTCTTTCGCCGGAACAACAACTGCTCTCATCAAAAGGTCCACGTTCAACAAATGAAGCGTCTGGTCGAGCAAGTCTAAGCGCGCGCCTATCTACGGAACAGAACGCAAAGGGGCTAGCTCCCTCCGAACAGGGATCAAAAAGGGCCCATTCCAGGTTCCGATTCAGTATCCGCATCTCCCGGCATCGCGGGCTTGACCGAGAGGACAGGACGAACCGGGCCATGCCAGCTGGCTTGGCTCATCTAGAAAAGCGGTTCGCCGAGGATGGCGGCTGTCGTCGTGCGAACCTTGAACAGCCGTTCGCCATCCCCTACCCCGACGTGATGGCGCCGGACATTGTAGCGGCTGGTCTTTCCGACAACATTCTTTCCGCCATGGAACGAGAACGCGATTCGATACCCCGCCTTTCGCAGAGCCTCCTGCGTGTGCTCGTTGAAGCTGTCGGGAGCGCCGACGGGATAAGCCAGCGATTGAATGTCGATGCCGAGATCCTGCTCGAGCATCCGCTTCGATATGCTTACCTCCTCGAGCTGGCGCTCCGGACTCAAATGGCTCAGCAGGGGATGCGAATGCGTATGGGAGCCGACCGCCATCCCATTCTCGGACATCTCCTTCAACTCGGCCTTGTCGATGAAGATCCGTTCACCAGGGCGTTCATCGCCGGTCCCGGTGGCCGAAGCGATTTCCCGGAGAAACAGGTCTTTGTCGAGATTGGGCCTGGTCTTGTAGATCTCAAGGAGACGGTTCAGGGCCTGCAATCTCGCTCCCCCGAGATCCAGGGACAGCGACTCAGGATAGTTCAAGACGATCTGTGCGTGATGTGACTTCTTCAGCATGAACGCGATTTGGTCCCACCAAGGGAGTTGGGAACTGCCGAGATAGGATGTGCAGATGAAGAACGTCCCCTGGACGTTATGCTTCTTGAGGATGGGAAACGCGTGATCGTAGTTGTCTTTGTAGCCGTCGTCGAAAGTGAACAGGATCCCAGCCTTGCGGAAGGTTGTTTTGCCGTCGACAAAAGCGATCGCCTCATCAAGCGTGCTGATATGGAAGTGCCGCTTGATCCACGTGACCTGATCCTCGAGGCCGCCTGGAGTGGCTGAGTAGAGATTCGGATCTCCGGCAGTCTCGCTGGGAGTGCCGATCCGATGGTAGTTGAGGACAATCAGACAATTCTGCTGAGGGAGGCGTTCCAGGAGCTTAACGCCGCCTGTTGCTGATATGATGGAGGCCAGGCGCTGCCGTTTCGATGGTCTCGAAGCAGGCATTACGCCAGATTGCCTGGGATGAAGGTTCATCCGATCGATAGCCGCCGTCAATTTCGCAACTCCTCCACCACAAAGTCATTGTACCGTCCGCTCGCTCGACCTTGGAGCAGCTGACAGGTGATTTCTGAGATCACGTATATAAAATCACTCTAATCCACGATCGAAGATCACAGAATGATCGTTCGGGCGCTCTTACAAGCTACCTCATTCGCGCCAGCCCACAGACGGAAGGCCCCCGGTCTTAACGACCGCCGATGAAAATGGACGACCGACAGTGACCGAAGATCTGCCCGGCGTCAGATCTGGCAAGCCGGGAACCGCGGCCTGTTCGTCAGCAGGATCCATCCATCTTGACCACGCAGACCACCGTCTTGAGCAGGATCACAATGTCGCGTTTGAAGGACCAGTTCGTGACGTATTCCTCATCGAGCTTTACGCGCTGCGAATAGGAGACTTTGTTGCGTCCGCTGATTTGCCACAACCCGGTGATTCCTGGGCGGGTTTGGTAATAGAAATGCATCGCCTTGTTGTAATGCGTGACTTCGGCCGCCGTGATCGGGCGAGGGCCGACGAGGCTCATATGCCCCCAGAGGACGTTGAACAGCTGGGGAAGCTCATCAAGGCTCGTCTTTCGCAGGACCGCCCCGACCGCGGTGATGCGAGGATCATTTT
>Ga0182742_1005340_pt1 | contig 10922 bp, 11 predicted proteins | sample eDN5th37CBELigMG_FD_128880 | JGI IMG/M metagenome (GOLD analysis project Ga0182742, IMG submission 128880) | Enriched Miracle-Growth compost microbial communities from Emeryville, California, USA - eDNA 5th pass 37_C BE-Lig MG (version 2)... ... | reverse complement strand
TATCCTGTATATCGTCATTCACCGCAGTGTGACGCTCGCCATTCCAACTTCGATTAAAACTCCCTATTACAGCTCAAAGGTTAAAACTTATTATTAGTACGAACAACGCAGCTTTAATGTTATATTATATGATTCGAATTAGAAGTGCAAGTAAGTACCTTTTTTAAAAAATGTCAACTATTTAATACTCAAAAGTAATATGAAAAAAGAAACTAATATCTTGTAAATAAAATAAAAAAGCTCTCCATAATCGGAAAACTTTCATCAGATTATTTTGTTTTATTTAGCACTTCATTTGTCAAATCAATGATGTTAATTTGTGTTTCCTCTTTCATGACATCGTTTAATATCTCCGTGCGGAAATATTGTACGCTAACAGTAAGAGGTATTTCTAGAAGCTTCTTTAAAGCTTGTTGGTACATAGCGACAAATTCCTTATCTGTATTTCCTCTTTTTAACTCGGCAAATGACTCATAAAACTGATCCAGCTTATCGGAAAATTCTAAAAGGCGACCTTCTAATGTTGAGTCTTTTCCCTCTTTCATCCGTTCAAGGAAAATTGCTTGGAATTCTGTAGGTATTTCCTCTAGTATAAACTTTTCCATCATTTTTTCCTCTACGTGGGCGATCATTTGTTTTAGTTCAACACTTGCATGTTTTACTGGTGTTTTAATGTCTCCAATAAATACCTCAGCAAAATCATGATTGATTGTTTTTTCATAGACAGCCTTCCAATTCACAGTAGCCCCATTCATTTCCTCAAGCGTTCCAAAGAACATCGCATATTGTGATACTTTCCAAGAATGAGCTGCTACGTTATGCTCTTCAAATTTAAACCGTCCTGGAGCGCGGAAAATTCGTTCTAAATCATTTAAGCTTGTAAAAAATTTATGGATTCCTATAGTGATCACTCGCTTTCATTTTAACTAAAGCTAATTAGCTTATATCTGGATAATACAACTTTTTGTTTTCCTATTGTATGCAGTTTACTGCATTTAACAATTCCTTAACACCTAATTAATAAAATATTAATCGTTCAATAACATTGTGCGAAGTTAATTGTATATTTATACCATAACTACCAAAACTGTCATTGTATTATCGAAATTTGACCATCATCATAATGGTATACTTGTTAGTGAAGTAAAAAGGACGTGGTCGTGATGGTATTAACAATCATTATATATATTCATGTGTTAAGCGCGGTGATCTCGGTGGGTCCTCTTGTAGCACTTTTGCCACTCTTAAACAAAATGGAAAAAACAGAGGAAACGCAACTGGTTGGATTTGTACAGGCATTTCAAACATCTATTACAGTCGTTAAACACGCGGGGCATGTATTAGTGATATCTGGAATTATACTCATTGGAATTAGCGCTTGGACTTGGACCACATCTTGGGTTGTTATGACGATTGCGGTTATGATTGGATCCCTTGTATTTTTAGCAAAAGCCTTTAAACCAACTTTAAAAACATTTGGAACATCTACATTTCATAAAGAACAATTCATTGGGAAATTACGAAAATCTACAATAATTTATATTATATTGTTACTTATTATGCTTTGGTTAATGGTGGCAAAACCGATCATTTGGTAAGAGTGAGAAATGTATAGTATGTACAATTTTAATCAGTATTTATATGGTTCAAAAATAACAAAAAAAGATGATGTCTGTATTGCACAGGTATCATCTTTTTAGTTCCATAGACCTAGTTGTGGGAACATCTAATATAACATACTAAAATAATAATTGAGAGATTCTGTGTAACGTTAAAGTTGATAAATGTCAACTGTTATCTAAATATACTAAATGATAAAACTATTTGAAAAAATAAATATAATGTAGTATATTAGTCACCAAATAGAAATAACTAGATTAATTTCACTGTAAAAGTTATATTCTGAAAATTATTTGTTTTTAGATTACTGTATTGACCTATAACAATTATATAGTGTAATATAACAGATATACATTTTATCTTTCTATTGTAATTCTATATTAATATATACATAATCTAGTAGGTTTGGGTCTAAAGTAATATTTTACTTTTATAAAGTTAGGGGTTTTGTAAATTGATTAAATTCGAAAATGTGCAAAAGCATTATGGCGATTTCCACGTTTTAAAAGATATTAATCTTGAAATTAAAAAAGGTGAAGTTGTTGTAATTATTGGGCCATCAGGTTCCGGTAAAAGTACATTACTACGTTGTATTAATAAGCTAGAAACAATTTCCGAAGGTGTACTCGAAGTAAACGGAGTTACAGTCAATGATAAGAAGACGGATATTAATGCTTTCCGAAAAAATGTCGGTATGGTATTCCAACATTTCAATTTATACCCACACAAAACAGTACTTGAAAATATTATGTTAGCGCCTGTGAAAGTGCTTAAAAAGTCAAAAGACGAAGCAGAAAAAACAGCAAAGTATTACCTTGAAAAAGTGGGGATTCCTGAAAAAGCGAATTCGTTCCCAAGTCAACTTTCTGGTGGACAACAACAACGTGTTGCCATTGCGAGAGGACTTGCAATGAAGCCAGAAATCATGCTATTTGATGAGCCGACTTCAGCACTTGACCCAGAAATGATTGGGGAAGTATTGGATGTTATGAAAGCACTTGCCCGTGAAGGTATGACGATGGTTGTAGTAACACATGAAATGGGCTTTGCTCGTGAAGTTGCTGATCGCATCATTTTCATCGACAAAGGTCAAATCCTAGAGGATGCAGATCCGGTTGAGTTTTACAAAGAGCCAAAAGATGAACGTGCTCGCGTATTCCTAAGCCGAATTTTAAATCATTAATAAATAAGGAAACATAGGGGGAAATTTATATGATGAAAAACAAAAAATTGTTTACTTTCATGTTTTTATTAGTGCTTTCAGTATTTGCACTAGCAGCATGCGGTGGTGGAGAAGAGTCTAAAGGTAGTTCAACAGATGGTGGTAAATCTACTTTAGAGGCAATTAAAGAAAAAGATAAGATTGTATGGGGAGTTAAAAACGATACAAAACTATTTGGATTAATGAATCCAAGTACTAATGAAGTAGAAGGATTTGACATTGATATTGCGAAGGCTATTACAGGAATTATCCTTGGCGACGAATCAAAAGTAGAATTTAAAGAAGTAACTTCAAAAACTCGTATCCCGATGTTAAATAACGGTGAAATTGATGGAATTATTGCAACAATGACAATCACTGAAGACCGTAAAAAAGAAGTAGATTTTTCTGATGTTTACTTTGAAGCGGGTCAATCTCTTTTAGTTAAAAAAGGTAGTTCAATTACGGGCATTGAAGATTTAACTTCTGATTCAAAAGTAATTGCTGTTAAAGGTTCAACATCTTCAAATAATATTCGTGAAAAAGCTCCGGATGCACAAGTTTTAGAGTTTGAAAACTATGCAGAAGCGTTTACAGCGTTAAAAGCTGGCCAAGGGGATGCTTTAACAACTGATAACTCAATCCTTTACGGTATGGCTTCAGATGATAATAACTTCGAATTAGTTGGGGGAATTTTCACTGACGAACCATACGGAATTGCAGCGAAAAAAGGTAGCGATGACTTCGTAAAAGCTATAAACGATGCGCTTGCTGAATTAAAATCAAGTGGTAAGTACGATGAAATCTACAAAAAATGGATTAACTATTAATTTCATTATTTGAGAGAATAGAGAAATTTGGAATTTGACGGGCAGTCCACATAACTACCTCTTTCAAAAGAGTGTGAAACTGCCCGTTTTGCTTTTAAAGAAGTACGGGTGAGAGACTTACGTATTAAAATTTTGCTCACCAGATTTTATTTTGGTTAGTTAATGGAGTGATAATATGCTTGATTTTACGATTCTTACTGAAAACTCAGATATGTTTTTAGAAGGATTCAAAAATACTTTATATGTAAGTTTTCTAGCGCTTATAGGAAGTTTTGTGCTTGGGACAATATTAGCGGTATTCCGTATTGCACCTATTAAACCTTTGAATTGGTTTGGAACAGCTTATGTAGAATTTTTCCGAAATATCCCAATATTAATCATTCTATTCTTCATCTTTACTGGTCTACCGGTATTAGGAATTCGATTAAGTGGATTTGTAGCAGGTACTTTAGCATTAATGATTTATACTGCAGCGTTTATAGCAGAAGCTATACGTGCTGGTATTTTATCTGTACCAAAAGGTCAAATGGAAGCTGCAAGATCATCTGGTTTAACTTATAACCAAGCAATGTTGCATGTCATTTTACCACAAGCGATTAAAATTGTTATTCCGCCATTAGGAAACCAATTCATCAACTTAGTAAAAAACTCATCCATTTTAACAATTGTTGCAGCAGGTGAGTTAATGTATCAAGGGGATTTAATATCAGCAAGAACATTCGTAGTTTTTGATGTTTACATTTTTGTAGCAGTCTTTTACTTAATCATTACGTTACCATTAAGCTATGGTGTAAATCGATTAGAAAAAAGACTTGCGAAGAGTAATTAGGGGGTTAGGTGAATGGATTTTATTGGAGCATATAGCCCTGACAATTTATTGTTTTTACTTCAAGGATTTTGGATGACAATTCAAGTTGCAGCAATTTCAATTGTATTTAGTTTTATCCTAGGTGGTATTTTTGGTGTGCTTCGGTATGCGAAAATTCCAGTCGTTTCAAAAATAGCAGCTGTAATAGTTGAAATTATTCGTAACTTGCCATTATTACTGATTATCTTCTTTGTATATTTTGCATTACCAGAAATAGGGCTTAAATTTGGTGTTGTAGCATCCGCAATTATTGCGTTGACAGTTTTTGAATCTGCAATGCTTGCAGAGATTATTCGTAGTGGTTTAAATTCAGTTCCAAAAGGTCAAATTGAAGCTGGACGTTCTTCAGGACTTTCATATATACAAACATTATGGTACATTATCTTCCCTCAGGGTATTAGAAAAATGGTACCGCCGATTGTAAGTCAATTTATTTCGTTGTTAAAAGATACATCATTAGCAGTAGTAATCGCATTGCCAGAACTAATGCGAAATGCACAAGTAATTAATGCACAAAACGTCAACTATATAATACCAATCTTTATATTTATTGCAGTAGTGTATTTTATCGTAAACTACATATTATCTATAATTGCAAGAAGATTAGAATTAAAAACGGATTACTAATAGGGAAGCTACCGAATAAGGTAGTTTCCCTTTTTATGCTCCTTTTCTATGAAAGAAATCCACCTTATTGCAAAGCTAATGTGGCTTCAAATAATTATAAGGAGACTATCCAAATAATAGGCATTACTACAATTTTCGACACTTAAATGAATACTCTTTGCCTAGGAGGGTGATACTTTTCATGAAGGAGGGATTTTTATGAAAAGAAACCTATTATTTCTAGGGCTTAGTGCCGTTTTATTAAGTGGCTGTAGTTTCTTTGGAATGGGTAACCAAGAGGAAGCCATACCTGTAGTTGCACCAGAAGCACTGCAAGCACAAGCTAAGATGATTGATTCAAAAGGAAATGATGTTGGGGAAGTAAACTTTTCTGAAGGACAAGAGGGTGTAACCATTTCGCTTAACCTAAAAAATGTTCCGGATGGACAACATGGGATTCATATTCATACTGTAGGTAAATGTGAACAACCAACATTTGAATCTGCAGGTGCCCATTTTAATCCGACTAACAAAAAACACGGAATTGATAACCCAGAAGGTCCACATGCAGGCGATTTACCAAATGTAGTTCCGGAAAATGGCGAAGTTATATCTAGTTTTGTTGCGAAAAACATAACGCTAGAAAAAGGTATGGCAAATTCATTATTTGACGAGGATGGCAGTGCAATCGTGTTACATGAAAAAGCGGATGATTACAAGACAGATCCATCAGGAAATTCTGGATCCCGTATAGCATGCGGTGTAATCACTACAACAGAATAATTATTATAGAAGAGTAATTCAATTTGTTCATAATCAATATGGGCTATTGAATTACTTTTTTCATTTTCCTGAAAAAGTGTTGAAAATTAAAATTAATATAGATTTTAACTTTCTCGAAATAATTACTTGTGCAAAACGGGAAGTGAATAAAATTAATAAAACTATAAACAATTTCATAGTTTATCATAAACGAATTAAGAACGAACACACTAAAAAGCTATTCATCTATAATATAATTTTTCTATTCTATAAATTATTATAGCTAGAAAATACACTATTAAACTATTGACAGAATTTTAAAATGATTGACATGCCATTAAAATAATTGTTAAATATAACTGTACTGTAACAAATTTCTATGGGGGGATTTTAAATGAAAAATAAGAAATATTGGTTACTAACAGTATTAAGCTTAATGCTAATTATGGTATTAGCTGCATGTGGTGGCGGTGAGTCTACTACTGGTGATACTGAAAAAGAGAATGATACAAATGGAGAAAGTACTTCAACAGATTCAACAGATACAGAAACTAAATCTGATCTTGACTTCATTAGTTTAGCTACTGGTGGTACACAAGGTACTTACTATGCGCTTGGAGGTACATTTGCAGATTTAATTACAGATGAAACAGGCATTAAAACAACAGCAGAAGTTTCTCAAGCATCAGCAGCAAACGTAAATGCACTAAAAGCAGGAGATGCTGAAGTTGTATTTATTCAAACTGACATTGCTTATTATGCAAAAAATGGTGAGTTAATGTTTGATGGTGCAGCAATGGATAACATCGTTGCAATCGGTGGTTTATATCCAGAAACAGTTCAATTAGTAACAACTGCAAATTCTGGTATTAAATCATTTGAGGATTTAAAAGGTAAAAAAGTTTCAGTAGGTGCACCAGGTTCTGGTACTTACGCAAATGCTGAACAATTACTAGAAATCCATGGCTTATCAATTACAGATGACATCCAAGCACAAAACTTAGACTTTGGTGAATCTACTGACGGATTACAAACTGGTCAAATTGATGCTGCATTCGTTACAGCTGGTTATCCAACTGCTGCGGTTGAAGCTTTAAGTGCAACAACTGACGTAGTCATCGTTCCAGTTTCTCCTGATAAAGCTAAAGAATTAATTGCGAAATATCCATATTATGCATTAGACACAGTTCCTTCTGGTACCTACGGTTTAGGATCTGATGTGCCAACTGTATCAGTATTAGCAATGTTAGCAACAACTTCAGATCTTCCTGATGATGTTGCATATGGTATTGCAAAAGCAGTATGGGGCGGTGCAGATAAAATTAGCCATGCTAAAGGTGCATTTATCAAAACTGAAACTGCATTAGATGGTATTGGTATTCCTGTTCACCCAGGTGCACAAAAATATTTTGATGAACAAAAATAATGTTTGTGTTAGTAGAAGGGCTTGAAGGCAAATGCTACTTCAAGCCTTTTTTCTCCATAAATAAGTGCAGCTATGACTGATCACCAAGGATATGGCGATCGCTAAAAATTCCATAATTGAGGCGATGAAATGAAACGTACTTCCCTCCTAATTTCCGCTATGTTGGTAATTGTTATTATTCTTGTACTTGTTTTCATGCCTATTTTTAAAGTCTTTTCCTTCACTGAAACAAAAACGAATAATCCACATACTTTTTACATAAATGTGTCTAAAGACTCTGAATTTCATATTCGGTTTACGCATTCTATTCATTTGACAGATGTTATTGAATCTTATCAAATTACTAATTTAAATAAACTAAAACTATTGTCAATGGAATATGAAGATGTTGCCATTGGAATGCCCGCTTATGCAGAGGAAGATCAGACACTTTCCTATGAAAATGGAAGATATAAACTATCTTACAAAGATAAAAAGTTAGATAACTTTACACTATATATTGGTGACGTTGATTATGATTTGTATTTTAACTATGAGGGTGAAGAGTACGATTTAAAGAAATCGTTAAATAGAGGTAGTTCCTATTTATTTGAAGTAAAAAAAATATCTATATATGACAAGCTGAAAGGAGTGTTAATAACAAATGAAGACTGAAGAAAAACAGCTTGTAACGGAAAATTTAGAAGTACTAACTGCTGAACAACAACAAGAATTACTAGAAAAGTATGATGCGGAAGCAAATATGCGTAAATTAGGTGGAGTATTAAAGTGGGTTATATTCTTTGGACTATTAGCCTTTTCACTATTTCAACTATATACAGCAATCTTTGGGCAGTTTACTGCTGTTATTCAAAGAACAATCCATTTAGGATTCGGGTTAACTTTTTTATTCCTCTTGTTCCCAGCTCGAAAGAAGGGTAAAAAGGATAGTATCCCATACTATGATTATTTATTAGCGCTATTAGCAGCTGTAACTGGTCTTTATTGGACTCTAAATTATGAGCGACTCGTGACAAGTCTAGGAACTATTAACCAATTAGATTTCTATGTTGGGTTAATCGTTATTGTTTTAGTATTAGAAGCTGCTAGACGTTCAGTAGGATTACCAATTGCTATTATTGCTACATTATTCCTTCTCTATGCTTTCTTTGGTCGTTATATGCCAGACTTCATCTCCCATCGAGGTCAGTCACTGGAAAGCATTGTTAATTTAATGTTTTACTCCACGGATGGTATTTTAGGGACACCTATTAGTGTGTCAGCTACATATATCTTTGCCTTCTTGTTATTCGGTGCATTTTTAGTTAAGACAGGAGTAGGGGAATATTTCAACGATTTAGCAATCGCAGTAGCGGGAAAATTAGTTGGTGGGCCAGCAAAAGTAGCAATCTTTTCTTCAGCATTACAAGGGACTATTTCAGGTAGTTCCGTTGCGAACGTTGTTACATCTGGGGCATATACAATTCCGTTGATGAAAAAACTAGGTTATAAACGTGAATTTGCAGGTGCAGTAGAAGCCTCATCGTCAACAGGTGGTCAAATCATGCCACCAATTATGGGTGCTGCAGCATTCTTAATGGTTGAGTTTATTGGCCGTGGTGTAACTTATTGGGATATAGCTAAAGCGGCTGCAATACCTGCTATTTTGTACTTTGCCGGGATTTGGATAATGACCCATTTCGAGGCAAAACGACTCGGCTTACGTGGATTACGAGATGATGAAATGCCAGATCGTAAGCAAATTTTCAAAAAGTTATATCTTTTAATTCCAATTGCATTAATTGTTGTCATCATGATGGTAGGAGTTCCTATTATTCATTCAGCGTTATATGGAATTCTTGCATGTATAATAGTAGGTTTTATCAATAAAGACGTAAAATTCGGTCCGAAAGAAATTGTTGAGGCACTTGTTGACGGTGCTCGTACTGCTATTCCTGTTGTTGCGGCTACTGCTTGTGCGGGGATTATTGTAGGTGTTGTTGTAAAAACTGGCTTAGGACTAAGTCTAGCGAATACTTTAGTAGATTTAGCTGGTGGAAACATCTTATTAACATTAGTGTTTGTTATGATTGCTTCATTAATTTTAGGTATGGGTGCACCAACGACTGCTAACTATGTTATTACATCAACAATTGCTGCACCAGCAATTATTACGTTATTAGCACCTGATGTTTCTCAAGCTCTAGTTCCAATCACTGTGTTATTAGCTGCTCACTTCTTTGTGTTCTACTTTGGTATTGTAGCGGATATTACTCCACCAGTTGCCTTGGCAGCGTTTGCGGCAACTAGTATTTCTGGTGGTGACCCGATTAAAACGGGAATCCATTCGTCAAAGCTGGCTATTGCTGCGTTTATTATTCCGTATATGATAGTGTTCTCACCGGAGTTATTAATGATTGATGTTACATTCCTTGAAGTAATATGGGTATTAACAACAGCAATGGTTGGTATGATTGCAATTAGTATTGGAGTTATTGGTTATTGGTATCGAACAGTGAACTGGCTAACGCGAATTGTTGTCATAGCTTGCGGACTTTCAATGATCTATCCAGAAATTATTTCAACTCTTATTGGTTTAGCTGTATTTGGCGCTCTATTTATCTATCAACTTCTAACAAAGGATAAAGGCAAAAAATCAAACACACCAAATTTAAAGCCTGCTAATTAAATGAATAAGTAGATAAAGGCTGTCTTGAAATAATGTTTTCAAGACAGCCTTTTTTGTTTTTTGAATAAAGTAATTAACATTATTCCCACTTTATAGGAGCAGTTCAATAATGTCGACTTTTGTCATTTTTAATTAGAGGTTAAGATTCTGTAAAATTGATCGAATTTATTTGTTTTTGTGGGAGTCTTTTCTTAGACTAATAGTAAATAAGAATTTTGGGAGGTTACTATGAAGAGTATAGCTGTGGATATGGATCAAGTAATTGCAGACTTTTTAGGTAAAGCCTATAAGGCTGCTAAAGAACGATTCAATTTAAATTTGACAAAGGAGGAATTCCAAACTGCTAAGTTGGAAATGGATTACCCACATTTAGCGAAGGATTTCTATTTAATGATAAATGAGCCTGATTTTTTCCGTGACTTTGATTTATTAGATCCAAATGCCGTTCCAGTATTAAAAGAGTTGAATGAACACTACGAAGTCTACATTGCTACCGCTGCAATGGACGTACCTGGTTGCTTTGGTGCCAAATATGAATGGTTATTAGAGCACTTTCCATTTTTAAATCCTAACAACTTTATATTCTGTGGTGATAAAAAGGTTGTGAAAGCCGATTACCTCATTGATGATAGTGTTAGACAGCTTCAATCTTTTACTGGGGAAGGGATCTTGTATTCACAAAGCTACAATGAAAATTGCCAGGATTATAAGAGAGTGCGAAACTGGATGGAAATTAAAGAATTGTTTTTACCAGTGCAATCAAAATAAATACGAATGTCCTATGATTATTATCAATTAATACAAATATACTTCTAAAAAGGGGTTCCAACTGGTCATTTCTGGGCTAGAAGGAATCCATTCTTTTACCTATTGTTTTGTAACTAATGATTAGGTAAAATAATAAAAATTTATACGGTGAGGATGATGTTAAATGAATCAAC
>Ga0182742_1005339_pt1 | contig 10923 bp, 8 predicted proteins | sample eDN5th37CBELigMG_FD_128880 | JGI IMG/M metagenome (GOLD analysis project Ga0182742, IMG submission 128880) | Enriched Miracle-Growth compost microbial communities from Emeryville, California, USA - eDNA 5th pass 37_C BE-Lig MG (version 2)... ... | reverse complement strand
CAGGCTCATCCACCGGGCCGAAATTCTGGGGTCACCTCAGGCTTTTCGCCCGGCTCGTTCGCGCGCCACTAGCAGCGCCACGTCGTGGCTGGTGCGGAGCCGCAGGAGACGCACGAAGCAGCGGAACCACCAGCACCCGGTCTGCCCCGGGCCGCACCGGATCGGCAGCATCCGCCAGCCACCGCCACTGCGTGCCGGGTAGCGGAGTGCATGCCGCACCCAGCACAGGTCGGTCTTCGGCTTGCGCCCGCGCAACGGCCGGCAGCACCGGCGCGATCCGCTGCCACGCCTCCTGGGGCGGATCCATCGGGTGATGTGTAGGGTCTGTGGTCATCGTTGCATGCGCGCGAAGGTGACATCCCAGCGGTAGTCCTGGGTGCGGATGCGCTCCTTGGCGGGATCGTAGGTGTCCCAAACGTCCTCGCTGGGCGGGATCTTGGCGATCAGCTCGCAGCCACGGTCGATGGGCGCGCGACCACCGCTCTGCGGCTCTCATGTGGACGGTCCGCCATGCGGCGAGGCGGTGGGCGAGATGGTGCCGGCGAGGTCGATGATCGGCCAGAACTCCTTGAACACGGTCTGCTGGGCACGTTCGCCCCCCAATCGGGTCGGGGGCAGGCTCTTGCCGTTCCGGTGCGGCGAGCGGGGCCGGATCGGCCGGAACTCGCGGCGCCAGTCACGCAGACGGTCCTGGACCTCGCAAGCGAAGACCTCCTGGCCGCAGTCGGTCCGAATGCGCTGCATGGCGAACGGCATTGCCTCGTCCCCCTGTCCCAGAAAGTCGAGGGCGCTCTTGGCATTTCTGCGCGGACAAGTCCGCAGCGCCTGAAAGCATGAGCAGTCGTCGATCGCAAGGTACCGATGCAGTCCTGGGCCGATCTTGCAGACGTCCATTCGGATGGAATCGCCCGGTACGGGTCGCATCTATGCTGTTCCCCCTGGGACTGACCAAGCCGTGGATGGGGAGGATACGCGCATCCTCCCCATCCACGGCCACCCCCTCAACGCTTGAGCGATGGTGAGAAGGTCAGGCCGCCAAGGCCGATGGGCAGCGCAAGCGAAAGCCTCTCGCCGATCCTCACACGTCAGCCACCCATAGCCATTCTCAAACGGGCCATTGGCCATGTACAACATGTTGGAGGAGTCAGTCGAATGGACAGAGCGGGCTGCAAATGTTTCCAGAAAAGCATTGATCGCGACTACAGTATTCCTTGCGCGATCGTCTGGATATGCCGATCAGGCTGCTCTGGGAGGCTCGTTTTATGCAGATCTATAGCTCCTCCCCGGTCGAGCTGGTGGCGAGCCTATGGCGCAACCGCCACCTTGCCATGGTCCTGGCCAGACGGGAGGTGGAAGGACGCTATCGCGGCTCCATCATGGGAATCCTCTGGTCTCTTTTTCAGCCCATGCTGATGCTGGCGGTCTACACCTTCGTTTTCAGTGTGGTCTTCAATGCTCGCTGGGGAAGCAGCGGCACATCGAGAGCCGAGTTCGCATTGACACTATTTGCAGGATTAATAATATTCAACATTTTTGCCGACTGCCTGAATCGCTCCGCCAATCTCATCATAGTAAATGCGAATTTAGTTAAAAAAATGATGTTTCCAATAGAAATTCTCCCTTGTGTAATTATGGCTTCAACATTGTTTCATGCCGCAGTGAATCTTATTGTATGGATGGCATTTTATGTTTTTATTATAGGATTTCCGCACTTGGAAATTTTAATTTTTCCGGCAGTTATAGCTCCATGTGTTATGTTTACCATGGGATTATCATGGATGATTTCTGCTCTGGGTGTATTCCTTCGGGATGTTGCTCAGGTTGTAGGGGTGCTCATTACGGCGCTGATGTTTCTCTCTCCAATCTTTTATCCAGTATCATCGCTGCCTGCCTCCTACCGGCCACTGATGCTGATCAACCCACTCACACCCGCTGTGGAACAGGTACGCGACGTGCTCATGTGGGGAAAAGCGCCACCCTGGGGCCTATTTGTGGTCTATCTACTCGCAGGCATGGTGGTGGCTTGCCTGGGCTTCGCATGGTTCCAGAAGACCCGCAAAGGATTTGCTGATGTCCTCTGAAGTCGCCATCAAGGTCAGCAACTTGGGGAAATGCTATCACATTTACGACAAGCCGCATGATCGGCTGCTGCAGATGCTCAGGCGTGGGCGCAAGCAGTACTATCGCGAGTTCTGGGCGCTGAGGAACGTTTCGTTCGAGATGAAAAAAGCCGAGACCGCCGGCATTGTCGGTCGGAACGGCAGCGGCAAGTCGACCCTGCTGCAACTCATTTGTGGTTTGCTCAATCCAACCGAAGGCAGCGTCACTACGAGCGGGCGCATCGCCGCCCTTCTCGAACTGGGTTCGGGGTTCAATCCCGATTTCACCGGCCGGGAGAACGTCTTTCTGAATGCTGCGGTCCTGGGTCTCAGTGAAGCAGAGATCAAGGCGCGGTTCGACCGAATCGCTGCCTTCGCCGATATCGGGGATTTTCTCGATCAGCCGGTAAAGAGTTATTCCAGTGGCATGAGCGCCAGGCTGGGCTTTGCCGTCGCGATCAATGTCGATCCCGACATTCTCGTGGTGGATGAAGCGCTCGCGGTCGGTGACGAGGCCTTTCAGCGCAAGTGCTTCGCCCGGATCAGTGCCCTTCGTGCCGGAGGAACCACCATTCTCTTCGTCAGCCATTCGGGCGCGACGGTCGTGGAATTATGCGATCGGGCGATCCTGATCGACCACGGCGAATCCATCCTGATCGGCGACCCCAAGCTCGTGATCGCGAAATACCAGCGCCTAGCCTACGCGCCGCCTGCCCGACAGGAGCAAGTCCGCCAAGCCATCCTCGCCATGCGCGAGGACGAAGATGGGACCGCTAGGCCGTTCGACCGTGAAGACGATGCAGAAGACGACGATGTCGGGCAGGCCGGCGACAATGATGCGCCCGAACAGACGCCCCGCGAACATGAGGTGAGTGCTTATTATGACAAGAACCTGGTGCCGACCAGTACGGTATCCTACACGCCCAATGGCGCCGTGATCGACAACATCAGGATCCTGGACGAGACGGATGCCGAGGTCAATATCATCACGTCCGGGAAAACCTACCGCTATTGCTACGAGGTTCGTTTCACGCAGGGGGTGTGCGCCGTTTACTTCGGGATGGTGCTGAAGACCATCAGCGGATTCGAGATCGGCGGCATGGGCTCGCACGAGGCCTCGGATGCCGAACCGTACATAGCAGGTGGTTCGGTGGTGCGCGTGACCTTCTGGTTTCGCAACATGCTGCGCCCAGGGATCTATTTCGCGAATGCCGGGGCCTACTCCTACGCGATGGAGAACCAGCAGGTCCTGCACCGGATCATCGATGCGCACATGTTTCGGGTCGTTGCGGCTCCGTCCATGCGCTGGAACCTGAGCGGCGTGGTCGACATCTCCAGCCCGCCGCGATGTCGTCTCGATATCGTGGCCGACGCCATGTCGGTGCCGTCGGATCATGACGAGATGCAGGGCGGGCGGGTCACGACGTGATCGGAGCAGACGGCCAGTCGCTGGCATTCTTGCTGGGTGTTCCCCGCTCGGGCACGACCCTCCTGTCCCATCTGCTGGACAGTCATCCAGACATCGCTTCGCCCCCTGAACCTTGGCTGATGTTCGCGGTGGAGGCGATCGGCAAGACCCATCCGCTTCATCCGGCCAGAAGCCAGCTGATCGGGCAGGGCTATCTGGAATTTACCCAGAACCTGGATTTACGGCGCGCGAAAGCCTCATACGCAACGGCACTTTACAACGAGCATCTCCAGAATAACAATAGCCGGATATTCGTCGACAAGACGCCGAGATACTATCAGATCATCGATGAAATTGCCCTGATCTTTCCCAGATGCAAGTTCGTCTACCTGAAGCGGCATCCCTTCGCCGTTGCGGGGTCCTTGAAATCCACCTGGGACTTCGACCTGGCCGCGGCCATGGCTGCCTCGGACAACGAGCTGTTGTTCGACCTGGTGCTGGGCTACCGCAGGTTGGAGCGCTTCGCTGCCGACAACCCGTCCCGGGTGCACGCATGCACTTATGATGAGCTCGTCGCCGATTCGGAGCAGGTCCTGCGGTCGGTGCTGGCCATCCTCGGTGCCGATCCGGATGTGGCTTCGCCGTCGTTCATCTCCGAGAAGCTCGAGCGTCGCCGGGGCCGCCTGGGCGACCAGAAGATCCTGGAGACACGCTCCATCCACCAGAACAGCCTCTGGGCCTGGCGTGATGTCCTCACCCGTGAGGAGAAGCAGGTCGTCCACGACATCTTTTCGGAGGAAGGAATCGTGGCGCTGGGCTTTGGCGATCTCATTCCTGCTCTTCGTGCGGAAGGGATCGTCGATCATGGACCGGCCCGAGCGCAGGAGATCGCAGCCGAGGTCGAGGAGAGCTACCGTGCGTGGCTGGACCTTATCGACGTAACGACGCGCGAACACCCGGAAGCACCGAAGCTGGCCGCAGCGCTGCGCAAGGCGGCACGGCAACCCGACGACGCGATCAAGCTGCTCGGGGTGGAGGAAGATCCCCTGGCGCTGATCGAGAGGCAGGCGACGGCGCTGGGACGCCTGGAGAACGAACGGGCACGTCACCTGGAACGAATTTCCGAGCTCAGCCAGATGCTTGCAGGACTGGAGCGGGAGCGACCGGCATGGCAGAGCCTGGAACAGACGGTTCGCACGCTACTGGAGGAGACAGGCGGCGAACGAGCAGCACGGCAAAACCTCGAGCAGATGATCCGTGCACTGCTGGAGGAGACAGGCAACGAACGAGCGGCACGACGCAACCTCGAGCAGATGATCCGCGCACTGCTGGAGGAGACGGGCAGCGAACAAGCGGCACGACAGAATATCGAGCAGGTACTTGCTCATGTTCTGGGTATTTTAAACAATAATCAGAAGAAATTGTCTTCCGGACTGCATAAATTTCTTGGTATATGGAAATAAGGTTACCCTCAATTATAGAACGCCTGGTGGCGACATAGCTTATTCAAGAAACAGTCATTACCACATGACGATGTACATCAAATCAATTTAAAGTTAATAGGATATTTTCCTGAGGCTTGAGACAACAGCAGAAAGAACCCAAATGTCTTGCGAGTTGCAGTTCTGTTTTTGCTAGAACTCCGCTCCAGAGGTTGGCAGAATTCATTTCAACATTAATAACTCTGGATGATTTTGTGAGAGGGTCGAAATGCGTAGCCTGAAGACGGTTGCGGTAGATTTGACCCCAATCCTGCCCGGGGCACAGAATGGCGGCGCAAAAATATTCGCGATCGAATTGGTTAGAGAGCTGGCGAAGCTGGCGCCGGACACACGCTTCATCCTGATGACGCAGCGGGCAGCGCATGACGAACTCTCTCATCTCGATGCACCCAACGTTCATCGTGTCCTGGTGCCGGGTATCGGAGCGATCGAGCGCGAGCGAGGTGTGGGTAGGCTGTTGTATAGCCTACGTGCTGCGATATTCCGACGTGTCCCCAGAAAGCTGGCGATCGTCATGTCGCACGTCGCGGCGCATCTGATCAAAAGAACCTTCATCCGGCCACCAGTTGCAGATACCAAGGCAGACTTGTTGTTCTGCCCGTTTACGGCACCGGTGTTCTATGAGCCAGGTGTGCCGACCGTAACGACGATCCATGACATCCAGCACATGGTATATCCCCAGTTCTTTTCTGCCGAGGATTCAGCCAACAGGGACTTGGCGATCCGGAACTCCTTTCGTTTCTCGAGCGCGATCGCGGCCATTTCCAATCATGTGCGCGAGGCCGTGCTTGCGCATGGCCTCGCTGACCCGAACCGCGTTCGGACGATCCATCACCGGATGGCGCGCCGGCTCGAGAACAAGTGGTCGAGCTCGGATCGAGACAAGGTCTTTAGGATGCTCGACCTCACACCCGACCAGTATCTGGTTTACCCAGCCAACTTCTGGCGGCACAAGAATCACGAAATGCTGCTGACGGCCTTCGCCATGGCTCGCCATCGTGGGCTGCCGGATCATGTCCGCCTGGTCTGCACGGGAGCGCCAGATCCCCGGCGGGATCATGTGATGGACCTCGCGGAACGAATGCAGCTGGGCGGGAAGGTCATCTTTCCCGGGCATCTCGCGGATGTCGAGTTCGCTGCGCTCGTCAGCGCTGCCCGCGGCCTGATCTTTCCTTCGCTCTTCGAAGGCTTTGGCCTGCCGGTGGTCGAGGCGATGGCCCTCGGCGTGCCAGTTGCCTGCAGCAATGTCACTTCGCTGCCAGAGGTCGCGTGCGGTGCGGCGATGTTGTTCGATCCGCGTGTCCCGGTTGAGGTCGCCGGAGCAATCATGCGTCTGGTCACGGATGAGGCCGCGCGGGAAGCCTGGAAAACGGCTGGCAAGCAGCGGGCGGAACAGTTCGCCGACTCAGGGGCGATGGCGCGCGAGTACTGGGCCCTGTTCGGCTTTGCGCTGGACACGTTCGGCGGACGTCGTCGTCTTTCGGGTGTTCATCCTGATGGCTGGGCCGGCGCCGAGATCCTGCTCGAGCTTGCGCATGACGATGATGCGGGAGCCGTCGAGATCGACGTCCTCGCCCCGGAGTGGCTTCCCCACGCCGCAGTCCTGGTCTGGGCCGTCTTCTCCGACGGCACGACGATCAAGACGCAGCCTCTTCAACGGAGCGAACGCCGCACGCTCCGGTTCGACCTGCCTGGCGCCGGTGGAGTCGCGAGGATCCGGGTAACTCCCTCCTTTGTCCCGGCACGGCACGGATCCAGCCCTGATCACAGGGAGATTTCGATCATCGTCGAGCGCTGCGAGTTCATCCGCTCCGACAGTGACCGCCTGCGGCTGTTCCCGGAGGTTCACGGGTGACGGTCAGCATCGTTACGCCGTCCTACAATCAAGCCCGCTTCATCGAGCGGACCCTGGAGAGCGTGATCGAGCAGGATGTCCCCGGACTGGAACATGTCGTGTTCGACGGAGCCAGCACCGACGGCACGGTCGACATCCTCAGACGCTATGATCATCGGCTGTTCTGGGTGAGCGAGAAGGATCGTGGCCAGACCCACGCCGTGAACAAGGGGCTGCACACGACCAAAGGATCCATCATCGGCTGGCTGAACTCGGATGACATCTACTATCCCGGTGCCGTCAGGAAGGTGCTCCGCGTCCTGGACGAGAACCCGGACATCGATGTCGTGTACGGCTTGGCCGACCATATCGATGTGCAGGACCGGGCCTTCGAGCCCTATCCGACCGAGCCCTGGGATTTCGACCGCCTGCGGGACACCTGCTTCCTCTGCCAACCCGCCGTGTTCTTCCGTCGCCGGGTCGTCCAACGCTGCGGCATGCTCGACGAGCGCCTGACCTACTGCATGGACTACGAGTACTGGCTTCGCATCGCGGCGATGGGAGCGAGGTTCTGCTACCTGGAGGAGAAGCTGTCCGGCTCGCGGCTGTACGCCGAGAACAAGACCCTCGGATCCCGCGTGAAGGTTCATGCGGAAATCAACGATATGCAGCGGCGGCTTCTCGGCAGGGTGCAGGATGCCTGGCTGTACAACTATGCCCACGCCGTCGTCGAGGCGCGGGTCGACCGGTCGAAGCACCCGAGACGCTTCGTCTGGGAAGTCGGAGTGCGGTCATTGCTGGCGGCGATGTGGTGGAACCATGGAATATCCAACGACATGCGGCAGGTGACGAAGAACTGGCTCTTCAAGCGCTGAGAAACAGGTAAGATCCAAGGCAAGCGATGCATATCGGGTTCGATGTCAGCCAGACCGGCGCGGGGAAAGCCGGGTGTGGCTATTTCGCGGATGCCATGGCCCGCGCGCTGGTGGATGTCGCGCCCGAGCATAGCTACGCGTTCTATCCCAGTTTCGGCGATTTCTACCTCGACGCAAAAATCCCTGCGCGGAACCCTTATCCCGGTCACGCCGTGCATTATGGCCCGCGCTTCCTCACGCGCGAGAGTGCCGCCGCCTTCTGGAACGCGGCGCGGCTCGAACAGGCGCTGCATCATCCGGACATCATTCACGCAAACAATTTCTGGTGCCCCACCCAGATCCGGCAGAGCCGCGTGGTCTACACGCTGCACGATCTGGGGTTCACCATCCAGCCCGACTGGACCACGGAAGCCAATCGCGTCGGATGCTTCGACGGCATCGTCCGCGCCGCAGCCTATGCCGATTGGATCATCGCGGTGTCCCACGCATCCAGGCGCCATTTCCTGGAGGTGTTCCCCTTCTTCCCCGAAGACCGTGTCGCCGTGGTTCATCCCTGCTCGCGGTTCCACGAGCCGCTCCGCAACGGCATAGCGCCTGGGCCCATGGCGCACGTCGAGCCCGGGACATTCTGGCTGTCCGTCGGAACCATCGAGCCGCGCAAGAACCAGCTCCGGCTGGCCGAAGCCTATGCAGCCTACCTCTGGGCGGGCGGCCCCGCCATGCCGCTGGTGTTCGCCGGGGGAGAAGGCTGGCTCATGAACGACTTCAATCATCGGCTCGAAGAGCTGGGCATCGCATCGAATGTGATCTGCACAGGATATGTTTCAGACGAGAATCTGATCTGGCTCTACCGCAACTGTTACGCCAATCTCTATCCATCCCTCTTCGAGGGCTTCGGGCTGCCAATTCTCGAGGGGATGCAGTTCGGCGCGCCCACGATCTCGTCGAACAGCAGCTCGCTGCCGGAAGTAGGCGGCGACGCCGCTCTCCTGCTCGATCCGGAGGCGACCGAGGTATGGACGGCGGCCATGTTGATGCTGGCGCACGACCGCACGAAGCGCGAACGGATGTCCGCCGATGCCATCGCGCGCAGTGCACTGTTCGATGGGGCGTCCAGTGCCAGAAAACTGGAGACGATCTATCAGGCGGCACTGGCGCAGCCCAAGCGCCAGATCCAGTCTCGTACAAGGGGATAGAATTGAGCAAGCGGCCATGGATCAACCTCCTCCGGCGATCGTTCTCCAGATCGACCGATCTTCTGCCGAGGCGTGGCAGGCCGGCTTCCGCAACGAGCGGGACGATCCCGGCCCAGCCGACGGGCGAGCCGGCCTTCAGTCCCGAGAAGGTGGTCACCAGTCTCTACGAGGTCGCCCTGCGGCGCCCCCCCGATCGAAAGGGGCTGGAGGATCACGCCCTGTCGCTGAGGAATGGTGCTTCTCTCGATGACGTCATGAGGAGCTTCCTGCACTCGAAGGAATTCGCGGCGAAAGTCTACGACTATGTCGACCGCTTTCCGCTGGACGCGAGCGGCCCGCTACGCATCGACCTCGACGACACCGAAGGCCGACATGCCAGCCTTTGGCGGCACGTTGCGGAGGTATGGTCCGAGTACGGGGTGAGCGACCCGTACTGGTCGGTCCTGACGGACGAGCGCTGGCGGGCACGCAACATGGTTCGTGCCGATGTCCTGGAGGAATTCTACAAGAGCGGTGCTAACGGACTCCGGCGACTCGAGACTTGGTTCGCAAGGAACAGGCTCGAGATCGATCCCGAAACGGTGTGCGCCGAGTACGGCTGTGGCGTGGGACGCTGCACCCTGTGGCTCGCGCGCCGCTTCCGTCGGGTCGTGGCATTCGACATCTCGCAGCATCACATCGACGCAGCCCACAAGGCACTCAAGGAACGGGGCATCACTAATGTGGACTTCGTCCTCGTGCGGGGGTCCGACGATCTGAGGCATCTTCAAGGGATCGACCTGTTCTTCTCGATCATCGTGCTCCAGCACAACCCGCCGCCGATCATCGTCGACATCCTCAAGGCTGCGTTCGAAGGACTGAGACCCAGCGGGATCCTGTACTTCCAGGTGCCGACCTATGGCGCGGGCTACTCCTTCATCGAGCAGGAGTACCGCGACGTGCAGCGGAGAAAGACCATGGAGATGCACTGCGTGCCGCAACGCGTGATCTTCGATCTCGCTGCCCGCCACGGCCTGCGCCTCATCGAGGTCCAGCCCGACAACATGACCGGCGCGCCACAGATCTGGGTCTCCAATACCTTCCTGATTCACAAGCCAGCTGAAGCTGGTGCCGGCCTTGCCGTTGCCTGACCAGCGAAGGTTTTCCGCCGGCTCAGCGTCGACCAAGATGGCGCGCATGCAGGGCCGTGCGCCACGAGGCGAGCGTCTACGCGCCGCCATTCCCCATGGGCACTGGAAGACGACCACCTTCGTCGTAGGCATACGCTCGAGCGGCATGGTGGCACCCATGGTGCTGGACGGCCCGATCAACAGTGCGGCCTTCCAGGCCTATGTCGAGCAGATGCTGCTGCCAGAGCTGCGGCCGGGTGACACGGTCATCCCTTCGCGGTCTGATGACCGCGCTCCATTCAGGAATCGGATGAAAGGCCTGCTGGCCTTTCATGGACAATCTCGGCAGCCACAAGGGCCCGGCCGTCCGCGCGGCCATTGAAGGAGCCGGAGCCACTCTGCTCTACCTCCCACCCTAAGCCCTGACTTCAACCCAATCGAAAACGCGTTTGCGCAGCTCAAGGCACAGCTGCGCAAGGCCGCCCAACGCAGCGTCGAAGGCTTATGGAGAGCCATCGGCACGGCTGTGAGCGCCTTCACACCGCGGGAATGTGCCAACTATTTCGCCGCTGCCGGCTATGTCTACGATGCAGTCTGATCGGAAACCGCTCTAGCGCACTGATAGTAGAAGCTGCCGCTCGGCTAAATCGTTCCGTCATATCGGCCGGCAGCCAGAAGGCGGGGCGGGAACAGCAGCCGGTTGCGGTCAGTCGGACGGGTCAGGCTCCATTCCGGTCGTGGGAGAAGCCTGCCAGCCTTCCGCACCGATCAGCGGCACGAACCAGACGGCACCCAGGTCTTCCTCGCGAGAGCCGGTCTCGCTCTGCCTGGTGAGCTTGAGCAGGCGCTGCTCGCCGCCAGGTCCCACCGGCATGACCAGCCGCCCGCCGATCGCAAGCT
>Ga0182742_1005338_pt1 | contig 10928 bp, 11 predicted proteins | sample eDN5th37CBELigMG_FD_128880 | JGI IMG/M metagenome (GOLD analysis project Ga0182742, IMG submission 128880) | Enriched Miracle-Growth compost microbial communities from Emeryville, California, USA - eDNA 5th pass 37_C BE-Lig MG (version 2)... ... | reverse complement strand
GGCGGCACCCGGGGACGCGCGCTGGGGATCCGCCGCAGGAGGCCCTGAGGCGCCTCCTCAGCGGTTGGATGCCACGAGGGCCGTGACCTCTTCCATGGCCGACCCGCCCGCTGTGAGCTTGCTACCGGCCGTCTCGAAGTCACCCTCCAAGCACGCCTCGGTGGCTTCACGGAACAGTGTCGTGGCCCGGGTGAGAAGGGCGTTGAAGGCCTCGTTGGGGCTGTCCCACTCGGGCGCGTTCCGCAGTGCCCGCTGCAAGGAGCGACAGCCGGTGAGCACGCCGGCCACGTCCAGCTCGTTCGCTGCGTTCCCGGCCTCCCCCATGGCCGCAACGACCTCGGCATTCCAGGCGGTGATCGCCCCCACGTGCGCCGCGACCCACGCCTGGAACTCCATCGTGGCGCCGAGCGTGGGCGTCGGCGCATCGGTGGTCATCGGCGCATCGGTTGTCGTGGGCGCCGGGGTGGTCACCGGCGCCTCGGTCGTTGGCGCGGCGTTCGTCGTGGGCGGCGCTGCCGTGGTCGGTGCTGCCGTGGTCGGTGCCGGGACGTCCTGATCGCTGACAGCTACCGTCGTACCCGCTGTCGCAACCCCTTCGTCCTCATCGTCCTTGCCGCCGCTTGCTCCGGCAGCGATGACGACGACAGCGGCGATGCCAGCGATGACCTGGTTGCGACGGCGCCTGTACCACGGGTGCTTCGGCGACGCTGGCGGTGCCGGCGGCGGGAGAGGAGCGCCCACTGGAGGCGGCGGGGGAGGAAGCGGAGTGTTCACAAGCTCGACCTCGTCCATGGCTGACGCGTTTCGGCCAGCTGGCGTACCTCCCTGTCGGAGGAGCAGCGGTCGTCTTGAGGCGAGGTACGTACGGCCGCGAGACGTGATGGACAGCGGACTGGCGTCGGCAGCTCAGACGTCGACGCGCACCCAGCGGAAGACCGACGGCGACGCCGGGTCGATCGTGAGGCGGAGGTACTCGAACGGGAGGCGTTCGCCGTGCACGACGATGCGGGTGACGTTGGGGCCGAGCGGGTGATCCGCCCGGTAGGCGTGCGAGTCACCTTGCAGCACCAGCACCTGGCCGCCGAAGGCCGCGCTGCGGGCGGCGACCTGCTCCACGACCTCCCGCTGGGCGCGCGACGGCCCCGGGTTCCAGGTGTCGGCCTGCATGGCGAGCACCACACCGGCCAGGCCCTGCGCCTCTGCGATATCGAACGTCGAGTCGATCCAGGCGACGGTGGCCGCCACCCGGGCATCCACCTCAGCGACCTGCTCGGGCGTCGGCGTGGTGTGGCCGAGCCCCGTCCACGGGGCCGTGCCGTTGCCGCTGCCGACGACGTGGAGGGTCGCGAACACGACGTCCGCCTCGAGCCAGCGGACGTCCTCGGGGTAGCCGGGCTGGGGAGCGACCGTCCGGGGGTGCGCGCCGAGGGTCTGGCCGGGCGTCGCGAAGAAGAGCTGGCGGAGCCGCTGGAGCCGCTCGAGCGGGTGGAAGGACACCGGCCCCGTCCGGTGGCAGTCCGTCCATTCGTTGTCCCCCGGCGTGTAGACGAGCGGGTCGTCGAGGCGCTGCAAGGCGGTGAGGACGCCCATGAAGCGCGCGTCGGTGCAGGACGTGTCGCCGCTCTTGATGTCGCCGAGGTGGATGACCAGCTCCACGGCGGGATCGGCGTTGAGTGCCGAGACGAGCTCCCCGATGCGCCCCTCTTGCTCCTCGCCGTAGGGCACGTCACCGATCACGGCGATCGTCGATGGGCCCGGCGCGGCCGCCGGGGCGCCGAAGCGGAGCGCTTGGCCATCGGCCAGGATGACGAGGTACCCCTGGGCGACGGGGTCCGCGGCGATCCCCACCACCTCCGCTGAGCCCACCGCGCCGTCGGGGTCGCCGAGGAACGCCGCGTCACCGAAGGCGAAGACGCTGCCCCCGCTGGAGACGGTCCAGTAGCCGCGGGCCGACGGACTGGGCGCCATGGCGACGATCGGGTCGGGCGGCGGGGCCGCCCCGGTCGAGCCGTAGAAGGGGGCATCACCGAAGGAGAAGACGCCACCGTCGGCGGCCACCAACCGGTAGCCGAGACCCGACGGCGACCGCGTGATGCCGCGGATCGGTTCGTTGAGCGGGACGTCGCCGGTCGAGCCGTGGAAGGTGGCATCGCCGAACGTGAAGACGCCGCCGTCGCTCGCCACCATCCAGTAGCCCGCGCCCGTGGGCGTGGGCGTCATCGACACCACGGGTTGGTTGAGCACGATGCCGCCGGTCGACCCCAGGAACGGAGCGTCGCCGAAGGCGAAGATCCCGCCATCGCCGGCGACGAGCCAGTAGCCGCCGCCGCTCGGCGTGGCGGCCATGCCCACGATCGGCCGGGTCAGCGCGACGCCAGACAGGTCGCCGAGGTGCCGAGCGCTGCCGTGCGCGGTCACCCGCCCTGCGTCGGTCACCAACCAGTAGCCGGCGGCGTCGGGCGTCGACGCCGCCGCGACCACGCGCTCGATCGCGGCCGAGCCCGTCGCCATGGCGGGCTCGGCCGCGACCGCGGCCGGTGCGTGCCAGCAGGCCAGCGCGAGCACGAGCGCCACCCACCTCAACCCCCGCTGCACGGCATGGCACTACCCCCGGCGGCTCCGTCGCACCCCTGCCGGACGGGGGAAACCGTCAGCGGCTGGACCCTGCGCTGAACTCCATCATCGTGCCACGGTTGTCGGCGGGCCGGATGGCGAGGGTGTCGTCACGGTCGCCGGGCACGAGCGTGATGCCGTGCCCGGCGAAGTGCCGAGCCGCCCGGTCGAGGTCGGTGACGCCGAAGACCACCGAGCGCATGCCGTCGCCATAGCGGTGCAGCTGGTCGGCGATCGGACCGGGGCCGGTCGGCGACAGCAGCTCCACGACCGTGTCGGCCAGCTGGATGCCGGTGGCGCGGGCCCCGATCGCCGGCCGCTCCTCCTCGTAGGTGACCTCGAGGTCGAAGAGGTCGTCGTAGAAGGCCAGCGCGGCATCGTGGTCGCCGACCGCGATGCTGTAGCGAGCCAGCCCCGTGAAGCCGATGGGGTGCTCGTCGCGCCAGTACGACGCCGGCTGCAGCGGCTCGATCCAGGCGACCGCGTCGTCAGAGAAGAAGCTGCGGTCGTAGAACTCGAACGCCACGCCGAAGCACTCCTCGGGCTCGGAGTGGATGGCGATGCCGATGTCGCGCACCATCCCGAGGCCCCGGTCCTGCAGGTTCTGCCTGGTCTCGGCGACGTCGCCGATCTGGTACTCGAGGCCGACCCAGTGGGGGCCGTAGCGGGCGTTCACCAGCCAGTGCTCCGGCACGAACATCTCGAACAGCACCCCGCCCATGTACAACAGGACGGCGTGCCACTGCGGCGCCGGGATGTCGTGGACGAACTGCGCGCCGAACACCCGCTTGAAGTGCTCCATGCTGGCATCGAAGTCGCGGGTGCACATGTTGATGTGCTGCATCTCGATGCAGCGGATCTTGTCCGTCACGACGACGCGACGGCCGCAGGGATCTCGCCGATCTCGTGCTCCTCCACGTTGAAGCAGCGCATGGCGTTGCGGTACGAGATCTTCTCCTTCTGCTCGTCGGTGAGCGCCGACAGCAGCTCGTTCAGGGCGTAGGGGATCTCGTCGCCGAACAGGCACGTGGGGTGCGGGTAGTCCGTCTCGAACATGAGGTTGTCGATCGGGAGCAGCGCGAGGTCGTCGGGCCGCAGCTTCTCGAACCAGGTGTTCACGAAGACCTGCCGGCGGAACGCCTCGCTGGGCAGCTCGTCGGCCTTCAGCTCGGGGCGGTCCTCCCAGGGCCGGTAGCGCTTGTAGTGGACGTCGAGCGCCTCGAGCAGGTAGGGCACCCACCCAGAGCCGGTCTCCACGATGGCGAACTTGAGGTCGGGGTAGCGGGGCAGCACGCCCGACATGAGCAGCTGGCTGCAGGCGTTCACGTTGTCGAAGAACGACTTCACCACGTCGACGACCGCGGTCACGCCGTCACCGCCGATCTTGCGGTGCGACGGATCCGTCTTGTACTCCTGCGGGTTCATCGTCGTGCCCGCATGGAAGGCGATCGGGGAGCCGGTGGCGTTCACGGCGTCCCACAGCGCGTCCCAGTGGCGCGAGTGCAGCGGCGGGTTGTCGTGGAACTGCGGCGTCCCCGACATCACGAAGCCCTTGTGGCCCAGCTCCGCGCACCGCTCGATCTCCCGCACGCACCGCTCGACGTCCCAGTAGGGCACGACCGCCAGGGGGATGAAGCGGCCCGGCTCGCGCTGCGCCCAGCTGAGCACGAAGTCGTTGAACGCGGCGATCACCTCGAACTGGAACTCGATCGTGGCGCCCGGGATCGTGCGATACCGGTCGGGCGACGTGAGCCCGAGGTTCGGGTAGAGCACGGCCATGTTGATGCCGTTCTCGTCCATCACCTTGACGCGCTCGGTCGGATCCCACGATGAGGGGTGGACCTCCTCGACGAAGGCGGGCATCGCCGGGAAGTCGTCCTTGCGGCGGTGCGCCTTGGGGTCGTCCTCCGACTGGTAGAAGACGGTGAACGCCAGGCTGTTCACGACCTGGTCGCCGATGCACCAGGCGTCGAGGCCCGACGACTCGACCCGGCGCACGTGAGGGACGAGGTCACCCCACTTCTTGGTCGACATGCGAGACGTCCAGGTGTCGGGCGGCTCACAGACGTGGCTGTCGGCATCGATCACGGGCATCGGTTCGCTCCTTCCGTCGGGTCGTCTCACGCCGGGACCATGGTCAGCGCGACGTGGGTCACCAGCCGCTCGCCCGAGGCATTGGTGATCGCCACGTGGCATCGCACCGCTCCTCGGTCGTCGGGCAGGCGCTCGGCGCGAGCGACCATCGGCCACTCGCGCAGGGCGGTCAGGAACCGCACCTCGATGTCGATGGCCACCATCGGCCGGCCCTCACCGAAGGCGTGCTGAGCGCACAGCTCGGCGAACAGCGACTGCACCCCGCCGTACACGGTGCCGATGGCGGGCCCGTTGGTGAGGCGCTCCCCTGGCACCAGCTCCAACGTGCTTTCGTCGCGGACCGTGACCGGGACCATCTCGTCGAAGCTGGCTTCCGCCATGGGCGCCGGCGCAGGGGACTGCGAGTGGCTCGAATCGATGTTCATGAACGTCGTGAGAGCTCGGGCGATCTCCTGGCCCGACTCGTCGGCGACCACACCCTCGCTCACCACGATCCGCTTCCCGATGCGCAGCGGACGGACGACGAGGTCGAGCCGACCCTGCGTGGGCGCCGGGCGGAGCACCTGCAGGCGCATGTCGAGCGTCGGCCCGGCAGGGCGGCCGGTGACCTCGCCCGACATGCGATCGATCATCGCCAGCAACATCGACGGGCGGATGACGTCGGTGCCGGCGGCGTACAGCGCGGACCGGATCGGTGTCGTGCCGACCACCACCCCGGACTCGTACTGGTACGCGAGGTCGAGCAGCACGAGGAAGTGGTCGTTCGGGTGCACCGCGAGCGGCGGCTCCTGCGTGTTCGCTTGCGTCATCCCCACTCCCCGTCCGAGGCCCTCGGCCGTCTGCTGACTTAGATCGTAGCGTCGAAGTCGGTGAGGAGGAAGACCCGGCCCTACGCTCGGTCTCGCGCCGGCGCAGGCTGGAGCAGCCGCGGAGGAAGGGAGAGCCATGCCGCCGCCCGTCCACGTCCCGACCCCCGCCGATCGCCAGCCCGCCTGGCAGGCCGGCCCGCGCACCGACCGGGCCCGCCAGCGCCTGCTCGAGGGGGCCCACGAGGCGTTCCTCGCCAAGGGCTACGCCGGCGCCCGGATCAGCGACATCACCAGCGCGGCCGGCATGTCCCGGGCGTCGTTCTACGTGTACTTCCCGTCCAAGCAGGACGCCTTCCTCGCCCTCGGCAGCGAATCGGCGGCTGCGGGCGCGGCCCGACTTCGCCTGGTGCGGGCCATCCCCACGGCGTGGACCGAGGACCACCTCCGCCACTGGCTCGGGGAGTGGCTCGACCAGCTCGATCGCTTCGGCGCCTTCGACCGGCTCTGGGTGCAGGAGGCACCCGACGACCTCCGGGAGATCGGGCTCACCATGGAGCGCCGCCACGCCCGTGCGCTCGGCAAGGAGCTCGAACGGCTGCGGGGTCAGCCCGCCGGCGACCCGACGCTCCTCGGTGTCGCGTTCTCCGCCGCGGTCAACGGGCTGTGGCACCACTACAAGCGGGCGCCGGACCTCGACGGCCGCGACGCCCTCCTGGACGCCCTCGTCGACACGGCGAAGCTCTTCCTGGCCCGCCCGCGCGACAGCGGGTGATCCGCACAGCGACGTGCGTCAGCTGGTGGTGAGCCCGTCGATCGCGCCCGCGACGTCGGCGGGCCGCGCCACGAGGTCGAGATGCGCGCCGAGGAGCTCCACGACCGGCCATCCCTGTGTCCGGGCCCGCTCGGCGTCGCGCCGATAGGGCTCGCTGAGGAGGATGCAGGCGCCGTTGGCGGCCGCCGGCCACGCATCGGGGAGCGTGAGGCGGGTCTCGAAGGCCCACAACGGGAGGCGAGGCATCTCGGCGGCTACGACACGCCGCCGCTCGGGGTCGGGCACCAGCTCCACCATCGCTTCGGGACCGAACCACTCGCTCCACGGCGGCAGTACGCCGTCGCGCGCCAGACCACGCAACTGCGCGGCGGCCTCGTCGGGAACCAGCGCCATGGTGCCGCGCGCGGGCGGTATCCCCGCATCCACGAACACCAGCCGCTCGGGACGGCGCCCCGTCGCGGCCGCGACCAGCGGCAGCAACGGGCCCGCGCCGCTGTGGCCCACGAGGACGACGCCGTCGTCGACCGCCCGGGCCGGCGCGGCCGCCGCCTCGACGTAGGCTTCCCAGTTCCCGGCAGCGGCCGCGCCCACGAGCGAAGGAACCGTCACCTGGCGCCCACGCGCCACAAGCTCCTCGGCCACCCAGCCCCAGGTTGCGGGACCGACGAGCGGGCTGTGGATCAGGACGATCGCAGCGGCCACAGGAGGCTCACTTCGTCAGCCGCCGCCCGTCCGGCCGCGACGTGAGGGCGGAGGACCGCGGCCCTCGACCAGCACCCACAGGGGTCGCTCGACGACCATCGCCTCTCCCAGCACTCGCGCCGGCTGTGGCCGACCCTACCGACCTGTCGCATGGCCGCTGAGGACGTCGGGCGCTGCAGGGATCGCTGACCCATCGTTTGCGTGAGCTCCCGCGTTGCATGGCAACGCGAACGCTCACGCAAAGGCGGGGCGGGCGGGCGGTTCCGCGGAGCCGCTCGGGGTGCGAGGCCGTCCTGCAGCGGAGCGCCGCGATCTGGGGCGAGCCGCTCAACCTGTGCCGGGTGGCCGGACCGCCGTCCGGTTGCCCTGAGCTCCGGGGCCGCCGTCCCCTCGGCGCCGCACATCGCTGGTGGGCCGAGGGGGCGACGTGCACACCCCGCCGGGTCAGACCGGCGTGTCGGTGTGCGACGGCCGGGACGCGAGCCGCGTCGCGGCCCAGATGCCGCCGTCACCGGTGCGAGCCGGCTGGGCGGTGGCCACGTCGACCGCCACGCCGGTCGCGGCGTCCACCACCCGGTACGTGAAGAACGTGGGCGAGACGGCCTCGACGACAGCCTCGACGAAGCCGAGCGACGACGAGGCGTAGAACGACACGACCGCGAACGGATCGGTCAACCAGGGCGAGTGGCCGGCATCCACTTGCGCCTGCGTGCCCCACGCCTGCTCGTCGCTGGTGACCGGCCAGAGCGCGATGGCCGTCCGCGTGGGCTCGAACCAGGCCTCGACCACGGCGTGGGCCGCGCCGCGGCCGGCGGCCTCGTTGTCCACCCGCAGCGTGAGCTGCACATCGGCGCTGGCCCACGTGCAGTACGTGCTGCCGGCGGCGCCTTCGCACAGCCGCAGGTCGTTGGCCCAGACCTCGTCGCCCACCGGGCGCGAGGTGAGCAGCTGCACCACCTCCGGCGTGGTCAGGTCCACGAGCGCCGCACCGTCGCCGGTCAGCCAGGCGTCGAAGGCCGCCTGCGCGTGGTCGGCGGGGACGGTGACGCGGGATGCGGCCGCGACGTCGGCGACGGGGTCCGTGTCCAGGGTGCCGGTGGTGTCGGCGGCCGCGGCGCTGGGGAGCAGCGGCAGGGTCGCCAGCCCGCAGGTTGCGAGCACGGTGCGGGCGAGGGGTCGTGTGCTGGTGCGCACGAGGGGCCTCCCTTCTCTGGGGCCGTCGTTGTTCACCTGCTCCCTTGTTCGACGGTCTCCCGGCGGGACGGGTTCCAGCGGGATCCAGAGCGCCGACGACAGCTCCCATTCGTGCAAGACCGTCCCGCCACCCTGGCGCGACGCTCGCCGACATGGAGCTGATCGAACACGGACGACATGCCATCGACTTGCTGACCACCCCGCTCCACCTCGGCCTGGGCTCACGAGCACGGCCGGTGCAGGGCTTCGCTTGGGACCCCGAGGTGCTCGGCGCCTACGCCGCCGCCGTGGCGGCCGACGGCGGCGAGGGGCGGATGGTGATGATCTTCGACGGCGAAGGGGCCGGCGACCATTGGGAGCGCCACCCTGCTGGCGACGAGGTCGTGGTCTGCCTGCGCGGCTCGGTGAAGGTGGTGCGGCCGGTCGACGGCGTCGAAGGCGCCAGTGACGAGGTCGTGCTCGGGCCTGGTGAAGCGACGGTCAACGCCGCGGGCGAGTGGCACGCGGTCGACATGGACGGACCGGCCCGCATCCTCACCATCACCGCCGGCGTGGGGACGGAGCACCGTCGCCGGATGTGAGGAGCCGCGGCTCGGCGGCGGGGAGCACCTCGCCGCGCCGCCAGTCGGTCGGCGTCCGCCCGGTGAAGGCGCGCCAGTCGCGCACCAGGTGGGCCTGGTCCGCGTAGCCCGCCGTCGTGGCCACCTCCGCCCACGGCGGCGGGTCGTCCGTGGTGACGAGGGCATGGGCGTGCTCGAACCGGAGGATCCTCGCCAGGGTCTTGGGCGTCACGCCCACCTCGGCCCGGAAGCGCTCGGTGAGGTGGCGTCGGCTCCACCCGAGCTCCGCCGCGATGGCTCCCACTTGCGCCATCCCTCGGGCCGCGACCAGGCGGCGGTAGGTCGCCGCGACCGCGGCGTGCACGCCGGCTTCGGCGGACGGCTGGCGCGCCCCTCGCGCCACGGCTCGGGCGAGGAGCTCGTCGAGCGTCCGGAAGCGGGCGTCCCAGGTGGTGGCCGCGCGGATGCGCTCGAGCAGCTCCGCACCGAGCGCGTGGAGCAGGTCCTCCAGCGGTACCACCGTGTCGGCCAGCTCGGCTGCCGGGAGGCCGTAGACGGCCCTGGCGCCGAGCGGCGTCAGCGCCACCTTCACCCCGTGCTGTCGGCCACCGTGGTGGATGGCGATGGCGCGGGTCTGCAGGCCGGCGCTCACCGCCGCCATCCGTCGGACCCCGGCACCGTCAGGGCTCACCACCTCGAGGGGATCGTCCAGGCTGATCACTGCGGTGAGCGCCCGCGTGGGCGGGCCGAGGTGCACGCCGGCGGGGAAGCCGCTGAGCAGGAACCCCACGTAGGACGAGACGAACGGGCGGAGCGGCGGTGCCGGCGTCGCGTGGACCTCGACCGCGATGGGGTCCGTCACGTCTGCCCAGTGTACGAGCGGCACTCGCTGTGCCTCCGTGAGAAAGGTTGGTTCGCACGATGGATCGAACTGCACTCGTCGAAGCCGAGGTCGCCACTGCGGGCTCCTCTGCACCGCTCCGCCTCGCGTGCCTCGGCGACAGCATCACCCGCGCCCAGTTCAGCGCCGACTACCTCGACCTGCTCCGCCGACGCCGACCGGGCCAGCTCCACGTGGCGCGCTTCGGCGTCAACGGCGACTTCGCCGCCAACCTCCGGCAACGGCTCGGCCCGGTGCTCGCGGATCCTGCCGACGTGGTCACGGTCCTGATCGGCACCAACGACGCTCGCGCCAGCCTCCCCGGCTATCCGGTCGACAAGGCGATGAAGCGCAAGCGCCTGACCCAGCCGCCGTCGGCGGCGTGGTTCCAGGACTGCCTGCTCGCCGTCGTGGGGCGCCTCACGAAGGAGACGGACGCGCGCATCGGGGTGCTGTCGCTGCCCGTGCTCGGCCAGGACCTCGACGGGCCAGCGGTGGAGGCGTCGACCACGTACAGCCGCATTTTCGCCGAGGTGGCCGCGGCCACCGGGGTCGCCTACCTGCCGCTGCACGAGCGCCAGCTCGCGCACCTGCGGCAGGCCGGCGCCCCGCCGATCCCCTACCGCGAGGCGACGCCCGCGGCGGTGGTCGCCACGCTGGTGGAGCGCGCCGTGCTGCGCCGCAGCCTCGACGCGATCGCGCGGCGCCGCGGCCTCGTGCTCACGACCGATCACGTCCACCAGAACAGCCTCGGCGCCGGCTTCGTCGCCGACGTGATCGAGGAGAGCGGGCTGCTCACCCGGCATGGCCATGTCGCCCGGTGAGCGGCCAGGTGATGAAGTAGGGCCATGGCGACGAGACGAACCCGACCACAGCACCTCCGCGACCGCGAGGGCGGCTGAGCGGTGCGCGCCTGGATCCTCGACGGCTCGGGCGTCGCCGCGCTGCGGCAGGTGGAGCGCCCCGATCCCGTCCCAGCTCCCGGCCACGTCGTGGTGCGGGTCCGAGCCACCTCCCTGAACCACCGCGACCTCGGCATCGCCCGCCGCGGCGTCGATGCGCCCCTGGTGCCGCTGAGCGACGGCGCCGGCGAGGTCGTCGCCACGGGCGAGGGCGTGACGCGCTGGACCCCGGGCGACCGCGTCATGGCCAACTTCTTCACGACGTGGTCCGACGGGCCCTGGCGGCCGCACTACGGCGAGTCAGCCCTCGGCGGGGCCGTCGACGGGATGCTGGCCGAGCTCGTCGCGCTGCCCGAGAGCGCGCTGGTGGCCGTCCCCGAGGGGTGGAGCTTCGAGGAGGCC
>Ga0182742_1005336_pt1 | contig 10937 bp, 13 predicted proteins | sample eDN5th37CBELigMG_FD_128880 | JGI IMG/M metagenome (GOLD analysis project Ga0182742, IMG submission 128880) | Enriched Miracle-Growth compost microbial communities from Emeryville, California, USA - eDNA 5th pass 37_C BE-Lig MG (version 2)... ... | reverse complement strand
GGTGATGTAGTTTCATGTCATTTAAATAAAAATCTGCAATTGGGTTCACATTGTCTTTTTGCCAAACGTCGTTTTTGGTAAGAACTCTCAAGTCTTTTTTATCTTCTTCCAGACTAATTCCAATGTTTGGTAATTCATTCAGAACAGAGTCTGGCGGTGTAAATAAAATTCCTATTTGAGAGAGTTCTGGGTTAAAACTTTCGGAATCTTCAAGATTCCCTTCAAGAAAACTTTCTAAAAATGGAAGGAAATTTTGGGGATACTTTGGCTGGAATCTAACAGAAAAGCCTCTTTTCGCGTTAATTTCTTCAAATTGTTGAAATACAATAAACAAAGGATATGCCCATCTTGCTGGATAATCAAAAATACTAAAAGTCTTTTTTATTCTAATGTATTCAAATGCCAGTTTTAAAACGTTTTGATTTTCTTTGTTCGAACCCTTTTTGGAAGATAAGCCTTTAATTAGGTCTAATGTTGAATTTGATTTTTCTTTTGTTTCATAAAGGGATTTATTCACCCACATAGGTTTTTTCTTTTTGAGAAGTTGAAGGCATTCTATTTCAAAGATCATACCATTATCTAAGAGCCTTAAAGTAGCAGCATTATCGATAGAAGAGAATTCGATTGAGTCATCTTCTTTAATTCTAAGTGATTTCTTTAGTGACTGAAGTTTTACAGGCCAAGTACAATGATCAAGCTTGCTTAACTTTAATATCTTTTCTTCTGTTGAGTAAAGTTCTTCTAAGTTCATAAAAGTTTCTTCAGAAAACTCATTATTTTGCTTGGAACAATATTAATACCAAAAAGGATCAATTATACTTTTAGAGCCAACTGTACTTTAAGTTTTATTTCATCTCTTGTTGGGGTGTTTTCTAAATAGAAACGAATTTTCTCTCCATTTGCAAAAAAATAGGTTATACAATCTAACCACATTATTTTGAATTTTGAGCCATTTTTACCATTATTATTTTGAAAAATTAGAGAAGAGTTATCGGAAAAGGTTGCATGTATTCTGCCTTTTGTAAAACCACAAAGCTTTTTCAACTCAATTCTAGAAAGTGTTTGAGATTCAAGCTTTTGCATTTTAAATTTAAAATTTTTGCTGTTAAATATTATAAAAGTAATCTGAATAAAATTAGTTTTTGTTATTCAGGAGTATTTTGAAGAGTTTGAATATCTTTCATATGAGAGGTTCCAAATAAATTGAGACAAATTAACTATTATTGCTAATTTACTAAAAATTGTTATTTATATATATAATTCAAAGTAGAGAGGATTTTTTTGTTGAATCAAATTCATGCACTTCCATAAATTGAAATTACATTTGCTGAATGATAACTCACTCTTAAACTCTTGAAGCTTTTAAGCTTCTTTTGATAAAGAGTTTAAAAAATAAACAACATTATAAATACAAAGTTTGAAATCCAAAGATATTCATTCAATAAATAAAGTTGATTCAATTAACCACTTCATTGTGTTATATATTTTGTAAAAGTCGGCTTATTGGACAATTCATCATATTTCTTCTCGTCAACCATATCCATCATTTGATCGTCCATATTATAAACCTTTGATTTTAAAAGAGGTTAAACAGTCAAGTTACCCAACGTTTAGCAACAAGGACATTGATAAATCTGTTCATATTTTCAATTTTTTGGAGATTTGCAATTGATCCAATCACAATCAATTTCTGCTTGGCTCGTGTAAAGGCCACATTGATTCTTCTGGGATTCTATCAAATTGAATTGAGAAAAAATTATTATTGTATTAGTTTACTGTAAGCAAAAATTCTTTCCCTTTGTTCTCTAATGAAAGGTTTATGATTACACAACCTTTATCGATCCCTTGACTTTTATCTACTGTCATCACTTCAACTTTATTTTTCTACAAATAAGCGAGGGTTAAAACAGTAAATTACATCAAGTTTAGATTGAATATAATTCTTTTCAAAATTTAATGGTGTAATGATAGCAATTTCTTCAGGTTTTACACCACAATTAAGTAATGTTTTGGTCAGATAAATTGAGAGTTTGAGATCCAATTTTCCTGTATGAGCTTCTTCTTCGTGTTGAGATTGACTGTTTTCAGAATTGTTGCTTTCCTCTTTTTCATCTAAGAGAGCAAAGTTACAAAATGATTGTCTTGAATAATCTCTAGATTCTTCTAACATAGAGTTATCTTTGCTTTTTTGTCCTCCATGTATGACACTTCTTAGAGCTTTCACGCAATCAAGATTCAAGAAAACAACTCTTTTTTCTGGATTCAGAACTTCAAGGAGCCATTTTTTGTCATAACTATAAAATTAGAAACAATAATAATCAGCTTACATTAGCTTGACATAAGGAATATCAATGCTACTTTTAAGAACTAAATTGTTATCAATTCTAAGTCTACCATCATAAATAAGAGTATTTGATATATGCATGATATCTTCATTCATTCTATACTACAATTGTTAATTATATTATGAATAAAATTTACCTGGAATCTGAGCATTGATATAGCGCTTGGATTGTTGTTTACTAGCCTTTCAAAAAGACTTATCTGCATGCCTTTGTCTGCAGCTTCCTTTGATTTAACTAGAGGTTGAAGCTGATAATGATCTCCAAAGAGAATAAACTTCTTTGCAAGTAAGATTGGACCAAGTGCTACAGGTTCTAAGGCTTGAGATGCTTCATCAATGATGCATGTGTCAAAATTTCTATTGCCTGAAACTTAAGCAAATTATAATAACATGTTATTACTCAAGATAATATTTGTACAAGCTAAACAAGTTACTGCAAAAACTTGTTTTGAGTTAAAGAAGTTATCCATTTCAGTTAAACTCTTAAAACTCTTTTTTTTATAAACCAAATCTCTCACTGCTTCGTCCACATGAGTTGGATTTGAGGATATCCTCACTATTTTGTCTTTATAAGTTGGATACTTCTCAACAAAACGCTTGAGAATACCATCAATTGCAGAATGGGTATAAGTGCTCAACAAAATCTTTTCTCCTCGTTCAATTAGGATCCTTAAGAGAAGAACAATAACATAAGTTTTTCCTGTCCCTGGCATTCCAAGCACAATATTGTAATCTTTGGCTTTCAAACACTTTATTTACATTATGAAATGAAAAGAAAAATTTATACTCTTTCAATTGTGTTGGCTTGGTCTTCATTTGAACCTCTTTTATTCTTATACAAGAGTTCAAATGGCTTCAATTTGCTAGAGTCTTCATCGAAGCGAGGAGGTTGAAGTTCAACAATTAATTCGTAAAGACGTTGAGAATTTTGATTCAGTACTAATTCGAGGAGATTGTATCTCATTAATGGGAAGAAAGTCTTCCTTTTTGGTTCAAGTTTCCATAATGTTTGCATTTCATTGGAATTTACTATTTCGAACTTTTCTGGATTTATGGCTGTATCATTAATGTAACACTTAACTAAGAGAGAGCCAATAAAAAACTTTTTGTCTTCTTGCTTCATTTTTTTCATTCTTTTTTCTATGACGTTTCCTTTAAGAGTACATGAAAGGGTAGTTTGCTGGAGACTAACATAATCCATCGGTCTTATGTTGTCTAGGAAATTATGAATGAGGGTCTTGTCTTCAAAACTCTTTGAAAACTTGAGAATTATCGGACGAGCAGAGTCAGTTTGACTATTTTGCTTCAAGAACTCTCTAAGTTCATCAAAGTTATCAAGTCCAATCATATAGAATGAAGAATCTTCTTTCTCATTATTTGTTATAGATTCTCTCTCGAAATTTTCTTCTATATGCAGAAGATTAAACCAATTTTTTATGTAAGCTTTTTTTGGTCCATTTATCATTTCTATTAAATTAATAAAAATCGTTGCAAGTACGTTACTTTCAACTTCAGTAAATTGCTGAAAAGTTGGATCAATTTTTAAATCCTCAATGTCAGGTAAAGATTTTTGACTGTAGAGTCTCTTTTTATTCCCATTTCCCTTTTTTGGTTTATCTTCAAGTGTTAGATGAACCAAAGCACAGGAAACGTTCTGATAACATCTATTACACTCATGTGCAGAATTGATCATCGGAGGAAAATAAGATTCTTCCTTTGATTTTTCAAATCTTTTATGATGTTTTGCAAGCAGATTTCTTTTATTTATTATTGAAAATACTTCGTGATTCCTAAATTTCACGTCAACTAGCTTGTTTAACTTCATATAATAAAGTAGACCATTGACTCCTTCGAATTGTTTATGATGTTGCATTAGTAAAAGACAGTATATTAAAGTCTAAATGAACCATTAAACTTTTTTTTTAAGAAAATTACCTGCATATTATACAAAGCTACTTCTCTTTCTCCAGTTTTTAATTCAAAAGGTACAAAACAACGTCTTATTTCTAAATTGCCTTCTTTCTTTGTGGTTACTTCACAGTACAAAACTAAATCAGTTTTGCCTTTCAAACCTAAGTTGGGAGAAGTAATCATTTGTTCGGCGTTAATGACTTGCAGCACTTTTAACTTAGATTCATTTTTTCCTTCTGATAACAAAATTTCTTTTTGCTCCTCTTTTGCATGTTTATTTACAAGATGGATTTAGTCTTACTAAGATAAGTTATCACCCATTCTTGGGCTTTCTGAGCCGCTGATTTAATTTCTTTAATAAAAGAATCAACATCTGCCTTTAAATAATAAAAAGATTCCATATTGGACTCAATATATGTATCAATTAAACTTGATAATTTTTCCGGTTGAAAGGCCAAATCATTTGAAGTGGCCAGTTGTTCAAATATATTATGCAATATGCTTCTAACAAAGAGTGAGCAACTCAAATAAAAAAAAATTACCCTTTGAGTAAAGGAAGTGAAACATCATCTTTTCCTCCAATATAAGAAGTTAAGAAACTTCTTCGATAACAAGGGTGAGACGAAGTTATTGCGGTTGGGTATAATAAAAAGCTTGGTTCAACAATAATAAAACTATGGTGGAAAATGCTTGTTTCTTGATCAAAGTTATTCTTTATATGGATTGCTAAATGATCTGAAGAAAATTTCCCAAAAATTTGAACTTCATCTCTGGCCTCTACATCTGTTTCTGACCAGATTCCACTTAGAACGCAAGTAAATGTTTTGTTAGTAGCTACTAATGGATGTTTTAGCTTAAGAACCTTTAGTTTATATCTGATGTTCCCTTCGGCGTTTAAAAGTCCAAAAACTCTCAATATTTCTTCACAATCAGAAAGGTCGTCTTGGTAATCTCTAACAGATTCAACTTTGAAACAGTTCTCATCATTGTTTAATATTTGATATGTCTCATCTTTTTTTAATTCATTATGCTCTCTTTCTAAACTTTCCAAGGCTTCAAGGAACTCCAAATCTACATTACTTACTCTTGAAAAAAATTATTATTAATACCACTATCAGCATTTGATCTAGCTGGTGACTGGCTTAACTTTACTCCTTTCAATCTTGGTTCTTGCAGACTTTTGGAGTTTGATAAACCCTTTTTCCTGGAGTTCATACTAAGAAATCCAAGGCTTGATTCATCATCATGAAAATTCATCCTTGGATTTTCGTTCAAAGCTTGTTTTGCAGGAGATGCGTTAAAAATTTCATCATAATCATCGATAACTATGCAATTTTCTTTATTGGTATTCCTAATTGATAGTATTGACTTATTAGAATTAGAATTCATGCAAGATAATCTCTCAATCACTTTTTGGAATTTGAAATGTGCGCTCTAACTTAAGATTCCCAAACAAATTCTTAGATTTTTCTTAAAATATCGACTGGAAAATTTTTGTTATTATTTGTTTCAATTTAACGAAACTCGTTATGCTTTGGATTTAAATTCCTTTTACATTTTTTATATGAGATTAAGTTCCTAGTCAGGATTTTTTTTGTGTTTTGTCTAACAATGATCGGCTAATTTGATATGAAAGTAGATAAATTAACTGTAAAAATATTCTGAAATCAAGAAAGGATCTACTTTGAAAATTACTTTATTCAACAATCAACAATCCTGTATATTAAATTTACATTAAAATTATAATTACATTAAAAAAACTGAGCAATATTACTCTTAAATTTCTTTTTCATGATTGGGTTATTTTAAACTAGAAAGGAATTAGCTAAGTCTAGCAAATTTCTACAGTTTCTTGTGATTTATTGGGATTTGTTCTGTTTTAAACATAATAAACATCCTTTGTATAAAGCAGAACGTTGAGGCACTTGTTTTAACAGAAACTACCTCTGAATAATTGAATATATTTACATTAAAAATTGATGAAAGCACCGAAAAAGATTCATAAGAATATATTTGCATTTATTTTGGTTTGCAACAAATTATTTTCGGAAAGTAGAATACAATTTGTTCATAATGATGAAGATTTTATTTTTCTAATGATTTACTAAGAAATTTTAAAGTTTTTATATTCTAAAGAATTATACTTAGCTTTGAGTTTATATTTGTTTCACTCTGGTGTATCTTAAATTCTTTATGCAACTTATTTCTTCGTCGATAAGATAAAAAGTTATTTACTTTTTTCTTTATTAATTCATACTATCATAAAATAAAAAGTATTTTACGTAAAATAACTCGAGATTTAATAAATTTTATTCGTATACAACCATGACTCAAAAATTTACAGAAAGCCTTTCAAGCAACCTATCTGAGGTAATGCAAAATCCATTTTATACAAAGAATTACGATAAAATATCTAAATCATGCTTCTTAAATATTGTTGAAGAGAAACCAAATCTTAAAATTATTGATGCTCTCAAATCAAGTGGCAGCGAACAAGATGTAAACTTCTGCTATAACGTTATATTTTTATTTGCTACACAATGCCTCCATTTAGACTTATCACACGAAGAAGTGAAAACTCTTTTGGAGGAATTCACAAATAATAAAGATATCATAAGTGATTTTGTCGGAAAATACCAGCAGTTCCAAGAGTTTGCTGCTTCTAAGGATTCAAATCTCAAAGAAACAAAATTGGATTCAAGTATTAATTTTAATAGACTGGTTGACGTTGAATGGAAAATGCTTCATACAATATCAAGTAAGAATTTAACCAAAATTTCTAAAGATGTTTATCTTATCAATCTCAAATACGCTGATTTGAAAGGAGAAATAAGGACAAATAGCTTTAAATGTTCTTATGAAGAATTATTAGATTTAGTCGAAAATTTAAATGTTGCATGTAATACAATTTCTAAAGCCTGTGAGTCTAATGAACTTGTTTCAAAACAAGGCTGAAACTATATATATCAAGTCTCAAATAATTACTTCTGCATGTAGTAATATTATTTTGTCATGAACAGTGCCCAAATATTTATATAAAGTTCCCACGAAAAATTTTGCTTAATGCATTTTAAATTAAGAAAAAGAAAGAGATTAATCATTTTCTAAATTGCTAGGAAGAAGTTTTTAAGTATAAAATATTCTTACATTCATGAAAAAAATACTTCAAATAAAAAGCATTATCCGGCTTAATTTTAAGCAATGTATGTAAAGTCATAAACTGTCCATATAAACAAAGAAGAAAAGAAGTTAGATCGAGAAAAAAAAAATTGAAACCATGAAATAAAATAATTTATGGCTAAATTTCACTTGAGCCTATTTATTTTTGCAAATGAATTGGCGCTTTGTATTTAGGCATTTTCCAGCGTCTTAAGTCTTTCTTGATACTAAAGAAGAATTTCACATTTATTTTGAAACCTTGAGAAAATGGAGATCCCCATTTTGGATCCCATTCTTTTAGGTAAGAAATTTTATTCCAGCTCAAAAACTCCCCTAAGCATAAAATTAATTTGATAAAGAGTGGGTTTTACATGTTGTTAAGTTCTGAGTGGCCAGGTAAGAATGAAATACCAAAAGAGAAGCAACCATAAGAAGGAAAAACGTTGCGACAATTAGTAATACTGTTCTCCAGATATCACTCATGAGCCATTGATCCTGAAAATCTTTCTTAAATACACCATTTGCTAACTATTTTATTAAGAAATCAAGGTTTTATCCAAAATTTACATATATTTCTCCCCAAACTATTTCAATGAGTTGGAAGATCAAATAGAAGTAAAAATGAAAATGATTCTTTTCGCCAATACAAGTTCCTAAAATATTTTTCTATTATTTCCCAATTTTCTTACCTAACCATGGACAATGATGATCATATTGAGCTATACATTTATTGCAATCTCTACAGTGCTTAGATCTAAGTGGCTGATCTAGATTACAAGCTGTGCAATATCTTCTTTCGACATATAACGACTCTAAACCACCTGACTCTTCTTTTTTAGATTGTTCAATGCCACTTCTATCAAGATTTGGGTCTGATCTTCCTTTACATGAGTCAGTTTCAGAACTTCTTCTGAACTTTTGATTATGCGATTCAATATTGAGAGCAACTTGGTGGGTTGGCTAATATCAATATTAAATTAGAATTTATAACATTGTACATTTAAGAAAGCTGAACTCTTTTCATTTCCATTTTTCTTATGAGGATTTTTCTTTTTAGTTTCTAAGGGAAATCATTTAAATTCTTCAGGTCTAAAAATACTTGAATTATTTGAATCATTATTTTTCTGAGCAATTTCTTCAAAATCATCATCGTTTTGCTCTTGTTGAGGAGTAGTGATGGATCTATCAACGTCCATCGAATGCGGTTGTTTTAGATTAACTTTTATTGTTTTATTACTCTCATCTCTAGTTTCTTCACCATTATGAACTGTGTCGAGATCTACTTCTTCTTCAACGTCGTCAAGCTGAAGCCCATACCTCACACGATAATCGCTAAGGCTCCCTGGAGAACATTTTACTGCCTCAATATTGACTCCTCCACTTGTTTCCCTTTTTATTTCTGGCACAATCTCTTCATGCACACCACAGGATCGAAAATTGTTTTGATAAACTGAATTCTCATCTTCTCCATCAAGTGTTGCTTGATATTCGATCGGTTCATCTGCTTGAGTTAAAGCTTCTTCTTTTGTTAAGCATACATCAACTCTTGTTTGATATTCATCTTCCTCCTCTTCCATGTTTGGAATTTCAGCCATTTCAATTTCTAAAAAGAACTTAAGCAGAAATAATTATGCTGTTTACCTTGTAATTTAACGATATTCTGACCTGGTGAATTTAGTGTATTATTTGCTTGTTTTGTTATTGCTGTTGAGGGTAAAGTAGGTCTTAGGGACATTGATTTATTCTCGGGACTTTTTGTTGAGAGTAGCTTTAGGAAAGTTATTTATTTTTCTATCAAAAAGAATACAATATTTTGTTTGTTTTGAATATTTATGCCGGAAGGAGATAAATCAAAACTATTGAACATAATTCTTGAATCAGCCATCTTTAATTTCATCATGCTGTCATATCTTTGATAATAAGTCAACGATATATTCCTCAAAAATCTTTTTACTTCATATTATTGCTTGCACTCAACGGAGGCTCTTCTTGATCAGTAAAAAATATGCCATCAAAAGGAACATGTCCTGGATCCATACGGTGGACTAGAAAATACAGAGCAATTGTAATAATGACATTTATCCTGTAAATGAGAATTAATTTCTATGAAAAGTTACCAGAAGAAGATTAGCATCATATCCGATGTGACATCTAAAACAGATGGACAAGTTAAACTCAAGCCAAAAAGAATTGTAGCTTGTAAAAACAGGAAAATTAAGGGAGCTGAAGAATCTTTCCACTTATTAATAACAACACACATGAAAAAGTACTTTTGTTGCTAAATATTGTAAGTAAAGTAAACTTCATAAGAGACGTTTGACCTTTTCGGAATAATTTTATTTTTCAGGAATAAAACTTCTATACTATTTAGAAATATTTAGATTTTCTGCAGAAAATTCTTAACAATATGAATCATAGTTCTTTTTATAAAAAGTTGGAGAGGTAGAAAGTTTATATATTTTATTTGAATTGAAATTTTCAATTTACAATTTTTCTTTTTTTAATAGACATAAGATAATTACTGAGGATAGGTGCAGTGAAAAAGAGAATGAAAAGTTATACTGTTCAAAGAAATAGGACTTGAATATAATTAAACAACTTTCTTTGGGGGAGACACTGGAGTAATAAATTAATCACTACTAAATGGAAATCAACGCAACAAATTTCACTTTTTTTTCTCCTCGGATCCTATCCTTGTATATTATATAAAGTATTTTCTATTTATTAATTTATATTTGAATTGAATTTTTAATTTATATCAAAGAAACTTGACAAACATTACTTGCCCTAAAAAAAAACTGCTCCAAAGATTTAAACATGAAATAAACAGAAATTCTCAAATATATCTGAAGAAATAGTATATTAAAGCAGAGAAACTGAGAAAAAATACACTTCTTTTAAGATGTATTACATGAAGGTCTACAATTCCTTTAAAGTACATAAAAGATAAATCTTCAAAATTGCATAAATGAGTTGAATTTTAATAATTTTTTTTTATTCTCCAACATAAAATTAGTTTTATTTTTCTATTTCCATAGCATATGTAGTTCATCGCCAACAATCTTTATTTTACTCGGTTTTTTTCAGATTTATTTTTGGAATTATTATGGAGTTTATGACTGATCATTACTTTAATCCTCTCTCTAAACTTTGCTAAATGAACACAGATTGGACCACACGATTGGTGTATATTCTTACATTTCACATAAAAGTCTATGAAGCTTTCAAAAGAGTAAAGAGATTCAATTAACTGGATTTCAACTTCTTCTCTTGAAATAATATGGCCTTGAGATGCTTTATAATTTTTGGAACTCATTAGCTCTTTCAACCAAGTTACAAATATTTGCATATTTATTGGACTTTGAAGCAAACATTCATATGCATATTTAATATCAGATTCTTCTCTATAATCTAAATTTCCTGTAATTTTTCTCTTGAGATTTAAAGTTGCTTTTTTCAAAGAAGTTAATTCTTTTACTGGTATTGACACATCATCTTTATCAGCGGGTCTTTGATCAGATCT
>Ga0182742_1005334_pt1 | contig 10940 bp, 7 predicted proteins | sample eDN5th37CBELigMG_FD_128880 | JGI IMG/M metagenome (GOLD analysis project Ga0182742, IMG submission 128880) | Enriched Miracle-Growth compost microbial communities from Emeryville, California, USA - eDNA 5th pass 37_C BE-Lig MG (version 2)... ... | reverse complement strand
CGGCAGCCACTGGCGGATCCTCCACGAGGACGGCCGACGCGTCAACGGATGCGTTGACGATCGCCCACCTCCCGCGTACATTTGCCCCCGTTCGTCCGGGGGGTCGCCTCGCCAGTGCGGCGGCGCGCGCCCGGCGGGTCACAGGGGGACAGCATGAAGGCCGCTCGCCACACCGCTCATCGGCCCGCGACGCGATCGCGCACGGCCCTGGCTCTGCTGTGCGCGATGACCTTCGTCGCGGTGGCGGCGTGCGGTGACGACGACGACGGATCCCAGGGTGGCAGCCAGACGACCGCATCCTCCGGTGGCGCGACGACGTCCGCCGGCGGAGGCACGAGCCCCTCGACGGAGGGCGGAGGCGCGCCGAGCGACGCCGACACGGAGGCGTCGCTGCGGATCTACTTCACCGCGCCGCCCACGACGATGGATCCGCACAAGGCGACCGGCGTCGTGTTCTCCCACGCCTACCACTTCCCGGTGTTCGACCGTCTCCTGATGGTCGACACGTCGCTCGAGGTGCAGCCCATGCTGGCCACGGACTGGGAGTTCGGCCCCGACGGTCGCACCTTGGACCTTGACCTCCGCACCGACGTCCAGTTCCACTCCGGGAGGCCCGTCGACGCCGCAGCCGTCAAGGCGTCGCTGGAGCGGGCCAAGACCCTCGAAGGGTCGACCCAGGCCGGGGCGCTCTCGTCCGTCACGTCGATCGACGTCGTCAGCCCCTCGCGGGTGCGCCTGAACCTGTCGGGTGGCAACGCTGCGCTGCTCGCCACGTTGACGACCGGTGCGGGTGTGGTCATGGACCCCGAGGTCTTCAACGACCCGGCGGTCGACATGGCCACGAACCCGTCGATGGCCGGCTCGGGACCGTGGGTCGTGACCGCGTTCGTGCCGAACCAGAGCGCCACCTACGAACGGGCGCCGGGCACCTACTGGGACGACCGCGCCGGCCTCCTGAAGAACGTCCACATCGAGTTCACCTCCGACCAGGCGGCGCGCATCAACGCGATCCGCTCGGGCGCCGCCGACATGGTCTTCATCAACATCGGCCAGTCCGGCAACGTGACCGACCTGACGTCGGGTGACCGGTACGTGCTCCACAAGATCCCCGGGCCCACGGAGGTCGTGCTCTGGTTCAACGACCAGCGCAACGAGTTCGCCAACGTGAAGGTCCGCCAGGCCATCAAGCAGGCCATCGACCCCGAACCCATCGCCGAGGGCCTGCTCAACGGCGACTGCGTGGCGGAGCCCGGCATCTACCCGCCGGACGCGTGGGCCCACGACAGCATCGAGGATCCGTTCCCCTACGACCCCGACGCGGCCCGCCAGGCGCTCGCCGAGTCAGGTGTCGACGACCTGTCGTTCACGGCCATCACGAACGCTGGCAGCGCGAGCAACGACGTGGCGGTCGTGGTCCAGGCGCAGCTGGCGGAGGTCGGCATCGAGATGAACGTGCAGCCGGGTCAGACGGCGGCGAACACCCAGCTCTACACGAGCCGTGACTACGAGGCGTTCATCAACCCCATCAGCCAGACGAACGATCCGGACGGGGTGCTCAGCAACCAGATCGTCGACGGGTACCGCGTGGCGGGTGCGGCCGCTGATCGCCTGAGGCCGCTGAAGGAGCAGGCCCTGAACCCCTCGCTCAGCCAGGACGAGCGCCGGGAGCTCTACACCCAGATCTCGCAGGAGATCATGGACGACGTCCTGCTCGTGCCGATCTGCTTCGCATCGACGCTCTGGCTCACCGAGGGCGACGTGCAAGGGGTCGAGGACATCGTGTGGACGGGCATCCTCGACTTCCGCAGCCTCTACGTCGAGGGTTGACTCCGCCGGACGGCTCCTAGTGGCCCTGATGGCCCCTAGGAGCTGCGGCGCACACTCAGCCGGTTGGGCCCGATCGTGGGGATGGCGCTGAGCAGCTCGCGCGTGTAGTTGGACTGCGGCGCCTCGAAGAGCTGGGCGGTGTCGGCCAGCTCGACGATGCGCCCGCGCTGCATCACCGCCACGCGGTGGGCGATCACCTCCACGAGGGCCAGGTCGTGCGAGATGAAGAGGTACGCGATCCCGAGCTCGTCCTGGAGGTCGCTCAGGAGGTTGATGACCTGCGCCCGCACGGACACGTCGAGCGCCGCGACGGGCTCGTCGCAGACGATGAGCTTCGGCTCGAGCATCAGCGCGCGTGCGATCGCGACCCGCTGGAGCTGGCCGCCGGAGAGCTCGTGCGGGAACCGGTAGAGGTGCTGCGTGCCGAGGCCGACGCGCGCCAGCATCGCCGCCGCCCGTTCGGCGCGCTCCGATGCCTTCAGCCTGAAGTGCGCCCGGAGCGGCTCTCCCACGGAGTCGCCGATGGGGATGCGAGGATCGAAGCAGCTGTAGGGGTCCTGGAACACCATCTGCATCGACCGGCGCGCCACCCGGAGGCGGCGCTGGTCGAGCCCGGTGATCTCCTGCCCGTCGAGGCGGACCGTGCCCTCGTCGGGTTCGATCAGCCGCAGCACGAGCCGCCCCGTCGTCGACTTGCCTGCACCTGACTCGCCGACGAGCGCGAGCGTCTCCCCGGCGGCGAGGGTGAAGGAGACGTCGTCGACGGCGTGGAAGCGGTGGCCCCTCCGCCCGAACGTCTTGACGAGGTGGGAAGCCTCGAGGAGCGTCATCGCTGCTCCACCCCGTCGAGGCTGAGCTCGTCGGCCCTGACGCAGCGGGCGGTGCCCGCGGCGTGCTCCTCCAACGCGATCGGCGTCACGTCACATCGCCCGTGCACGGCGTGGGCGCACCGGGGGTGGAAGCGACAGCCGGACGGCAGGTGCATGAAGTCGGGGATGGTGCCGTCGATGGAGCTGAGGCGGCGGTGCTGCCCGGGTCGGGGCACGGAGGCCAGCAGACCGGCCGTGTAGGGATGCGTCGGGTGGGCGAGGAGCCTGTCGAGGGGCGCCTCCTCCACGATCTGACCGGCATAGAACACGCTGACGCGGTCGCAGACCTGCGCGATCACGCCGAGGTCGTGCGTGATGAAGAGCATCCCGATGTTCGTGTCGCGCTGCACCTCCTTGAGCAGCTCCAGGATGCGGGCCTGGACGGTCACGTCCAAGGCGGTGGTCGGCTCGTCGGCGATCAGCACGTCGGGTTCGCCGGCGAGCGCCATGGCGATCATCGCTCGCTGGGCCATCCCGCCGCTGAAGGCGAAGGGGTAGTCCTTGGCGCGTTCGCGCGCGTTCGGGATGTGCACCCGGTCGAGGGCCTCGACGGCGCGCTTGTACGCGTCGGCGCGGGAGAGGCCGAGGTGGAGCCGCACCGCTTCCGCGATCTGCTGGCCGACCGTGAACGCGGGGTTCAGCGCGCGGGTCGGCTGCTGGAAGATCATCGCCATGCGACGGCCTCGCACGGCGCGCCACTCGGTCTCGCTCAGACCCAGGAGCTCCCGTCCGTCCAGCCGCACGCTGCCGCGGAGGACCTTCGCCCCGGCGGCGCCGATGAGCCCCATGGCGGTCATGGCCGTCACGGTCTTCCCGGATCCGGATTCGCCGACGAGGCCCACCGTCTCGCCCCGGTGGAGCCTGAGCCGGACGTCGTCGAGCACCTGCACCCACCCTCGTTCCTGAGGGAAGCTGATGGCGAGGTCCTCGACCTCGAGCAACGGGGTGCCCACGACCATCGGGGCACGAAGCTGCTGATCCGTCTCCGCCCGGCTCACGCGCTGTCCGCCACTTGGCTCCGTCGGCCCGCGCTCATCGCGTCGCGGAGGCCGTCACCGGCGAGGGCGAGGGCGAGCACCGTGATGGCGATCACGACGCCGGGAGCGATCACGAGCACCGGGACCTGGCTCATGGAGGGCGATGCCTCCCTGAGCATCGAGCCCCAGCTCGCGTCCGGCGGCTGGACCCCGAGACCGATGTAGCTGAGGCTGGCCTCGGCGGTCACGGCGGCGCCCAGCGCCAGCGACACCTGGATCATGATCGGGGAGAGGATGTTCGGCAGGACGTGCCGTCCCAGGATGCTCCGTTGGGTGCAACCGATGGATCGAGCCGCCTCGATGAAGGGTTCGCTGGCGACAACCTGGGTCTGGGCGCGAGCGACGCGGTAGAAGCGCGGCACGGTCGCGATCCCGACCGCGATCATGGCGTTGGTCAGACCGGGACCCAGCACGCCGACGATGGTGATGGCCAGGATCAGGGCCGGTGTGCTCATGAGGATGTCCATGAGCCGGGAGAGCGCGTTGTCGATCCATCGCCCGGCGTACCCAGCGGACAGGCCCAGCGTCACCCCGACGCTCACGGCGATGGCCACGGCGATGGCCGCGCCTCCGAGGGACACGCGCGCGCCGAAGATGAGCCGGCTGAGCGCGTCGCGACCGAACTGGTCGGTGCCGAGCCAGTGCTCCGACGTCGAGCCGCTGAGGCGGGCCAGCAGGTCCTGCTTGTCGGGATCGTGCGGCGCGATGAGCGGCGCGAAGACCGCCATGGCGACCTCGAGCACGAGCACCACCGCGGCGGCCAGCGCGAGGCGGTTGCGCGCGAAGCGGCGAAGCCGGAGCCGGCCGGCGCCCTGCCGGACCGGCGACACCGGCGGCACGGTGTCGAGGCCAGCGGGTGACTGGGGTTGGTCCAGGAGCGACATCACGCGCTCTTTCGGACGCGGGGGTTGAAGTAGCCGTAGGAGAGGTCCACGAGCAGGTTGATGGCGACGATGGTCACGGTCGTGAGGGCGACCACACCGAGCAGGGTCGGCACGTCCTGGCTGGCGGCGGCCTCGATGGTGAGCTGGCCGACCCCGTGGAGCGCGAAGACGGCCTCGATGATGGCCGCTCCTCCGAGCAGCTGGGCCAGGCGGAAGCCCAGGATCGTCACGAGCGGGACGCCGGCGTTCTTCAGCGAGTGCTTGAAGAGCAGGGCCCGCTGGGAGAGGCCTCGCGCCCTGGCCGCCAGGACGTAGTCCTTGCCGAGCTCGTCGACGAGCGCGCCGCGTGTCTGGCGGGCCATCTCCGCGGCGGGCAATGCGGAAAGGGCGATGGACGGGAGGATGAGGCTCCGGAACCACTCCCATGGGTCGTCGGCGAAGCTGACGTAGCCCAGGGCAGGGAGCCACTGCCAGTTGATCGCCACCACCAGCACGAGGATGAGGCCCAGCCAGAAGGACGGGATCGCCACGGCCAGAGCCGCGACGACGGCGATGGCACGGTCCAGCACGCCGTTCGGGCGGCGGGCGGACAGCACACCGGCCAGAACGCCGATGACCACCGTGAGGACGACCGAGAAGGCCGCGAGCGAGAGCGTCACCGGGAGGGAGCGCCCGATGGCCCGTGTCACGGGCTCGCCGGTCACCAGCGACTCGCCGAGGTCGCCCTGCACGGCGTCCGCCGCCCACCGGCCGAACCTCACGAGGAGGGGATCATCGAGGCCCAGGCGGTCACGAACCGCTTCGACCTCCTCGGCGGTGGCGTTCTCCCCGGCGATCGATGTCGCGACGTCGCCAGGGGCCAGGTCCATGAGCACGAAGACCAGCAGCGGCACGATGACGAGGACGGGGATGGCGTTCAGGAGCCGCACCCCGAGCCATCGGGTCACCGTGCCGGCTCCTGCGAGGCGTGCGCGTCCCGGGCGACGGGGCTGCCCCGCCCTTGCGTCTCCCTCCTACCCGACATAGCCCCCCTTGGCCGGTCCCCTCCCAAGCGGTGCCCCCGCGCCGCCTCGGCCGCCAGCCGACGACGCAGGAACGTGCAGGTCGTCGGATGGCGTGCGGGCAGAGCATTGCGCCGTGGCAGCCGCCTGTCAACGACCACGTTGACCGGTGCCGGCGCCGCGCCGTCGCCCGGCCGTGGGTCAGGTCGCGCCGGCGAGGAACCTCTCGTTGTCCTCGCCGTGGCACCGTGTCCTCGGCGCTGAGGGAGGGGCCGCGCCTTCGATGTCGGCGAAGGCCCGCACCACGGTGATCGGGCCGAAGTCGCAGTCCTCGACCTGGAAGAAGAACCCGTGGCGGGCCAGCTCCGGGCTGGCGAAGATCTCCGTGCGGCCCAGGACCTCCACGGCGCTGATCCCGTGGGCCTGCAGCCGCGCGCACATCTCGCCGGCCGACCTGGCCGCGCACAGCTCCTCGACCACGAGCTCGGGCGCGGTGCCCGGCGACCGTCCGGGAGCCTGCTCGTCGACGAAGGCGGTGAACGCCTCCGGGGTGCCCAGCAGCGCCACCCAGCGATCGCGGCATCGGTAGAGGCGGTGCGACGGCGCTGGGCCGAGGTAGCCCTCCGCGCCCTGCGGTGGCGGTGGGCTCCCGGCGTAGCGGGTGCACTCGACCGCCTGGTAGGTCGTGGACGAGGCCGCCAGCGACGTGCGCACCTCCTGGCCGCGCCCGGACCGCGTGCGCGCGTACAAGGCGACCAGGATCCCCAACGCAGCCATCGTGCCGGTGCCCACGTCGTGCACGGCGGTGGCCAGGAGGACCGGAGGACCGTCCCCGCCCTGCGCGACCATCAGCCCGCTGCGGGCCTGGATCAGCGGATCGAAGGCGGGCGCGTCGGCCAGCGGTCCCGCTCCCCAGGCGTGGATCGCGCAGTGGACGATGCCGGGGTTGATCGAGGCCTCGGGCTCGTAGCCGACGCCGAAGCGGTTGGCTCGGCTGCCCAGGTTCTCGACCACGACGTCGGCGCCGCGCACCAGGTGCGCGAACTGCTGTCGGCCCGCGTCCTCGTGGAGGTCGAGCGTGACCTGCCACTTCGCCCGGTTCATGGCCGAGTACGAGGCGGCCGCCACGAGGCGGTACGGATCCCCGGTCGGCGGCTCGACCTTGATGACCTCGGCGCCGTAGGACAGCAGCAGCTGCGCAGCCAGCGGCCCCGCGAGGTACGTGGTCAGGTCGAGGACGCGGAGGCCGGCGAGGGGCGGCTCGCCGGCGGGCGGCCGGGGCGCTCCACCGACCGGGCGAGCTTCGTCGCGCCACACGTCGTCGGGGGCGATCCAGGCAGCGCTGTCCGGCAAGCACCGGACCGCCCCAGGGGTGCTCGACAGCACCACGCCGAGGCCGGGCATCTCGACGTCGCCGAGCTCGGCATGCTTGCCCGAGGTGAGGAGCCCGTTGGCCCGGACCGTCTCGCTCGCGCACCACTCCTCCCGCGACTGCACCGGCGCCGTGGGGACCCTCGCGGCGTCGAAGCGCGCCAACCAGTCGGCCCGGTCCCGCTCCCGGATCCGAGCTGCGATCGCACGGCCCACCGTTTCCTGGACCGCGGGGACGTAGAGGTTCATGAACTCGCCGTCCACCCCGGGCGCGACCATCAGCTCCATCAGGTCGATGGTCTCCAGCGCCGCGAAGAAGAAGGCCGGGCTCAGGGCGGCGAGGAAGAGCCACTGTCCGTCCCGGCACTCGTACATCTGGAACTGCGGGGGCCCGTAGCTGCGCGCCCCCTGGTTCCCGAAGGGCCGGATCACGCCGGGGAGGTCGACCATGATCGTGGAGTTCATGGCCGCCACGGCGTGCAGCCCCGACACGGTGACGTTGCGGCCGTAGCCGGTGCTGGCCCGCGCGACGAGCGATGCGAGGATCGCGGTCGCGCCCAAGGCACCTTGCTCGTAGGCGAGGATGGGCACGACGAGCGGTGTCGGGTGGTCCTCGCTGCCCGGTTGCTGGTCGGCCATGCCGGTCCACGCGCTGAGGAGCAGATCGTCGGCCGGGAGGTCGCTCATCGGTCCCTGGACCGTGTGGGGCGGGAGCCAGGCGTGGATCAGGGCGGGGAAGCGGCGCTGCAGGGTCGGCGCGTCGAGCCCCGCGGCAGCGAGCTCCGCGGCGGGACGATCCACGACGAGGACGTCAGCGGCCGGGAGCGCGCCGTCGACGAGCTGCCGACCGCTTGTGCCTCCCTCGAGCCGCACGAGCCGCTTGTTGCGGTGCACGGCCAGCGCGAGCGGCGTGTGCAGTGCCTCCGCTGGCTCGCGCTCCAGCCGCACGACGTCCGCTCCGAAGTCGCCGAGGAGCCGAGCGGCCAATGCCCCTGCGGTGGTGGTGCTGACGTCGAGGACCCTCACGTCAGCCAACGCCGACGCTTCGGATGACGTGGCGGTCGTGCCTTCCATGGCGGAGACCTACCACAGCCGAGTCGGGCGGCGCCGGGAAGGTGCGCACCCGGTCGGCGCCTTCGTCAGGTGGTGGACGGGGTGCGTTCCTCGGCCAGCCGGGTGCGGTTCACCTTGCCGGCGGCGGTGCGCGGCATCCGCTCCACGTACTCCACCGTCTTCGGCACCTTGTACGGCGCCAGCCGCTCCTTGGCCCAGGCCCGCAGCTGCTCGGGATCGGGCGGGTCGGCGGCGTCGGTGGGTTCAACGACCGCGTGGACGCGGTGGCCCCACTCGGGGTCGGGGACGCCGATGACCACCACGTCGTTCACCGCGGGGTGGTCGGAGAGGGCGGCCTCGACCTCGGCCGGGAAGACGTTGGCACCGCCGCTGATGATCATGTCCTGCCGGCGGTCGGCGATGTAGAGCCAGCCGTCCTCGTCGAGGTAGCCCATGTCGCCGAAGGTCCGGTAGCCGTCGAGGATGGGCTGCGGGGTGTCGACGCCCACGTAGCGGAAGGGCTCCTCGGTGGTGTCCAGCCGGCGCATCCAGATCTGGCCCACCTCGCGCGGCGGCAGCGGGCGGCGGTCCTCGTCGAGGATGAGGATCTCGCACCCCACCGGAGGGCCGACCGTGCCGGGCCGCTCGAGCCAGTCGCGGCCGGTGCACACGGTCATCCCGATCAGCTCGCTCCCGCCGTACATGATCTGGAACCGCTCGGGCGGGATGAGCGACAGCCACTTCCGGGCCACCCACTCCGGGAGCGACGCGCCGCCGTAGACCACGCGCTGGAGGCTGGAGAGGTCCCGCGAGTCGATGTCGGGGAGGCGAGCGATCCGTTGCAGCATGGTGGGTACCAGGATCGTGGCGGTGACCCGGTACCGCTCGATGAGCTCGACAGCCCTGGCGGCGTCGAACCGCTCCATGAGGACCACCTGCTGGCCGGCGAGCAGCGGCGGGTAGCACGAGGCGAAGCCGTTGGTGTGGTACAGGGGCGACGCACCCAAGGTCACCGAGCCGGCGTCGCCGACGGCCTGGGAGGCCGGGTCGGCCGGGTCGTAGACCGCCGGCTTCGGCGTGACGATGATCTTGGGCGTCCCCGTCGAGCCGGAGCTGGCGACGAGGCGGCTGTACGCCGCGACCCGGTCGGGGAGCGGGCTGTCGTCGCCGTCCGCGGCCCGCACGTCGGCCGACCGCACGGCCCCTTCGACGTCCTCCCAGTCGGCCACGACGACCTTCCCGCCGGCCACGCCGAGGAGGCGGTCGCGCTCCCAGGCCGGCAGGTCCCACCGCAGCGAGAGCACCGGCGCCCCGAGCTTCCACGCCCCGAAGCTGGCCGCCAGGTGCTCGAGCGAGTTGGGGATGCCGAGCACGACGAGGTCGTCCTGGCCGACGCCGCGCGCGGCGAGCAGGCGGGCGGTGCGGTTCGACCATGACTCCAGCTCGCGCCAGCTGATCGCCGTCTCTTCGTCGTCGACCGCGGCGAGCCACGCCGCCGTCGCGTCCCCGTGCTGCGCGGCGAGCGTCGTCAAGCGACGCCCATACGACTCCTGCTGCACCATGGAGGCGACAGTAACAGGGTCATTTCCAGGGGTTCGGCCGGCAGATCCCGCCATTCGCGCCGGTCCCGGCGGAGGCATAGCCCGGAATGTCACGGCATGCCGACAGCGCCGCGCCGTTCCTTGCGGCGTGACGGCGCCGGTCGGTAAGAAGGCCGCTTCCGCGACCGCAAGGGCGTCGCGCCAGGGGAGGTTCGCCGTGGGGGAGACCAGGATGTTCGCAGGCGTCCGCGTCGTCGAGCTGGCGCAGTGGGTCTTCGTGCCCGCCGCCGGCATGGTGCTCGCCGAGCTCGGCGCCGACGTGGTGAAGATCGAGAACCCCGCGACCGGCGACCCGTATCGGGGCCTCATGACGCAGGGCATCGGGGCGCATGTCGGCGACGTGAACCTCAACTGGGAGCAGAACAACCGCGGCAAGCGGAGCGTGGCGGTCGATGTGCGCTCGGAGCGCGGCCGAGAGGTCGTGTACAAGCTGATCGAGCGCGCCGACGTGTTCCTCACCAACTTCCGGCCCGAGGCGCTCGAGCGCCTGGGGTTCGACGTGGAGGCGCTGCGGGCGCACAACCCGTCCTTGATCTACGCCCGCGGCCACGGCTTCGGCGTCCGGGGCCCGGAGGCCGACACCGCGGCCTACGACTCCACGGCGTACTGGTGCCGAGGCGGCATGGCGCACACGCTCACGCCGTCGGACTACGACGGCGAGGTGGCGTCGCGCGGGGCCATCGGCGACAAGCCGGCCGGCATGAACCTGGCCTTCGCCATCGCGGCGGCGCTCTACCGCAAGGCCACGACCGGCGAGGGCACGGTCGTCGACACGTCGCTCCTCGGCAGCGCGGTGTGGACCATCTCGAGCGACATCCTGTCGGCCGCCACGCGGGAGGCTCCGGCCGACCCCGCGGTCAAGCCCAACCGGCGCCTGGGCGGCTACCGCACCAAGGACGGCCGGCTCCTGGTGCTGCAGTTCCTCAACGCCGCCCACTGGCCCGGGATCATGAAGGCCATCGGGCGGGAGGACCTCGTCGTCGACGAGCGGTTCGCCACCCGGGAGGCCCGGATGGCCAACAACGACGCCTACGAGGCCGAGCTCCAGGCGACGTTCGCCGAGAAGACCCTCGAGGAGTGGAGCGAGCTCCTCCGGCCGTCGCTCGGGCCCTGGGCCCCGGTGCAGAGCGCCGACGAGGTGGTGCGCGACCCGCAGGTGGTGGCCAACCACTACCTGCCCGAGGTCACCTCGCCCTCCGGCGTGACGTACCGGCTGGCGGCCATCCCCGCCGAGTTCAACGAGACCCCCATCACCCCCGGCCGCGCCCCCGGCACCGGCGAGCACACGGAGGACGTG
>Ga0182742_1005332_pt1 | contig 10943 bp, 9 predicted proteins | sample eDN5th37CBELigMG_FD_128880 | JGI IMG/M metagenome (GOLD analysis project Ga0182742, IMG submission 128880) | Enriched Miracle-Growth compost microbial communities from Emeryville, California, USA - eDNA 5th pass 37_C BE-Lig MG (version 2)... ... | reverse complement strand
GGGCAGGCTTGAGGCACTCGAACGTTCCCCAGTAGTCAGGCGTGATGTTCGTCGGCTCGCCACCTATCACCGGGATCGTAAAGACGACCTCAGGGTGGACGACCTTATCCCCTCGGCTTAGGTAGGCGAAGGTCGAACTGTCTTTCGACCAGAGCAGACCAAATGGCTCGCCAATGAGGGTGAACGAGTGGACCGGCGTCCCGCCGTCGCGAGCGACGATCCAGACCTCGATCTCACCAAACTCGTCGTTGATCCGTGGGTGCAGCGACTGGGTGTAGGCGATCCGGGAACTGTCCGGCGACCAGGCGTACTGGCGTGCCTGACGGTCCTCCGGTGTGACCGGCGCGGCAGACTCGGCAGCGAGGTCGATCACCCAGAGTCGCTGGTACTTGTCTTCCTCATCCCAGACGCGAGCGTCGTCCCGCTCTTCCTTCTTCTTCTTTTCGGCTTCGGTTTCGCCGGGCGTGTACAACACCGAGAGCGCGCTGCCGTCCGGCGACCATTCGAGACTGCTGATGCTGCCCTGCTCGTCGAATACCCGCCGCGCTTCGCCACCGTCGGCGTGCATCACGTACACACTCGTCTTGCCTCGCTCGGCGCGGTCGGAGAGGAATGCGATCTGGCGACCATCCGGCGACCAGCGCGGAGAGTGATCGTTCCAGAGCCCAGTGGTGAACTGGCGCGCGTCATCAGGCGAATCGCCTTCGAACGGGACAATCCAGAGCGCGGACGTCTCATGTTCCTCAGCCTTGCTGGCTTCACCGAGGACGAAGATGATCCGCTTACCGTCCGGTGACAGACGCGGATCGGATGGCTCCTTCGTCTCGGCGATCCGTTCGGGAGTGAGCGGTTTGCCCGCCTCGGCCACGACCGATTCTGGCTTGGGTTTGTCAGTCGATGCCAACTGCTCGCTGGTATTCGTGTTGTCGCTCACGTTCGTCCTTCATTGTCATCGTCGTCGCGATCGTGGCGCATATGGTCGCCGATCGCGGCGCGCCCGGCAACATCGCGCCGAGGTCTGGCCTCGCTGCTCGGCTGCTGCTAGAGTGCCGCGCAGTCCAACTCGTGGGAGGATGAAGGGAGTCCTTGAACGTGTCCAACGAGCAGATGTCGGTGATCCTCTCGGGTGATGCGCTGATCACCCGACCATTTCGTGACTCGCGCGATCCTGCCATGCACCAACTGATCGAACTGATCCGCTCGACCGATGTGCGCTTTACCAACTTCGAAATGCTGATCAACGAATTCGGCGGGACGCCGGCCGTCGAGGCCGGTGGCTTGCACCTCTCGGCGTCGAAGCGAGTTGCCGAAGACCTGCTGTGGGCAGGCTTCAACCTGTTCGCGAACGCCAACAACCACTCGCTTGACTTCGGCACCGACGGCCTGCTGCTGCACATCGAAGCGATGGAAGCACTCGGGATGCACTATGCCGGAGTCGGAATGACGCTGGAACACGCGGCGCGACCCACCTACGTCCAGACCGGCGCAGGCCGGGCAGCGATGATCTCGTGCGCGTCATCCTTCGCCAAGGGGCAGCGGGCCGGCGAGTCACGTCCTGACTTCGGGGGACGTCCGGGCCTCAACTCACAGCGCTATGAGACGCGGTACGTACTCGACAGCCAACGCTTCGACCAACTCCGCGACATGTACGAAGCACTGCCGTTCCACGAGATTCACCAGCACTCGTTCAAGTCCGGGATGCTCAAGCCGCTCGAAGACCCTGAAAACGAACTGGTCTTCGGCACCGACGTCCGATCGGGAATGCACTTTGTCCGGGGCGAGCAGACGGAGATGCGAACGACGCCGCACCAGCGCGACCTGGAGCGCAACCTGACGGCGATCCGCCACGCGCGTCGCCAGGCTGACCTCGTGATTGCCAGCATCCACGCCCATGAGGGCGACGTTAAGCCAGACAAGCCGGCGGCATTCATCATCGAATGGGCACGTGCCTGCATCGATGCCGGGGCGGACATCGTCACCGCCAGCGGCCCGCACATGATGCGCGGAATCGAGGTCTACAACGGCAAGCCAATCTTCTACTCGCTCGGCAACCTCTGGTTCGAGTATGAGACCGTCGATCTGCTTCCTGCCGACTCATATGAGATGTGGAAACTCGACAGCCAGTCCCTCACTCCCGCCGACCTGTACGACAACGGTCTGCTCGGGTTTCACAGCGATGGCCGCTACTGGGAATGCACGTTGCCGGTCTGCACCTTCACCGACGGCCAACTGACCGGTCTGACGCTACATCCAGTCACACTCGGCTTTGGCAAGCCCCGCTGGCAGCGCGGAACTCCCGGAATCGCCTCCCGCGAAGACGCCGAACGCATCCTCGGCTACGTCAGCGACCTCTCAGGCGAATTTGGCACCGAGATCGTGACCCACGGCGGCGTCGGCGAAGTACGACTCGGGTAGATAGGCGAAGGCACCGCCTCTGTCCTCCTGGAACACAGCGAAGAACCTCTCCTGCTGCGACGAGATTGGTCGCTAGTGCGGAGAGGTTCTTCGCTGGGACATTTGGGGTTCACAGTCGCAGTTATGTCGGGTCGAGTCTGCCCGCTCCCCCTGTCATCCCGACACAGTGGGGATCTCGTGACTCGTTCGCGCTCTATGGAGTCAACGAGGACGAGATCCCTCCGTTCGTCGGGATGACAGGGGGAGCGGGTTGGCGAGCGCCGAACCATTCACCCGTCAAGGTCGTTGTGCCGCACTTTTCTGGACAACATGAGGCGCCGCTCACTAGGTCAACGTCTTCGCGACCCACTGCCAGCGACGATCGACCTGGGTACGGGCAACCTGTCGATGATCGCCGAAGAGCCCAGCCCAGACGTGTTCGGGGAGTTCTCCACCGATCACGATCTGACATTTGCAACCCGGATGGGCGCGGTTCTGGTCGGCTGCGATTGGATCGGCGAAGAGTTTGTTCGCCGCGTGCTTGCGGCAGGCGCTGTCACCGTCCTCGCGGGTTGGCGCCAGCGCGTACCAGCGGCGCATCGGCTCGCTCGACGGCCCGGATTCGGCCAGCGCCGCGAGTGGAAGGCCGGCCGCCAGTGTCAGACCACCGAACAACGCCGCGCCACGCCGCAGAATGTCTCGTCGGTTATATGTACGCTGCATGGTGCGTGCTCGATCCTGATGACGAGATCGGCTGAAGGAGCCGCACGACCGAACGTAAGCCACGAGGTCCGCCGCGAAGCGGTCCCCCGCGCCACCCGGGCTCCAGACGGCGCCCGCCGCCTGGTCCTCCGGGCCTTTTGAACGCCGGGGCTTGTCTGACCCGCCGGACTGTCAGGAACGCCGATTGCTCGACGCCCCTCTGTCTGCTCGCGCGGGCCCTCCCGACGCTCCTTTCGTCCTGTCCTGCGGCTTCTTCAGCCGACCGCTCGTCCACGTCAATTCACTGACAACACAATACGACAGGCCGAGGCAGCCAACGATATCGGCCGATACAGGTTGCCTGTATCCTGCAATACAGGCGACATTGACATCGGTACTTCCAAACTCAGGACCAGCAGGTCGTGCGCGATCTGCGTACGTGCGCGACAATTGCAGCGTTGAGACAAGAACACACACGAACGGAGCGATCGGCCCTTGCCCTCGAGAGTCCGCTGCTTTAACGGAACCTGCGAGCCGTCGCGGGATGGCGCCATCTGTATCCATTGCGGTCGAACCCTGCGCACATCGGCAGAGGCGATCGACGCCGCGCGCGCTGGCGAACCGATCGACCCGGACGACCCCAACTACTGGGTCTACCTGATGCATGACATCGAAATCATCGCGGTGCCAATCGAACGTCCAACCAACGCCGCACTCGGCTTCTATGGCAAACGTCCCTCTCGCAAAGCGAGTTAGCCCGACCGACCGCCTTCTCCCGTCTCCCCTTCCACCGCTGTACTCGTTGACGCGCGCTGACACAACTCTTCGCCCTGCGGTGTTCCCCCAGATGAGCGCCTCGTCGCGATGACCGCGGCGTTCTCCGTACAACGACGTACGAAGGGAAGTCAGCCATGTCACGTCAACGCACCACCCTGCGCCACGTAGCCACAGCCACCATATGGTGGGGAGTTATCTTCTCAATTGTCCACGCCTACTGGGCACTCGGGGGCGGCGATGGACTCAACGACGACGGGCCTGCGTCGCTTGCTGCATCGATTTACGTCGGGTTCATCACCGTACTCGGGATCATCGGCACCGCCGTCGCATTCAGCCTCGCCCGGCCGAACGGCAGTCTGGAGTCAATCATCTCGCAACGACGCGCACAGTTGCTGGCCCGCATCGGCGGTGGAGCACTGCTCGCCGGCGTGGTCGTCGGCGTCGGTCGATGGATCGCCTCCGGTTCGCTCGGCGATGACGGAGTCCCCGGAGTCATCATCACCGCCTACTTCCTGGTCGGCGGAATCCTCTATTCGATCCTCGGTTGGGGTACGCGACTTCCGGCAGCGCAGGGATCTCAGCACACCGCCCGGAGTCACACACCACTTACCGAACGTAATTGAACGGAACGGCGGGACACGTTGCCGGTGTCCCGCCGTTCTGTTTGTCACTTGACCGTTACGGTTCGTCCCGCTTGAGGAACCCGCTCATGCAATGGATGCCACCACCGGCCTTGATGAGTTCGGAAACATCGACTTCGATGCACTCGACGCCCGCCGCTTCGTAGCGTTCACGCATCCGCGCTCCACCCTTCGGCATCAGGATCTTGCCGGGCGCGAGGGCGACGAAGTTCAGCGGGAGTTGCTCGTGCGCCTCCACATCGTCGATTACCTCAAGAATCCGGAAGCCTCGCTCCTGGAGGGTGCGGACAACCGGGTACGGCGTTCGGCGCGGCCAGACGACCGCCAGATCACGGTCGGCGAAGTTGAGCAGTCCGTCGAGATGCATCGCGCCCCACGGGAGCGCGACACGGACGACATCCTTGACACCGATCTCACGCAGCATCCGCTCGACCTGGTTGGCGCCCTCGGTGTTGGTCCGCAACCCTTCGGCAAGGAAACAGAGGTCCTTGTTGACCCACATCACGTCGGCGCCCTCGAAGGTGCCGTTGCCGTGGACTGACATCAGGATCGGAACGCCAAGTTTGCCGAGCGTCTCTGCGACGAAGCGCTCCTCACCGGCGCGGACGGTCGACGCGGGCCGCGTGATGATCGCGCCTTCCGGGGTCATCAACATCAGGTCACGGATGAAGAACGAGTTTGGCTTGTCGAGTCGACCATTCTCAACGTAGTAGACGCTGACACCCTGCGCCTCGTACGCATCGGCCATCGCGTCATGCTGGGCACGAGCGACGTCCGGGAGCAGGTCAGAGCGCATCTGGACGGCATCATAGTCCTCGATGTTGTCCAGTTCCGGACCAGGACGACGCAGCAGGACTGCGCGGAGCCGACCACACTCGGATCCAGAGCCCCAGTCGCCCCACCAGAGCGGCATGTCGTCCCGCATTGAATCCGTACGCGGCGACCACTTCGCGCCACCATATGCTGCCGTCAGGCTCATCGTCTCTATCCCTCCCTGTTGGTCGATCAGCTTATCGAGGGAATTGTAGTAGGTGTCAGGGAACAGGTATCAGGTGTCAGGAGTTACCGTAGCCATCCCCTGACACCTGATACCTGTTACCTCTTACCTAGTAGCTGACGCTCACGACCGAGCCGATATCGAGGAACCACCAGAACCAGGCGGCGTCTTCGACCGTCATGTTCACGCAGCCGTGGCTGGTCGAGGAGCCGAACTGCCAGGAGTCAGACCAGTAGTTGGCGTGGATGGCGAATCCGCCGAGCGCGAAGTACTGCGTGTATGGCACATCCGGCAGGTAGTAGTACTCCGGATGTCCTTCCGGATAACCGACGGTTGCGCTGTCCAGCGTTTCGTTCTCGACACGGGCGAAGATCGTGTGGTCGCCGACTGGCGTCTCGAAGCCAGCCTTTCCGGAAATGATCGTGACGGCGTTGATCGCAACGTCGTCGATATAGGCGACGGCGATGTTGTGGGTCAGGTCAACGTCGACCCAGTGGCCGGAGTGGTAGACATTCGGCGTGCGGGGAACGTACGGGCCGATCAGATCGGACGAGACATAGCCACCATTGCCGACCTGATACCAGATATCGGAACTGCCAACCCAGTCACCAGCGACAACCCCATAGATCGCGACTGGCCAGCCAGCGTGGAGGGTGTCAACGATCTCGGCATCCACGTTCGGGAGCATTCGGACGTTCGCGAGACCCGAGAGCACCATCCCGATTTGTCCGCCGTTCGGTGTCGTGATAGCGCCGCTCCAGGCGTCGGTGGGGTCAGTTGCAGCCAGATGGACGCTTCCACCAGAGCCCTCCAGTGTGTCGTCTATGTCGTCATCTGCACTGCCCGCCGGCTCGACATACTCTTCAGCGAGTTCCGGTTCCTCCCACACAACTGCCGGTTCATCCACGATGACTTCGGTCACGACGACAGGAGCCGTCGGCTCAACAGGAGCGAGCCTCGCTGTTGCAGTCGCCAACGGAGCCGTCGCCATCGGTGTTGGGATACTCTGCGTCGGTTGGAGGGTTGGTGTCGGGTCTGAGAGGATCGCTGTCGGTTCTGACGTTGGGGAGAGGGCAACTGCAGCCGTCTCATTCCCACTCGACGTGAGCTGGGAAAGCAGGATGGCTGTGACAGCCAGGAACACTGCCAGACCAGCACCAATGACTCGCATGCAACCGACCCCTCGACCAAATGACCACCACGGGTGTACGTTCACTGTACGTACAGAGGGTAGCACGCGGTTTCGGGCGACTGCCAGACGAACATTCGTTCAGGTGATGGGCTGGATCAGTGTGACGTGCAGTCAGCGTTTTGCATTACGGACGCTCTGGCGACGGGGGTTCAGCCAGTTCGTAGAGGCGGATATGCACGCCATTGACCTCATGCTCGGCTAGTAGCTCTCCGCGACGTTCGAGCCAGCCTTCCAACCGCTCGTTGGGATCGACACTGGGGACGCGATCGGGTGATGCAATCAGCCAGTAGCGACGAGCGTCACCAACCTCATCGCGGATCATCTGGACCATCAGCGGCTCGTCGAGCCACTTGACGCTGAAACTCGGGATTGTCACAACCGGATACTGAGCCAGCCTCGGCTCGCGCTGCTCGTAGTACTCCCAGGTCGTGATGATGAATCCGGGATGGAGGAGCAGGACATCGCCCGGCTCCGCGCGATCGGCAACCCAGGCATAGGCGCTACGCCAGTCCTCCTTCTCAGCGGCTGTCGAGCGGTTAACTTCACGCAGCGGTCCCCACGCGAACGCCAGCAGGACGAACGACGCGACCAATGCCAACGGCCAGAGTCGTCGATGCTGAATGAGGGCGGCAACAGATGCCGCGACGAGGATCAGGTAGGCCGGTAACGCCACGATCGCGTAACGGTCGGAGAAGACCGACTGACGCAGGGAGACGAGGTAGAGACCGACGACCGGAATCGCGCTCAGGAGGACCAGCAGCAGCCACCACCGCTCTCGCCGCCTGCGCAGGGCCAGCGCGACGACCCCACCGAACGCCAGCGCGACGTAGAGCAACGCCCCGCGTGTCTCGATGACGGCATCGGCGCGGTTGACGGCGAACTTGATGCCGAAGATGCGGGCTGCTTCCCAGAGGCTGACCTCCGGTTGCCAGGTGTCGACGCCGCCGCCGACGACCCGTAGCGCCCAGAGCGCGATCGGAAGGTACGGCAGTGTCAGGAAGGCGGCGGCAAACAGCCAGCCCCGCTCGCGGCCACGCCAGGCGGACCGGTTCACGACAACGTAGAGCGTCTGCGCCACGAAGACGAGGACGGTTGCGACGTGTGTGTAGAACAACAGCGTCGTGATGATGGCGTAGGCTGCCCACCAGATACGCCTGTTGCGCTCAAGCGCCTCGACCAGACAAGCGCTCGACGCCAGCGCCAGCAGGACGATCAGCGCATACATCTTGGCTTCCTGCGAGTACCAGACGTGGTACGGAGAGATCGCCAGCAGCCCGGCAGACAGCAACCCGGTCGTCGGCCCAGCCAGCCGTCGCGCCAGCAGGTAGATCAGTGGGATCGCCAACGTACCGGCCACGGCAGATGGAAACCGAACAGCAATCTCCGAGACACCGGCGATGCGAACCCAGATCGCCAGCATCAGGTTGTAAAGCGGTCCGTTCTCACCCTCGGCGACGAAGGTCCGCAGGACGGTGCCGAATGGGCGCTGCGCTCGAACGACGACATCGATCTCATCGAACCAGAGGCTCTGGCGATTCAGTCCGGTCAGCCGCAGGTAGGCGCCGACGAGGATGATTGCTCCGAGTGCGGCGTAGTGAACCAGCGTCGCGAGATTCGCATCGATCGCAGGTCGCGTGAGGCGTCGCAGCGAAGCGGTCGTCATTGCGAGCGCTCGGCGATGACACGTTGGTAAAGATCCGCATGTGCTGTTGCGATTGACTGCCATCGGAACGCGGACGGGAGTGATGTCGTACGCCACTCGCTCACGAGCGCCAGTCGAATTGCCTCGGCGAGCGCGACGGTATCTCCGGTCGAGACGGTCAGCAATTGTGGCGACGATTCAAGGTCGCCGAGGTCGGAGACGAGGCGAGGTGTCGTCGTGACAACGGGTCGTCCCGACTGGAGTGCAGCGAGTAGCGAGCCACTACGGAGGCTGGCACCGTCGAGGAACGGAAGTGCGATCACGCCAGAAGCGGCGAGTGCGTTGCTCGCGTCCAGCGGAGAGAGATAGCCGGTTCGACGGACAGTAATGCCGTGGAGAGTCGCGAGGGCATCGATCTCCACAGAAGCGACGATGTCGTTGGTGGACGATGGCTCACCCTGGGCACCGATTAGCACCAAGGTTGGACGTGGATCGGGCAAGGTCGCGATGGCGTCGAGCAGGTCGAAGATGCCCTTCGAGCGCGACGGGAAGCCGAAGAATGCGACAGCCGAGTCATCGACGGCCTCGATCCGGGCAGGTGGCGGCAGATTCGGTCCGATTGGGATCTGGATCGTGTCGATACCCTCGTTCGCTAGCGCACGCTGATCGGCCGGGTTCGTGACGATGACGGCAGCTGAGCCGCGTGCCATCCGAACGATTGCCGACTTGCGTAGCCTCCCGGCCTTCGGGAACAGGTACGGGACGCGCAGATCGTGAAAGGTCGTGACGACCGGCACCTGCCGTGACAGCAGTGAGGGAAGAAGATTCAGCGCAGGGTGCATCGCGAAGGCACCGGCCTGGTACTGAATGTGGACGACATCAATCTGCTCGTGACGAATCATCCGGCGGACATTACCGACCACCCCCCAGCCCCAGCGGCGGACAATTGTCACGTCTTCACCGCTGGCACCGGTAGAGGTCAGGACAACCGATCGGCCACCCATCGCCGCCAGAGCCATCCTCAGGTTGGCGGTGTAATCGCCAACGCCTCCCGGCAACGGTGGGTACTCGCCACTAATCAGCAGCACCTTCGGCACGCTCACGGTCGCACCCGGTTCCGGTCGCGCAGGCCACTACGCAGCGCGGTCAGGTAGTGGCTAATGCGCTGGCGGCGTAGATCACGCTTGTGCCCGACTAGCCACTTGCTCGCCTCAATCGCCAGTTGAATCGCATATCCCGCCAACAGGCCAATCCGAACGAGGGTAGCCGTGCCGGGGCCGTACATCCGGTTGGCGAGGTGCACGCGGCTGGTATCAAAATCCACCAGCCTCGCAGCGACGTTCTGGATCGTGCTGGCACCCTCATGGTGGGTGATCTCGGCGGATGGGTTATACGCAATGGTCCATCCGAACCTGCGCAGCCGCCAGCACCACTCGACTTCCTCGGAGTACATCCGGAAGGATTCGTCGAATGGGCCAGCCTGTTCGATGGCTTCGCGCCGCACCAGCATCGCCGCCCCTACCACCCAGTCGACCTCCTGTGGTCCGTCGTCGGGTACGTCACGCAGATGGTAGTGGCGGGACCACGGGTTGCCCGGCCACCATCTCTCGAAGATCGTACTCTCGAACAGCGGTGTCAGTCGCTGCGGGAATCGACGTCGAGTCGGCTGGATGGAACCGTCAGGGTAGCGCAGTCGCGGACCGACCAGTCCGACCTCTGGGTGGCTATTGAGATAGCGCGTCAGTTCAGCGACAGATCCCGGCTGAACGACGGTGTCGGGATTCAGGATCAGCAGGTACTCCTCGTTCGTTGCCGCGATGCCGACGTTCGCTCCGGCACCGTAGCCGTTGTTCGGTGCCTCAATGACGGTGACAGTCGGGAACTCGCACCGAGCGGCATCGGCGCTACCGTCGTGGCTGGCGTTATCGACGACGACGATCGTCGAGAGTTCCCCCCGACGACGGGCGGCCTCAAGCGAGGCTAGACACGCCAGCAGCAACTCGCGAACGTTGTACGAGACGACGATTGCAGCCACATTGGCACTCATCGGCGCTCTCGCTTCCGAAGCAAGTGGACAGCGCGTGCTTCCTCGAATGCAAGCACTAACGACAGAAACAACCCGGTCAATCCATCGCGGTAGCCCTTGAGGGAGACGAAGCGGCGAACGAACTCCCGTGCTGGAGCGCCAAGATACGCACGAACCCGAGGCGTCGTTTCGGTCGAATTGGCGACGCGCCGATTCGTGTACTGGCGCTGCTTGGCGATGAACTCCCGGCGGCTGACGTAGTTATAGTGGACCATCGGCTCGCGCAGGTGCAGGCTCGCGCCGTCAGTCTGGACGACTTCATGCACCTGTCGGGTCGGGTCGTACCATGACCGCCCGCGTCGCAGTAGACGCGCCTGCTCGTCTGGCCACCAGCCGCCGCCACGCAGCGTCCGGCCAAAGAAGACATTGCGTCGCGGGAGCCAGCCGATGGTCAGGTCAGCCGGGGCAGTCTTGATCGTCGAGCGAATCTCGGCGACGCCGGCCGGAGTCAGTCGCTCGTCGGCATCGAGAAACAGCACCCACTCGGTCTCGGCCAGTTCCAGCGCGGCGTT
>Ga0182742_1005331_pt1 | contig 10945 bp, 8 predicted proteins | sample eDN5th37CBELigMG_FD_128880 | JGI IMG/M metagenome (GOLD analysis project Ga0182742, IMG submission 128880) | Enriched Miracle-Growth compost microbial communities from Emeryville, California, USA - eDNA 5th pass 37_C BE-Lig MG (version 2)... ... | reverse complement strand
TGGCCGATTTCCGTGGCGTGCCGCCGGATCTCCTGGCCGATGCCCAAGCGCTGGAACGCGACCTGATCGCCGCGGCGGAGGCGGCGGGAGCCCGCGTGCTGAGCGCGCACTTCCATCATTTCGGCGACGGCGCGGGCGTGACGGGCGTAGTCCTGCTCAGCGAATCCCACATCAGCGTCCACACCTGGCCCGAGCACCGGTTCGCGGCGCTCGATATCTTCATGTGCGGGTCGGCCCGGCCCGAACTGGCGCTGGAACACCTGCGTGCGCGCCTGGCGCCCGAATCGGTACGCGAGACCACGGTAGCGCGCGGCTGAGGCCGGCGTCCGCCCCTTCTTGATTTTGCTCAACGCCCCTCGGGAGCAAAATTGACGAGCGTTATATACCTAGATATATTTCGTCACCGACTTAGCGATTTCCCTGGGAGAAAATCATGTTCCGCAAACGTCCGATCGTGGCGCTGTCCCTGGCGCTGGCCGCCACGTGGGGGGGCAATGCCTGCGCCGGCGACCTGGTCGTGTCGGCCGCCGCCAGCCTGACCAATGCGTTCAAGGAAGTCGCTCAGGGCTACGAAAAAGAGCACGCCGGCACTAAAGTCATCCTGAATTTCGGTGCATCCGACGTGCTGTTGCAGCAGATCGTCAAGGGCGCGCCGGCCGACGTGTTCGCCTCGGCAGACCAGAAGGCCATGGACAAGGCGGTCGAGGAAAAGGCCGTCAAGCCGGCCTCGCGCGTGGACTTCGCCGCCAACCAGGTAGTGTTGATCGTCCCGGCCGACAGCAAGGCCAACATCACCTCGCTGAAGGACCTGACCCGCGACGACGTCAAGCGTGTCGCCTATGGCAACCCGGCATCGGTGCCGGTGGGCCGCTATACGCAGGGCGCGCTGGAAGCCGCCGGCCTGTGGAGCGCAGTGCAGGCCAAGAGCGTGCTGGCCCAGAACGTGCGCCAGAGCCTGGACTACGTGGCTCGCGGCGAGGTCGACGCGGGCTTCGTGTTCGCCACCGACGCGGCCATCATGCCCGACAAGGTCCGGATCGCGGTGCGCGTGCCCTCGCAGACGCCGGTGACCTATCCCATCGCCATCACGGCGCGCGACGCGGCGGCCAGGCAAGCCGAAAGTTTCGTCGCCTATGTGCTGTCTCCCGCCGGTCAGGCGATACTGTCGCGCTACGGCTTCCAGAAGCCCTGAGACCTGTTGAATCGTAGGCGCCGATGACTGATCCGGTTTGGGTCCCGCTGCTGCTTTCCCTGAAAGTGGCGGGCTGGGCAACGCTATTGGCCGCCGTGTCCGGCACGGCCGCGGCCTATGCGCTGTCGCGCTGGCGCTGGCCGGGCCGCGACCTGCTGGACGCCATCTTCACCTTGCCGCTGGTGCTGCCGCCCACGGTGCTGGGCTATTACCTGCTGGTGCTGCTGGGCCGGCGCGGCGTCATCGGCGAGACGCTGGCCGGCTGGGGCATAGAGCTGGTATTCACCTGGCAGGGCGCGGTGATCGCCGCGTCCGTGGTGGCTTTCCCGCTGGTGTTCAAGTCGGCCCGCGCCGCCTTCGAGAACGTGGACGGCCAGCTGGAGAACGCGGCGCGCGTGCTGGGCGTGTGCGAGGCGGGCGTGTTCTTCCGCGTCACGCTGCCCTTGGCCGCGCGCGGCATCGCCGCCGGCGTGTTGCTGGCGTTCGCCCGCGCGCTGGGCGAATTCGGCGCCACGCTGATGATCGCCGGCAACCTGCCCGGACGCACCCAGACCCTGTCGGTGGCGATCTACGAAGCGGTGCAGGCCGGCGACGACGCCACCGCCAACCTGCTGGTGCTGGTGACTTCCGCGACCTGCATCGTGGTGCTGCTGCTGGCCGGCAGGCTGGTGCCGCTGGCCGGCGGGCGGCGCGAGGAGGGCGCGCGATGAGCGTCAGCATCCAGGTGCGTAAGCAGATGCAGTCGGGCGAACGGCGTTTTTCGCTGGACGTGGCCTTCGATTCCTCGGCCAAGCGCATCGCGCTGTTCGGCCCGTCCGGCGCCGGCAAGAGCCTGACCCTGCGCGCGGTGGCCGGCCTGCTGCGCCCGGACGCCGGGCGCATCGAAATCAACGGCCGCGTGCTTTACGACGCCGCGGCCGGCATCTGCCTGCCGGCGCAGTCGCGCCGCGTGGCCTATCTGTTCCAGGACTACGCGTTGTTTCCCCACCTGACCGTGGCGCAGAACATCGCGTTCGGACTGCGCCGCGGCTGGCTCAACCCGCCCAGACGCGAGGTCGGCCCGCAGGCGCGCCGCTGGGTGGAAGCGTTCGAACTGGGCGCCATCGTAGGCAGTTATCCCGCCGAGATTTCCGGCGGCCAGAAGCAGCGCGTGGCGCTGGCGCGCGCCCTGATGCTGCAGCCGGACATCCTGCTGCTGGACGAACCGTTCTCGGCCCTGGACGCGCAGCTGCGCGGCAAAATGCGGCTGGAGCTCAACGCCTTGCAGCGCCAGCTGGACGTGCCCATGCTGCTGATCACGCACGACCCCGCCGACGTGGACGCCCTGGCCGACGAAGTGTTCGAAGTGCGCGAGGGCAGCGTGCGCCGCTATGACGCGGACGTGGGCGTGTAATCTCCCGGACCGCCTTAATCCAGCACCCCGAGAATCACGCTCGAAGCCTTGAAGATCGCCACCGCGTCCGCGCCGACGTCCAGCCCCAGGTCCTTGGCGCTTTCGTTGGTGACGATGGCCGCCAGCGTGACCCCGCCCTCCAGCGCAATCAGGATCTCGCTGTTGACCGCGCCTGGATGCAGCGCCGAGATCGTGCCCGGCAGCTGGTTGCGCGCCGACAGGCGCAGGCCCGGTCCGGGCGCGCCGACGATGACCGACGAGGCCTTGATCAGCGCGATCGCCTCCTTGCCCACGGCCAGGCCCAGTTCCTGCGTGCTTTCGCGGGTGATGGTGGCGGTGATGACCTGGCCGCCGGCGATGCGCAGCACGATCTCGTCGTTGACGGCGCCGGCGCGCACCTGGATGACGGTGCCCAACAGCTTGTTGCGCGCGCTGGTCTTGAGCATGAAGCGCCTCATGAGGTCGATGTCGCCGCTGGCGTCCAGGCCGGCGCGGGTCAGGTTTTCCATGAACTTGCGGTGTTCCGCCTCCAGCGCCCGGAAGGTCGCGATCAGGCGGCGGGCGCGGTCGGTGAGGCGGGTGCCGCCGCCGCCCTTGCCGCCGGCCGCGCGGATCACCAGCGGTTCGCCGGCCAGGTTGTTCATGGCGTCGATGGCGTCCCAGGCGCCCTTGTAGCTCATGCCCACGGCGCGCGCGGCGTTGGTGATCGAGCCGGTGGCGTCGATCTGCGCCAGCAGGTCTATGCGGTTTTTTCCGCCCCAGGTCTGGGCGCCGGAACGAAACCAGATCGAGCCGTCGAGTTCCAACATCGGTAGCGGGCCTGTGCGGTGTGTAGACAGGCGCAGAGTGTACTGGACGGCGCGCCGCGCGGGCACGGTGAGAATGAGATTCTGTTGATATTTCGCGGGCTTCGCGGCACTATGTTTGCGCCTTGAGCTCTCGGAGAAAACGACATGAAAGCGTTGAAATGGCTGGTGGCGGGTTCCATGACGGGGTTGTTGGCGGCCTGCGCCTCGGGCCCCACGGTGAAAGGCGACTACGACCACCAGGCCGATTTCGCCCAGTACCGCACGTTCGGTTTCATGACGCCGCTGGGCACGGACCGGGCCGGCTACAGCACGCTGCTGACCGAGCGGCTCAAGAACGCCACGCGCAGCCAGATGGAGATGCGCGGCTACACCTATAGCGCCTCCAGTCCCGACCTGCTGGTCAACTTCGGCGCCAAGATGCAGCAGAAGACGCAGGTCACCCCGGCCGCCCCGATGGGGCCGTACTACGGCTACCGCGCGGGCTTCTACGGCGGCTGGCCCGGCTACGGCTGGGGCGAGGACGTCTATCAATATACTGAGGGCACCCTGAACATCGACCTGGTCGACGCGCGCCGCAGGCAGCTGGTGTGGGAAGGCGTGGCGGTGGGAGAGGTGCAGGACCCGGACAGCACCGGCTCCACCCAGAAGGTGGACCAGGTCGTCGCCGAGATCTTCGCCAAGTATCCGTTCCGCGCCGGCGTGGCCGCGCCCCAGGTGCCGGACAAGCAGAGCAAACCCTAGCAGCAAGGAATTCCCGCATGAGCGCACGCCGCAAGGCACAGTCCAGGAACACCGGCGATACGCCGCCCTACGAAGTCGTCGCCCTGGTGCTGCAGGGCGGCGGCGCTCTCGGCGCCTACCAGGCCGGGGTCTACGAGGGGCTGCACGAGGCGGGTATCCGGCCCAACTGGATCTCGGGGATCTCCATCGGTTCCATCAATGCGGCCATCATCGCCGGCTCGCCCGAGGACGAGCGCGTGGAGCGGCTGCGCGGCTTCTGGGAAAGCATCTGCCGCCCGGCCGGTTTCGCCGCGCTGCCCTGGGGCGAGACGCTGGCGCAGATGTTCGCCGGCGTGCCGTTCGGCTTCGGCTCGCCGGTGCTGAACGGGCAGATATCGGCGATGCAGGCCCTGTTCTCCGGGCAGCCGGGGTTTTTCAAGCCGCGCGTGCCGCCGCCGTATCTGGTGCGCGGGCAGGGCGCGGCCTCCACCAGTTTCTACGACACCACGCCGCTGGCCGCGACGTTGCGGCAATTCGTGGATTTCGATCTGCTCAACAGCGGGGCGGTGCGCGCCAGCTTCGGCGCGGTCAACGTGCGCAGCGGCAACTTCGCCTATTTCGACAGCCTCAAGCACAAGCTGGAACCCGAGCACATCATGGCCTCGGGCGCCTTGCCGCCGGGTTTTCCGGCGGTCGAAATCGACGGCCAGCATTATTGGGACGGCGGCCTCGTCTCGAATACGCCGCTGGCGCAGGTGCTGACCACCGAGACCATGCGCGACACCCTGGCGTTCCAGGTCGATCTATGGCCGGCGCGCGGCAATTTGCCGGCCTCGCTGGAAGACGTGGCCGAGCGCCAGAAGGACATCCAGTATTCGAGCCGGACCCGCCTGGTCACCGACCAGCTGCGGCGCGTGCTGAAACTGCGCCACGGGCTGCAGCGGCTGCTCGAGCGCCTGCCCGAGGCCGAGCGCAACGCCGCCGACCTGGCGGAATTGCGCAAGCTCTCGCATACGCCGGCCACCAATATCGTCAACTTGATATACGAATCCAAGCACGAAGAGCGATTTTCCAAGGATTATGAATTCGGCACCGAGGCCATGCGCGAGCACTGGGAAGCGGGGCTGGCCGATATACGCCATACCCTCGCCAAGCCCGGCATCCTGGACCGGCCCACCGAGAACAGCTGCTTCGTGACCCACGACATACACCGCAATGGCACGCGCACCTGAGGGCGCAGATTGTTGATTCCATGCCGCAAACCGGCGCGCGCGGGCGATTTTGCGAGATGAAAATCCGTGGTTTCCCCGATAACTGAGTTACATTAACGGGCTATTCAAACACCTTGATGACGAATGCGTTATTTTGACCGCGGGCAAAAGTCGCGGAAAAATAACGCGCTTGCTTGTCGCGACTACGGATACCTACGCGGGGGTTTCAATGCGGTTTTCGCCTAAACGTGTTTCGAGGCTGGCTTTTTCGGGCGGCGTCCTCGCGCTGATATTGGCGGGTTGCGGCGAAAAGCCGCATATGAATCCAGGCATGCCGCAGGTAAGCGTCATCACGATCCAGCCGCAGCGCGCGCCCATCGTGTCGGAGCTGCCGGGCCGGGTCGACGCCGTGCGCGATGCGCAGATCCGTTCGCGGGTCACCGGCATCGTGCAGAAGATCACCTTCGAGCAGGGCGGCGACGTCAAGGAAAACCAGCTGCTGTTCAAGATCGACCCGGCGCCCTACAAGGCCGCCTACGATCAGGCCACCGCGCAGCTCAAGCAGGCGCAGGCCAACCTGTTCAGCGCCAAGCTGCTGGCCGACCGCTACGCGCCGCTGGTCAAGGCCAACGCCGTCAGCAAGCAGGAATACGACAACGCCGTGGCTTCGTACCGCCAGGCCGACGCCGCGGTCGCCGCTGCCAAGGCGGCGCAGGACAATGCCGCCATCAACCTGGGCTACACCGACGTCACCTCGCCCATCACGGGCCGCATCGGCAAGCCGCTGGTCACCGAGGGCGCGCTGGTCGAGGCCACGTCCGCCACGCAGATGGCCATCGTGCAGCAGCTCGACCCGATCTACGTGGACTTCACCCAGTCCACCGCGGAACTGGCGTCGCTGCGCCGCGCCTTCGCCAGCGGCAAGCTGCAGCACGTCGGCAAGGACATGGCGCGCGCCACCATCGTGCTGGAAGACGGCACCGAGTACGACCATCCCGGCAAGCTGCTGTTCACCGGCATCACCGTGGACCCGTCCACCGGCCAGGTCAACCTGCGCGCCGAAGTGCCCAACCCCGACGGCATCCTGCTGCCCGGCATGTACGTGCGCGTGCGCCTGGAGCAGGGCGTCGACGACAAGGCGCTGATGGTGCCGCAGCAGTCGCTGCAGCGCACGGCCGACGGCATGCAGAGCCTGATGCTGGTCAAGGACAACAAGATCGAGCAGGTGCCGGTGACCACCGGCGGCGCCATCAAGAACCAATGGGTCGTCACCAGCGGCCTGAAGGCCGGCGACGTGGTGGTCGTGGAAGGCTTCCAGAAGGTCCGCCCGGGCGCGCCGGTCAAGGCCAGCCCCTGGACCAAGCAGCAGGGCGCGGCGCACGCGCCGGGCGCCCAGCCCGCCGCAGCGCCGGAAGCCAAGCCCGAAGCCAAGCCCGAAGCCAAGCCGGACGCCAAGCCGGCCGAGCCCGCAGGCCAGAAATCTTAAGCGGCACGCGGCGCTTGCGCCGCGTTCCTCTTTCGTGAGCATCGCTTTCAGAGTCAGCCCACATGCCGCAATTTTTTATCGATAGACCGATTTTCGCCTGGGTAGTCGCCCTGTTCATCCTGCTGGCCGGGATACTGGCCATCCCGAACATGCCGGTTTCGCAGTATCCGGACGTGGCGCCGCCGGCGATCACCATCACGGCCACCTATCCGGGCGCCTCGGCCAACGAAGTGGCCGAGCAGGTCACCAGTATCATCGAGGACCAGCTCAACGGCGCCAAGGGCCTGATCTACTACGAGTCGGTCAGCGACTCGTACGGCACTTCGACCATCACCGCCACCTTCCGGCCCGGCACCAACCCCGACCTCGCGCAGGTGGACGTGCAGAACCGCGTGTCCAACGTGGTCGCGCAGCTGCCGACCGCCGTGCAGCAGCAGGGCCTGCAATACGAGCAGACCAGCACGGGCTTCCTGATGGTGGCGGCGGTGTCGTCCACCGACGGCTCGCTGGACCAGACCGCGCTGGCCGACTACATCACCCGCAACATCAAGAACCCGGTGTCGCGCGTGCCCGGCGTGGGCCAGTTCCAGCTGTTCGCCGCCCCGCGCGCCATGCGCGTCTGGGTGGACCCGGCCAAGCTGGTGGGCTTCAACCTGAGCATGTCGCAGGTCAACCAGGCCATCGCCAGCCAGAACGTGGTGATTTCGGGCGGCAGCATCGGCGCGCCGCCCAATCCGGATTCGCAGCGCATCACCGCCACGGTCACGGCCAACGGCCAGCTGAGCACGGTCGAGGGCTTCGGCCAGATCGTGCTGCGCGCCAACACCGACGGCTCCAAGGTGCTGCTGCGCGACGTCGCCCGCATCGAGGTCGGCGCCGACAACTACCAGTTCGGCGCCCGCCTGAACGGCAAGCCCACGGCGGCCTTCGCCATCGTGCTGTCGCCGGACGCCAATGCGCTGGCCACCGCGCAGGGCGTGCGCCAGCAGATGGAAGAACTGTCCAAGTACTTCCCCGGCAACATCACCTATTCCATCCCGTACGACACCGCGCCCTACGTGAAGGTGTCCATCGAGCAGGTGGTCCACACCCTGGTCGAGGCCATGGTGCTGGTGTTCCTGGTGATGTACCTGTTCCTGCAGAACGTGCGCTACACCCTGATCCCGGCGCTGGTGGTGCCGGTGGCGATGCTGGGGGCGTTCGCGGTGATGCTGGCGCTGGGCTTCTCCATCAACGTGCTGACCATGTTCGCGATGGTGCTGGCCATCGGCATTCTGGTGGACGACGCCATCGTGGTGGTCGAGAACGTCGAGCGGATCATGGCGACCGAAGGGCTGCCGCCCAAGGAAGCGACCAAGAAAGCCATGCCGCAGATCAGCGGGGCCATTATCGGCATCACGCTGGTGCTGGTGACCGTGTTCCTGCCGCTGGCCTTCATGAGCGGTTCGGTGGGCGTGATCTACCGCCAGTTCTCCGTGGCCATGGCCGTGTCGATCTTCTTCTCGGCGCTTTTGGCGCTGACCTTCACGCCGGCGCTGTGCGCCACCATTCTCAAGCCGGTGCCCAAGGGCCACCACAACGAGAAGAAGGGCTTCTTCGGCTGGTTCAACCGCAAGTTCGACGCCACCACCCACGGCTACCAGAACTGGGTGTCGCGCATCCTGCACCGCGGCGGGCGCATGATGCTGGTGTTCGCGCTGCTGGTGGTGCTGCTGGGCTGGCTGTACCTGCGCCTGCCTTCGTCCTTCCTGCCCGAGGAAGACCAGGGCTACGTGGTCAGCAACATCGAGCTGCCCACCGGCGCCACCGCCAACCGCACGGTCGAGGTGATCGAACAGGTCGAGAAGTACTTCTCCGAGGTGCCGGCCGTCGAGAACGTGATCGCGGTGCAGGGCTACAGCTTCAACGGCAACGGCCTGAACGCCGCCATTGCCTTCGTCACGCTCAAGGACTTCGCCGAGCGCAAGGAGCGCCAGGATTCCGCCGGCGCGATCGCGTTCAAGGCCTTCGAGACGCAGCTGATGGGCATCCACGACGCGCAGGTGTTCACCCTGGTGCCGCCGGCCATCTCGTCGCTGGGCAACGCCACCGGCTTCGACTTCCGCCTGCAGGACCGCGCGGCGGCGGGCTCGGCCGCGCTGGCCGCGGCCACCGGCCAGCTGATGGGCGAGGCCATGAAGAGCCCGGTGCTGTCGCAGGTGCGCATCACCGGCCTGGGCGCCGGCACGCAGCTGAACCTGACGATCGACCGCGACAAGGCGGCCGCGCTGGGCGTGGACTTCAACGAGGCCGCCTCGCTGATCTCCACGGCGGTGGGCTCGGCCTACCTGAGCAAGTTCCCCAACATGGGCCGGATGCAGAACATCTGGGTGCAGGCCGACGCGCCGTACCGCATGCAGCTCAACGACGTGCTGCAGCTCAACGCGCGCAACGCCCAGGGCGGCATGGTGCCGCTGTCGACCTTCGTCAAGGCCGAATGGCAGCAGGGTCCGGTGCAGGTGGTGCGCTACAACAGCTACGAGTCCATGCGCATCAGCGGCGACGCGGCGCCGGGCTACACCACTGGCGAGGCCATGGCCGAGATGGAACGCCTGGTCGGGCTGCTGCCGCAGGGCTTCGGCTTCGAGTGGAACGGCCTGTCCTACCAGGAACGCCAGGCCGGCAACCAGGCCCCCATCCTGATGGGCCTGTCGCTGCTGGTCGTGTTCCTGGTGCTGGCGGCGCTGTATGAAAGCTGGGCGATCCCGCTGTCGGTGATGCTGGTGGTGCCGCTGGGCATGCTGGGCGCCGTGGCGCTGATCAGCGCGCTGGGCATGTCCAACGACGTGTACTTCCAGGTGGGCATGGTGACCGTGATCGGCCTGGCGGCCAAGAACGCCATCCTGATCGTGGAGTTCGCCAAGGACCAGTACGCCCGCGGCATGGGGCTGTACGAGTCCGCGGTGGAAGCCGCCAGGCTGCGTTTCCGCCCCATCCTGATGACCTCGCTGGCCTTCATCCTGGGCGTGGTCCCGCTGGCGATGGCGACCGGAGCGGGCGCGGCCAGCCAGCGCGCGGTGGGCCTGGGCGTGCTGGGCGGCATGCTCGCCGCCACGCCGTTCGCCGTGATTTTCGTGCCGACCTTCTTCGTGGTGGTGCTGGGCCTGTTCAAGACCCGCCCGCGCCTGCTGGGCGCCGAACTGCGCGCCTTCGAGGAAGAGCAGGCCGCCAGGAAGGCTGCCGGCGAGTCCGCGCAGGAACCCGCACAACCCAATGGTGGCCCGGAGGGCAAGCAATGATGGCCCTGAAGTTCAGACAGACCGCCTTGTCCGCCTGCGTGGCGGTGGCGTTGGCCGGCTGCTCGCTGGCGCCCGACTACAAGCGTCCCGATCCCCCGGTGTCGGGCCTGTGGCCCGACCAGCCCAAGGTGCAGTACGGCGGCTACGCCAAGCCCACCACGCTGGGCACCCAGCCGTCGACCGGGGTGATGCCGCAGGACGGCACGCCCGCGGCCGACCTGGGCTGGCGCGAATTCTTCCGCGATCCGCGCCTGCAAAGCCTGATCGAACTGGCGCTGGTGAACAACCGCGACCTGCGCGTGGCGGTGCAGCGCGTGGAAGAGGCCCGCGCCCAATACGGCATCCAGCGTGGCGCGCAATGGCCCAGCATCGGCGCCGGCATCCAGGGCCAGCGCCAGCACCTGCCTGCCAATATGCGGCAGCCCGGCGCAGGCTCCATCAGCAGCTCCTACCAGGCGGGCATCGGCCTGACCACCTTCGAGATCGATCTGTTCGGCCGCCTGCGCAGCCTTTCCGAGGCGGCGTACCAGCAGTACCTGTCCACCGAGCAGGCGCAAAAGAGCGTGCACATCACGCTGGTGGGCGCGGTCGCGCAGTCATATTTCAACCTGCGCGCCGCCGAGGTCCAGCTCGACCTGACGCAGCGCACCCTGGCGTCGCGCCAGGAATCCTATAACCTGGTCAAGCGTCGCTTCGATGGCGGCGTGGCCTCCGAACTGGACCTGAACCAGGCGAAGACGTTGCTGGACTCGGCCTCGTCCGATCTGGCGCAATTGGCCCGCGCCCAGGCGCAGGCCATGAACGCCCTGGTGCTGCTGGTCGGCACGCCGTTGCCGCCGGATCTGCCGGCGCCTGC
>Ga0182742_1005329_pt1 | contig 10948 bp, 9 predicted proteins | sample eDN5th37CBELigMG_FD_128880 | JGI IMG/M metagenome (GOLD analysis project Ga0182742, IMG submission 128880) | Enriched Miracle-Growth compost microbial communities from Emeryville, California, USA - eDNA 5th pass 37_C BE-Lig MG (version 2)... ... | reverse complement strand
CTTTTTTGAAATCAAAAGGTCAAACTCTGAAACAAAAAGTCCGAATTTTAAACAAAAATTCTGTCCTCTATCAAATAGTCATCTTTTTATTGGATTAATAAATTTAATTGATAAAAATCTCGCCTCAAGCCCATGAAAACAGGGAGGAGTTTTTATCAATTAAATTTATTAATCCAATAAAAAGATGACTATTTGATAGAGGACAGAATTTTTGTTTAAAATTCGGACTTTTTGTTTCAGAGTTTGACCTTTTGATTTCAAAAAAGTCGCGGGGTTTCGACTCTAGTCTTCTACATTTTTTTTTAAACTTAAGAAAAAATTTTGATTCACATGAGGTTGAACTTTAAAGTTTTAAACCTTATGGAATCGGTGTAAATGCTTAATAAATTTGAGATTTGTACCTTTTGTTCGCTTTCATTATCTCCTTGAGAATTTAAATTTTGGAAGTCAATAGTCTTAGGGATAGAAATTCGAGCGGCACATTTTCTTGAATCTCTATGCTTACATCAATAAATCCAATCCTTCTTTTGTGAAGCTAGATATTGTTTAAAGAAGAGAATTTATGTTTACGCCAATAGTAGTAAGTAAAGTTTTCCACATCTATTGGAGAGACATATGCAATGGATTCAGCCTTACCTTTGGGAATCTCATCAACAATTTCCTCTGAAAAAGAATTCATCTTAGTTTTTGAACTCGAAATTTAAAATTAAAAAATATAATACCAAATTCCCTTTAAAATATCTGAACATAGTCAAATTCAAAAGTACTGTTGTTTTCAAGAGGGATTTACAGTTATTTTTGGTTTTTAAAAAAATGTACCTTAAATGTACCCTAAAGTGAATGTACCTGAAAGTGTACCCGAAAGTGAATGTACCCTAAAATGTACCTGTACCTGAAATGTACCTGAAAAAGTACAGGGTTCCCTTTATTATTCCTTTTATGGACCAAAGGCCGGTGGGCTATAAAAGAAAGAAGAAGAAATAATGCTTTCTAGCAATATTTCTCAATAAAAAAAGTTTTATGACCTTTATTTTTGACAGGGCTTAGAAAATGCTTAGAAAAGAAAATATTTTCATAGTTTTTATATGAGAGTTTGAAATAATGTTCTTTAAATTTGTTAACTATATATACTGTTAAATTTTTCTAAATTTCAAAGCTCAATAATTTAATTGATGCAATATCCCCTTGACATAAAGACACAAAAGGACGGATTTTTATAGAAGGATCAAGTGAACCATTATGAGCTATGACCTTATCTTGATATAATACTTCGAATTTCCTTTTGTTGAAGTCTATTTGACAGGTTAATTCAATCGATTTTGCTTTTTTCAGTTCAGAATTATATTGTGAAATTAAATCAGTGTTCCTGATATTTTTCTTAGCTTCACCTCTAAATGTAAATTGATAAACAGCCCCGAGATCATCCTTAAATCCAAGAAGTGGAGTTTTGCTGCCCTTCCAGAACTTAAGACTAGAGTCATTTGTATGAGTGATACTAATGATCCACACCCATTTTCCTTCATTAAGATAATTGCTTAGACGAACTTCATCTGTTTTTTTGGATTTGTTTATGATAGAAAGACTTTCTCCTTGATAGGTTAGCTCGCACAAAGTTTCGGGACTCCATTTCCATAAGTCTTTTGTTGTGTGAACTTGTATTTCTTTAGATTTTGCTACTGCTTCTAAGCTTCTTACTTTCATTTCCTTCAACTTTGTTAACTTCAAGGTAAGTAATCCAATATCTTCTTCCCGTTTTTTTTTTGGTACTGGTAATTTTGGTTTGCTCTGTTCTAATTCATGAAGTTTTTCTTCTGTATCTTTGAGGAATTTATCTAGGACCTTTGGAGCTACCGCTAAATTTGCAAAATTTTCTTGGGTTTTGGCTTCTGTATTTGCTTCGGATGCTAATGCAGGTTCTGGAGTATATTTTGGGCATTCTTCCAGCAAACCTTGGAGGGGAATCAGAAAGTCTTTCCGAAATGAATCCTTGTCTGATATGTCTGGGAAATATATTTCTTCATTAATTTCAAGGTGGTGTTTTTTCAAAAGGGCTGGAAGTCCTTCTAGTCTTTCCTTGAGCTTGGCTTTTTCATCATTTACAAGAATATTGATTTTAGTCACCACTAACCAAAGGTGAGTGCAAACGTTCATTCCCAAAAGTAAACCAAGCATCTCCAATTCAGCAAGATCATTAGCATCAAAACGAGCACCTTGTTCCCAACAAAAAAGCCCTATATTGAACCCTCCTTTTAGAGATTCAAGAAGATTTTCAATTTTGGTGATTATTTCATGATCTGTAATTTCTGGTCGGTTATCTGCAAATCCAGGAGTATCAATGAAGCAAACTTCTGTTGATTTATCAAGAGACCAGGGCAAGGTTTTTTGTTGGATTTCTATTGTTTCTGAAAACATAGTTTTTCCGACTTTGAAGCTATCAAGGCCCTGAAGTCCTAAAATTTCGTTTCCAAGAGAAGATTTTCCTGCACCTGTCCTTCCAAAAACTATAATCCTGGGAATATCCTTCCTAATTGGTTCCATTTTGAACTTGAAAGTTAAGTTTATTATTATTAAACAATTATTTATCAGTTCTATTTATGAAAAGGATCATACTGTTTGGACGAACAGGATCAGGAAAATCTGCTTTAGGGAACAAGATCTTTGGAATTGAAGAAGAGTTCAAAGAAGGGCATACACTTTTTTCAGAGACACAGGGATGTAAAGAAAAGGTTTATCAGTGGCCTTTAGATCCATCACTTTCAGTATCCATTGTTGATACTCCCGGTTTTGCTGATAACAGACCAGATACCCCAAACCAGGAAATTGTTAACAGAATTTATAATGTTCTGAAAAGCCTCAAAGATGGTTTTAACGTTGGGATATTCTGTATTGCTGCAAAAAGTAGGATTGATGCTTTTGATATGGATGAGATAAAACTTTTAGAAACGATCTTGGGTTCAGGTGCCTTTAACAATGTATGGATTGCAATTACGAAAATGAATACTTTGGAAAATAAAACTAAAAAAGAATATCATGAAAAAATTACAAATGAATTGCCACAAATATTAAATGCTGCCAAAATCCCGCTTTCAAAAGATAGAATATTCTTTGCAGATTTTTCTGATTTTGACGATCAATTTTTAAAGCCTCTAAATGAGATTCTTTTACAAGCTCCTTCTTATAAACCAGAAAACTCCCTCAATCTGGGAGATGGAGAAGAAAACGGAAGAAAATTTATGTTTTCAAAGGAAATGCTAAATATTATAGAGAAATACAATGATATTTATACCACAGATAAAGAAGAATTAGAAACAAAAATTGTCCGACTTGAAACGTCAGTAAAAAAGGGTAATATTGGTCTTCAGAATCAATTGGATAAAAAGATGGAAGAATTGCAACAAATAATGGAAAAAATGCAAGATATTGATAAAATCAAACAAGAGGCAAACCAAAACCAAACCAGCCAACCTCAGATCCTCGAGCTAACGACTGGAGATGATTGGGTATGGAGGGTCAATAAAAGTTTTAAACAAGTTAAAGATAAATACCATGTCCAACATTGTGGAAACAATGAATTCAACTCAATTATGATGGAAAAAACTTTATCTTATCCAAGCGAAAGTGAGTTTAAATGGAAAATAATGATTCATAAAAAGTTTTCGGACTTTTTTTCCCATGTTAAATATAAGTTTGACAAAGAATATCCAACCTTTGGTATTCAAGATGATCAAGACGGAGTTTATTCCATCACGATTCAAGGACATGCAAACGAAAACATGAAAAATACAGACAGCTTCCATGACTTCAAAAGTTCGAAAGAAACAGAGTTTGTTTGCAGTCTAGATCTTAATAAAAAGCGTTTTACTATTTCAGCCAAAGATTTGATCATTGCTATTAACGCTGAGGAACTAAAACCTAATAGAAAGTATTTTCCTTTTATACGTATGTGGAAGGGAAATATTGCCATGATTAAACCTATAAACTAAATAATTAATCGAGTTTCTGTCTTGAAACCTATATGGAAAAGGAAATTTATATGCATCAGTATAATAATTTTCCACAAATAAAATTGGTTCATGAAAACAATTAAACTGCATAGTTTTCCATTTTGCCTTAAAGACTAAATTGCGACTCTAAGGAGTCATTTTCTTATTATATTTGGATTAATTATAGCAAAATGGTTTCCCTTCTTGGTTTTTTAGAGGCTTGAAGCTTTTCTTGGTCTTAGTTTTTGTTTATTTGATCAACAATAGCTCTCTGAAAATTGATGCTAATTAAAAAAAAATGGTTCCAAATATTTGCTCTTTGATGATTTTTTTTTTTAAAGCCTTTGCGTTATAACGCTAGCATAAAACCAACCTTTATACTATTTTAAATTTTATTAATCTCGCTTCAAGAATATGAAGGGATTTAAAAGTAAAGATAAGGGTGCTAGAAAGATATGTATCGGATTTCTCCTTTTTATTTTAAATCTCATTGGCTTTCCACCAAAAATTAGTTACGTATTCTTACTTTAGAGAGAAATATATATGAAAAAGCCTTTTAAGAATTCAAATTATACTATATGAAAAAAACCCTTCGTGGATTAAAAAACAAAACAAATATCAATAGTTTTAATCAAAATCAAAACAATCGCAAATTTATTATATGGAATCCTCTTGTGACTTGAAAAAATCATTGGACAGATTTGATCGCTTAATAGCTGGCAACCCAGAATTTCTTCCTTCCTATCTCCAAAAGGGGACTATACTCTTGGATTTGTTACAACCAAAAGATGCAATTGCTTGCTTTGACTTTATTATTGACAAAAAAAATGGATCTGAACTTGAACTTGCTTATCTTTACAAAGGAATTGCGCTACTTGATCTAAACGACTTAACTCAAGCTTTGTGGTACTTTAAAAAGGTATTGGAGCTAAACAACAAATGTGATCAAGCTTATTATTTCAAGGGCAAATCCCATCTCTTGCAAAATCAATTGTCAGAAGCTGAAGAGTCTTTTCAGAGAGGACTTGCTCTAGACTCTAATAACCTCTTACTTTGTTGTGGAAAAGGTGAATTGTTATTAAAAAATGAAAAATTTCCTGAGGCTTTAAAGTCTTTTGAGCAAGCTCAAATCCAATTTGCTAAATGTCCTAAAGTCGCTAAAAGAATATTTTTCAAAAGTTTAATAGATGCTTACTCTACTTTAAACAGGACTTCTTTGGATAAAGAAAATCTCAAAATTTTCTTGAGACTTCTCGATCATACATCATTTCATCCACAAAAAGTGCCAATTTTAAACTATCAAGGAAATGTTTGTATGAAACTCTGGAAGCTTGAAAAATCTAGTGATCAACTTGCTTACTCTATGGCAAAAAAGGACCAAAATTATCTTGAGAAAGCCAAAATTTGTTATGAAGAAGTCTTGAAAGAAGACCCAAAGAATTATTGGGTCTTGAATAACAAAGGGTTAGTTTATCAAGAATCATATAACTATGAAATTGCTATTGAAAGCTTCTCTCAAGCTATTTCCTTAAGGCCTTCAGATCCATTGTTCAGATTCAATAGAGGAAAATGCTACTATCTTCTAGCTAAAAAGAACCAGGATCTCTTTTTAGAAACTAAAGCTATCCAAGATTTTGATAAAATAAAGGATGAAGTTTCGATACAAAATCTTTCAAATGGGAATCTTAAAATGATTATTTCCAAGTTAAACAAGATTATTGAAGCAGGAATTCTTGCTCGCCGAATTTCTTCTCATAGTTCCAATCCTTATGGGGAACAAGACGAAAAAAGGTTAGATATTGTTAATGCTATCTTAGATGATCATAACGAAAGTTTAGATGAATCATTCAAAAAACTTTTGTCAATGATCTTAGACTTACAAAATAAACACCAAGAGCTCTCCAAAAAACTTGATACAAAATTAAATGATTATTCTATGATATTTCTTGATACAATCGAAAAGTTAAATTTATCACTCGAAGAACAACGTAAATTGGAAAAATACCGTCAGGCTTTTGAAAAAACTTTTAGTGTTACACTAATTTCATGTAAAGCTGTAAATTCTGGAACTTTCTCTCTTGATACTGGTAGTAACGTTGCTGATGCTATCTCATTTGTAGCTACTTTTATTCCAATTTTTGGGGATTCTATTTCATCAACTTTTTCATCTTTGCATAGCTTTTTTTCAGAAAAAAAATTAAATCAAGCTGTATAACTATTGCTAACGTATTCCCCACATTTTATGAAGAACACAAAATTGGGGAAATTATCTGTAGTATTATCTCCGATACTGAAAAAAGGAATGCTATTTTCCAAGCAGGTTCTGAGGCTCCTTCTCCTAAAGGCTTTAAAGGTTTGATAGAAAAAGTAAAAAAATTAATTCCAGACGTGGACACTCTTCTTTATGGGGAGCTTTATGCTACTAACGCTGAAAAAATGGGAAATGAAGATGCTAATAATTTAATTGAGGCTATTGTAAATAAAAAGGTAAAAGATTCGAGTGAATTTCATAAGTTCATTCTTTTTCCGGACAATTACTCTAATTCTAAAGGATTTGAAGGCGTTATCAAAAAAGCAAAAAGTTCTGATGAAACTAAATTTCTTCCTGTCTCTAGTTATTTGGCAACTATGAATTCTACAGAAATAAAGCTATGTGATGACTGTGTTTATAGTAATCCAAAAGAAAAATCTAAAAGTTTTCTTTCAAAGTCAAAAAAATGTGCAATGTGCGAGAAGTCTGTTAAGGGTTATTGGGTGTGCAAGGGTTGCACTCCTAAAAAGAAAAAAATATTTTGTTCTGATTGTTATAATTCATATTTTAATCAACAACCTGCACAAAATAATAGTAAATAAATTTTTTTGTCATATTGATATAAGAAAATATTTTAGTATTAGCATTAGATGAGTCCTCATTAATATTTTAGTAGAGTTTATAAAATTATGAAATTAAAAAAAAATTATCATCCTATTATAAAGATTTTAAACCCCCAAAAAATTACTTAAAACTTTGGCAATCATAATCACAGCAATCACAAAACGCTGTGGAGTCCTTCAGCCCAAAGCCACTTCATGATTGGCGTGATATTTACTTATTCAAAATCTGCATAAGCATTCGTTATCGACTATATCATAAGTTATGCAGTTCTATAAGCCATTTTCTGGCTTGTTTTCTAGTGTATTTTGTCAGGCATTGTGTTGCAAGTTGGCAACTTCTCAATGGTAAATTGGTACTGACAAATAAACTCAAAAGTACCAACTTCCTTAATTTTATGATCTTTATGGCAAGTGTTTTATACAACTTTCACACATCAAATCTCTAAACATATCGTTGAGTTTAATTCACAAGCTTCACATCTAAATGCTTTACAATTTATTTCTTTATATACTTTTTTCTGTTAAGGTACAAACAAGCTTCTTTGGTATTGTAAGATCATTTAGATTTTATTATTTTTTTTTTTATCAATGCAGAGAATACTCTCTAAATATTACCAGAGGTTTACGATTTTTAAGATTATAGATTTCAATCAAGGTATGAAGTAACTTCGAGAATTTGGCTTACGTAAATATATACTGTATGAATAGGTTATTTTGAATATTATTCATATAGATTTTAATTATTGATTCCATTTTTTTAACCTCCTTCGAAACTGATTCTAACTCTGCCTTCATCATTTGGACTTTAAGATGGTGCAGATTTGGCTGCTTGAGTGATTCTTGTAAATCTTCTTGTTCTTGTCGCAACAACTTCATCATATTGTGAGCATAAATAGTTTGTGGATCTTGAGTTGTTTGAGGAAAGTATATTGAACTTTCTTTCAAAATTTCATCCAAAGGTTCCATTAGTCCATCGAAATTATCAAAATCAGAAAATAAAATATTGTTTTCAGGCAAGTAAATTAAATTTTCTTTTAAAATTTTCGGAATATCTTGCGTTCTTTCCCTTGCTTTTTCCTTTTCATCTGGAACTAATTTATTTAATTGAGTGGCACAAAGCCAAACATGATTGAATATTTTTTTTCAAGTAACTCAGAAAGAATAAAAAATTCTTCAATATCATTTTTATCAAATCGAGATTTAGCTTCCCAGCAAAAGAGAGCAACATTAAATCCTCCTTTGAAATTTTCCATGTAGTTAAAAATCATTTTCATAATAGCTTCATCTGAAAGCTCTTCATTCCTGGAGTTATCAGCGAATCCAGGTGTATCAAGTAAAGAAACAGTCAAATTTTGGTTATATGGCCACTTAAAATCTGTTTTTGATATTTTTGTGGTTTCATTCTTTAATTTTTCTCCCACTTTGAAAGCTCCAGCACTATTGCTTATTTTATTCCCAAGAGATGACTTTCCTTGTCCTGTTTTCCCAATAAGCACAATGGTAGGGTTGATACCTTTGCTTTTTTCCATTTTTAAAAATTTAAAGATAATTTATAGAAAAACTGTTCTGTGGATTTATATATTGCCGAAGAAAATTTCATTTATTTTGTCCAAGACAATTTCAATCGTAGAATTAAACAAAGAGAGCTGTTTTTGAGATTTCAGCACTTAGCCTGACTACAAAATAAGGAAAGTAATACGCCATTACAATAAAAATAGCCACAAGACCCTTTTCGACCTTAGTTTATAAACTTCAATTTTGCGAATTTTATGAACCAAATGGCATTGTAGTAAACATAAATTCGTAAAAAAGAAATTAATAATAATTAGCGTTGCAAATAAGAAATAAATAAAAGAATTCTGGTTTTGGGTCGTATAGGAGCTGGGAAATCCAATCTTGTTAACAAGATATTTGTCCCCGACCAATTCAAAGAAGGCCATATATTAGTTTCTGAAACAAATCAGACTGAAGAAAAAATACTTAAATGGCCTAGAAATCCAACCTTTAACGTTTCATGGATTGATACTATTGGATTTGCTGACAATAGATCAGATACATCAAATCAGCAAATTTTTGACAACATTCTTGATCTTCTCAGTACTTTAAAAGATGGAGTGCATCTTGCAATTTATTATTTACCTTCATAAAAATAAGATGAATTGGAAGAAATTGGTTTTATCAAGACACTTCTGGGAGATGAATTCCTTGAGGAAAACTGATTGTTAATCTTTTACCTCATTTAAACGTTTTGAAGAAAACACAAAACAAGAATATTGTGAATATATTCCAAATGACCCTCAAGCTATTCAAGCAAAATCCAATAACAATATTCAATGACAAAATATTTTGTTTTCTGATTTTGATAATTTTGATCAAGGATTTTTGAACCCATTGGAAACTTTATCAAACAATTTTCTGATCCATATTTGCCAAGCTATTCTAAGAATCTTGAAGAAGATCAAATAAAAGGGCTAAAGTTTCTTTATTCTGAGCCAATGCAAAATATCTTGGTGCGAAGGACAGAACAAGAAGAGCAATTACCCATAGATCTTAATAGTCTAGAAAAAAACCAAGGAGTCTCTTTATTGAGAATCAAATTAAGTAAAAAGAAGCAGAGTTACAAAAGATTAAAGCCAAATTGGAAGACATTAAAGAGATCATTGGAAAAAATTCCTCACCCTCAACTTCTCGTTTTGGATTTTTAAAAAAACATAATTTGCTTCATCTCCTTGATAAACCCATAAAAATCACAACCATTAAACAAAACAGAATTGAAGAAAAAGCTTATGATTCACGTGATCCAAACACTCGACTTTACCCTGAAATACCAAATGTTTACAATTATGTAATAACAGGGAAAAATGTCCATCTAATCATAATTGTCTAATTCTATAGAGGTTGTGCATTGTAATGAAAACATTAGTGACGAAATCAATGAAGTTTCTTTAGCCCTTAATGGTATTGTTCAAGGCTTTGTAGAATTCAAGTGCCAACTAAATGTTGAGAAGAGTTTTAAAGTATATAGGGGTGCAACAATACTAGTTGTAAAAAGATTATAATTCAAAATTTGAAGATAATTAAATAAAGATTTATGCTATATTAAATGGTCACTTTTGCTAATTTATAAGAGAGTCTAAAAGGATTGAAAAATCTTATAATAAATTTTCTTTTCTCAAAACGACTTCCAAATTTACAGAGAATGTGTTTTTATAATCGATAGTTATCAGCCCTGTTTGTGTATGCTTTGTCAAGTCAAGAAGAAAGCACAATATATGAATTGTTATTGTTATAATACCGGTAATAATAATTATTATTCCTATTATGTCAGTTATCCTTAAGGATTCTGCCTTCGCATTTGCGGTGGATTCATTCAAACATTTTTCTCCCTTGAATTGAGACCTTTTAACAATTTTTTTATCAGGTTCCTAGTCATTCAGAGCAAATGCAATACCTACTCCATTTGCTAAATAAGGATAAATAAAGGAGATTGTTACTCATTAATTTTGTTTTAATCCCTTTAGTTTTCCACGGAGAGATTTTTTTTTTCAGAATTTCATGCCTTAGAGAGAGTTTAAAACATCCTTTATACTGTATAATCTCGAAATATATAAACAGTAATTTATCACCACTTCTCGCGTTTTTGCGCATCATCATTATCAATCATGAATTTCCGCTGAAAATTTTTTCATCGTCTCGAAAAGGGTTACAAACCAGACAGAATGTCAACAGTTCAAGGCGAATTGTTAACATATTGTTGATATTATGTTGGCAATCTGTTAATGCCCAGTTTTGAAATGTTGACATTATGTTAACATATCTTTGTATAGTGTCAAGATAACGTTGATAGATGCATGGAAACAGAAAACTGGCATTCTGTCAGCATTTTAATAGATAAAATTTCTGGAACTAAAAGGTTTAACTGGTCAAACCTTGCTCTGATGCCTATCCAAAGTCAAGATGTAATTACTCTGTCTATATAAATATATATTTATCTTTATTTGTTTTATTTTTTAAACTTTATAATTCTCTTGGTGATATATTTTTATTGTTTGTATTTTTATTTTTATTTTATCTTTTTCTTTTCCTTGCAT
>Ga0182742_1005328_pt1 | contig 10949 bp, 13 predicted proteins | sample eDN5th37CBELigMG_FD_128880 | JGI IMG/M metagenome (GOLD analysis project Ga0182742, IMG submission 128880) | Enriched Miracle-Growth compost microbial communities from Emeryville, California, USA - eDNA 5th pass 37_C BE-Lig MG (version 2)... ... | reverse complement strand
TAGCGGATCAATTTGATATTCAAGTGGCTATCCACACAGACACTTTAAATGAAGGAGGGTTTGTAGAAGATACCTTGGCAGCTATTGATGGTCGAGTGATCCATACCTACCATACTGAGGGTGCAGGAGGTGGGCATGCTCCCGATATTATTAAAGCAGCTGGATATTCAAATATTCTTCCTTCATCTACAAATCCAACCCGTCCATTTACAGTAAACACACTTGAAGAACACCTAGATATGCTGATGGTTTGTCATCACTTGGATCCGAGTGTACCGGAGGACGTTGCTTTTGCGGATTCGAGAATTAGAAAGGAAACCATTGCGGCTGAAGATATATTACATGACCTAGGTGTGTTCAGTATGATTTCGTCAGACTCTCAGGCAATGGGACGTGTGGGTGAGGTGATTTCCCGTACGTGGCAAACAGCCGATAAAATGAAGAAGCAACGAGGTAAGCTGCAAGAGGACCTCTCAGTAGGAGATAACTTTCGGGTGAAAAGACATATTGCTAAATACACCATTAACCCAGCGATTGTACATGGTATTTCGGAATATGTGGGATCTGTGGAGGTTGGTAAATTTGCAGATTTAGTTTTGTGGGATCCAGCCTTTTTTGGGGTGAAACCAGATCTTATTCTAAAAGGTGGGATGATTGCTCATAGTATAATGGGTGATCTAAACGCGAGTATTCCTACTCCTCAGCCTGTCTTATATCGCCCGATGTTTGCAAGTCATGGAAGCTTGAAGTATCGAACATCCATCACATTCGTTTCTAAGGCTGCATACGAAAACGGTGTTCATAAGAAGTTAGGACTTCAAAAAGAAATAAAGTGTGTTTCAGGAATACGGAACATATCTAAAAAATCAATGATATTTAATGATGCAACACCAAATATTGAAGTAGATCCGCAAACATACGAAGTTCGTGTGGATGGGGAATTAATTACATGTGAACCAGCTGAGGTTGTTCCGATGGCCCAGCGTTATTTCTTATTTTGAGGTGGATAAAATGATCATTGAAAAAGTGCTAGGTAATGTATCGACAATGGAAAAAAGAACTCCGCATGTTGAACGTGTTTATTTGGAAAGTGATTTATTGGTCAAAAGAATCCAACGGGTTGTTACAGACCATGGAAGAGAAATTGGAATTCGTCTAAAGGATAATAAAGATTTGGTTGATGGTGATATTCTTCATATGGATGAAAAAAATATGATTGTTATTTCGGTGAAAGAGGATGATGTGCTGGTAATCATGCCAACTTCGATTGGACAAATGGGTGATATTGCACATCAGTTAGGAAATCGCCATCTTCCAGCCCAATTTGAAGGTGATAAAATGTTGGTTCAGTATGATTACCTTGTCGAGGAATTACTTAAACAGGTAAAGGTACCTTATAAACGTGAAAATAGAAAAGTGGGTCAGGCGTTTCGTCATATAGGACATAGTCATGGATAATGATTTAATGCCTTTACTACAATTATGTGATTCTAATTTTCCTTCTGGGGCATTTTCGCACTCATTTGGATTAGAAACATATATCCAAGAGCAAGTGATTGTAGATAAGGAAAGCTTTAAAACTGCGATTTCTACTTTTTTGGATAAACAATTAGTCTTCTCAGATGGACTTGCTTGTAGACTATCATATGAAATCTTGGAATCTAGCAGAGACATAGATATGAATGAGTTGCTCGAAATTGATCGTCTATTGTTTGTATCGAGTCTTGCGAAGGAAACAAGAGAGGGTAATCGCAGAATTGGGGAACGAATGGCGAAACTGTGTATGGAATTATACTCTTCAACTACCTTAGGGGAGTATCTCCATTCTATAAAAAATAAACAGGGCTACGGTCATTCGGCACTTGTGTTTGCGTTTGTTGCCCATCACTTGCAAATAGATAAGGAGAAAATTCTTTCAGCCTACCTATTTGCCTCTGTGTCATCACTTATTCAAAACGCCGTTCGAGGTGTACCGCTAGGTCAAACGGATGGTCAAAAACTATTGGTCGAAATGCAAGTGAAGATTCACGAGGCCAAAAATAGAATTATGACACTAACAAAGGATGATTTAGGTGCGGTAAGTCCGGGCTTGGAAATTGCGCAAATGCGTCATGAGAGGCTGCCTGTACGATTATTTATGTCTTAATTAAACGTTATGAAGGAGAGATGAAGATGGAACCGATACGAATTGGAGTTGGTGGTCCTGTTGGGGCCGGTAAAACAATGTTAGTCGAAAAATTAACACGAGCATTGAATGAAGAATTGAGTATGGCGGTTGTGACAAATGATATTTATACAAAAGAAGATGCGAATTTTCTAATTAAAAATGGAGTATTGCCAGAGGACCGTGTGATTGGTGTGGAAACTGGCGGATGTCCTCATACAGCTATTCGTGAGGATGCATCTATGAACTTTGCGGCTATTGATGAGCTAATGGAACTGCATTCGGATTTAGAATTGATTTTTGTGGAAAGTGGTGGAGATAATTTAGCTGCAACCTTTAGTCCGGAGTTGGTTGACTTTTCCATATATATCATAGATGTTGCCCAAGGGGAGAAAATCCCTAGAAAAGGTGGGCAGGGAATGATTAAATCAGATTTATTTATTATTAATAAGATTGATTTAGCTCCGTATGTGGGCGCAAGTCTAGAGATTATGGAAAGCGATACGATTGCAGCGAGAGGAGAAAAAGCATATATTTTCACGAATTTGAAGGATGGAACTGGTTTAGATAAGGTCGTTGATTGGATTAAAAAGAACGCATTATTAATGGGATTGGGTTCATGAGCTACACAGGAGTTTTAGATCTATACGCCTCTAAAAAGAATGAAAAAACGATTATCTCATCGTGCTATTATGAGGGTGCTTTAAAAATAGCACGTCCAATCTACCTAGAGGGAGATTCGCCTTCTATCTATCTCATTCATGTGGGTGGAGGGTATGTTAATGGAGATTCTTATTTCACTCAAATACAGGTAGATGACAGTGCTCACCTCCTAGTTACTACACAATCGTCAACAAAGGTGTATAAAACTCCTACTGAACCTGTACGTCAGCAAACAAAAATAAAACTTGGATTTGGAAGTGTACTAGAGTACATTCCAGATCCTTTGATTGCGTATGAAGACGCTCGGTTTATACAAGAAACAGAGGTTGAAATAGAAAGTGATTCGTGTTTTTTATATAGCGATATCATTACTCCTGGCTGGGCAAAAGATGGGAGTTTTTTTAAATATGATTGGATTCGGTCCAAACTTAAGATTTTTAGAGATGGACAGCTCGTGTTATTTGATCATCTTTTATTAGAGCCTGATCATCAAATGAACGGAATTATGCAAATGGAAGGATATACTCATATAGGAACATTCATCCTCATTCATGAGCAGGTGAATAAAAAGTTTTTAGATAAGCTTTATTCTCATCTTATTGAAACCTTTTCTGATGTTCATTTAGGATTATCAGCATTACCTGATCAAGGGGGGATTCTGCGAGTATTAGCCAATCATTCTGGAATCATTGAAGCAATCATAGCAGAAGCCCAGACGTACAGCAGGCGTGTGTTATTAAATAAGGAATCAATTCTTTGGCGGAAATATTAAAAAACATCAAAGAATGCTTAAAAAGGTCTTAATTATTGGGGGATTATCATGGAAGATGTAGGGTTGTTGTCTATTTTGTGGATTGGCTTATTTCTAGGTATAAAGCATGCGATTGAGCCGGATCATGTGATCGCTGTGTCTACGATTGCGAGTCAAAGTCAAAGGCTTTTAAGATCGTCTTTAACAGGAGTATTTTGGGGGATTGGCCACACGGCGACATTATTTATTGTGGGGATTACGATTATTCTACTAAAGGGAGAGATCCCGGAAGTATGGTCGATGTCACTAGAGTTTTTGGTTGGGATCATGCTTGTCTACTTCGGGGTAGCATCCTTTATGGCTAAAAAACATAAGGATCACGAAGGGGCAATGAATAAACAAGGAAACAAGGAAGTTTCATACGGGAAGTCTCTGTTTATGGGGGTTATTCACGGTTTAGCAGGAAGCTCTGCTATGATTATTTTAACGATGAGTACGGTAAGCTCGATTTGGGAAGGTGCCCTTTATATTGGGATTTTTGGTGTGGGAACAGTAGTAGGGATGCTATGCTTTACTACCATTCTTGGAATTCCGTTTATTTTATCGTCAAGGAAGGCAACTATTAATAGGCGGTTTATTCAGGTTACAGGAATTATAAGTGCCGCATTTGGAGTTTATTATATGTATAATTTAGGAATCTCAGAAGGTTTGTTTAAGTTATGGATTTCTTAAGGTTGAGGTTAAGAGGTTGTAAGAAAAAGCACTTGTTGTCTAATTAGGCATCAAGTGCTTTTTGGTTTTTGGGGAAAATAAAAACTATGTTATATTACCTCACATGGTAATGGAACAACGTTTGTAAGGTTGGTATCATTGAATTGTCAGAAAATTTTACATATAAAAATGGGGGTTGAAAAAATGAAAGTAAAACAGTTTTATCTTTTTTTACTAATGGTAGCTTTTACAACGATCATTTCAGCGTGTTCAGGTAGTAATGGTGCATCGGCTCCGGAAGAGGGAAGCTCGGGATCAACTGAAGGTTCTTCTGATTCACAAGAAGATGTGATTGAAGTAGGAATCTTGCATTCTTTAAGTGGCACCATGGCGATCAGTGAAACATCTGTACATGATGCAGAATTATTAGCAATAAAAGAAATTAATGCAAACGGAGGCGTTTTGGGTAAGCAAATTAAGCCGGTTATTGAGGATGGCGCATCAGATTGGCCTACATTTGCAGAGAAAGCGAAGAAATTATTACAGCAAGATAAGGTTGCAACCATTTTTGGTGGCTGGACGTCTGCAAGCCGTAAAGCCATGCTTCCGGTGGTAGAAGAAAGTAATGGGTTACTATGGTACCCAGTTCAATATGAAGGGATGGAAAGCTCTCCAAACATCTTTTACACAGGTGCAGCTCCAAACCAACAAATTGTACCTGCTGTTGATTGGTTACTAGAAAATCGAGGTACAAAATTCTACTTATTAGGATCAGATTATGTATTCCCAAGAACAGCAAATGCAGCAATTAAAGCACAACTTGAAGATGCGGATGCAGATTTAGTGGGTGAGGAATATACACCACTAGGGCATACAGACTATAACACTGTTATTGCGAAAATAAAAAGTGAAAAACCAGATGTGATTTTCAATACGTTAAATGGTGATAGTAATGTTGCGTTTTTTAAACAATTAAAGGATGCGGGTATTACGTCAGAAGATATTACTGTGCTTTCAGTTAGTGTTGCTGAAGAAGAAGTCCGAGGGATTGGTGCAGATGTGATTGCAGGTCATTTAACGAGCTGGAACTACTATCAATCGACTGAAACTCCTGAAAACAGTGAGTTTGTCGCAGCCTACAAAGCAGCTTATGGAGAAGATCGTGTAACAGCAGATCCAATTGAAGCCGGTTATTTTGGAGTTTATTTATGGGCTGCTGCAGTAGAAAAAGCTGGAACAACAGATGTGGATGCTGTAAAAGAAGCTGCTAAGGAATTAGAATTCCAGGCACCAGGTGGTCTTGTAAAGGTTGACGGTGAAAACCAGCATGTTTATAAGACTGTAAGAATTGGTGAAGTACAGGAGGATGGACAAATTAAAGAGTTATGGAATTCAGGTGAACCAGTAAAACCGGATCCATTCCTAAAGGGATTTGATTGGGCAAGCGGGTTAGCTGAAAGCTTAGGTCAGTAATCATTTTATTAGATTCATATTTTTTAAGATTTATAACATAAGGTACTTGTTGAACGAACTAAATTAGATAGAGGTTTGAATAGCCTCTATCTACTTTTTTCAATCTTTAGAAATTATAACTATCAAAATTGTTTTGTAGAAAGGAGCAAGGATATGAGTGGTACAATATTAACCCTTTTCAATGGATTAAGCCTTGGTTCCATTTTATTATTAATTGCTCTAGGGCTTGCTGTTACCTTCGGTTTAATGAAGGTTATTAACATGGCTCATGGAGAGTTAATTATGATTGGGGCATATGTAACATATGTGATTCAATCCCTTTTCCTAAAGTATGTCCCAGAATCATTTTTTGATCTTTACTTTTTATTATCCATTCCTATCGCCTTTTTCATTGCTGCAGGATTTGGTATTTTACTAGAGGTATCGTTGATTCGATTTTTATATAAACGTCCTTTAGATAGCTTATTGGCAACATATGGTGTTGGTTTAATGCTTCAACAATTAGCAAGATCGATCTTTGGTGCACCTAATGTTGGTGTACAGAGTCCTAGTTTTTTAAATGGTGGACTTACGATAGGTACGCTTGTTTTACCATACTCACGCATTTTTATTTTAAGTCTTTCAATCTTATGTCTTGTTGCAATTTTTCTTTATTTTTATCGAACGACTAATGGTAGAAGAGTTCGTGCTGTTATGCAAAATAGACAAATGGCAGAATGCTTAGGTGTTCAAACAAGAAGGGTCGATTTAGCGACTTTTGCGATTGGTTCAGGTTTTGCTGGTATTGCGGGCTGTGCCTTAACCTTATTAGGTCCAATTGGTCCAACTATTGGTACATATTATATTATCGATGCGTTTATGGTAGTAGTGGTTGGCGGAGTTGGTGCTCTTGTGGGAGCAGTGGTTGGTGCATTTGGAATTGGATTTTTCAATACCGTCTTTGAATTCTTCACTTCTGCTACAATCGGGAAAGTGCTGGTATTTATGCTAATTATCGCATTTTTACAATGGAGACCTTCTGGACTTGTCAGTTCTCAATCTAGAGCACTTGACGAATAGAGATAAGGAGCGGTGATTTTTATGGGGAAAATAATAAATCAATCGATATTTAATAAAAAAAATCTTCTATTGTTAGGTTTTATCGTGTTACTAATAGCGCCCTTATTTCTAACAGATTTCCGTCTGAATCTTCTCGGTAAATACTTAGCTTTTGCTATTTTAGTTATTGGTTTGGACTTGTTATGGGGTTATACAGGTGTACTGAGTTTAGGACACGGGATTTTCTTTGGGATTGGTGCCTATGCTATGGGAATGTATTTAAAGTTAGAGGCCTCCGGTACTACTAAACTTCCTGATTTTATGGCATGGAGTGGTGTGCAAGAGCTTCCATTCATTTGGGTGCCATTTCAAAATCCAATCCTAGCCATCCTATTAGGAATATTCATTCCCTTAGTAATTGCATTGCTACTTGGACTGTTAACGTTCCGTAATCGTATTAATGGAGTTTATTTCACCATCTTATCTCAAGCATTAGTCGTAGTTGTTGTCACTCTTTTTGTAGGCCAACAAGGTTTAACGGGTGGAACAAATGGCTTGACAAGTTTCAGTACCATTTTTGGATTTTCGCTAGCATCTACAACAACACAGACTGTTATTTATCTTATTACAGCTGCTGTTCTGGCAATTGTTTATTTTGCTAGTAAAATGCTGATTAATGGACGCTTAGGGCAGGTGTTAATCGGTATTCGAGATGGGGAAAATCGCCTTCGGTTTTTAGGATATGATCCTGCCATCTTCAAAACTTTTATTTATGCTTTATCGGCTGGAATTGCGGGATTAGCTGGGATGTTATTTGTTCTTCAGGTAGGTATTATTTCACCAACCATGATGGGAATTATTCCTTCTATTGAAATGGTGCTATGGGTTGCATTAGGGGGACGAGGTACACTGATTGGTCCAGTGCTAGGAGCGATTTTAGTAAACTGGGCAAAAACAACCTTCAGTGAGTCCTACCCGGATATTTGGTTATATTTCTTAGGACTTATGTTCGTGATTGTCGTTGTGTTTTTACCAGACGGTTTGATGGGACTATTTAAGAAATTCCAAAAAAGGTGGATTGGTTTACATGATAAACAGCCAAACAGTGCTAGAGTCGAAAAAAATTACAGTTGAATTTAGTGGATTCAAAGCAATTAGTAATTTGGATTTTAAGGTAACAAATAATAAAGTTCATTTCTTGATTGGACCAAATGGAGCAGGAAAGACAACTTTATTAGATGTTATTTGTGGGAAAACGCAAGTGAGTCAAGGGAAGGTTGTGTATATGGAGGATCAAAATCTAATGAAACTAAAGGATTTTGAAATCGTCCATATAGGAATATCTCGAAAGTTCCAAACTCCTTCTATTTTTCAAAACTTAACTGTGTATGAAAATTTAATCATAGCCCTAAAGCAGGATAAGGGACTCTGGGCAACAATTACAGCAAAAATAACAAAAAATCAACAAAAAGATATAGAGGAGATGCTTCATTTAACCGGATTAATAGAAGAAAAGGATCAGCAGGCGGGTGCTCTATCACATGGGCAAAAGCAATGGTTGGAAATTGCGATGGTTTTATTACAGGATCCAGGTCTGGTGTTACTAGATGAACCTATTGCAGGAATGTCTAAAGTTGAAAGACTGAAGACAGGAGAAATGATTCGTGAAATTGCAAAGGATCGAACCGTATTAATTGTTGAGCATGATATGGATTTTGTAAAAGAGTATGCAGATATCGTGACGGTGATGCATGAAGGACAATTACTTTGTCAAGGTTCCATGGAAGAGGTTCAAAATGATCCTCGGGTTCGTGAAGTATACCTTGGACGAAAGGAGGATTAATATAATGCTAGAACTGATAAATTTAGAGGTTGGTTACGGTGAAAGCATGGTGGTAAGGAATATACAGCTGAAGGTAAAGGAAAGCCAAGTGGTTTGTATAATGGGACGGAATGGTGTTGGTAAAACCACATTATTAAAAGCCATTATGGGAATTTTATCACCAAAAAGTGGCAGTATTCTTTTTAAAAATGATAATATCACAAAAACAAGTCCTTCGTATCGTGCCATAAAGGGGATTGGTTATGTTCCACAAGGCAGAGAGATTTTTCCGAAGCTTACGGTTTATGAAAACTTATTAATCGGTCTAGAAGCAAGTGGTGGGCCAAAGAAGAATGTAATTCGAGAAGATATCTATGAATATTTTCCGATTTTAAAGGAATTTAAGAATCGAAATGGTGGGGACCTAAGTGGAGGTCAACAGCAGCAGCTAGCCATTGCGAGAGCTTTGGTTTCTAACCCATCTTTCTTGCTATTAGATGAACCAACAGAAGGAATTCAGCCTAATATTGTTGCAGATATTCAAAGAGTTATTCGGGATATTAAAGAAAATAGTAAAACATCCATGATTTTAGTAGAACAAAATTTGGACTATGCGAAAAGTGTAGCAGATTACATTTATGTCGTTGATCATGGATCAATCGTGTATGAGAGCTCGGTAGATAAGATACAGGATGAAGATGTATATCGGTACTTGAGTGTTTAAGGGGAGAGGAGGTTTATTTATCATTTTGAAAGAAACGCAATTCAACAAATTTCTGTTCAGGTTTTTGAGTAAGGTGAGAATAAATTTACGAGGCTTCTCATAAGTTCATTGAACTTATAAGAAGCTTCTTTTTTATTTTATGGGTAACATGGAGATAGACATTTCCGGAAACAGAATCAATATTTTTAATTTTAAAATTAATAATTTAAATTTTTACATTGAATTATGTTAATTATATTATTTACATTTTTAATTATTTTCCATATAATCAAATTAAATTCAAGGAAGGAATTTTAAAATGGCTTATAAAGTGATCACCAATTGTCCTGTCTGTAGTGAAACATTGAAAATTACAAAGTTGCAGTGTACACATTGCAACACTACGATTGAAAATGAATTTGAATTATCTAAACTGGCATCATTATCAAAGGATCAGCTTCATTTTGTGGAAGTATTTTTAACATGTAGAGGAAATATCAAAGAAGTTGAAAAGGAACTGGGGATTTCATATCCGACCGTTCGAGGCAAGCTTTCAGACATCATTTCATCCCTTGGATATGTACAGAAGAAGAAAAATGAAGTAGACGAGAAAAAGGTTGTCACTATGTTAGAAAACGGCGAAATCACTCCAGAGGAAGCGATTAAGCTTTTAAAAGATGAATGAGGAGGACAGGATCATGAAAGAGGAAATTACAAGAGTGTTAACAATGGTGCAAGAAGGGAAAATAGATGCAGATAAGGGTTCGGAACTGATCCAAATATTAAGAGAAAAAGAAGAAACAGGTAGCAAGCGATTAGGAAAAACGAATAAGTATTTAGATAAAACATTAAAAATTCGTGTGGTATCATCTGAAAATGATAACGTTACAGTCAATTTGCCGATAAAACTTGTCAAGGTAGTGTTAATGGCTGGCCACAGCATCGCAGCGAGTATTCCTGAATCAGAAAAGTATGTAAAAGATATTGATATAAACCTTATTATCGAAGCGATTGAAAACGAATTAGATGGCCAAATCGTTGATGTTAAGTCGGCAAACGGAGATACCGTTTCTGTCATCATTGAGTAGTGATTTGCCTATGCTACAAATAATAGTGAAAACAAAAGACGTTCGATTCACCATCCCCATCCCATATGCCATTCTAAACATTGGTATTTCAATTTTTTCTTCAAAATTATTTCAACAACATTTACACAAATGGACAAAGGTGCATTTAGATAGAAAAAAACTGGACTATACTATTCCATTTGTCGACAAAGAACTGCTAAAACCAATCGTCAAGGAACTGAAAATTCACAAAGGCCTCCTTTTGATAGATGTCAAAGCTAAGGATGGTACTGAAGTTAAAGTAAGGCTTTAATTTCACTATTGAAAGCCAGGTGGAGTGAGAACCGCGGTAACACTATTTGCTTTCAAATGTGGATATTTTCCAAATGAAACGGAAGTTTCCTATAAGTTAATTAACTTATGGGAAACTTCTATTTTTATGGAAACGAAAACCCCGGGCTAGGCCCGGGGTTCCAAAAAGCTTTCAGCGTGGTATTAAAAAAACTTCCCCATGGTGCTAAAATATTTTTGGTTCGCCAACCAAAATACCAGCACGG
>Ga0182742_1005327_pt1 | contig 10949 bp, 10 predicted proteins | sample eDN5th37CBELigMG_FD_128880 | JGI IMG/M metagenome (GOLD analysis project Ga0182742, IMG submission 128880) | Enriched Miracle-Growth compost microbial communities from Emeryville, California, USA - eDNA 5th pass 37_C BE-Lig MG (version 2)... ... | reverse complement strand
GGGCAGCCCGGCGCGACCAAAGCGATTGCCCGCATTCAACGCGCCGTGCGCGAGATGACTGAATTTACCGACGCGCTGCTGGCCCTCTCACGCGAGCCGCAGCTCATCGCACCGGCCGAAACCACTTGCGATGTCTACGCCGTGCTGTCGCGAGTGGTCGAGGACCAGCGCAGCGTTGCACCAGAAAAGCACATCGTCGTCGATCTCCACGGCGGACCGGTGCGAGTCGCCGCCCCCGAAAGCATGGTGGCCATGACGCTGGGCAATCTGGTGCGCAACGCCGTCCAACATGGCACCGGCAGCGAGGTTCTGTGCCGCTCCCAGGGCCGGGAGCTGGTGGTGAGCAATGCCGGCGCCCTGCCGGCCGGCCAACTGGAGAACATCCCCCCGCGCTTTACGACGCATCCGGGCGGTCATGGCATGGGTCTGTATCTGGTCCGGCGGATCTGCGAGCGCTATGGGTGGGCGATCCGGCTGGAAAATGCCGGCAATGGCGTCACTGCGACCGTGAACTTCTAGGAAGCGGTTGGCGGTTGGCGGTTCGCGGTTGGCGGTTCGTGCAGAAGAGGCAAATGCCGAGGATTGCCGGCCTTTTCCCGACTAACCGCCAACCGCCAACCGCTAACCGCCAACCGCTATGTGATAGCATGCCGGCCCCCAAAATACCGGCAACTATCCTCTTACGAACCAGCTCACGGAGTTCGTCGATGTCGACTGCAGTAAAACTGAACGTGCCCCCGCAGGGGCAAAAAATCACCATCCAGAACGGCAAACTCAACGTTCCCGATCAACCCATCATCCCCTTCATCGAGGGTGACGGCACGGGTCCGGACATCTGGCGCGCATCGGTGCGCGTGCTCGATGCAGCCGTTGAGAAGGCTTATGGCGGCAAGAAGAAGATCCATTGGATGGAGGTTTTCGCCGGTCAGAAGTCGAACGACCTGTTCAACACCTGGCTGCCGGACGAAACCGTGCAGGCCTGCCGCGACTACCTGGTGTCCATCAAGGGCCCGCTGACCACGCCGATCGGCGGTGGCATCCGCTCGTTGAACGTCGCGCTCCGTCAGATGCTGGATCTGTACGTGTGCCTGCGCCCGGTGCGCTGGTTCAAGGGCGTGCCTTCGCCCGTGCGCACGCCGGACCGCGTCGACATGACCATCTTCCGCGAAAACACCGAAGACATTTACGTCGGTATCGAATTCGAAGCCGGCTCGCCGGACAACAAGAAGTTCCTGGAAGCCTTCAAGGCCGCGTTCCCGAAGCAGTACGCGAAGATCCGCTTCCCCGAGACTTCGGGCATCGGCATCAAGCCGGTGTCGCAGGAAGGCACCGAGCGCCTGTTCCGCTCCGCCATCGAGTACGCCATCGTCAACAAGCGCAAGAGCGTGACGATCGTGCACAAGGGCAACATCATGAAGTTCACCGAAGGCGCGTTCCGTAACTGGGCGTATGCGCTGGCGGAGAAGGAATTCGCCGATAAGGTGTACACCTGGGACCAGTGGGAGCGCACCAAGGCCGCCAAGGGCGAGAAGGCTGCGAACGAAGAACAGGATGCCGCCAAGAAGGCCGGCAAGATCATCGTCAAGGATGCGATCGCCGACATCACTCTGCAGCAGGTGCTGACGCGCCCCGAAGAGTTCGACGTGATCGCCACCATGAATTTGAACGGCGACTACCTGTCTGACGCGCTGGCTGCGCAGGTCGGCGGCATCGGCATCGCGCCGGGCGGCAACATCAACTATGTGACCGGCCACGCGGTGTTCGAAGCGACGCACGGCACGGCGCCGAAGTACGCCAACCTCGACAAGGTGAACCCGGGCTCGGTGATTCTCTCCGGCGAAATGATGCTGCGTTACATGGGCTGGACCGAGGCGGCCGACGCCATCATCAGCGCCATGGACAAGACCATCGGCCAGAAGACGGTCACTTACGACTTTGCGCGTCTCATGGAAGGCGCCAAGGAAGTGAAGTGCTCGGAATTCGGCGACGCCCTGATCCGCAATCTGTGATGTCGCCATGAGCATTCCCCTCACAGGGGATGCTCATGAATTGCTCGAGGGATGCCCTCTCCTGCGGGAGAGGGCACTCCCGCCGGACCTGCCGGACTTCTTCCCGGCACGCCTGTCGCGTCCGCATGGCGACGCGCTAATATCTCAGACATCTTCAAGGACGCATTGAATATGTCAGCATCGGCAGCCTCGGTACTTTCCCGTGACGCATTGGTCGACACGTGCGCAGGCGCGCTGGTCCAATCGTTTGCGGATTACAACGCAGAATTTCGTTCCATCACACGGCGTGCACCCCAGCGCTTCGAAGATCGCGACTGGCGCGGCAGCCTGCGCGATGCGGTCGAGCGAATCGAGCTCTACGACAAGTGTGTGAATCGCGCCGTGCACCAGATGCAGGCACGACTGGGTGAAGATGTCACCGAGCGCGCGCTCTGGAGCAGCATCAAACGTCGCTTCACCGAGCTGATCGACGCCCTGCCCGACCTGGAATTCGACAAGACCTTCTTCAACTCGGTCACGCGTCGCACATTCGGCACCATCGGCGTCGACGCCGCGGTGGAGTTCGTTGCGCTGGATCTCGATCCCATCGCAGCCGTCACCTCGCCGATCGAAACAAATGTATATGTGAACCGCGGCTCGCTCGAGCTGCTGTTCGAAGAAGTGCTCGCCGACTTCAGGTTCCGCACACCGTACCTGGACTTCGATCGCAGCATCCGCACGATCAGCAACGAAGTGCGCGCGCAATGCGAAGTGGACGCCGATGCATCCAAGCCGCCGTTACAAGTCGAGCAGATCGAAATCATCCGCACCGTGTTCTATCAGATGACGCGTGCGTACCTGGTCGGCCGCATTTCCGGCCCCGGCTGGCGCCTGCCCTTCGTGCTGGCCCTGCAAAACACCGAGAGCGGCGTGCGCATCGACGCTGTGATGATGGACGAGAGCACCGTCAGCATCCTGTTCAGCTTCACACGCTCGTACTTCCACGCCGACCTGGCGCACGTCGGTCAGGCCATCGTGTTCTTGAAGAGCATCCTGCCGCGCAAGCCGGTGAGCGAGCTGTACACCGTGCTCGGCCGCGCCAAGCAGGGCAAGACCGAGCGCTATCGCGAGCTCTTCAAACATCTGCAGACCAGCGACGATCAGTTCGTGCACGCGCCGGGCGACAAGGGCCTGGTGATGATCTGTTTCACGCTGCCGTCCTTCGACGTGGTGTTCAAGATCATCCGCGACCGGTTTGCGTATCCGAAGAACATCCTGCGCGAAGAAGTGCAGAAGAAATACGAAATGGTGTTCAAGCACGACCGCGCCGGGCGGCTGGTCGATGCGCAGGAATTCAAACGCCTGAAATTCCCGGCAGCCCGCTTCTCGAAGGAACTGGTGGCCGAGCTGCAGGACGAAGCGGCCAACACCGTGCACTTCGAAGACGGCGACGTGATCATGGATCACGTGTACATCGAGCGCCGCATGACGCCGCTCAACCTGTACATTCGCAACGCCTCGCGCGAAGAAGCCGAGAAAGCCGTGCTCGACTACGGCCAGTGCATCCGCGACCTCGCTGTCACGAACATCTTCGCTGGCGACCTGCTACTGAAGAACTTCGGCGTCACGCGCCACGCTCGCGTGATCTTCTATGACTATGACGAACTGTGCGCCGTCACCGACTGCCGCTTCCGCGACGTGCCGCAATCGAAGTTCGATGAAGACGACCTGCGCGCCGAGGCCTGGTTCCACGTCAACGACAACGACGTGTTTCCCGAAACCTTCATGCAGTTCCTCGGCTTCGATGCCCACCTCAAGGAAGTCTTCCTGAAAGTCCACGGCGAGGTCATGACCGCCGAATGGTGGCGCGGCATCCAGCAGCGCCTGCGCGACGGAGAAGTGCTCGAAGTGCTGCCTTATCACCGCCATCGCGTGCGCGTGTTCAGCAGCATCTGATGACATTCAGACGGCGCACCCTTGCAGGCTGCGCCGGTTCCCGATCAGAACATGTATCGGAAGATCAGGCGCGTTTCCGTGCCGTTGCTCTTCAGCTCGCTGTCGTCGTCACCCTCGATCTCGGCAAAGACATAGCTCGCCTCTCCACCTACTGAGAAGTGGCCGCCGAACAGATACTCGAAACCGACGGTCGGGCCGACGCGATAGCCGTCCTGGCTCTGTTCCTCTCGGAAGGTATTGCCAAAGGCGGCCGTCGTCGTTTCGATGTTCCTATCCACGTACGCGAACCGCCCGCCGTAATAGAGATGGGCGGACTCATCGAGCTGTTTCAGGCCGAACACACCGATTCCAAGCTCCCACGCGTCGCTGTCGGTGGAGACCTCGACATCGTCCTCAGAGGCCGTCGTCTCGCTCGTGAAAAAGCGAACGCTGGGCTCGAGCCGGAAGTTCTTGGAGATATCGATGGGGGCATACACCCAGCCATCGTCCGAGCGCACCGAAACACCGATTCCAAACTCCGCCGCCAGCACCGGGCTGGAGCAAAGCGCCAGAGCGGCTGCTACATATAAACTCCGCATTGAAACTCCTTGTAGATGTGCACTCAGAACATGTATCGAAAGATCACTCGGGTCTGCGTGCCGCTGGATTCGTCACTCAGATCGTTCCTCGTCTGGAAGACCTGGCCGAACAAGCTCCGGGTCGTAGCCACCCTCTCCCCCTCGAGGTCGACAAAGGCGTAACTCGCCTCGCCGCCCACCGAGAAATGTTTGCCGATCAGGTATTCGAACCCGAGCGTGGGCCCGACGCTGTAGCCGTCCTGACCGTCCTCCACCGTCGTCCTGCCAGAATTCCCAAAGTAGAAGCTGTCGATCTGCTGATCGAGGTAGGCGAGACGCACTCCGTAATACAAGCGAGCCGACTCGGTGACCTGCGCCAGGCCGAACACGCCGATCCCGACCTCCAGCTGCTTGATCTCAGTGCCCGAAGTCACATCGTTGGTTTGCTCCGAGGATGCGTAGCGTACGCTCGGCTCCAGCCGAAAAGACTTCGAGATGTCGATCGGCGCATACAAGGCGCCGTCATCCGAGCGCACCGAAACGCCCAGGCCAAAATCGGCGGCCGGTGCGCCGCTCGCGCACAGTGCCAAACCGACTGCCGCCACTATTCTTCGCATCGAAAACTCCTTTGCTATCGTTCGTCCGTAACCCGTGACGCTCACGGGTTGCCGCGGGCGTACAGTGCAGCGACATGCACCTGAACGGTTGTGTGCGCGTCACAAATTCCCGAGATTAGGTATTTTCGCGCATGACCTATGCAAGCCAGGGATTCTCACCCTGCCGGACTGGATGCTCTGGCAGCGCTTGCCTAAGATCGACCGCTTCGCCGTTTCATCTCCTGGGAAATCACAAATGCAGCGATCGCTTCTATCTCGTTCGTCACTGGTCATGACCGGTGTACTCGCCCTGTTGAGCTCTGTTTCGAGCACAGCTCAGGCGCCCGCGCCGGCCGGCAAAGTTGTTTACATCCATGCCGGCACCCTGCTCGATCGGCCGGAAGCCGCGCCGCGAGGCAACTCGACGCTGATCGTGCGCGATGGAAAGATCGAAGCGATCCGCGATGGCTTCGTGGCGCCCGAGACAGGCGCGAGGCTGGTCGATCTGAGCAAGCAGTTCGTGCTGCCCGGCTTGATCGACATGCACGTTCACATCTTCAACGACGATAACAAGCTGCGCGGCCGGATCGAGGCCAACAACCGCGACGTTGAAGACAACTTCGTGATCGGCATCGACAACGCCCGCCGCACGCTCGAAGCCGGATTCACCACGCTGCGCGACCTCGGTTCCGACGTCCATAGCGTCACGGCACTGCGCGATGCCATCAACAACGGCACGTTGGTCGGTCCGACGCTGTACGTTGCTGGTCGCAGCATCTCCATCACCAGTGGCCACGGCGATTCGTCCAACAACACCAATCGCAACATCGCCGAGATGATCCACGAACACGCAAACAACACCTGCAATGGCGCAGACGATTGTCGCCGTGCCGTTCGTGCGCAGATCTCTCAAGGCGCCGACGTGATCAAGTTCGCCGCCACCGGCGGAGTGAACAGCAACATCGCCGGCGGTCTGAATCAGCAAATGTTTGCCGATGAAATGAAGGCCATCGTCGACACCGCTCATATGTTCGGCCGCAAGGTGGCCGCGCATGCTCACGGCAACAACGGCATCAAGGCGGCGCTCGAGGCGGGCGTCGATTCCATCGAGCACGGCACCTACACCGACGCGACCACGAACGCACTGTTCAAGAAGCGCAATGCCTACTTCGTGCCGACCATGGTCGCTCCGCTTGCCGCGCTGTCGCAGGCTCAGGCCGGCGCTCGCAACCCGAACACGCTCATCAAAGCTCAGGAAGCGGTGGCCAGCCACGCGAAGAACACCGCAGCCGCGATCAAGGACGGCGTGAAGATTGCGTTCGGCACCGACTCGGGTGTCGGCGATCACGCCAAGAATGCGAAAGAGTTCGCGCTGCTGGTACAGGCAGGATTGACGCCCGCCGCCGCCATCCGTGCCGCGACGCTCGATGCAGCCACGCTGCTGGGACAAGAAGCTCGGATCGGATCGCTGGCAGCAGGTAAGGACGCCGACATCATTGCCGTCAGCGCCAGCCCGCTCGAAGACGTGACCCGCCTCGAGAATGTCGACTTCGTCATGCGTCGAGGCGTCGTGCACAAGCTCGATGGCAAGCGCCAGGCGTTCCCTGAGCAGTTCTCCAGCAACTGATCGTACCTTTCATCGGGTGGCGCTGACCTCGCGTTGGCGCCACTCCTTCTCGGCGTCGCATGGAGTGCGTAACCCGTAGACCCCGCCCTCTGCCGACACCTCGCAGCCACTTCACTGCGCCGCGTGCTGTGCTAACTTCGGCATTGTTTCCGATCGGCGGGAGACTCAGCGTGTCGGCTCACACTCTTCATCTGCCCCGCGATGTGGCGCGGCCTCTGCGGAGCGACTTCAAGACTTCGTTGATCGGCTGGGGCGGATTCATCGTCCTGCTCTCGTGCTACTGCACCGTGTATCAGGTCATCGTCGACGATGCGCCGGCGGATCTGGGCGCGGCGTTCTCCCATGTTTTCAAGAACTGGGGCGTCTGGCTGCTCTCGACGCCGGTCATCTTCGCTGCGCTCCGCAAATATTCCACCAAATGGCACGACCGCGCGGTCGAGCTGGTGGCGCTGGCGGCCGTCGTGGTGTTCATTTCGGCAGCGGTGCCGGTCGCCATCGATTTGCTGACAAACGCCCGGGACGCGGCAAGCAGCCTGATGATCTTCCTGCCGCGTTATGTAGCGGTGGTTGGCGTGGTGTACCTGGTCTGGCACGTGTTCCTGCGTGAACGACGCGTTGTCGCCGAGGCCGTCGACGCCACGCCATCGCCAGTCATCGACATCGAAACCGCACCCTCGCCTCCCGAGCCCCAGCAACCGGCCACCCTGCTCGTCAGCAAGGGCGCCGACCAATGTTTGATTCAGATTGGCCGCATCGATTCGGTCAGCGCGGCCGGCAACTATGTGGAGATCGTCGAGCGAGGTCAGCGCTATCTCATGCGCGCCACCTTGAAGCAGCTCGAAGACCTGCTGCCCGCCACCGATTTCATTCGCATCCATCGCTCCCACCTGGTCCGGCGGGATGAGATCGAACGTATCAAGAGCCAACCCTCGGGCAACGGCATCGTACAACTGCGCAGCGGCCAAACCCTGCCGATGAGCAAGAGGTACAAGCAGGCGATCCAGAGATACCGCCGGGCGGAATAACGGCGCCGGACGTTCGTCCCAGGCCCCGCCATTCGTCCCAGGCCGGCCCGCCATTCGTCACCGCCGCGCCCCGGCCGTCACATTTCGCTCGCACCGGTTTCGTTCGAACGCTTCAATGGGATCGGATCCTTCGGATCCCCCGGCCTCCCCGTTCGTCGTTGGCTGCGCGAGCGGCGGAGGCTTTCCCATCCTTCAGATCTCGATCTTGCCCAGCCAGATATCCCGATACATCACCCAGTCGCCCCGGAAGCTGTAGAGCGGGCGGCTGAAGCTGGCCGGCTTGTTCTTTTCGAAGGCGAAGTGACCGACCCAGGCGAAGCCGTAACCGCACAGCAAACCCACCAGCAACCAGTAGCCGTCGCCGGTGGCGAGCAGCAGCACCAGGCAGCCCAGCGCCAGGGTCGAGCCGATGAAGTGCATCAGCCGACAGGTGCGATTGCTGTGCTCGGTCAGATAGAAGGGATAAAATTCCTCGAACGTCTGGAACGACTTCGGGTCGACGGTAGTCGCGGGCCTGGTGTGCATGCGGCTTCCCTCTGAACGATTTACCGCCTACCTTGCGCCTCCGCGCGACAAACAGCAATGAGCTACGACGACCTCCCCGATGTCCGCGATGGCCTGACCCGCAAGGAACGTATCGTCCTGTACGTACTGGACCAGACGCAGAAGGAACGCGGCGACCACAATGTGCCGACGCCCATGTTGTGGGGCCGGGTTTGTGAGTATTTCTACATCAGCCCCGAGGAGCTCTCGAAGATGCTCGCCCGCCTCGGCGCCATGAAGTACCCGGGCCAGCGCTAACTCAGGCTGGCGTTCGCTTCCGCCGCAATTTGATACGACCGCAAGCGTGCTGCGTGATCGTAGATCATGGACGCGACGATGATCTCGTCCGCACCCGTGAGTTCCGCAAACGCCTTCAACTCGCGACGCACCGTCTCCGGCGAGCCGACCGCCGAGCAGGTCAACACCTCGTCGAGTATCAAGCGGTCGTGCGGATGCAGGTTCTCGTAGTAACCGGGCACGGGCGGCTGCAGTTTCGTCGGCGTACCCGAGCGCAGGTTCACGAACGCCTGCTGCATGGATGTCACCAACAGCTTCGCCTCCTCATCGGTTTCCGCGCCGAACACGTTGAAGCCGACCATCGCGTAAGGCTTGTCGAGATACTGGGATGGCTTGAATCGCTCCCGATAGACCTGCAGCGCATGCATCAACTGCGCGGGCGCGAAATGTGAAGCGAACGCGTATGGGAGACCCAATGCCGCGGCGACCTGTGCTCCATACAAGCTGGAACCGAGAATCCACAGCGGCACATTCAACCCCTGCCCCGGCACCGCCTGCACTCGCTGACCTTCCTGCACCGGCCCGAAGTACGACTGCAGCTCCATCACATCCTGTGGAAACTCATCTGGATTCGAATTGAGCGTACGGCGCAACGCCCGAGCCGTGGCCTGATCCGCCCCCGGCGCACGCCCCAATCCCAGATCGATTCGCCCCGGAAACAACGACTCCAACGTGCCGAACTGCTCGGCCACCACCAGCGGCGCGTGATTCGGCAGCATGATGCCGCCCGCGCCAACTCGTATCGTCTTCGTCCCCGCCGCGACGTGCCCGATCACCACCGCAGTGGCCGCACTCGCAATACCGGGCATGCTGTGATGCTCGGCGAGCCAGAACCTTCGGTATCCCCACCGCTCCGCATGCTGGGCGAGGTCGAGCGAATTGCGCAATGACTGCGCGGCGTCACTGCCGACCGGAATCGGCGACAGGTCGAGTACAGATAGGGTAGCCATAGCCCGAAGGATACTTGAGCCGCCGCGGCAGGATTCAAGCCATGCGGGCACGACAGAAATTCACCGGCATCTCAGCTCAAGCACCAGACAGTGCTCGCCGCAGATCTGCAATCAAATCCTCCACGTCCTCGATGCCGATCGACAGCCGCATCGTTCGATCCGACACTGCCGCCCATCGCTGCTCGGCTTCATTCAGATCGCGGGGCTTCATCAACTGCCCCGGCTGCACCAGGGACTCGGTCGACCCCACGCTCGCGGAGATTGCAAACAACTTCAGCGCATCCGCAAAGGCCGTCGGGGCGACGCCCTGCTCCTCGAGCTCGAATGAGACGATCGTCCCGCAATCCTGCATCTGCCTCTGCCCCAGCTGATACTGCGGATGTGAGCTCAGCCCTGGATAAGTGACGCTCGCCACCTGCGGATGAGCCTCGAGGAACTTCGCGACTTCCAACGCATTCGCGCATTGACGTTCATACCGGAGCGCATAAGTCTTCAACCCGCGCTGAATCAAGTAAGCCGTGTGCGGATCGAGCGTCGCTCCGAGGACGATGAAGTCATGCCGCATTCGATCGATGAGCTCGCGGCGGGCGATCACCGCTCCGCCCATCACATCGCCGTGCCCTGAGGCGTACTTCGTCAGGCTGTGCACGAACACGTCGATGTCGAACTGACCGTGGTTGTGAAACCCCGCGAACGTGTTGTCCAACACCGTCAGCGCGCCGTGCTGGCGTGCCGCGGCAGTGATGCCCTCGATATCTGCAATCTTGAGCACCGGATTCGACGGCGTCTCGAACATCACCAGCCTGGTCGGCTTGCTTGCCAATGTCTGCTCGATGCCCACCGTGTCTTCGATAGAAAGCATCGTGTGCGTAACACCGTACCGGGCCAGCAAGCGGCGAATCATGTAGCGAGTGGGCTGATACATCTCGGCAAACAGCACGACATGGTCGCCCTGCTTGCAAAGCGCCAGCAGCGCCAGGTTGACCGCGGCCACGCCCGAAGCCGTCAACAAACATTCCTCTCGCCCTTGCAGCTGCGCCAATGTCAGGCTCAACTGTTCCAACGTCGGATTGGACACTCGCGAATACTGGAACCCCTCGCGCTGCCCGCGCGACTGGCGCTCCGATTCGGCCACGCTGTCGAACGTGAACTTCACGGATTGATAGATCGGCGCCACCAGCGGTCGATTGTCGGCGGGTACGCTGACCGCCGGCGGATGATTCAGGCGAGTGGAGATTTTCATGGCTCGAGTCCCGTCAGATGAAACTCGTCCGCATCCAGGTACGCTGGGAATTTTCCTCGGAACTCATCGAGCGCCGCTTTGTCGAGTGTCACCGTGGTGACGAACTCCTGCTCCGAGGGCGGCGTCATCGGCTGGCCGAGAAAATCGATGGCCGCACTGTCGCCGGT
>Ga0182742_1005326_pt1 | contig 10951 bp, 6 predicted proteins | sample eDN5th37CBELigMG_FD_128880 | JGI IMG/M metagenome (GOLD analysis project Ga0182742, IMG submission 128880) | Enriched Miracle-Growth compost microbial communities from Emeryville, California, USA - eDNA 5th pass 37_C BE-Lig MG (version 2)... ... | reverse complement strand
GGTCGGCGGCGTGGTCAATTTCGTGCTGGATCGGGATTTCGTCGGGCTGAAAGCGACGGCGTCCACCGGCAAACCCGAGCGCGGGGGCGGCGGCTTCAGCCGCAAGTTCGGACTGGCGGGCGGCGCGGCTTTCCTGGATGGCAAGCTGCATGTCGTCGCATCCGCCGATTACAGCCGCATCGACCAGATCGAATTCGAGGCGAGCGAGCTCGGAGGCTGGTTCCAGCGCTGGGGATTCGTCACGAATCCGGCGTGGAGGTCGCCAACCCTTACGCCGGACGTTCCGCAGCGGCTCACGCTGCCGAACGTCATTTCCTCGGTGCATTCGCCGTTCGGTCGTATCGATACCGCTTATAGCGCCCTCTCCCCGAGCACGGGGCTCGGCACCACGACCGTAACCAATTTCACCTACCTGAATCACGTCTTCACGACCGACGGCAAGAGCGTTCGGCCGTTCGTCCCGGGCCCGATCACTGCCGGCGCCGGCGGCACGCAGTCGATGTCGGGCGGGCCGGAATTCGAAGCCGCCAGCGCGGCGTTCGAAGGCGGCCCCTTCGGCGCCGAGGTGAAGGAACCCTCCGCCTTCGTCGGCTTCAAGTACGACCTCACCGACCGGCTGCGCCTCTTCACGCAGGCCATGTACGGCGTATCGGAATCGAATCGCTACGGCCGTCGTGGCCTGCCCCACCTGCAGGACATCTGGTTCGCCACGATCTATTCGGGTAATCCCTACCTCCCCGCGGAGGTACAGGAGGCGATGACGGCGCAGGGCGTGCAGGCTTTCAGGATGCTGAAGCTCGGTCAGCTTCGCGGATACGACAACTGGTCGGACGACGAGACCGAGCACAACGCCCACACGATGTTCACGTGGAGCATCGGAGCCGAGGCGGACGTATTCTCCGACTGGCTCGTGAAGGCGCACTGGCAGTCCGGCCGCTCCCACAAGTTCACGCAGGTAAAGGGCGATCTGCGTGTCGACCGCATGTTCCTCGCGCTCGATGCCGTGCGCGACCCGAACGGAAACATCGTCTGCCGCGTGCAGCTCTTCAATCCAACAACGGAGCAGCTCGCCGCCTCGGTAGCGGGCCGGACGAACAAGTACGGCGAGCCGCTGATGTCACCTGTCGGGCTCGACAACACCATCAGCGGCTGCGTGCCGCTCAACCCGTTCGGTCAGGGCAACGTATCGCCGGAAGCACGCGAGTACCTCATCGGCGACAAGTGGGGCACGAGCGACGTGCACCAGCGCTTCGGCGAGATCCTCCTCACCGGCAAGCTGTTCGATGGCTGGGCGGGGCCCATTTCCTCGGCATTCGGCGTCACGTATCGCGAAGAGGAGCTGGTGCAGGAGCCGTTCCCCTACGAGATCGAGGCGCTCGGCCCGCCGCTCAACGCGCCCAACCTCGGTATCCGCGGAATACCCGGCGGATTCACGGGCGGCAGCCCGAACCTCATCCAGTTCTCGACCGTTCCGCCGATCCGCGGGGAATACGACGTCAAGGAAGCCTTCGCCGAAGTGCACATCCCGTTGTTCGAGACCTCGCGCGGACAGAGGCTGTCCACGGACCTTGCGTATCGCTATTCGCGTTACTCCGGCATCGGCTCCGTCGATGCCTGGAAAGGCGGCCTCGATTTCGAGGTCTTCAGGGACCTGAGGCTGCGAGGCACGTTGTCCCGCGACGTTCGGGAGGCGACCTTCGCCGAGCGGTTCGATTTCCAGGGTTCCGGTGGCAACGTGAACGACCCCGCCCCCGTCGGCCTGAACGGCGCGCGCAACCAGTCGTTCCAGATCACCTCCGTCGCAGTCGGCAACCCGAACCTCGATCCGGAGAAGGCGGACACCGTGACGTTCGGAGCCGTGTACAGCCCGAGCTTCGCGCTGCTGCAGGGATTGCAGCTCTCCGCCGACTACTACAGCGTGAAAGTCGAAGACGCCATCGGGCAGCTCGGCGTGCAGAACATCACGACGTTCTGCTTCAACGGGCAGACCGTGCTCTGCCAGTACGTGGAGCGCGATCCGCAAGCCGGCACGCTGACTCGCGTGTTCAACCCGTACCTGAACATCGCAGAAGTCAAAGTGAAGGGTATCGACCTCGAGGCGCAGTACGTGACGCGCCCCGAGTGGATCTCGGGAAGACCGCAGACCTTCTCCGTGCGCGCCTTCGCGAGCAAGCTGCTCGAGCGCACGAACATCCCGACGCCAGGGGCGCCACCGGTACACCTCGAGGGTGGCTTCGATCCGACCAACGTCCTGTATCCCACCTGGAAAGGCAATCTGGCAGCCGCTTACACCGTCGGCGCCTGGACGATCCAGCTGTCTGAAGAATGGATCAGCAAAAGCAAGATCAACACGACTTGGGTCGAAGGCGTGGATGTCGACGACAACTGGCTGCCCAACTACTTCAACACCAACCTGAAGCTGGGTTACAGCGGCGAGATGGCTGGCAACCACGTGTGGGAAGCGGCTGTGTACGTGACCAACCTGCTGGACAAGGATCCCATCGTCATTCCCAGCTACAACTCGCGCACGGGCTCGCAGATCGTGAGCAACAACTTCGACCCCTACGGGCGCAGCTACGACCTGACCCTCAACTTCCGCTGGTGAGCTCCTGCACGTGAGGGGGGCGGCGATTTTCCGCCCCTCACAATGGCTTGGAAATCGAGACACTTCTTATATAGAGTCGGTAAAGGTCCGACCCGATGCTGCCGGCACCGGGCCAGTGAGGAGGACCGAACCTTGCCCCGTCGCGGGCATGGCTCGATTCGATTCGCGGCGTCTTGAACCTGGTCAAGCCGGTATGCTCTGCCCCGAGCGAACACTTGAGCTTTGCCACCCTTCGCGAGGGAACAGCGAAGCTCGGCGGACGTTCACGGGCGAAGCGGTCGGTCCTCGTTTCCGGGCACTCGGTCGGAAGAACGGGCACAGCCTTCCGCACCGGGAAACAACAAAGCTCACGCGCGCGGGAAACCACTAACATGGGTGAACGGCCGGACTCGCCCGTGCAATCGCCCAGGCCGCCAGCGCTACCGGCCAGGTGGGCCGTGGTTCGCGAAGTCCTGGAACAGATCGCGCAGGAGATGCCGAGCTGCGCGTTGTTCGTGGTCGACCGGGAATTGCGTTTCCTCTTCGCGGGCGGGCGCGCGCTCGAAGTTGCCCGGATCAACGGCGCAGCGCTTCTCGGGCGGCCGTTGCATATCGCCGTGGACCCCGCGCTGGCGCTGATCTACGAGCCTGAGTACCTCGAGGCGCTTGCAGGTCACACCTTCGAGCACGAGCACGCAAGCCACGGCAGGTTCTACAGCTCCCGAGGCATGCCGCTGCGGGACGAAGCGGGCAACATCTACGCGGCCCTGGTTTGCTCCTTCGACATCACCGAACGGCATAGCGCCGAAGTCCATCGCGAAGAGCGCGCCAAGGTGCTGCTCGAGGCGGATCGTCAGAAAGACGAGTTCCTGTGGAGCCTTGGACACGAGCTGCGAAATCCGCTGGCGGCCATCAGCAACGGACTGCGCGCGGCCCTGAAACAATCCGAGGCGAATTCTGGGGTCCGCAGCGCCCTCGAGATGATGCAGCGGCAACTGAAGCACGTGGTGCGTCTCGTGGAGGATCTGCAGGACCTGGCGCATGTCCGCACCGGCGCGATCATGCTTCAGCCTCAGCAGATCCCGATCCAGGAAGTGATCCAGCAGAGTGTCGAAGCGAGCCGCGCGGCCATCGAACGGCACGAGCACGAGTTGCGCGTCCTCGCCCCCGAGGTGCCGCTCACCGTCATGGGCGATCGGGATCGGCTCGCCCAGGTATTCACGAACCTTCTGGTGAACAGCTGTAAATACTCACAGCAGGGCGGGAAGATCGCCCTCACTGTCGCGCGGGAAGGCGACGAAGCGGTGGTGCGCGTTTCAGATACAGGCGTCGGGATCCCGCCCGAAGATCTTGAATGGATCTTCGAGAAGTTCTCGCAGCACCATGCGCACCGGTCGCGATCCGAGAAGGGGTTCGGGTTCGGGCTGTCGCTGGTGAAGGAAATCGTCACCCTGCACGGCGGGACGGTCACGGCGGAAAGCCCCGGCATCGATCAGGGAAGCGTGTTCACGGTGCGCCTTCCGGTGGCGAGATAAATGGCGAGCCCGGGCGGCGTGCGTCGCCCGGTGGTAGGCTCGCACGGCCGAATGCAGTCCTCCTTCCTCTTCAACCGGCCGCCGGACCCCAGGGCGTGCTATGTCTTCGCGCACGGCGCTGGCGCCGGCATGCGCCATGCCTTCATGGAATCCGTCGCCGCGGGCCTCGAAGCGCGCGCAGTGGCCACGCTGCGATATGAATTTCCGTACATGCAGAACGGCTCGAAGCGGCCCGATCCGCCGGCCGTCTGTCACCGCACCGTGCGCGCCGCCATCGAGGAAGCCCAACGGCGGCTGCCCGGTGTTCCGCTCATTGCCGGAGGCAAATCCTTCGGCGGTCGCATGACCTCGCAGGCGCAGGCCGAAAGTCCTCTTGCCGGAACGCGAGGGCTCGCATTCTTCGGTTTCCCACTGCATCCGGCAAAGAAGCCCTCGACCCAGCGTGCCGAGCATCTTTCGCAAGTGACGATTCCGATGCTGTTCCTGCAGGGAACGCGAGACGAGCTTGCGGACCTCACGCTTCTGGAGCCGATCGTCTCGGGGCTGGGATCGCTCGCCACGTTGAAGAAGATCGAAGCCGCGGATCACTCGTTCCATGTGCTCGCGCGGTCCGGCCGGAACGACAGGCAGGTGATGGAGGAGCTGCTGGACGAGCTCGTCCGCTGGCTCGACTCTGTCGGAGCCTGAAACCGCGGAGCCTGCTAAGCGCAGTTCCGGATGCCAGACGACTTCTGCTAACTTCCCCGCGCCATGCGCAAAGCCTACATTCGCCCCAACCGCACCCACTCTCCCGAAACCAAACCCGCGTACAGCGTCCGTCGTTCTCCCGTTCACGGCTACGGGGCCTTCGCGGACCGCCTCATCAAGCGCGGCGAGGTGATCGACGAGTACACGGGCGAGCGCATCACGCACGAGCAGGCGAACGAGCGGTATCGCAATCGGGACGAGCGGGACACTCACACTTTTCTTTTCACGCTCGACGACCGGTTCGTGATCGACGGAGGGTTCGGCGGCAACAACACGCGCTTCATCAATCACAAGTGCGAGCCGAACTGCGCGCCGCGGATCAGGGGCGGCCGCGTGTTCATCGTGGCGACGCGGACCATCCAGCCGGGCGAAGAGCTGGGCTTCCAGTATCACATCGGCCGCGAGGACGACGACCCGCCGGATGTGGACGAGATCTGGGCGTGCCGCTGCGCCTCGCCGAAATGTCAGGGCACCCTGCTCTGGCCGCCGCGCCTCGCCTGATTCCCGACTTCACCGGACACTCCCCAAGGTCTACTGTCGGAACTTCGGCGGACCGTGGACATTTGTCTTCATGGCGCCGCATTGGCTCGGGCTCGGCAAGTGTCTGGTACCTGCACTCCTCGGTCTCGCGCTCCTTTCAGGCGCCGGCTGCACCACTCCCATCGTTCGCAACGACTCCCCCGGCATCTACGCCCTGGAGCCGGTGGATCACGGAAGAATCCCGGTTCTTTTCGTCCACGGGATCAACGACTCTCCGGCGAGATTTTCCTGGCTCATGGAGCGACTCGACAGCAGTCGATTCCAGCCCTGGTTCTACAGCTATTCGTCGGACGCGCACCTCGCCTCGGTGTCCGCGGATCTCGACGAAACCGTGCAGAGAATGCAGCGTGCCCATGGTTTTCCTTCCATGGCGATCGTCGCGCACAGCATGGGCGGGCTCGTCGCCCGGGAATTCATCCTGCGTCGGCAGAAAAGCGCGCCGGCTCTCGAAATCCCCTTGTTCGTGAGCATTTCCACGCCTTGGGACGGGCACGTGGGAGCAGCACGCGGCGTACGGTTTGCGCCGACGGTCGCGAATCCCTGGTACGACATGAGCCCGGGCAGCCCGTATCTCAGGAGTCTTTTCGAGACGCCACTACCGGCCGGGACACAGCACTATCTGCTGTTCACGTTTCACCGGAACACGGCAGCGTTCGGCGCATCGAGTGATCGCACGGTTACGGTAGCAAGCCAGTTGGCGGCGCCTGCCCAGCGCGAAGCCGCGCGCGTGCTCGGATTCAACGACACGCACGTCGGCATCCTCAAGAACCCGGAGCTCGCCTCGCTGCTCAACGAGTTGCTGGCCCGGACATTTCCCGATACAGGCGCGAAGCTCGCGGCATCACCAGGCCGCGGCACTCGCGAGGTGCCTGCGGAAACTGCGCGCGCGGAACGCCAGAGCGATCATCGTGATTCCCAGGACGATCGCGTACGCGGCGATGAGCCACAGCAGCGCCAGCGCTCCGGCTCCGGGCCTCGCGAGAACGAAAACGCCGAACACGACGGAGACGATTCCCGCGATGACGAGCCACAGCTCGCCTCGTATCTCCTTGCGAAGCCGGATTGCGCCGAAGATCTCGAGGAATCCCGTGGCAACCGCCCAGAGCGCGATGTAGAACAGCAGCACGAGTCCCGTCATGGCGGGATTCATGAATGTGAGGATGCCCACCACGATTCCCGCAACGCCGGTCAGCAACAGCAGCCACCGGTCTTCCTGCTCCTTGCCACCGGAAAGTCCGACGATCAGGGAGATCGTGCCGTCGACGAGAACGATGGCCCCAAAAAGCAGCGTCAACGTAACGAGTGATACCACCGGCTGCGCGAAGGCGAAGATGCCGAAGCCGACCCAGAGAACACCGCGCAGGGCCGTGAGCCACCAATAACGGGACAGAACGTCGGCGAACATCGTTCGTCCTCCGCTGAAGGATGCGGTCAGCATCGGCGCTTTTGCCGGCCGCTCAATTGGACGTTGGGCGTACGACGCTCGCCCGGTTGGTCCATCGTCCAATGGCTGGCGCGCGAGGCGCGATTCCACACTCGCCCACCGATCCGCGGACAGCGGGTCGACCCTCACGGGGCCGGAGCATGCCAGCCGCGCTCATCCATTCGCCGAAACGCCGCTCGCTCTGCGTCGGCCTTGCAGCGCTTCCGCTTGCCTGCCCGCCGAAATTCGTCGCGGCTTCAGAGGAGGACGCGAGCGATCCCCTGCCCTCCTGGAGAGACACCGCTCCCAAACGCACGATCCTCCAGTTCGTGCAGCGAACGACAGATCCGCGATCGCCGGACTTCATCGCGCCGGTGGACCGTATCGCGACCTTCGACAACGACGGAACGCTCTGGGTGGAGAAGCCGCTCCCGAACGAGGTGTACTTCATGCTGGCCCGGGTGAAGGAGCTCGCAGCCGCTGACCCTTCGCTCGCCGAGCGCCAGCCCTTTCGCGCGGCGCTCGCGGGAGACGCTGCGTACTTCCACGAAGCCGGAGCGAAGGCTGTCGCGGAGTTGTTCGTCGCCACGCACTCGGGCTCGTCGCAGGAGGATTTCGCGGCTCAGGTGCGCGCCTTCCTTGGAAAGGAGGTCCATCCGAAGCTGCGCCGCCCGTTCACCTCACTCGCCTATCGCCCCATGCTGGAGTTGCTCGCATGGCTGCGCGCGAACGGCTTCCAGACGTGGATCTGCTCCGGCGGCGATACGGACTTCATGCGCGTGTTCGCGCACGAGGTCTACGGCATTCCCGCGCAGTTCGTGATCGGCAGTGAAGTAAAGCGTGAAACACGGCGTGACGGCGGACTCCTCGCGGTGTGGCGCCTCCCCGCCGTGGACGCCATCAACGACAAGGATGGCAAGCCGGTAGGCATCGACCGGCGGATCGGAAAGCGGCCGCTCATCGCGGGCGGCAACGTCCTCTCCGGAGGCGACATCGCGATGCTGGAGTACTCCCGGGGCCGGAAGGGCCCCTCACTGCAGCTCCTCGTCAATCACGACGATGCGGAAAGGGAATACGCGTACGCCGAGAAAGACGACGCGTCGCTCAGCGCGGCGCGCGCTCGCGACTTCACGGTCGTGAGCATCCGGAACGACTGGAAAACGGTACTCGCCGCTCTCGAGCAGCCCGCGCGCGAGGGCACCGTCAGCCTCGCATGAAATGGAAATGGAGGAAAGCGACATGAGCTTCGACATCCTCGAATCGCTTCGTACGCTGATCCCGTCGGGCGTCATCAGGCAGGCCGGAACGGTGCTCGGCGAGCCCGAGGCCAACGTGCAATCGGCGATCCGGTCCGGCAGCACGACGATGCTCGCTGGAATGATGAGAGAGGCCGCGGATCCGGTGCGCTCGCGGAACCTGTTCCAGACAGTCGTCGGGAACGGCGTCGATGCATCCATCGAGCGCAAGCTGCCGGCGATTCTCGGGGACAGGCACCAGTTCGAAGGCCTGCTGACTTCGGGAGAAACGCTGGTCGGCTCGGTCTTCGGCAGCAGGTCGGGCGGCATTGCGAACGCCCTTTCGCAGGTCGCCGGCGTCAAACCTTCGACCGCCGCCTCGCTTCTCGCAACCGTTGCGCCGCTGCTCATGGGGCTCATCAAGAGTCGGGTGCTGCAAGGTGGCCTGAATGCGGGCGGACTTTCAGCGTTTCTGCTCGGACAGCGGGACTCGCTGGAGCGGGCCGGCCTCGACGATCGCCTGACGAACGCGATGGGCTTCAACAACCTCTCGGGCCTCCTCTCCTCCTTCAGCAGGCCGGAAACGAAACGCGACGTCGAGGATTTCCCCCGCTCCGCGGCCGCACATCCTCCCGCGCGAGGCAACCGGCGCTGGCTCCCGTGGGGTCTTGCCGCCGCTGCGCTCATTGCAATCGGCGCTTCGATGTTGATGAACCGCACGGGAGATCGGCGCCCTTCGGCGCAAGTTTCGGCGGGTCCGACGGCCGAGCGGCTCATGGCCGCTTCGACGAGCGTGTATTTCGATACAGGCCAGACGACACTCGACGAGGCCGACCAGGCAACTCTTACAAGCATTGCCGAGGTGGCGCGTGCCAATGGCCAGTCCGTCACGCTCACGGGCTACACGGATGCGTCCGGCGATCGCGCGCAGAACGAAGGCCTCGCCAGGGATCGCGCCAACGCGGTGCGCACGGCACTGATGTCGAGCGGGCTGCCCGAGTCGCAGATCATCATGAAGCCGCCCGCGGATGTGACCGGATCCGGCTCGGAAACTCAGGCGAGGCGCGTGGAGATCGCCACGGTTCCCTGACCGCGGGCGCTGCGGAACGGCCGTGCTGATAGGCCCATCGTCCAATAGTCCGGCGTTCGGGTGCCGGGCAGGGTGTGCTGCTGAAGGGAGACATTGCCCATGGCAACACAGACCGCGCCCCGCACGACGGTGCAGAAACCTGACGGCCGGTTGGACGGCGGGTTGGACACCGGGATCGTGCGGGCGCGGTTTCGTGGCTCGCCCGATCCCCTGGAACCTTGCTGCGACGGGAGACATGGACCCGGTGACATCACGGAGCGCTGCGATCGATAAACTCCGCGACACAGGGCGTCGAAGGACATGCTCCACTTCTCAAACGTCGCGCACCGCTTCAGAACGCTGCTCCGCCAACCCGTAGACAACCCCCTGCCCAGCCCCGATGTGCGCATGAACGCGGCGGAGGCGCTTGCCAGAAGCGAAGAGCGCCTGCGGCTCGCAATGGAGGCGACCGCCTTGGGCACGTTCGAATGGGACATCGCCAAGGATGCGGTGAAATGCTCTCCCCGCGTCAAACGCCAGTTCGGTTTCATGTCGGACGAAGCGCTCACGCTCGAAAGCGTGATCTCGCGAATTCATCCCGACGACCGGGATGCCGTGCGCGCGACCATTCGGGACGCCATGCAGGCGGACAGCTCGCACACCTACGCCGGCGAGTTCCGCACTCTTCTTCCCGACGGCAGCAGTGCCTGGATCGATGCGAGAGGCGCCGTCCTCTTCAGCAACATGAACACGCGCCCGCAGGTGATGATCGGGATCGTACTCGACATCACCGAACGCAAGACGATCGAGCTCAGCCTGCACCGAAGCGCCGCGGATCTCGGCAGCGCGAACAGGATGAAGGACGAGTTCCTCGCAACCCTCGCACACAAGCTGCGGAACCCGCTCACGCCGATCCGCAACGGGCTGGAGATCCTCGCGCTCACCGGATTCGCGGACCCCACGCAGCGGCGCGCCTGCGACCTCATGGGACGGCAGCTGCGCTATCTCGTGCATCTTGTCGACGAGCTTCTCGACGCGAGCCTCATCAACCAGGGCACGCTCAGCCTCAACAAGGAGCTCGTCACGCTCCAGGGGCTCGTGCGTAACGCGGTGGATCTCGTCAGGCCGCAGATAGAGAACTCCCGGCACGAGCTGCAGCTCGACCTTCCCGAGCAGATCGTCGCGATCGAGGCCGATCCACCCCGGCTTTCGCAGGCCATCGCCAACGTGCTGGAGAGCAGCGCGCGTTACCCCGCGCCGGGCGGCCGGATCATCGTCCGGCTGCGCGCGGAACGGAACGGCGCAGCGCTGGAGATCATCGACAGCGGGCCGGGCCTGGATCCCCAGCTTTTTCCCCGGCTCTTCGACATGTTCGGCACGGTCCGCGCCGGCAACTCGCACGTATCACAGGGGCTCGGCATCGGCCTCGCGCTCACGAAAGCGATCGTCGAGATGCACGGCGGATCGATCCAGGGAATGAGCGCCGGCGGCGGTCTCGGCAGCTTGTTCCGCATCTGGCTGCCCACGCTGAGCCTGGAGGCACTGACCACCGAGCCCGGCAATGGGCCTCATGTCGCGCAGCTGCCGCGAAGAAAGGTCCTGATCGTCGACGACGACGCGGACTCGGCTGAGTCGTCCATCGCGCTGCTGCAGCTCATGGGCCAGGACGTGCTGCACGCGGGCGATGAGACTTCAGCGTTGGAAGCCGCGAGAACCTTCGAGCCGGACGTGATTTTCGCGGCGATCTCCACGCCGGCGCTGGATGAGATGCAGGCCCCTCGTGGCGTCCGCCCCGCTCCGATGCCGGCCAGCGCGGCC